>Ga0335075_10011075_pt1 | contig 13649 bp, 15 predicted proteins | sample Lox_Sample_24_FD_206723 | JGI IMG/M metagenome (GOLD analysis project Ga0335075, IMG submission 206723) | Soil microbial communities from Loxahatchee National Wildlife Refuge, Florida, United States - Lox_Sample_2.4 | ecosystem: Environmental > Terrestrial > Soil > Wetlands | place: USA...
TCTCGCTCGCTTTGGGCATCGGCGCCAACACAGCGATCTTCTCCCTGCTGAATGCCATCCTGCTGCGCCCTCTGCCAGTGCAGAGTCCCGGTGAACTACTCCTCTTCGGGGATGGCCGAGCGGTGGGCAGCACGGAGGCGGTTCCCGACGGAAGCTGGAGGCTGTTCTCTGACGCGTTCTTTCAGGATTTTCGGCAGAAGGATCGTACTTTCTCCGGCGTGGCCGCGGTCGACAGCACCGACTTTGCCGTCAAAGCATCCGTTGCCGGGGCAGCTTACCAAACGACGCACGTCAATCTTGTCTCGGGCAGCTATTTTTCGGTGCTGGGGGTGCCGGCATTTCTCGGCAGGACGATTGAGGAATCCGATGACAGCACACCCGGCTCCGGGCCAGTCGCCGTAGCCAGTTATTCCTGGTTCCAGCGGCATTTCGACGGCAACCCATCCGCTTTAGGCAAAGTCATTCGCATCGAGTCGCACGACTACACGCTGGTGGGCGTGGCCAACCCCGGATTCTCTGGCGTGACTGTCGGCCAACCCGCCGATCTTTTTGTTCCGCTCTCGATGGAGAAGGCGTTCTCTCGCCCGGGCTGGAACGGCATCGGCGACAAATTCTTTCAGTCACTCTACCTCATCGGCAGGCTCAGGCCTGGAGTGACCGCGGCGCAGGCCAGCGCTGAAACCAATGTGCTTTTCAAGCAGATCATGCGGAGCTATCTCGGGCCGCAGCCGTCGCAAAAGCACCTCGCCGACCTTGCGCACGCCAGCGTCGAACTCACGCCCGGCGGCCGGGGTGTATCTCCTCTGCGATACGCATTCTCGCTGCCGCTCAAGATCCTCATGACCATCGTGGCGCTGGTGCTGCTGATCGCCTGCGCCAATATCGCCAACATGTTGCTGGCGCGGGGCGTGGCGCGCAGCCGCGAGATTGGTATGCGCATGGCGCTGGGCGCCTCGCGCCGGCGCATTGCCGCTCAACTCCTGACGGAGTCGGCGGTTCTCGCTCTTCTGGGAGCAGCCACCGGCATCGCTCTGGCGTGGAAAGCCGGAGCCATGCTGCTGCACATGGCCACTCCGGGCCCCGATTCGGTACCTCTGAACGTTTCCCCGGACCTGCGCGTGCTTGGGTTTACGCTGGGCGTCACAGTTCTCACCGCGATTCTGTTCGGCACTCTGCCTGCTTTCAGGGCTGCAGACCGTGCATTCACGCCTGTCCTCAAAGACGGCCGCGGCAGCTCCCCCGTTCGAGGCGTCCTGGCTCGCTCGCTGATTGTGGGCCAGGTGGCGCTCTCGATTTTGCTACTGATCGTCGCTGGCCTGTTTGTTCACAGCCTCATTCACCTGGCTGACGTAGATACCGGCTTCGACGAACACAACGCGCTCGTTTTCACGCTCGATTCCAGTACGGCTAATCTGCCGCATGGACCCGGCGAGATGCGTTCTGTCAATCTTCAGGAACAAATTGAAGAGCGTGTGCGCGCGATTCCCGGCGTCCAGTCCGACAGTTTCGCCTTCGTCGTCTTCCACGATGGTGGATGGTCGGATCAGGTTCTGTTCCAGGGCATTCCGCGAACGCCTGCGAACGGCGAAGACGTCTCTTTCAACATTACCGGGAACGGCTTTTTCTCCGCGATGGGCATTCCTCTCATCGCAGGCCGTACCTTCAACTCAGAAGACAGACAGAATTCGCCCAAAGTCGCCGTCATCAACCAAACCATGGCGCGCCGCTTCTTCCCGAACAGCTCGCCCATCGGACGCCGCTTCGCCATTGGAGAAACGCCCGACCATCCCGCGGACATTGAGGTCATCGGCGTGGTGAAGGACGCCCGCTACTTCACGCTGAACGAAGGCCCGATGATGGAAGCCTATTTTCCGTGCACGCAGAATCCCGGGTTTTTCTCGAATTTTGTCGTTCGCTATGCTCCCAACGCCAACTCGCAGGAGATCACCTCCCCGGTCCGGCATGCCATTGCCGCACTTAACCCCAACATTCTTGTCGATCATGTCACCAGCCTCGAAGAACAGGTGGACCGCACGCTTGCGAGGCAATCGCTTATCGCTCAGCTCTCCACTTTCTTCGCAGTCCTGGCTGTACTTCTGGCCTGCATTGGCGTTTACGGGTTGCTTTCCTATTCGGTTGCGCGGCGGACGAGCGAGCTGGGAATCCGTCTTGCTCTCGGGGCGCCATTGTCCAGGCTGCTCTGGACGGTTCTGCGGGAATCCCTGATTCTGCTGGTCCTGGGCCTGGCGATCGGGCTGCCGGTCGCGCTAACCTCCACCCGCATCCTGAAGAGCCTGCTTTACGAGTTGAGCCCGCTCGATCCCATATCGTTTGCCATCGCGATTGGGGCCATTGTGGTCATGACTCTCGCCGCTGCCTGGTTCCCGGCACACCGCGCCACCCGGATCAGCCCATCGCAGGCCCTTCGCGCGGAATAACTCGAGGCTCAATCGAGTGACCTATCACAACCGGACGGTCCTCTGATTAGTGGAACCTCGCGAATGCGCTCATTAACATTTGATAGGTACTCGAAAGTCGGCTAGGGCTCAACGATCTGCCGTCGTTGCGAATGTCAATTGTTGCGAACGGGCCGAGTCACTCTTCGACGCCTGGAACCGGCCTTTTCTGCGATCACGCGGCTATCTGCATCGACTCGAGTTCGGGTCGCAAGACTTCAGCGAGTAGCCCGTTCGACCATCGCACTGGGCCATTCGAGTCGGGAAATGAAAGTTCACCTCGTCCAACTGCAACTTCCATCCAGCGGAGCACTTCCTCGCAGGTTACAGTAATCACGACCGCCGGACACCCGATGCTGTCCACCGGTACGATTCGTTTCTCCTTTTCCAAGATCCTCATCATGGATTCAGCCCATTCCGGCAATCCCGGCAGCCCAAAGCGATGGACGAGCGCGGTCCACACCTCGTTCGGCTCGGGCCGGAGCGCAAACGTCCGCGACAACGACTTCATCCCGCGCAGCTCTTCCGAGAGCGCGATCAGGTGCCGGACAGACTGTTTCCGACCGGGAATACTGATACTTCCGCGACTGCAGACAGCGCCTTCGCCCAGCGAGACCTCCTGAATCTTTCCATCGGGAAACGCGATCCGAAAGCGAGCCTGCTCGTAGACAGCGGCCGTGATCGCCCCGATGTCGGAATCATTGCCAAACACACTCAGCAGATGCGCCTCGTCGTCGTCGCCAATGTAATGGCTCACCCGCACCCGGATACGGGTGGCGATCTTTTCCGTGTACCGCTCGTATTCAAGCAGCCCCATCCTCAGGTGTGCATTCTCCATCGCCGCCTTCCTCCTTCGGAGCACTCTCGGTCAGCTTCACCGCCTTTCCGGTGACAAAAAGCAGCCGGAGTTCGTTCGACCACTTCTCGCGCCGGCGGATGATCTTCGTGTCTCCTTCTTCCTCGTGGAACTCGGTGACATGCTTGACCGATCGCCAGCGGGCGATGTGCCTGTCCTCGCCCTGGCCAAAAACACCGTTCAGAAGCCCCGCGGTGCAGAGTAGGCCCACATGGCCGCCATGCAGCGGCGTGATGGGCCGGCCGATTGCCATGTCCTCGCTGGGCAGCAAGACCTGCGCGGCTTGTTTCCACGCGGCGGAATGCGGCAACAGGTCTTCGATCACGTTGTACGGCAGTCCACCGTAGGTCAGCGCTGCTTCGCCGGAGATGGGCACGCCATACGGCTCGACGGTCCCTGAAGCAAGCTCAGACAGCCTCTCGTATCCGCCGTGCTGGGCGAGCATCCGTAGCCGCCGCTGGCTTTCCTCGAGCGCCGCACCCCGGACATTCCGGCGCACACCGAACACTACAATCTGGCGAAAGCGGACTGAATCGGCGTCTGCCATGCGAAACGCGCTGATTCGGGTGAAATTCGCGCTCAGAATGCCGGCACAGTCGCTGAACTGCTCAAAGGGAATGACGAAGACCAAAACGCCATGCAGGACCAACCAGTGATGCGTGTGCTCAAGGAACAGCCGCTCCAGGCGCCGGTTGCCGGTCAGATTGATCTCCGAATCATACGGCGGATTCAGATAGAGCATGGAAAAGCTTTCGACCTTCGCGTGGGCGTCGAAGGCATTGCCCTGGATCATCCGGATTCCGGTCTTTGCGGCTTCCTCGGCACGCCCGGTGTCGAGCTCCACCCCAAAGCGAAGCACTGGCGCACCAGCCGTAATCAGATTGAGTGCCGTTCCTTTCCCTGCGCAGGGATCGATCACAGAACACGGCCCTGAGAAGTTAAGCAGAGATCGGATGTTCTGAGCCTCAGTCGGAGGCAGTGGATAGTAGCCCATCTTGAGACGGGCGGCGCTGCGGGCCATAACGCCCTCCTTGCATCATGCCGTCATGACTAAGAGCTGGGTTCCGCCATACGGCTTGTTCGATTCCTGTCCGCGGCGAAGGAACGGTGCTGGGCAGAATCCCGCCTGTTTGCGCGATCCGGACCCTATCGGCGCCAATCAGTCTCTCTGATCGCGATCCTCGTGACGGACAACCTCGCGTTGCTCCATCAGCGACTTAGAAAGGTCAGTGAACTCATCGACGGTTTCGGCTCCGCCGACGGGTTCATCCCGGGCGGAACCCAGCCATGGAAAACGTTCCTCGAGCAGGGCAAGAACCCTTTCAACAAATGTTTGAGAACGCTCTTCTTCCGCTCCCATACGATTCTCCTCCAGGGGCAGAAATGAGAAAGGGGCCAGCCCCCTGGGCGGACCCCATCTCGCCTGGCGCCTGCGTGGACGACCGCTATGCGCCTACGGCCCTCACTAGGGAAATCTTGGCTGGGCGGCAACTTTTCGCCGGCGGGTCTGGATTGCCATTGAGAATCCCTTCAAGGCGCATAACCTTGCCACTTCCGCAAAGGCCGCACTCGTGCGGGCGCGAGTTCGAAACGGTCTGGCATTTCCGGCAGTAGACCGCATGCTTCAGCGGTATTGCACAGATGCCTCTGTCAGTCGGAAGTTCAAACAATTTCGCCATGGGGATTCTGCGCCTCCTTCTTTACGGCCACCGTTCGTGAAATCCGGCCGCCGCTCCGGAAGGCACATTCAGCTTCCGTCAGCCGACGGATCCTGAACCGATCGACGCCGGCAGCTTCGATGATCAGTTCTTTGTGGCCTTCACAGAAGACTTCCATGTCGATCAACCACGCCGCTGGCCGCCGGCACATGGAGCACTCCGTGACTCTCATGGGTTGACCTCAAAAACAAGAAGGGCCACGATCGCTCGCAGCCCTCATTGGTTGGTTTGTCGGCGTCGCGATCAGGCGGCGGGCCTTCTCGATTGCGCCTCATTCATCTTTTCGACGAGCTTTGCCAGGGCTCCGAAGTTCTGGATTTCGTCCAGTCGCCGGATTCCCATACCATCAAGAATTCCGTAGAACTCGGTTTCGGCGATCTCCGCCGCCACACGGCGCACCTGGGCCATGCCACGGACGCCGCTCTCCATCCACTTCAGCACCTCTTGCTGGATACGCTGATTGGGAATGTCCCGTGCGGACCGCACCTTTGCCACGGACCCCAAAATGTTGATGTAGAGCGTCTGCCCGAGGTCCCGGCGGCACGCCTCGATCTTGCCCGTGACCCTCGCGTCGAGCGGACCCTTCTGTACGGCTGCCGCCCCGTTGCCGCTCTCCTTCCGGGCCGTTCCGTTCTGAACAGCTCCCCGCCGCTCACAATCCGGGAGCGCCCAGGACGGCAGCGCCGGAATTTCGCGGGGATGCTTGTATTCATCGAGATCCACCCACATCTCGCCGAAGTTGTAGAAGTAGCGGCCGAGGCCAAAACAGCTACAGGCCCGCTTAAAGGCCTGTGCTTCCGCCGACGTCATGGCGTTCTCGTCGTCTGCCCACTCCTCGCCGCTCCCGCTGTGCGTTCCCACACCGGGGATCGACACGACGCAGGTCACCAGTACCTTGCCGGTCTGGATGGGCTTGTCCTTCTTCATCCGGGTGATCGGAGAGACGGTGTGAACGGAGTATTCCCGCGTCCAACCGCCTGCGGTGAAAATGTGGTTCAGGCGGTCCGTATAGGCCCGCGGATCGGCATAGGGCGTCACGCGGCCCTTGCGGCCGTCTCTCGAAGTGGCTGCGACGAGCCACTTCACATCCTTCGACGCAAAGGGTTCCTCCAGACGCGCCAGGGCGTCCGCGGCATTCAGTGAGTTTTCCATGGCAAACCTTTCGAACTCTCGGAGTTTGGATTTGGGGGATGAATCAGATGGGGCGCGCTGAAACGCTCAAATCAGCGTTGGCAACCTCTCGCTAGCCTAGTGGACTGGCGGTCAGACTGGCGAGAGCGTCAGCGGCGCACTGTACCCAACAGCGCGCATTTGTGAGTGTCCCCGCCAGAGTGTTGGTCAGCGACGCGGCGATTGCACAAAACGAGATTCTGCCGCTCTTGGCAGCAGTTCCTCGGGCAGAGCCCGCTCACCACTAGCTATTCTTTCTTCACCGGTCTCCGTGGCCTCTAGAACCAATTATGCTGATGTCTACGAAGCGCCGGCCCGAAGGCGTCCGTGGAGGTCATTGACCCTTGTCAGTTATCGACGAAGCACGCAGCAAGCTCGAAGCGGAAATTGGGAGACTGGAGACTCTGTATTTCGTCAGCACGATCACCTATAAGCGGGAAGCGAAAGCACATTACCGAAAGTCCAAAGGAACTGACAAGCCCGTCATCTTTGAGGCGGGAGATTGGAAGCGAGAGGTTGCGCATAACGCTGGCCACTTCCGGTCAATCGTCGATGACGTCTTGCCGAAGACTTTGAGAGAAACCATCTTCGTACGGCTGATTTCTTCAGTCGAGGTCTTTCACGTCGATCTGGTTCGCGCGATCTTTACGTTTCGTCGAGATCTTCTGGCCCGTAAACAGCCTGTTGAGCTGCCCTTTACTTATGTGGCCTCCCTTAGAACGCTCTCCGAACTCATCACGAAGCTGGTCGACCGCGACTGCCGCGCCATCACCAGCGGAGGCTTCGACGATGCCACCAAGTACTTCAAGCGCCAGTTTCAGATCGATCTGACCGCCTTACAGGGATACAAAGCGCTCTCGGCTGTGCACGACCTTCGTCACGTATTGGTACATCGCCTCGGCTACACAGACGAGCAGTATCGCCATACTTACAAGTCAAAGAAGCGCCGCATCTCAGTCGATCAGTCATACCTGTTGGACACAATCAAGCACATCAGAGACTACGCTAATGCCATCGTGGTGCAGGCCTCGAAACTGGGCGTGTCTCACGCCTCGCGCTTTGCCCGCGATCAAAGTGATCTTGCTCTTCACATTCAGATCGACTCTCCCGAAGCCGCCGATCTCACGTCCCCCGACTTTTTCTTCCTCTATAACGAGCGGTACTATGCGTTAACAGACCTCATCCGCGAAAGGCATGTGGCTGATCGTGAAGTGCACCTCAATTTGCGTGGCGATAGCAGGGTGCTCCGAGTTTACCTGCGCAAAATTCGCGTGCTTTCAGGGCAGGGCAAATTGACCATCCTGACTCCCTCAAAGACAAGGACCGTCAAAAAAACTAAATCCACGAAATGAGCCGACGCAGTTCGTGTTACATCAAGGCGCGGGATGAACAGCGAGTTGTCCTCTTGAGCCGGCGAGGGCCCCCGATTTGTGCCTTCGATGCGTCAGCCGGCGATTCTAGGACAAGCCACTGTCGTTGACGCACCGCTGCCGCTCGGCAGTAGTGCAGCGTTGCTGATTCACGAAGCTGGTAAAGCCCACCCTAGAACGGAATATCCTCATCGGATATGCCCAGCCCGTCAAAGTCACCTGCGGCTTCCTCAGACTGTTCATGACTTGCCGGCCGTTCCTTCGTTGCGGCCTTCCCAGAACGACCATTATCCGACAGCAGGCTGATGTCCCCGACGACGATCTCGGTGCGGTAGATCTTCTTGCCGCTCTCTTTGTCGTCCCAGGACCGGGTGGTGAGCCGACCCTCGACGTAGAGCTTTGACCCCTTATGAACGTAATCGCGCAGGATTTCCGCGCCGCGTGCGTAAGCGACCAGGTTGTGCCACTCGGTGCGCTCCTGCCACTCGCCCTGTTTGTCCTTGAATCGTTCCGAGGTCGCAAGCGAAAGCTTGGCAACCAGAGTTCCGCCGTTCGTTGACGCGATTTCCGGATCCTTGCCGACATTGCCCAGCAGCAGGACCTTGTTGACTGTCTTGCTCATGATTTGCTCTCCTTTTCCCGCGCCTTCGTCGTTCCGGCGCGAACACCGTGTTCTTAACTGAAAACGTGCGCGATGGCCTTTCGTAATTCCTCAGGCGTGTACTCGTTCCCCGTGTAGCGAAAGCATCTTCCCTCGGCGTCGATGTTCAAGTACCGGCGCGTATCGATGTGCTTGTAGAGGTAGAGTTCGCCGGATCATCCCATGAACATGAAGCACTCGCACAGTTGTGGCCCGAGCACACGTTCCAGCGGCGCCCAGTCCGACGTCATGGCCGCTCCTCCGTCTTGGCCTCGACAGCCTTTGGAACCTCCTCGAACATTTCCCCGAGCAGGTAGATAGTGGTCCCCGTGAGGCACATGACCATCACGTAGTCGAAGACTCTGAAGTCAATACCTGTTCGACGTATCAAGACCTCCGACACCACCGCGGCGTGCAGGAGGATCACGAAGGACGCCGCCCAGAGAGCGTGGCGAACGACGCGATGCGCAGCGATCTCCTCCCCCTGCCTGCGGACTTCCAGCAGTACGTAGATGGCGAAGTATGCGCAGAACACGTACCACTCCTGTGCGAAGACTTCGACCATGCCCTTCAGCGCGAAATGCATGTCCTCCCCCTCTGGAAGATCACTCGTATTCCCGGAACGGTCGCGGGTCAGCCTTCGATAGACATTCCGACATCGGAGAACCGACGCAGCAGAGCCAGTGCTCCAAGCACTGCCGGGCCGATGGCCAGCGCATTGATCAGATCGATATGCCTGAGTTTGCGTTCGAGACTGGTCTCTTCTTCGTCGCGTCCGATTTCGAGTTCAATCCTGAGCCGGACGACCAGAAGGATTGAGACAACGATGGCCGCCACTGCAACCGGCGGATTCGCAACGTTGTGCGAGGCCACGCCGATGGTAAAGAGCGTGAGGCCGAAACAGCGCAGCCGTTCGTAAATCCGCGGATGATGCCAATCGATCATGCGGACACCTCAACGAGCTGTGGCATCGCTGCCGGCTCCAACAGATGCGAATGACGGCACCCGCAGCAGCACACAGCCTCAGTCACCTTGAGTGCTGCGTCCGTCCAGAGCGGCCCTGGCGGCCCCGGTTCGCCGCTGCGGGTCAGGAAGTGCGGAATGGCGCCGCCGCGGAATGCTGCGTCCTTGCCCCACAGCTCGGTTTCAAGGAAGCCGTTGCGACCGAGAAAGAGAATCGCGCTCCGTAGTTCCGCGCGCCTGCCATCCTTTCTTTCGAGCCAATGTGTGGTAATCAGCAGATCGTAGGTGTTCTCGAAGCGGAACATTTCGACGCGCACGAATTCATCGCCGATTATGACGGCGTGCATGCCATTGGGAAGGAAGTTTTGAACGCGTTGTAGCCAGGGGACTGGGCAGCCGTCTACGCCGACGAAGCCGACGTAGTGCCCCAGGAGTTCGACCGCGCCTCCCGACTCCTCGCCACGAATCTTCCATGCTTTCGCGTGCTGCTGGTAGACGACGTCCAGTTGCGGCCGGCAGCGGATGCCGGTCTTCCGGATCTGTTCCAGCGTCTCCGCGGGCAGCGCCAGTCCGCGCCGCGCAATCATGGTCAGCCGACTCTCCTGCATGCTCACCTCCCGTGCTTATCGCCACGTCTGTTTGGGAATGGGCTGGCCCAGCGCTTCGCGGATCATCTCGCGCGAGCATCCGGCCCAGCATTTGTAGAACTGGGGATTGGCCACCGAAATCGCCAGGTTATCCCGCGCACGGTCACGTCCCTGTTGTGCGCAGGACGGACATTGCGTCCAGTAGTTGCCGCTCCGTTTGAATCGAACCTTGACGTGCTGGAGAATCTGAAATCCGGCGTGCGAAACGTCGGGCGGCAAAACATCCTTCGCTGTCCGACCGCAGACGGACTCCGGGATCGACACACCCTGCGTGAAAGTTTCGAGTTCAGCCGCAGTGAGCCGCTTCACGGACCGCAGGTACGCGATCTGGTCGGCGAGAGTGCTTGGCGCATCCTCGAACCAGTAGCGGTGCATGTTGGCGCGGTGGATGCCCAGCGGTCCGCGGATGGCGTTCCCGTACTCGGAGGAGCCGATCTCATCCTGGCGGGGAAAGACCTCGATGCCGTCCACCTGCCTGAACGTTCCTTTGATTGGGACGTCCAGACGCAGGGCGAGACTATATATATAGGTGCGGCAGAGCCGGGCAGGTAATGGCCGTTCGCAGAGGATCCAGAGGTGCGCGCCGCGCCGCGACATTTCGACGGCGGCGTGAACCCCATCCTGTTCCAGCTCCCACTTGAGCGTCCGGAGATCGCGGTAAGCACCTTCGTAGTCGGCATCGATACCCACCCATTTCGAGCATTGCGTCTCCGGGTTAATGGCGTAGAGGCCGACCGTCTGTTCCCCCGCCAGGTGCTTTTGGATCACCAGAGGGTCGAGACCCAGCGGCTCTTTTGTCCTGCGGTTTCGCGCCTGGTAGAAGTAATACTTGCCCGAGTGTTCATCCGGTCGGTCTGTTTGCCGGGTATAAGCACGCCGGTTCACAAACCACGCCATGTATTCGGCCGCCTGACCAACCGTAGCCGGCAGGATCTCCGGCTGCGGTCGCGGCGGCTTCCACGCTGAAGCAAGTTGAGCCATGGCGGGTGCTCCTTTCCGGTCGAGCTGTGCTGTTGTAGCCCGGTTCCAAAACTCGGTCAAATGGGCCGGGATTCGCCCGTCTTAGCGGGCAGCAACGGCCATAGCTGGAGCGCTAAGGCCCAACTCCGGCACTGGTCCAACCGGGTGGTTTCCCGAAACGTGCCGGCGGTGAGACTTCCTGCGCTTGCTGCCGATCAGGTCGAGCAGGTGGTACACCCGAAGGGCAATCTGAAAGTCATTGCCGTTGAGTGTGTCCTCTTTCAGATCGAACCGGAGCCAGAAAAAGGACTGTAGTGGTTCCGCAAAAAGGTAGATTCCCCCGGTGTTCGGCTCTCCGGGAACGCTTTGCAGGATCAGAAAGCCGTCTTCTTCTTCCACGAGCCGTTCCGCCCGGGCTTCCCCTGCGGCCAGAAATGCGCGCAGCACATCCCAGCGATTGGTCCTGGCCGACAGGCCAAGATCGGTGACGGACATGATGTAGTCCACGTGCAAGCTGCCGAGCAGCTCGCGCTTCGAATAGCGGCGATGATGGTGCGACATGACACTTCCTCCTTCTCGTGTGTTTGGCTGGAAATGAAAAAGCCCCAGCCGAATGGCGGGGCGCGGACGTATTCAGGTTAAGAAGTTGGGTTATGCGGGGTGCCGATCACCCGACCGGAAGGGATCAAAACTGCGCGGTATTGCAAGTACACTTGTGCACAGGACTGTCGCTGTGAAATGAGCGCGACCTCACTTGACACGAAAGTGCACACTCAGAAAAGCGTGTTAGGTTTGACGCGGGTGTGTCTAATGTGCCACGCGCAGCGGCGGGATCGCTCAGAATAACTCCATTCTTTCAATGATCGTCGAATTGGCCGCAGGACTGCATTTGAGAACGAGTAGGAAGGCGAAGGCGCAGGACAGTCGGGAGTCAGAGATGAAAGGTTGGGCGATACAAGCAGCAATCGGCGTGGCAAAGTGGATGGGCTTGTCGGCAGTGGCGCACGCACAGCATGCCTCTTTGTGGCAAGGCGAGTGGGGTGCCTTTGCCGACCGGGGCGCGCAGGAGGGACGCCGGCTGAGCATCTACGGTTGTATGAATGCATCCTGCATGTTCTCAATTGAGGCTCGCTCCAAGGCTGGGCACACGGAAGCAACCAGCCAGAGCCTCACGATCGTGTCAGACACAGAAGCAGTGGCGGCTTTGCCTGGAGAGACGAGCGACGCTGTCTGTAGGCTGCACTTCGAGCGCCAGGCAGGAACGACACCGAACATTGCGGTGCAAGCCCGCGGCGACACATGCACCAGCTATTACTCCACCAGCCCAGCAGTAACGATGAGCGGCGATTATCCTTTCCGCTCTGCGATCAATTATGGGGGGATACACGCCGATGAGTGCTTTCTGGATGATTCCGCCTCGCGCATGGCGACCTGCATGCGGCCCGACGTTTCTGCGCTGGAGCAGAAGTGGCAGGAGCTTGCCGGGGGATACCCCCTGCAACCGCCGACTTCGAGAAGCCAGTCTACGTATGAGCATGTGAAGGAGATGGACGACGCGATCCTGAACTCTTGCGATTGGGATGCCGACGCGGCGAAGTGTCTCACAACCCGCTACACGAGCGAGATTACGACGATGCAGGTGAAGAAGGACGCGTATCTCGACGGCACGATAGAGCGCGGCGATCCGGCCGAGGGTGGCAGGATGGCGGCGAAAATAGCTGGGCAATACCGGCATAGCTTCCCGAATGGAGATGTCCAGGGCGACAAATTCACTTCGACTGATACGCTTACAATCCTCCCGGTAGGAGCGGCTTCGATCCACTTTGAGGTGGAATTGAATTTCTACAACGGACATGAATGCTCTCTCTCGGGTGGCGCGCTGTATCGCAAAGACGGGAGCTTTGTCTTCGACGATTCAGCTCGAAATGCTCTGGCCAACACACCAGCGTGCCGCCTCGCGATCATTCCGACCGGCGAAGGAGTGGGGTTTCAAGACATTACAGGAGGCTGCAAGTTGAACTACTGTGGCGAACGTGGGGGCTGGGACGACGAGGGGTTTACGTTCAAGGAACGGATCAGACCGCCCGTGTCTGCGACGAAGAACGAGCGCTAGATCTGCGGGCACTTCGTCGATTTCGGCGCGCCAGGCGAGTGACCGGAATTCCTGACGTAACCTAAATCTGACGCAAAATTGAGTCTCGGAAGCGCAGATCGGATCGGCCATCCACAACTTTTTCAGGAAAGCAGGACCTAATGAGACCTGGCCTTGAAGAAATGTTTAATCGTGAAACAGAAGAGCTCTTCGACAAGAACACGCCCTTTGCAGTCCGCATTATGAAATGGACGAGACTGGTTCAAATTCAGGAGGGATGTGTTCGAATCTATGAAGATGGATCAATCGTTAGCCCCATCAATCCTGAAGACGTAAAAGACTCCAAGGAGTATTTGGAGCGCTTAAAACAAATCAAGATATCGTTATGAGTGCCTACGTGGTCAACTCTTGAATATCAGCTAGGTGAACATGCGACCATGCCTTCGGCGGGATGATGGCCGAATTTCTGGCCGCTTTCTTCAACAGCCCAAAGTTCAACGCTTTTTGGGGGATAGTCAGAAGTATCTTGTTCTCGCGCAGGGGCTTCGAACGGCCCCGGGTAGTCAAAACCGGCCAGGAGGAAGGCGTGGCTGCTCAAGAGGCAGACTGCAGGAAGAGGTTCGAAATCTGGGATTTTGTGCGGGCATTTCTGCCGGAACGGGGTGCACTTCGGCCACGCACTTTCGCACACACCTACGGCACGACAGCGCGGCAGTCTGTGTGCTCGATGATCTCATCTCGAGAATCGGGAGGGCGCCTACTGCGCCGTCGCACCAA
>Ga0335075_10011076_pt1 | contig 13648 bp, 13 predicted proteins | sample Lox_Sample_24_FD_206723 | JGI IMG/M metagenome (GOLD analysis project Ga0335075, IMG submission 206723) | Soil microbial communities from Loxahatchee National Wildlife Refuge, Florida, United States - Lox_Sample_2.4 | ecosystem: Environmental > Terrestrial > Soil > Wetlands | place: USA...
TGCAACGGACCGGCCCCGTTTGCGGCTCGCAGACCGGGCGCGCGAGTACTCAGGCGCAGGCGTGCTCCGTTCGGCCAGGTCAGTTCCGCGACTGATCCGGCGCCAGTATCCCCTCGGCTCACGACTTCGCCATCCAGCGCCGACTCGAACAGCGCAATGGCGGCACCGATGTCGTCGACGTACTGCTCGACCAGGGTGAACGCCGACGGCGGGCCAGCTGAGGAAAGACCGGCCGGAGCCGCGAGTTCCGGTGGCGGTCCGGACTGTTCCGCGACCTGGATGACGATGCCGAAGCCGTCCCTGGAGCGCAGGAACGCCTCCTTCCAGCGAGGCTCATCGAGACTCACCTGAACCGGCTCGATCCCGAGCGAGCGAATACGCCGCAAGGTCTCCACGATGTCGCCGACGATGAAGTTGAGGTGATGGGCGCCCGGCCCGTTCCGAACCAGGAATCGCTCCAGGAACGCGGAGTCCGCTCCCCCGGTTGGCGTGATCAGCTCGATCTTGGGCCCGGAGCCGAATCCCACCTGCCCCCACCAGAAGCCTGGCGAGTCGCCGCCGTAGACCCAGCTGCCACCGAGCAGTCCGCCGAACAGGTCCCAGCCGTCGGCAAGCACGCGAGTCCCGATCGAGACGTGATCAAGGATGGTCTTCGTCACGAGAGCCCGCTGTTCAGCACAAAGCAGATGTTAGCGGGTGGGTCCCGGCCCGCCGCTGACGGCCGGAGCGAGCCGGGACCTGTCCTTCGCCGGCCGGGCTACTCGACGAGTTCCTCGACTCGCTTCACCCCGGCGGTACCGCGGCGCAGGCGCCAGACCAGCGCAGCGACGTACCACAGCAGTGCCAGGCCGGCACCGTAACCCACAACCTTGTCCGCGGCGTGGAACGGTCCGGGTACCGATAGCACGAAGATGATCAGGGCGCTGTACAGCAGCACGAAGATGATCACCGGCCAGGCCCAGCGGCCCAGCGAGAAGGCGCCGGGGATCGAGTCCAGCGTCCGCCGTTTGTAGGCATACCCGGCCGTGATGAGGAAGTAAATGATGTACGGGATGATGGCGGTCGCGCCCACCAGTGTCGCGAACGCGCTGGCCTGCAGGTAGCCGTACCAGGTGATCGCGATGTCGACGACGGCGAACACGAGCAGCGCCACGATCGGTGTCTGCGTGCCGGCGTTCACCTTCCGCAGCCAGCCGGAGAACGGCAGCATGTTGTCGCGCGACATCGAGTAAGCCAGTCGCGCCTGCGCGCCGGCGCCGACGACCAGGATCGCGAACATCGAGAAGATGACGAACGCGATGAAGACCTTGACCAGCCAGCCCGGCAGCCAATAGCCCGCGATCGCGAGCAGCGGCAACGGCGCAGACTCGACAGTCTTGAGATTCGGGATCGCGATGGTGAACCCGATCAGCGCGATCATTCCGAGTACGGCGGAGCCTGCGACGGCCCAGAGGACGCCGCGCGGAACGCTCCGGCGCGGGTCGACGGCGTCCTCGGACATGTCCGCCGCCAACTCGAAGCCCACGAGCGTGAACGCGCCGATCAGGCCAGCCAGTGCGAACGCGTAGATCGTCGGGTTATGCAGGACCGACGTGGTGTTGGTGAGGATGCTCGCGCCGTAGGGAGCTGGCTTGGTCTTCAGGCCCCACAGAATAAGCAGCAGCACGCCGAAGACCACGGTGCCGATGATCTCGGTGAACACCGCTATGTTGTTCACCCGCGCGGCTACCTGGATGCTGATGATGTTGATGATTACCGGCAGCACCATCAAGATCAGGGCCACCGCGAGTACTAGCCGCGCGCTCGGGGTATTGACGCCGAACTCACTCAGCAGCAGTGGCGAGGCGACCCCGAGCATGATCGCGCCGCCGCCCACCGCCATGTAGAGCAGGCCGGCGAAGCCCACAAACCAGCCGTAGGTCGGGTTCACCAGGCGCGCGCTCCACTGGTAGGCGTAGCCGGCCAGCGGGATCCGGGTGCCGAGCTCAGCGACCACCAGGGCGATCATCAGGTTGCCGACCCCGACGATCGGCCAGGTCCAGATCGACGCCGGTCCCCAGTAGCTGAGTCCGAAGCCGTAGTTGAGGAAGATGCCGGTGGTGATCGAGATGATCGAGAAGGCAATGGCGAACATCGAGAAGAAGCGCAGCGACCTGCGCAGCTCGGGCTTGTAGCCCGCCTTGGCAAGAATTGACTCCTCGCTGTCGGCCGCCGCCACGGCTATGCCGGCTGGCCTGGCCGAGTCATCAGTGCTCATGTCGTACCGCCTTCGTGTTGTCGTGCCTGGACGGCGGCAAAGGCCTCATCGGTCGCGGAGAGGGCCTTGGCCAGATCTGCGTCAGTCATCGCCGCAGAGATAAACCAGTTGTGGCGCGGATGCAGGTAAGCGCCGGCCCGGATGGCCGCCGCGGCGAACGTTCCGGCTAGCTGGTGACCGCGGTCGCCGGCGAACGTCAGGTACGGCATGGCAGCCGGCCCGGTGTAATTGATTTCGATGCCCCGGGCCGCCGCCTGCTCCAGGATCCCGGCGCGCAGAGCGGTCCCGACCCGGTCCATCGCCTCGATGGCGTTCTCGTCGCGCAGCGCTTTGATGGTGGCGATCGCCGCGGCCATCGCGGTGCCCGAGAACCAGAACGAGCCCGTCACGAAAATGCTCGCGGCAGCCTCGGCATAAGCGCCCGAGCCGAGCACTGCGGCAAGCGGGTGGCCGTTGGCAATGGCCTTGCTCCAGGCCGACAGGTCCGGAAGTACGCCGATGGGCTCCCAGCTAGAGCCCAGGTGCAGCCGGAAGCCGCAACGCACGTCGTCCAGAATGAGCGCAGCCCCGGTCCGCGTGCAGAGCTCGCGCAGGCCGCGGGCGAAGGCGGGATCGACGAGCTCCTGGTCGAAGCCCGCGTCGTGCTTGAACGGGCTGACCACGATGGCAGCCAGATCCGGGCCGGCCTCCGCCGCGGCCGCCGTAACCGACGCCAGGTCGTTGAATGTGTAGTGACCGAGGTTCGCGCGGTCTTCTGCTGTGACGCCCGCGAGCCGCGGGGTGCACCAGGGGGCGGCGCCGTGATACGCGCCTGTCGCCACGAGGATGCGCGACCGGCCGGTGCGGGCGCGCGCAATCGTGCAGCAGATCGTGGTCGCGTCGGTGCCGTTCTTGGCGAACATGGCCCAGTCCGCGTGCTGCACCGTGCTCACGAGCAGCTCGGCCAGCTCGACCATGACGGGGCCCGGCCCGTTCTGGCAGTCGGCAAGCTCCGCCTGCGCGGCCGCCGCGGCCTCTACGGCCGGATGCCGGTGGCCGAGGACTACCGGGCCATAGCTGCACATCAGGTCGACATACTCGTTGCCGTCGACGTCGGAGATGCGTGAGCCGAGACCGGACCGCATGAACTGCGGGTACTCCGGCGGCAGCGGGCCAGCGGACTGATGCCCGTACATCCCGCCCGGAATCACCGCCGCGGCCCTGCGCCGCAGCTGTGCATCGGTGCTGCGCGGCCTGCTGTCCTGGCTAGCCGCCTGGACTAGCTGATCTGTCATGCCGTTCGCTCCCTGTCCTGATTGCGTGTGTGCTGATCCGGTCGGCGACCTCCGCGTTGGCAGTTCGCAGGAACGCCAGCACCTGGCCGAGGCTCTGCAGGCCTGCGTCCGAGCCGAGACCTGTGGCCACGAGCGCGCCGCAGGCAACGCCCAGCCAGGCAGCGTCCGGGGGATCGCAGCCAAGTAGCAGCCCGGTGAGCATGCCTGCGTTGAACCCGTCGCCGCAGCCCGTGGTGTCGACGACATCGACTGCTATCGCCGGGATGTGGGTCAGCTTCGAGTCGTCGCTGCTGGCACTGGCCCCGCAGGTGACGAGGCAACCGTCCGCGCCGAGCGTCACCGCAACGCCGCAGGTGCCGAGCGTCAGCACGTCGCCGATGGCCAGCTCGACGTCAGTCCGGCCGGTCAGGGCGAGAAGCTGATCGGCGTTTGGCCAGAACCAGTCCGCGCTGCTGAGCGCAGCACCCATCCTTGCGAAGTCGCGTTCGCTGCCGGGGTGCAGCACGTCGATGGCGACGAGCGCGCCGCCGCTTTTTGCAGCACCGCATTTTGCAGCACCGCTCTTCGCTGCCGTGACGACAGATGCCAGGTCGGCGCCGGACAGGCCGGCGAGCGCATCCGGACCGCCAAGCAGTACCGCGTCGAATCCGGCCAGTCCCGCGAGGTCGATGTCGGCGAGACTCAGCAGCCTGGTGGCACCCGGCACGTGCAGGGCGGGACGCTCGCCATTCGCCCGGATCGGCAGGATCGTCGCCGAGGTCTGGGCCGCTGCGGTCCTGACGAGGCCGCCGGTATCGATGCCGTGAGCCGCCAGCGCCGCGATGAGTACGTCGGCCAGCAAGTCAGTGCCAACCGCGCCGACGCTGTGCACGCTACTGCCGAGTTTCGCCAGGTCCACCCCGGTCCCGGCGGCGGTTCCGGCCGCGGTAGCCCGTATCTCGGTCAGCCGTGCACTGCCCTGGCCCGCGGGGATCGACTCAATGGGCCGGCCGAGCACATCCAGGATGTGCGGCCCGATAACCGCTACCCGGTGCGGCTTCCCGGTCCATCCCGCAACCGCGCCGTGACCGAGGACCGCGGTCATCGCCGCCGCCGTTCCCCGTAGTTACGCCGCCGAGACTCGGCCGCCACTTCGTCGAGCTCGGCCTGCGACAGGATCCTTGGCGTGCCGTGGGCGCGCGCCAGCCGGTAGACCCGCGCCAGCCACTCCAGCAGCACCGCCCGGTCGTAGGCCTCCGGCAGCGTCCGGCCGTAGCAGATCGCGCCATGGTTCTGCAGGATCGCAGCGCGGCGCCCGTCCAGCGCGGTGATCGCGGCCTCCGCCAGGCCAGCCGAGCCGAACCTGGTGTAGGCGGCGACGCGGACCGGGCCGCCGAGGCCGTTGATCGCGTAGTGCACGGCAGGCAGTTCAGTTGATGTGACCGACACGGCAATCACCTCTGCCGAGTGCGTGTGCACCACAGCGGCCGCGCTGGTGGCCGCGTAGACAGCAAGGTGCATCGGCAATTCGCTGGATGGCGACTCGGGCGCGTCGACTTCCTCGCCGGAGAGCGTCGTGATGCAGATGTCGGCCGGGACCAGTTCGGCGTAGTTCACCCCGGACGGCGTGATCGCGACGAGGTCGCCGATGCGCATGCTCATGTTGCCGGCGGCGCCGACGGCTAGCCCGTCCGCGACCATGCGCCCGCAGTAGCTCACCAGTTGCTCGCGGGCGGTTTGCAGTTCCGCGTTGTCATGCATTAGAACGGATGTTAGACGGACGTCCGACAAAAAAACAGAGTCGAATACGCTGGACGATTCGACTTCGCCGGACGACTAAGGACCCTTCGAGCGGGAATGCGATGCCCAAGATCGTTGACTGGGACGAACGGCGGGATGAGATCCTCTCGGCCACCTGGCGAGTGATCGCCCGAGATGGGATTGCGGGAGCCACCATCCGCGCCATCGCCAAGGAAGCGAACTGCTCGCGCGGGATTCTCGGGCATTACTTCGATGACAAGGCCGACATCCTCGGCTCAGCGCTGGTGCACTCACACCGCCGGGTGGGCGCCCGGATGGCGTCTGCCGCCGCCGGGCTGACCGGGCTGACGGCTCTGCGGGCCGTCATGCTCGAGGCGCTGCCCCTCGATGACCGGCGCGACCTCGAGGCGCAGATCGAGATCAGCTTCTGGGGCCGGGCGCTCGGCAATCGGGCGATGCGGGACTTGCAGCACACCGAGTTCGACCGGCTCTGCGACCGGCTGCGCGGTCATCTGCAGGAAGCAGCGGACCTCGGCGAACTGGCCGAAGGCTGCGACCCGGGCCTCGCGACCCATCAGCTAGTGGTGCTCATCGACGGGCTGTCCGCGGAGCGCGTCCTGTATCAGGACCGGGTGACTGTGAAGCGGCAGGTCGAGATGCTCGACCTGCTGCTGCGCAGCTTCCGCGGCGGAACTGTGGTCGCTGGGGCTGGCGAGAACGTGTCGGCTGCCCGGTAAGCCCCATTTGCTGTGATCGCGGACACCTCTCGGCGCCGGCGACGTGAGTAGCCAGGGTCGCGAGCTAACGTGTCAGCGTGGCTACCCGCGCAGAACGCTCGATGTCCTTCGGAGCTGTGGCAGGCGAGTACGACCGGCTCCGCCCGAGCCCGCCGCCCGAGGCCGTTGACTGGCTGCTGCCCGAGCGCCGTGACGTGGTCGTGGATCTGGCCGCCGGAACGGGGCTGCTGACGCGTGCCCTGGCGGGCAAAGCCGGCCACGTTATCGCAGTCGAACCGGACGAGCGGATGCGATCGGTGCTGCAGGCGCGGTCCTGTGACGTCGAGGTCCTGGCAGGCCGCGGTGAAGCTATCCCGCTGCCGGATGCCAGCGCTGACGCCGTCTTCATCTCGTCAGCGTGGCACTGGATGGACCCGGACCGGGCCGTGCCGGAGATCACCAGGGTCCTGCGGGACGGCGGCAGGTTCGGGGTGATCTGGACCGGCCGCAACCCGCGTATCGAGTGGCTGCATGCGAATGAGTGGTTCGCGGAGGCACTGGCAGAGCGTCCCGCCGCCGGCCAGCAAGCGGCAGGCGCCCCGCTGACCGGCGCTGACCTAGCAGGGACTGAACCCCCGGCAAGCACTGCGGGGCGGCTGTCTTACCCGGATCCGGACGAGACGATCCCCGCCGACGAGCTCCCCTCCGGGGAGCGGATCCCTGACGGTGAGCGCCGGCAGGTGCGACTGCCGGACGGGACGATGTTCACGAATATCGAAACGCAGGTGTTCCGGTTCAGCCGGTACATGCCCGTCAGTGACATCGTCGACATGCTGGGCACTTACAGCGGGGTGATCACTGCCAGCGCGGAACTCAGGAACATCGGCCGGGCGCGAGCCGCTGCCGCGCTGGCCGAGCAGTTCCCCGGCGCCGCAGAGCTGGAGATACCGATGCGCTCGCGGTGCTGGCGGGCCGACCGGATCGGCCGGGCCACCCATTAAGCCGTAGCCGGCTCAGTTCTCCAGCGGCAGTAGCTCTTCGGCGAACTCCGTAATGAACTCCTCGACGCCGGAGCCGGCCGCGACGGGCAGCGCTGGCCGGGCCACGAATTTGCTGAGGCCTGCGTCGACGTAGGCCTCGATCATGTCGCGGGCTTGCGCCCAGCCGGCCGGCGCGAGGGTGGCCGGATCGACACCGGGACGCCGGCGCTCGATCGCGCGAGCGAAGTCCGGTGTGATGTCACCGACCGCAAGGCTGATCCCGAAATGATCGGCCTCGATCTCCCGCCCGCTCGCGGCCGCCGCGTCCTGGATCTGCTCGCGTGCTGCCCGCGCCTCAGCCGGGGTCAGAAAGCTGCCGAGCCAGCCATCGCCGTATCTGCCAACCCGGCGAAGTCCCTGCGGCGCGCTGCCACCCAGCCAGATATCCAGTGGCTTGGCTGGCAATGGCCCGACGCTCGCGCCCGTGACGGTGAAGAACTCGCCGGCGAATGACACGTTCTGCTGCGTGAGCAGCAGCTTGAGCAACTCAAGCGACTCGTCGAACACCGCGGCGCGCTTGCCCTGGACTCCGAATGCCGCTATCTCGGGCGGGCGTGCGGGACGCAAACCAAAAACGGGCAGCACGCGACGAGGAGCCAGTGCCGCGAGCGAAGCCAGTTCCTTCGCCACTAGCACCGGATGCCGGCCCGGCAGCACGGCGACTCCCGTACCGACCTTGAGGCGGCTTGTCCTGGCCAGCGTGTAGGTCATGCCGATCAGCGGCTCGACTAGGTCGCCGTAGACGACCTCGCTGAACCACAGCGAGTCAATGCCCGCGGATTCAATCGAGCTGACCGCCGCTGCCAGCCCGTCGGGCGTAGCGTGCGGGCCCAGGCTGATGCCGATGCGAACCTTCATGACTCCATCCGATCACAGCCAGCAAGAAGTTCCAGCCCGACCTGTCCCTGTGCCCGAAGCGACCTCTCGGGGCCGTAAGCTCGAGTGATATGTCACGTTACGGCAAGTCCGGCGCGACGCCCGCTAGCGGCTGGCTCGGCAGCGGCAACTTCCATCAGCGCATCATCCTCACCCTTCGGTAGGGCGGGGCCCACTGGGTCACAGGCGAGCGAGGGCTGCGCGCAGCGGATCCAGGCCGAGCGCACCGAGCGCGAGGGCCTGGCTGTGGAAGTCTCTCAGGCTGAAGTCCGCGCCCTTGCGCTCGCGGGCCTCTTCCCTTGCCTGCAGCCAGATCCGCTCGCCGAGCTTGTACGACGGTGCCTGGCCGGGCCAGCCCAGATACCGGTTGAGCTCGAACCTGAGCATCTCGTCGTCCATGTGCACCCGGCTGCGCAGGAACTCCCAGGCCAGCTCCGCAGTCCAGGTCTCGCCTTCGTGCCAGCGCGTGCCTGCCGGGATGGGCAGCTGTAGGTGGACGCCAAGATCGACGACCACTCGCGCGGCGCGCAGCAGCTGGCTGTCGAGCATACCGAGCATGGCACCGGGATCGGCCAGGTAACCGAGCTCCGCCATCAGCCGCTCGGCATACAACGCCCAGCCCTCACCGTGCCCGGATACCCAGCACAGCAGCCGCTGCCAGCGGTTCAGCGACTCCTTCTCGAACACTGCCTGACTGACCTGGAGGTGATGGCCGGGTACGCCCTCGTGATAGATCGTGGTGATCTCTTTCCAGGTGGCGAACTGGTCGACTCCGTCAGGCACGGTCCACCACATCCGCCCCGGCCGAGTCCAGTCCTCGCTCGGGCCGGTGTAGTAGATGCCGCCATCGCTCGTCGGGGCGATCATGGCCTCGATCCGCCGCGCTCGCTCCGGGATGTCGAAATGCGTCCCGTGCAGCTCGGCAATGGTGCGGTCGGCGAACTCCTGCATCCACGCCTTCAGGTTCGCAGCACCGGTAATCTGCCGCGCCGGATCGGCGTCCAGTTTCGCCGTCGCGTCCTCGACAGAGCCGCCCGGCACGATGAGGCCCGCGACTCGCGCCATCTCAGCTTCAAGCCGCATGACCTCGTCCCAGCCCCAGGCGTAAGCCTCGTCCAGGTCAATCACTGCACCGAGAAAGCTGCGCGACGCGAGCGCGTACCTGTCACGGCCAACAGCATCCGGCTCAGGTGCGAGTGGCAGCAGTTCGGTCTCCAGGAACTTGCCGAGCTCGGCGGTGGCCGCGCTGGCGGCGTCCGCGGCAGCTGTCAGGTCTGCGAGCAGCGCGCCGGTGGCGCCGGTGCGATCAACCAGGCCGCGGTAGAAACTGCTGCCGGGCGCAGACCACTGCGCGCACTGCTTCGCGCACTCGATGACCTGACGGCGCGCCGCGATGCGGTTCTGGCGCGCAACCTCCGTATATGTCCGCTGGAGGTTGGCGTAGGCGGCGGGAACTGCGGCCATCCGGGCAACGATGTTGCGCTGTGCTTCCTCGCCCTCAGTCGGCATCAGGTCGAAGACCTGACGCACACCCTGGATCCAGCTCGCGATCACGTTCAGATCGCGAGTGGTCTCGCCCGCGTCATAGAGCTCGACAGCAAGGCCGAGCCGTTCCAGCATCGCCGCGCGGGCGGTCCGCTCACGCTCGGTTTCCGGCTCGGCCCGGGTCAGTTCGGCGACTGTCGCCCGGTCCAGCTCTGCCCTGGCCGCAAAGCCAGCCACGCTAAGGTCGGTTAGCTGATCGTCGTGGCCAGCGATCCCGACGCCGGTAGCCATGACCGGGTCCAGATCAGTCGCTCGGACTACGTACCGCTCAGCGATGTCGTCAATAACGCCCATAGCCGACACCTTAGTATCTGCCGAAGTCCGGCGGCGGCCGGGCGAGCTTGGCGCCGAACGGCCTGGCTGGAGGCAGCGCGTTCCCCTAGACTGTATCTTGACATCGAGATATCTGGCAGAAGGTGACGGACTCGTGATTCACCACGTCCAGCTGGCCTGTCCCGCAGGGTCCGAAGCCGTCTCGCGCGCCTTCTACTCCGGTGTGCTCGGGTTGCATGAGATCGACAAGCCGCCGGCCCTCGCGCCCAGGGGCGGGTGCTGGTTCCGGGGCCACGGGTTCGAGTTGCACCTCGGAGTCGAGGCCGACTTCAAGCCGGCGCGGAAGGCACATCCGGCACTGCTGGTGTCCGGCATCAACGACTGGGCCTCACGGCTCACAGCGGCCGGCTACCCGGCCAGCTTTGACGACGGCTTCCCCGGCATGCGCCGCTTCTATACCAGCGACCCGCACGGCAATCGGCTGGAGTTTCTGGAGCCGATTGAAATGGCCGCGCCCTAGTTGCGAGAGAGCAGTACGGGCTTTACGGGCGGTCGAGGACTCGGTTGACTACGGCTATGACTGATCAGCCCGCTCCCCTGCGCGCGTGGCACGCTCTCGTCGAGGCACAGGACCCCGAGCGGCTAGACGAACTGCTAGCCGAGGACGTCGAGTTCCGGTCGCCAGCCGTGTTCGCGCCGCAGCAGGGCAAGGCGCTGACGACCTTGTACCTGTCGGGCGCCCTCACCGTGCTCGGCCCCTCGCTGCGGTACGTCAGCGAATGGTACGACAACCGTAGCGCGGTGCTGGAGTTCGAGGCATCACTCGACGGCGTCTACGTGCAGGGGGTCGACATGCTGCGGTGGAACGCCGAGGGCAAGCTCGTGAACTTCACTGTGATGGTTCGACCGCTGCGTGGCCTGGAGAAACTGATTGAGCTGATGGCTCGGCAACTAGCCGCATTCCAAAGTCACGGAAAGCCTGCTGGCTGAGAGCCCACGCGAGCGTCGCCGCGAGAGTCACAGCGGCAAGGATGAGGAACGCGCCCGGGCCGTAGCGGTGAACAACCAGTCCAGCTAGCGCCACCGAGATCGGGAACATCCCGTAGCTCGTCACCAGCAGCAGCCCGCTCAGCCGCCCGATCAGATCCGGCGGCGCCCAGCGCTGGAATGCAGTCTGGGTAGTGACGTTGGCCCACATGTTGAGGCCTCCCCACACCGCCGCCATGGTCGCCGCCACGGCCAAGCCCGGCGCCCACGGCAGGCAGATCATGAACGGCACCTGAGCGAGGAAAATCAGTCCGGCTGCGACCGCGGGCCGCCTGGCCCGATTCAGCCGCGTTGCGGCCAGCGATCCGGCCAGTGCGCCGAGACCTACGCTCGCGATCAGGGCGCCGTAACCGCCTGCTCCGGCATGCAGGTGCTCACGCGCAAACAACGGCAGGGCGACCTCGCTGGTACCGGCGCTGCCGAGGTTCGCCACGATGTTGATGGCCATGATCAGCGGGACTACGCGCTCGTGCCGGACGAACGTACGAAAGCGACGTGGCGATGCTTCCGGCCCGGGGCTAGTCTGCGCGGACCCGGTCGCCGGAGCGGGAGCCGACTGCCGACCGAGTCCAGCGGAGTTTGCCGCGCGGGCGCCCGACCGCGCGGCGACAGTCACCGCGAGCCGCCAGAGCGTCAGTGCGGACACCACGAAACTCAGCGCATCCAGGCCGAAACCGGCCGCCGAACTGAGCGCCGCCACCACTGCCCCGCCTACCGCCGGCCCCGCGAAAACGGCCAGTTGCGTGCTGGCGGACAGCAGCGCGTTGCCACTCAGGAGCTCATCGTCAGCCACCAGCCTCGGCATGATCGCGTAGGAGGCAGGAAGGAACAGCCCTTCACCAGCACCCAGCCCGAATGCGATCGGGGCTAGCGTCAGGAATGCTGGATGCTGCGTAGCTGCCAGCACTGCCAGCCCGCCCGCCAGGCCGAGACGGCCGATATCCGCGGCCATCATGACCGACCACGGGTTGAGCCGGTCAGACAGATGGCCGCCCACCAAGATCAGGCCGGTCCGCGGGATCCCGTAAGCGGCCAGCACGGTGCCAAGCAGAATCGCGCCGCCGTGGTGCGACAACACGTACCAGGGCAGTGCGACCGCGTAGATGCCGTCGCCGACGTTCGACACAACCTGACCGCCCGCAAGCAGCCGGAACGGCCGCGAACCCAGCGCGGGCATTGATCCGATGATGCGACGGGGGGTCGGCCGCTGGCCTGCAGGAGCGGTCACGGGCTTGTCTCATCAAGCGGGCTGAACGTAGGCGCGAACTCAATGACGCCCTGCACGGGCTGAGCGCCCGCTGGCCGCTCCTGGCCGGAGAGCCGGATGAACGGGACATACAGCTCGCGGATCTGCTCGCGCAATCGGAGTAGCTCGTCTGCGGTGACGTAGAGCACCGTCTGGTCGCTGCCGGCAGCGCGCCGCCACTCGGCAGAATAGTCCGCTGCCTGCGCCAGGTAGCGGCGCCGGGCTTCCCGCCAGTGCTCGTCGAGGCTGGAATTCAGCAGCCTGGCCGCCATCTCCGCAACCGGGTCGTCCAGGTCTTCGATCGTCGTCGAACTCACGACGCCTCGCCAGGGCCGTTCCCGGCCGTTGACAGCGGCGGCCTGGTCTTGCTCGACAAAGCCGTATCGCGCGAGCTGCCGCAGGTGATAGCTGCAGGCCGATGGGGACAGTCCGGCCACGGGCGCACATTCAGTGGCTGTCGCGGGCCCTTCCAGCAGCAGGTGCTGCCAGAGCGCGATCCGTGCCGGATGCGCGAGCGCGCGCATGGTCTCGGGATCAGTCAGCTGGATCGACTTGCCGGGGAGCCCGCGTACTGGCGGCCCAGCCGGGCGCTCAGGCGGATCGGCCGCACCCTCCGGGAATGTGAAAGACATGTTTCAAAAGAAACACTTCAGATTGCCCGGTTGTCAAGCCCCTCTTGAAAGACGGTCAGACTGGCCACGCCTCCATGCGGAAGCCCATGTCCCAGAACATCCACTCGTAACGGCTGGTCGCGCGGAAGTGGCGGTGGATGCGCGCGCGCTCCGCGGCACCGATCTCCTGCCCGAGCCCGTCGGTCACGGCGATGACCTCGCGCGCCTCGTCGCCGAACTCCTCGCCGGCATAGGTGTCGATCCAGCGCTGGTAGCGAGGATCAGGCGAGCCTCGTTCGAGCAGATACTTGCCCACCTCCCAGTAGATCCAGTAGCACGGCAGCACGGCACCGACCCCCTCGCCGTACGATCCGCCGCACGCCGCGAGCAAGTAGCTGGTGTAGGCCAGCGTCGTGGGCGCCTCTTCCGCGACATCGCCGGCCCGGGGATCGATGCCGAGGTCGGCCAGCAGCGACTCGTGCAGGCTCATCTCGACCGAAACGATGCCCGCGGCGTGACGCGCGAACATCTCCGTTTCTGCGGGAACGGCGGCACGGCTACCCACGGCCGCCAGAGCTTGCGCGTACTTGCGCAAGTACAGGGCGTCCTGGAGCACGTAGAACTCGAAGGACTCGCGCGGCAGGGAGCCATCAGCCAGCCCGGTGACGAACGGGTGTTGCAGAATCGCCGCGTAGATGTCGGCAGTCCCGCGCCACAACTCAGCCGCGAAGCTCTCGTTCATAGTCTCAGCACTCCCGTCCGGCGCAGGTGGCAGTCAGTTCGGCGCGACTCATGGTTCCACGCCACCCGGCACGCACGCGCGCATGTTCGCGCCCTAGTCACAGTCAGGTGTTCGGCGCAGTCGGGCGCAAACCGCTATCGTGACCGGGTGGCCGAACTCCTGCACATCACTGAACGCGACACGTGGCGGACAGCTGTGCAGGAAGGCGAGTACCGGATGTCGACCCGCGGCGTCACGCTCGAGCAGGACGGCTTCATCCACTGCTCCCTGCGGCATCAGCT
>Ga0335075_10011077_pt1 | contig 13646 bp, 18 predicted proteins | sample Lox_Sample_24_FD_206723 | JGI IMG/M metagenome (GOLD analysis project Ga0335075, IMG submission 206723) | Soil microbial communities from Loxahatchee National Wildlife Refuge, Florida, United States - Lox_Sample_2.4 | ecosystem: Environmental > Terrestrial > Soil > Wetlands | place: USA...
TAGGCGCAGGCTTATAAAATCGTACATTCAATGCTTAATAAGCTTCCGCATTGCTCATAATCTTGACAAAGCTTTGACGCAATCAAGACATAGCCCTGCCACGGAGGGGTTGGTAGTAGCAATGCTGAGCTGACCAATGATTGGACAGAGCAGAGCCTATTGGCGTGATAGATGTGATGTCACACAGATGAAACATAGTTCGTCTCATGTTGATCTACGCTGTTGCGAAGACCATCGCCCACCTTCTGGGCTCTGTATCATACACTCTCTATCATCATTAAGATACAGTATAGCAATAGAATCAATTGCGTACATTCATACACAATATACAGTTGCAGTAGAGTCCTCCTGCCAATCATTCCGCTCCATCATAACCCCTATCCAGCAGTGGATGTAGCGAAGGTAGGCTCTATGGTATAATCAGTTGAATTAATGCTAACTATCTATCTACACTTACAGCAGAGTACCTTATATATATCCTCATACAGCGAGGTTGACAGCAGCAGCGGTGAAGCCAAACCCCACCTTATTAGGTGGTGGGGGCTGCGGCTAAGCTCACCGCCGGCAGCGATAACACCGAGCAGTATGATAGACTGCCCGCGGACTGCCCTTGCGGACTGCCCCAAGCCTGGTTGCGTCAGCTTTATACTCCTAAAGCTTAGGGTACTCATCTAGATACAGAGCCTGCCTAAGATGGTTCACACAATGGAGCTGGTGAAAGACCCCAAGAGTCACAATGTACGTGGAGTTGTCATGTGGAAGTTGAGCTGTTAGTTCCAAGAGTTTAAACGCCTCCTCAGCAAAGATCCTAGAAAGCCCAACTTTCAAAAGTTAGATTGATTAGGTGATGCGGAAATTGAATGGAATAAAAGAAACATACAGTTATATAGGCCTTCCCACATCTTCTCTAATTCTTTTGAAGGTATTTGTGTGTACGGGCTTCTGCTTTCAAAGTATCTATCGAACTGGACTAGCTTGTATGACACAACGTCGTTCACAGGAGCTTCAATACCGGAGTCAGCTTGGAAAACATGATTGATAGAGGCAAGGAATGTTACAATATCTCCCAATGATGGGTCTTGACATTTGTAGACTCTCCATCTGGGTATAAAAATGACCGAAAGCGCCAAAACAAAAATGACCCAGTAGAGAATTCCCAAATGAATTTTCCAGTCCAGATTTTTGTCCGAATCGGCTTCTCTGATCCTTCTAAGAGGACTTCGTCTTCATAGAGATCGTCAGGGCCGGTTTTTTGAGAGGGAGGAAGTAAGTCATAGATCATTATTACTGCGATCGTGGAATAGATGAAGGGCGACCTACGGAGGTTGACTGGAAAACAGCAACAGTGAGGTTGGATCAACGGGATGCTCTTTTTAACGCCGTTGGGGGAAAATGAAGCTTATCCCACAGCTTCCAGCGCCTCTCTGCCCCTGGGTTCCACAGCCGCTAGCTAGGCTGCTGGCCCCTGTAAGCTTACGGTAAGCTTAGGGGTCTGCGTCGCTACAGTGATCCGCCATCTACATACGCAGGCACCTTCGCGCAATCGTGCAAGGACCTTGATTACTGCGTACCGTGAGCCGTACGAGCGGCGGCAATATACTAGCTTCAGCATTCAGTTGCCGCTGCCGCTGCCCTGCACATACATCAATAGGCCCTATCTTGGTCCGGTGGCAATTATGTATTAACAAGGGAGTCAAGAAAACACCGTGAAACCCGTCGCATCACTCGGTCTATTGCCGGTTCGGGATGCCAATAATGAGCTGCGCAGGATGTTGGAAGTGACGAAGCTTGCATCAGTTGGCCTGGTCAAAGATCTCAATCCCAAGAATGGGGTTGGAAGTAATCCATACAGATTACCGGCTTCACCATTCTGTCTTGCGAGATTCCTCCATGCCCTAATGGTTCAAGCTGAGACATTGTCGCAACGCGCGTAAACGGCTGCCTTGCCTAATTTTCTTAACACAGAGTATCAAGATGTCGCAGAGGGGACTGCCAAATAGGCCAGTTATATACCGTGTACTGTACATTCATCGGATTCAATCCTCGCATTGCCCAACTCCAAAGTCAAGATTTACCGCCTGGGTTTCGGCGTCTACCTCTCTAGCACGTTCCAATGCGTCACCTGCCTTACAGCTCTCAGGTCATTGGTATGCGCCCTAACCTTCTTATTATCCACCAACTCACTTCCACTAACAACGACACAGCCACTTCGACACAGACAATAATATAGCAACGAGCATGAAGTCGGTGAAGAAGTGCTGTAACCTGGGGTATCTTGGTCTCATCCTAGGTCAGGATCCCGATAACACATTTGAACAGGTTGGGTACTTTGAAACTGACGCAGAAAAGGCCAAAGAACAAAATACTCTATCACGTCGGTTGCACAAAAACCAGTGTACCATCATGATAATTCAGTTAGATTGATCAGTACAGCGGCGCATACATGTGGGCGTTAAAGCTTTGGTTGGACTACGAGGAATTTATCACATCCAGGGAACAGGTTGTATTATTCATAACAATGAGACTATTTAAACAACTTTCGAGCAACATTAACATCAGCACACCCGAACGAAAACTCTCAGGCGTCCAGATAGATTGCCTTCTCTCATCCAAATACCATGATCTCGTAGCCTACATTGATTCTACTTGGGCAGGATCATTGTTCCATCCACCCCAAAGTCCTTCGGAAACTCAGGACCCCAGACGGACACTGGTCCCGCAACATCCCTACGAGAAGGAATGTCTACATTAACCACATCGCCGTCAGCATAATGCTCAATCTTGAATCCGCTTGGATCCTGCCAGTAGTCGAAAATCTGGCTGCCCAAGATGTGTCTTCCCACGCCCCAGACGCTCTTCCACCCCTTCTTCGCCAGCCACTGATGACCCATCAGCTGAGTATCAAAGTCGGCTACTTCATAGGAGCTGTGATGGATGTAAGTCTTCTTGACTTCGGGGGGAGCGCGCTGCATGAAGAAGCAGTGATGGTCAGAGTATGTTTTGCCGAGATCTAGATGCATGAAGATAAGGACGTCTATGTTCGAGAATTGGGGATGATAGAGGATATCGGAAGGGACAAAGTTGAAATTGGACGTGTAGAATGCAAGTTCGGTGTCAAACTCTTTGCACACATAACCAAAGTGGCCCAGCTTGTGAACAAGAGCGGGACCATCGTGGTAGCGTTGGAACCGTCCTGTGAAGTTTGTGAGGAATAATATTCAGGCTCATTCGTTTGAATGCACCTACCGAGACGTGGCTTTTCGAATGGTGTGTTGTACGGACCTTGCGACTCCACAATCTCCGAAGGCGGCTCACTCCTGTCTATAGCACGCTCTTCCTGACCGTAGACTACATGAAAGAAGGTATCATTCGGTCTGGTTATCGTGACCATTTGCCCACCACCGGGCGCGTCATCAAGGGACTGTATCGAAGCACCAGGAAGTTTGGAAGCCTTATCGAACTCTTCCTTGGAAGCAGCTACGAAAGCAGCGCCGCCAAACCTGGGCTGTCCGCTCTTGCTCTTTGTAGCAACATAGACATACGGGTCTTTCCCATACCCACGGTAATAAATGGTGTTGCGGCTTCGTTTGGCCTCGATATACCCGAAATCCTTAGCAAACTTTTCGAACTTGGAGAGATCTGGATGCTCGAAGTAAATGTGGGACAGCTGACTCAGCTGCACTTTGGATGGATTGTTTTGAATGGGGGGAATCAGCATATCGGGCATGATGAATTCTCGTACGAAGCGTGGCAGGGTTGAGACAACATTTAGCATAAACGCCATATTTATATGCACTGACGGACACCATCTGGGCTTAAATACATTTAAGTCTCTATTGAATATCTAATAAAGCATGACTCGCATGTTCCACAAACTCGCTGGCCGTATGGAGCCGAGCTTCCGATGTGTAGATGGTGGTACGGAATATTCTCGGTAAACAGTCAAACCGTCCGTACGAGAGCTGCATTTAGATCTTCCGCGGATTATCTTGACGATGCAGCGCGATGTTGCAGCCGACGCCCGACAACAACAACATCAACAACAAACAGCAGATCTTTTTCGGGAACACCATGTGCAGAGCTGATGATGGTGAATGATGTGACGACGAGTGTTGCAGTTATGTGGAGCCATGTACGGCCAGGTCTCTGGTCGGACCGGCTGAAGGACAGGCCTGACGAACGTTTAAAGGGTCGCGTGCAGCAGATTTCTATTCCTTTTCTCGCTGTATGGTATGAATGAGTCTTACGATCGCACATCTTACAATCATGGAAGAGACACCAGTTGTTATTGTTGGAGCAGGTCCGGCAGGCCTTGCCCTTGCACTTTCTCTCGCACAATTCGAAGTCCATGTAGGGCACTCCATCCTAGAACACATTCTTGAGGAAGATTACTGACAATGGTAGTCAATCATCCTCGAAAAGGAACCAAGCATTACCGAAGATCCAAGAGGAGTGGTTCTGGCTGGAGATGCCGTGAGGATCTTATGGGACCTTGGCATCAGAGAGCAAATGAAAACCATCGGACACAGTGAGTTATATACAATCCAGGACTTCACAAGCATTGAGTACAGTTGCTAATTTAATTTCTAGATATGCACAGGGTCAACTTTCACAAAAGCAGTTTCAAGAATCCCCCATTCTTCAGCTTGAATACGACTCCTGATTCGCTCAACCAGACTGTGGCAGACGGGATCCTCCAGGTCCAACCAAAACTTGGTGGGTCCTTTTCCGTGCAGGGCGTGATTCAGAAACTAATTAGGTCCAGAGCGTGCCATGAGAGACAAAGTCGAAGAGTCCCAATATTGCGAGCTTCGATGTAGCTCCAAAGTCATTTGCAGAGAAGAGCTGGATAGCGGCGTGATTGTAGGGTACGAGCACCAAGCTGGCAGTCTAAGGCATATCAAATGCTCTTGGATGATCGGTGCCGACGGAAAGAAGGGCGTCGTTCGGAAATATTTTCTTGAGCCAACAGCCAATATCAAGCAAGAGACGGGATTATTCGCGTACACGGGAACCTGGGTGGCGGCGAACCTTAAGATCCATCTACCAACGCCTGAGACACACCCAGAATTTCCTCTATGGGGACAAGGTCTCACGCCACAGAAAGTCTATGACCTCTTCTGGCCCGTAGGCTGGCATTTCTGCAGTCCTCCTGGGAAACCAACAGCTTGTGGAAGATTCGGTCCCCACTCTGACAGATTCTGGCGTCATGAGTTCGCTGAACCCGACTGGGATGACTCCATGAACGCAGAGGAACTGCTTTGGGATCATTTACTGCCCATGCTCACTCGAGGGGAGGATGAGATGGGAAACCCATTTCCAGTCGGAGGTGTTACATTTCCGAAGGATTGCATCGAGATTCGCCGATGCCGGCCATTCACTTTCTGCCAGAAAGTTGTCAACAAATGGTTCCATAATCGGACTATTCTCATCGGTGACGCGGCGCACGTCTTTCCACCTTTTGGTGGCCAAGGAATTGCCTGCGGCGTCCGAGACGCTCATGGGTTGGCATGGCGTCTTGCCTTGCTTCTGCGCATGCCAATCGTCGAAAAGCCTCTGGCTGACAGGATCCTGACAGCCTGGGCCCTCGAGCGACGACAGGGAGTGGACGATTCAACTCGACTTACCATGCAAAACGGCAAGTTAACCAACGAGCAGGAAACGCTTAAATTCTTCCTTTTCCGTACAATTATGTCTCTCTTTCCTGAACCTCCTTCCCAATTGGCCAATGTCGAACGTTCGGGCTACAAGTCGACCAAGGCCGGATTCTTTCTTTTGGAGTACGGAGGAGGTGGCAAGTTGGCACAGATCTATCTCCAGTCGCGCACCACAAGACCTCTGCTGTCGGACCAGTTATTGACTCGTGGACAAACAATCATGACATTACTTATCATCAGCAACGACTGTGCCAGAGAAGAGGCCAATGTCAAAGCCATTCTTCGTGCCGTCAACATGCATTCATTGATAATTTCAGAAAAGTCAATCATATTCATATCGCCAGATCAGGGCGATGCAAAGGTAGAATCTACGACCGAGAATGAATCTCACGAGGTCTTTTATCCTTCGCCGAGGAAAGATCTTCTTGAGAAGACAATACGACCTGGATACGATGAGAGTGCCTATCTGAGGCGTCTTGGGTGGACGACCAAATATGCCATCCTCAGGTCTGACTACATCATTTTCTCGGTTGCAAGGACCTTGCCGGAACTTGAGCAATGTTTTATGTTGCTCCAGGGTCGGCTTGCCTAGCAGCTTTGGGATTTTGGAGAGTGGTCGTGAAATTGCTGCACAGTTGACGATCGCAAGAGCTTCCCGAGCAGCGAGTCAGCCATCGGCCAAACCAGATGATACTTCAATCTGAGGGATGTTTCAGCAGGGTGTGGAACACATGCGAGTAAAGTGGGAGGATCAAAGCACAATTTCTGTGATGCGAATATCGTCAAAAGGGTTACCGGAGCTGGAAAGCTGGGTCTCTAGAGGGGGATTGGCTTACAAGCTAGTACCACATATTAGAGATTAAACTATTGCATTGTTTTATAAGATTATATGTTGCGTATCAAATTTAACTTCTTTCACATGGGTTTGAATTTCGATTTCACGCAATAGATTGGCGTTGCAATATGAGGAAGTTGCGTCAGGCGCTGGCATTCGACATGACTTAGTGCAACCTGTACTGACTTGCGTTTTCGGCTGAAGTGACGTGGGGGCTGTCTCCAGAAGTCATGCCATGTGCGTACATAAGATCTCACTGGCTTGGGAATCTCACTGGCTCGGGAAGTTCGGCGCCCCATATGCACGAAATATTGAATCTAGTCACCTTGAGTGGATTCGATGCAACCAAGACGCATAAATGACGCTGCTGCTAGTCGCGACGAGAACAACGTCAACGATGCCGAACAGCTGCCGACACATCAGAGTGGCATCAGGAAACGCCAAGTCCATAAGGATACGGAACGGAAGGAAGAAATGCATCTACCGTAGTGGATTAGAATTAGAGTTTGTCCGCGGAGGAACGTCCCTCCAAGATTCTATAATTAGGGTCTCTTTAGACGAATCAAGGCGCCACCAAAACACTTAAGCGCACCTATTCTAATCATTTGCGAGCCAAAAGAGTCGGACGTTACACATTTGTTTTCCCAAGATGGAATAGGAGCCAATCGATACCTCGGTCTCGGGACAACGACGACGTTCCTCATCCAGCTGCGCGGGACTCGGTCGGATTGTACGCCGCTGTTGTTTTCTTATAAGAATAATTGATGGGCAGCTGCTACACTGAGGATGAGGGCCCAACACGTTCCGCGGTATCTCAGGTTATTATAGGGTGTTGCTCAATTCAAGAACATTTGCTCCCACCTCTTCCCATTCTATACGAGCATTTTCCCAACAGTTCAAGATGAAATCCTTTTCACGCTTGATTCGCTTTGAGTCGGCCAGTGGCGAGGCATATTTTGCTGACTTGGGCGCTAATTCATCTAAAGTTCCAGCACTGGGATCCTCGATATCTGCCTACAAATCTTTCGACGACCTCGCCAATGGCAGACAACAAGTGTCTGTCACAATAGACAAGGTACCCGTCTTCATATCACCAGTCGTCAAACTTTCTTTGCTAAACATTCTCCTCAACCTTAGCTGCTCGCTCCGCTTCCCCGGAACGACTTACCCATTTATTGCGTTGGCCTCAATTATAGAAGTCATGCACAAGAGGCAGGGGTAAGCCGACTTAAAGCTGATGTACTATAGTCAAGATTCTGACTATGTTTCTCGTACAGCTCAAAGTACCCGCCAATCCTCCACTGTGGCCAAAGCCTGCTGCAGCACTTGCTGCGCCAGGCGAGGACATCAGAATGAGTAACTTCTGCGCATCAAACTTTCCAGATTGGGAGGTAGGGAACTTTACTTTCATGGGCAACTGCATATATGCTAATTGGCACCGCATCAATAGGGCGAAATCGTTTTTGTAACCTCGAAAGAATGTCGTGACGTATTACCAGAGCAAGCAGAGTCATATATTCTAGGCTACACAGCCGGCAACGACCTTACGTGTCGTGTTTTCCAAATGCCAGAACAGAATGGAGGTCAATTCTACTATGCTAAGGCGTTTAACAAATTTGCTCCCATGGGACCGGTCCTTGTCAGCCCGGACATCTTCAAGGACGGTAAAGGAGTCAAGCTTACAACACGTGTCAATGGCGAAGTCATGCAGGAAGCGGAGATGACACAGGATATGATCTTTTCACCTGCGAGAATTTTGAGTTTCATGAGTCAAAGTGAGTAATTGATTTGCCTCTCGACATTTGTCGGTCATCGTCTCTGCGGGCAGGGCATCACAACTCTCCGTATCAATCGCGAGTCACTGACTGAAACAGGCACAACCATACCAGCATTCACAGCCATCATGTCCGGCACTCCATCTGGAGTCGGAGCTTTCAAAAAGCCGCGGCGATTTCTCGCTCACAATGAGGTTGTGGAGGTGGAGGTTACGAATGTTGGGGTCCTAAGGAACAAGATTGTGTTTCCCGAAGGCAAACAATCAACTCTGTGAGACGCGATTCCAGCCCAGGGAGTTTTGGACGACTTGCTGATGGCTTCGGACAAGATTGACATATCTGCGAGTTATTGTTGGAATGTTGCGGTACCGTCTGAGCTGGCTTCTGTGAGAGCTGGCTCGAGTTCTGATGCTTGGTATGCATGCGATTGTGTTTCGTTCATCAAGACAAGCGGAATTGGCAACTACGCGTACAACTGTATGATAGAGCACATGGTCATTCCTCACCTTTTCACGGTAGATAGTAATTAGCTGCTGTCGGCTAGATTGAAATCATAAATGTTATAGAATTATGCTTTTTCTTTTCTTTCTTTCCACTTTTGCGTCAACCATGACTATTGTTATATGGAGAACAAGGACTTTTTTTGCTTGGCATCTCGAATACCACGGACACTCTTCCATACCACGGATCTTCATGTAGTTTGACGTACAAGACCGATAGCCATTTATAAATAGAATACAAAGTTTTATTACTGCATGCGCATGGATAAATTTTGATTGCTTACAGGATTCTAAGCTTATTCTCCACTAGAATTACATTTGGAGGTTTAGAAGGAAGTGTTGCGACTATTTAGCGGATTGATTGCTATGCAGTTAGGTATTCATCGCTAAATTTCGGCAGTGACCTCACTAGAATTCTAGGGACTTAGATCGCTAATTTTTTGACGATTATTTCAGCACATATAATCGCTAAGTCTTTAGGTGCTAAGTCACTAATCTTTAGGGCATACAGTATTCACTAAACTTACAACGTATATGCACTAAAATCTTGAACAACATGTGTGTCCTAAAACATGCAAATTACATTAACTAAATCTTAAGTATGCCTTATAGCGCACTTCTCAAGCTTTAAGAAGCACTTAACAACATTTATATTAAGCGTATATAGAATAGATTAGTCAAGTGTTAAGTTTTGTACTTTAAAGATGTGAAAATCCGCAACCGAGATGCCAAGAAAAGATCGTAGCATGAATGAGTTTTACCTGGAGAAGAAGTCTAAGCCCTTTTCGGAATTATTCCGTAATCTGATGATTCCTCCGGAGCCAGATCGGAGCTGACACTGGCCCCTCCTCGCACAAGTGCGGGGTAATTGATCCGGGTCACGTGCCCGCTCCTTTGTGTTCGCGGAATCGGGGGTATGGTTGCAGTGGAACATTTCATAGATCAGCTGTGCACTGCGTTACTCCGGTCGACTTTATACAAACACGCAACATCTCGTCATTTGAAGGAGTTGCACAAGCTGGACTTTCATGTATCACCATACCCGGAGATCCAAACATCGCAATTTTTCTGCCTCAACATTTTGTGGACTATTTCATATGCATCTTGATCAGGATGCTTGCCTACAGAGGTCCCATCATATCATCCAAGCTCGAAAACCCAACCACCGCTTCCCAATTATTGAAATCCCACTCCCCGGAGGCTAGGCTTTGGGCGATATCCTCCGAGTCCTGCGAACTCATCGAATTTGAAGAGAGGGACAGGAAACTCAGCCACCTTTGGTTCAACGATCCTTGCGAGAGTTTAATTATCCAGTCTATATCCTGCGCTGCCAATGGACCGGATATGAGTTGTGAGAATTTTTCGAATGACGCTGGGTTAATACTGTCAGATAAATCTTGACGACAGAGCTAAATTTACTTACTTAACAAAAATCGGGGTAAACTCCAAGCAGATGCAAAATGCTGCAAGAAGAGCAGAAGTATATCCTTGTAAGCCACAAGCCGTGCTTCGAAGTCCGGCTGAGAGTTTAGCCCGCTGATGCAATGTATATGTAACAATAACAGCGCGGCTAGGATAATGAAACAGACTGCCGGGTCGACAGTCGAAGAGAACTGGCTATCCCATTGCTTAACAATTGACACAATGTCTTCGCAATATTCGAGGCTTTGTTGCCAACGGTACAACCAATCTGTCTCATCCGCCTGCGGATTTAAGGGAATCGATACCAGGACCCGGGCAGCATGGAGATGGAGCACACAAATGAGCCTAGCATGATGTTCAGAGCCGGATTCATTGATCAAGATATTGCGTGCACCATTGAGATACCGCGCTGGCAAAGCAAGTCGTACAGCGGAAAGATTATCTTCGAGAGCTGCACGGCGCGCCTGTAAGCGCTCAGAAGGGTTTTGCGTCCGCAGGCGATGGATGGTTGCGGCTTCCCGGAGGATCGTAGTTGTGACTATGTGCATATTGAAATTGAAATCCCCTTTGTGAGTACTGATCTCCTTGATTGTCTTCCACAGCATTCCTATCTCAGCGGGTAGAAATATTGCAGATTTATGATCTGAAGAATGATCAGCAGCCAAAGAGCTTGTCGCCAGAGCCGTTTTGATACTTTCAACTTCCACAACAAAAGGAGTCGCGGCCGTGATGTTTGAGTATGAATCTAGGCAGTAAATACACCACCAAACGTATCGCCACTCTTCGACCTCGCTGTCGCTTACGGGATTATGATCAAACATCGGAAACTGTTCGCGATTATCCAATTGGTGAAGTCCGCATTGATAAGCTTTTCGCGTCAGCTGTCCGATTCTCATCCACGCATTTTCCCTTGGGTATTGATGAAACGAATAGAAGGCAAGTAAACATTCTTGTCTAAAGTTATCCAGTGACAGGCGTTTGCTCGGATTTTCGTCGTCAATGACGCTTGTGCCCATGAGATATTTTACACAATCCTCCAAGCTACTGTCCGCCCAAAAGCTGGGTGGTCCTATAATCTTCGCGGACATGACGAATATTGTGAAAAGCAGATCACGGCTCAGGGCTCCATAGTCATATTGCTGGAGAAACTTTTCTTTCTGGAACATGGGTATGGATGGATGAATGTGCCTAAAAAAATTATGGATCCTGATTGTCCACATATCAGATTAGTATCAAGGGATTCGCAGTATAACTTACAGTTCTTTCTCCTGCTCCGGTGTCAACTGCGGATGGATGGAGACTGGAGGATTATTTGACAGGACGAAGCGCCAGGGACTTTCTGAAGTAGGCAGATGTTGGATGGTTGAGTCGTCCAACTGTTGAAAGCCATGTTGAAGAAGTCTTGCCTCGTCGGTGACAATTGGCATATGCGAATAATCGCCACTGTGCGCAGATGAGCCTGAAGCATGTGTAGGAAGTCCTTGAGCAAAACTTGTCAGCTAGCATAACGTGATTGGAAAAGATCTTGACCAACCGGTGTTTGTTGTAATCGACGCGCCGGTTGACGCATTTCGACGGGAACCTTTTAGCGGCCCAGGCTTTCTCTTGGCGCTGGAGTAGACGCAGGGCCAGTCTCCTTCTAAGCAGCGAGAGCATGCTGGCCGTTTCAAATCGCCTAGAGATATCAAGTGAGCACGATATATTCATGTAACAAGAGCTCCGTACACTTGACTTTCTTTCTTCATACCATAATGTTAGCTAAGCTGATCGAGTCTCAGATCTGGAATGGAGAGGACAGACAAAATGCATCGGTCGCAAACTCGCGTGTTCACGGCTTGTTGCGGCAGGGCCACTTCGTCTTGTGGGGAAGAGTTTACCCAACCAAAGGATTGATCGCCGAGATTGGTTTCAAGGGCTCTTTGTACATGACTAGAATCGGATGAATAGCCCTGATTGGGCAAATTCATCGTGGGATTGGCCTTACGGACGCCAGAATAGGGGCAGAAGACAGTTTGAGGTGATGGGACTCGGATCATGTAATTGTTGCAGCTGATGCGATCGGACGGTCTGACCTCGCTTAAGTAAACTTACTTGCCGTTGTCGTCATCGTCGTCGATAATCACCAGGCAATCAGCAAAGTCGCCTGGCCGGCCCCAGCTTGATTCGATGTGAATCCGCTCAAGATGATTAGTTGGGATGCAATTGCCTATGAACGTCACTCACTAACTGCTCAAGTAGAGCGTCGTCGGTATCAGCAATACGATTCTCCGCAAGTATAGCACGACGTGCTCCGCATACGATCAATGATTCGGGCTGCTATAGAGGCCATTTTCATATGCGTGATAGGAAGAGAAGTGACGATGATCGTGAACAGAATCAAAAAGAACCCTTTTCGAATGCCAAGGCAGTCTATTTTTAGTATAGATGCCAAGCGATCATATGCGAAACAACACCTTTCATAACCCCACACATGCGAAAAAGTCAAGCTCGCAGGCCCTGGTCTGCGTACCGTTGCAGGTATGGAAAAGCTATCTAGCCTTTCCCTACGGCAACGCTTCTCAAGCCATTCGAGGCCCAGTACATCACTGGAAGTGCCTAACGAGAGGTGATTCCACTCACGCTAAAGCCTGACCCATCATCCAGCACCTTTAAAGAAGGCCAGTCATCCAGAATCGATATAGAGGATCACAACGTAGACATAGTGGCTGTTCATGGGCTTGGTGGAGATCCCTACAAGACTTGGACGCATGAAAATGGTACACTTTGGCTACGAGACATTGCCCCCCAGCAATTACCGGGAGCCAGGATCTATACCTTTGGATATGATTCTACTTTTGCTTTCTCCCAGGGCACTGGAAATGTTCGTGATTTTGCACGGAGCCTGTTGGAAGCACTTGCGCTCGAAAGAACATCTCAGGAGGTACTCTCACCATCGGGTTGCACTGTGAAAAGGGATGGCTCTGGCCGTGTTGGACTTGATTCTAATTATTATTTGAAAGATCTTGACCATAATGCCTTGCCCAGCCTAGATGTAAATTTGAAAGACAGCGTCTCTTCGATTATGTTTGACTGAACGTATAGGTTATATTTTCGCCTTCTATTCGTCTTTCATTCCTCTGTAATTGCATTTTGTATTCATTGCCCGCTTTTAAATACTCAGTCCATTACTTATTCACGACCATCCAACCCTCTACTATCCGAAACCACGCTCTGTTCCTCCGCTCTATTCCTCTGCTCTGTTCCTCTAATCTTCTCATTTTCATCCTTAATCGCCAAAAATAAAGTCCCCATCATAAACACCCTTTAAGTCCTCCTTCCAGGCTCTGCTATTTCTCTGCGTAACACAGAACTCTAAGAACTAGAAACTATGCCTTATTAATTTTTGATGTGGATTCCCAATTAGAGCTTTCGATTTCCCCTCGTCGTTGACTAAGCCTAGCTTCTTCACAGCTGTCAA
>Ga0335075_10011078_pt1 | contig 13643 bp, 17 predicted proteins | sample Lox_Sample_24_FD_206723 | JGI IMG/M metagenome (GOLD analysis project Ga0335075, IMG submission 206723) | Soil microbial communities from Loxahatchee National Wildlife Refuge, Florida, United States - Lox_Sample_2.4 | ecosystem: Environmental > Terrestrial > Soil > Wetlands | place: USA...
TATGATATTAGCGTGTATGCTCTCGCCAACCGACTTTCGGTATAGCATACGCAAAACCCTCCAATACTCATGCACGCTACTCCTCTTCCGTATTCGGTCATTGACGTCCAGCATCCACTTGAGGAATGTCATGAACTCTTCTTTGTCAGATCGCCTGAGGAAATCAAGTCTGTCTTCGTCGAGAAGAGCACAGTGTCTAGACATACAGTTAGCCATACACCCTTTACGATTAGGCCCGGCACAAATTAGTCTCCTACCGTGTCCACTTCTTCATCACTGTCCAGATGTTCACCTTAGTAGTGTCTGCATGCTCCTTTTTTACCGTGCCTTTCTTGACGAGTTTTTCCCGATGCCGTCTGTAATGTTCAGCAGAATGTCGTACCACCCCTCTCCTTTCACGACTTGTGATGCTCATAGCTTCTTCTGTTCAACCTCCTCTGAGATTGTAACTTGTGCGAGGCGATCCGCTATCCTTGGGGGGGTGGCCTCGGTGGGAGTGAGGATCGCGAGAGGCCAAACAGGGAAGGGAAAGCTCGACGTTGGCCCAGCTAGATGGCAGTTAATTAGAGGGAAGATGAAGCTATTGAATAATGTGACTGACGAACGTAGAGAGCTTGCTGGTGGGATAAATACTGGTGGTGAGAGACGACCGTCGCATCGTTTGCTCGGAGAGATCTCAAGTGCGCGAGGAGGCATGACTGTGACAAAACACGCTGGGGGTGCCATTATTGTCTTGAGAGAGGTCCTCAGTTTCTTGAGGGGAGGGGGACAGTTTTGGGAACCCCGATTCTATTTCCGGGAATACGTGTTTTCGGATTGTGAGGCAATGTGGGGCTCAATCTGCGCTAAGCAGGAAGCTGCGGCAAGCCATGACCGAGGGTAGTTCTTGGCATCGAGGGAAAAGGACCTCCAAAAGCAGCGGGACTGACCTCCAAATTCGGCAGCGAATTTCCCGTTAACCTCTCTTGAGGTGTAATATGTTTGACGGGAAATTCCATTCGGGTTTAGTGACACCCCCCCTTCAGGTATGGTCGTCTCGCTTAGCAGCCCCGCCGCTTTTGACTTTTTCTATAAGAACCCTCAGACCACCGTGCCGACTTTGAACTGATCAACATCTCAATTAGGAGCATCCGGATCTCGCTCCATCACGATCAAATCAGACCTTCCCAATGCGTCAGAAAATGCTGCCCACCCCATAACTGAAATGTCCTTGCCTTTCTTAACGGGCTGTATCATTTCCTTGTCCCACTTTTGTCCTGGTGTGCGAAAACCCATTGCTGCTTTTTGCCCATGCCGGTCAGCATTCATTCCTCGTTCAGAGACATTCCAACCAAACCCAACGCCCTGTAGCCACCGCAGCGAAATCGAGGCTGATTTCGCTGGCGATCCCTTTTGGTTTAGTGGCCGGGCCGTCACATGGCAATCCAAGATCTGAGTTCTAAGGAAATTTTTTTTGCTGTTGGCTCTCTCCAATTGCACACAGACCCACTGTCCATCGCGGACCTGTCAGGGATCCGGAGCTGCCCCCAGTAGGCTCGTACGGAGGATCCTATTTCAAACTGGCATCTTTCCCCATTGTCTCATCACTGCGCAATTTATTTTCCGTACTTTGCGCGCTTAGTATCCCCGAGAATCGGTTGCGTGAAGCGATTTTGCCAGCGAAGGTTGGCGGGCGACACGAAGTTGACGGGTGGACCCCCGAAAGTTGGCGGGTGGGCCTGCTAAACTGCGCGCCATCTTCCGTCACAACCCACACGATAGAATCGCGATCCGAAAGCAGTCAAACATTTTCCCGTTCCAGACGTGAAACGATTATTTTGAAGAAATCAGTCGTGTGCAGCGAGTTGGGGGTGCCGGCGCGAGTTGGCGCGGCGAGCACTCAATTCCTCACAGGCTGAAGCAACGCAAACGATCGGAGACGCCTCCAAAGCGAATCGCTTCTGGCGATGAAGCGGAGAGCTGCGAAGCACACACTTTTTACTAGAAAAATGCCTAGGACCACTTCGAGCCTTCGACACTTAATGTTTAGGATATCGTCACTGCCTGATCCACGTCCGTATTTTAACCTCATCGGTCTTCGGGGTTGGGCTGGCTTGCATGAACCCTCTTGTCACCATGTCTCTAAATGAAAAGTCGACCACCGTCGCCGGCTCTGACTCCGCTCCCGGCCCAGGGCTTCCATCTATGCCTCACTACGAGCCTCTGGATGAATCTCTAAGCGAGATTCGTTTAATCAAGATCGAGCCGCCAGAAACCGATGATTATTATGAGATTCTGAGATGCACAATGATCAGAGGCTCCCTGCAAGAGTTTGGCACCAAGTATCTCGCTATCTCATATGTTTGGGGTTTTGAGGTCGCACCAAAGCCGCTCGTGCTCAATGGTCATGAAATGAGGATAACGTCGAATCTGTCCGACTTCCTGTTGCGCTATCGAAAAATGAGCAAAGTTGTCTCCAACTGGATCTTCGGAAACATGTTCTTGTGGGTTGATGCTCTGTGTATCAACCAGGACGACATCCCGGAAAAGACCAGCCAGGTGGAAATGATGGGCTCCATCTATCAATCGGCGCGAACCGCATTTTGCTGGCTGGGGTCTGACCTCGACGACAGCAAATACGCCATGGAGAGGCTCTTTGAAGTATGCCAACTTATCGTAAACAATTATCAAAATGATGATGATCCTTTGAGCTGGGTATCCGGTGTGCGGACAGACTTATGGCACCAGAACGTGGAAAAGGACTCTAAGCCCATCGGTCGTAGGACCTACAACCGCTTCTGGGACGGGGTTTCAAGCCTCCTTCATCGGGAATACTGGACACGAGCATGGATAGTCCAAGAGCTCCTCCTCTCCAAAAACGCTTGTATCATGTGCGGCCAGCTCATTGTCCCATATAACGCTTTTTTGATGGTATTTCTATGGTTCATGAGAATAAGGGGCCGAGAACGTCCACCCTTCATCAACACATATTTGTGGTGGATGCTCACCACAATGGGTGGCTGGCGACTTATGGGCTGGTCGCATGTGCGGAAGATGTTGCGGGCCATGGACTTAATCAAGACCGTAAAGGAGTCCAATGAGTCGAAGCTTGCACTCGTATGGAAGGAATTCCTCTGTGTCACCCGAATACAGCAGGCAACAGATCCAAGGGACAAGCTCTATAGCGTCATTGGCATGATCGGTCGAGGATTGCGGGCCGACTATTCTCTCTCAGTCGAGAGGATCTATTGCGACTTTGCAAAGTGGTGGGCAACAGAGGAAAATCGCCTTGTTTTTCTAAACTTCTCGGGACACGGTATGGTACAAAAGGACCTGGAGTATCCACCTCACCACTTGTTTGTGCCTTCTTGGGCTCCAAACTGGGATGTCCTGTCAAAAGCGAACGAATGGGGCGACCTCAACGACTTGGGCCAAGGAAGGCACGCAGATGGCAATGTCGCTGGCTGCTCGTGGACTTTCGAGGGAGATAGACTCAACGCCCGTGGAGTGGTGTGTGGTCGTATCTCTACCACACAATCTCTCAATAGAGCCAGCCCCGGTCCAGGTTGGCATGAATTCTGCGACATGTATCTCGCCAACCGAGCAGATCAACCGTACATCACCGGCATCCCGGTTTTGCAAGCCCTTGCTCGGACCATCATGCTAGACAAAGATCCAGCCACTGGAAAATTGCTAGGACCGTCAACGAAACCTGCAGCAATAATACGAACCGGAGTCGTTGGTATATTGTCCACGGGCCTTTGGGAACCGCCAACTCGGCGCATAACCTGCGTTAATCTGGCCAACATCAGGAACTTGTACGAGCAGTTTCTAGGACCAATACCACAAAACGAGAGCAAACAAAACGAAACGGCTATAAACTTACACAATATAGCTGAGGATATTTCAACTTCCGAGATCGATTTCCTGGCTATACGGATAAAGGTCGCCGCAATTGCTTTCACTAGCATACTCTTCGTGACTGAGGAAGGATACCTTGGCTGGGGCCCTCCGGGGATGCAGACCGGTGATCTGGTTTGCGTCATCTTTGATTGCGATACGCCGGTGGTCTTGCGTACGGTAGATGCTCAGTACATCCATGTTGGAGAATGCTTTGCCGTCGGTCTAATGGATGGGACTGCGGTGTCAGAGGTTTCTGGAAGATCTGACCAAGTCCAGCACTTTACGATAGTGTAATAACAAAGGGGCGAGGTCTTAAGTTGGCATGGCAATACGAGCGCGCAAGTTTTACTGCCTTGTCAAGTTGATTTACGGGGTATAGAATTAGAAGGTATCAAAGACAGAGAACAGAACAGTAATTCCCAGTCCCATTGCTTCTATTTCATCCTCAGCAACTTCCACTTCACTTTTCCGTGTCCTTTCAGCATATATGCGGGAGCTTTTGCGCTTCGGACCACATTTTTCTTTGACCATGGCAGTTTCTTTCGCATCATGCTTCGCTTGTGCCTCAACAATAGCGCAGCACTGGCGGGATCTATTCTAATGGTGATGGTGATCAATCGAGTTTGACCATTGTAAATGATATACAAACCTCGCCAAATCTACCATCGTATTCCGCAGCCGGAACTCGGCCTCCTCCGAAGGCTGGATGGTGAAACCCATGGTGCACTGCGCTTCTATGTGGGTCACTCCAGGGAGCTTTCTCATCACATAAACCGCAAGTGGTGACGTTTCACCAATACTGCCATGGTAGGTGCAATCGGCGACAATTTTGGCGTGAATTTCAACGGCTAGACGTAGGGTGTCCATATCGAGCAATGAGTTCTGGGATCGAAATTGAACAATATTTGATTGACCAGCTCCAGCGATGACTGTATAGCTAAAGGCCCCCTGAATTGCCGCTGGAAAAATAGGTCTTCCCACGAGAAATGCTGCAAACTTGGACGACTTCATTCAGGGAAAAGGCCGCGGCCTTATTGCTCTCCTCCAGTTGGTTCTCCTATTATCTAGTGATTTTAGATTCTGATATTTCAATTAGTGGACCGCCTGGTATCGGCAAGACTCTCACCGCTGAGGCTTTATCGGAGCTCCTGGGGTTACCTCTGTACTTCGTATGCTTTCCGTCCCTTGTCCGTAGTAAAGTTCACTTACGATGACGCACTAGATTTCCGCTGGTGAAATTGTGAGCTCTGGGGATCTGGAAGAACAACTTTCTCGCGTCTTTCAGCTGGCAAGTCACTGGAACGCGATACTTCTCCTTGACGAAGCCGATGTATTTGTTGAGCAACGCGCTATGCACGACATCTACGCAACAAAGTGGTTTGCACATTTTTAAGGACGCTCGAATACTACGAGGGGATCATGTTCCAAACGACAAACCGAGTCCAGACTTTCGACGATGCTATCACGAGCAGAATCCATTTGATGATGAAGTACGAATCTCTCTCCCTGGACTATCGTAGAATCGTGTGGGAGAGTTTCCTGTGCGAGACAAATGCTGGGCTCACTGAGGATGAACTCGAATCCCTGGTGCAGAAGCCACTCAATGGTCGAGAGGTACGTACTTTTCCTTTCATTCAACCGTTAGCGGAAGACTTACCTTTCAGATTAAGAACGTCGTGACGATGGCGAACGCTGTTGCGAGGCATCAAGGTAAAATGCTGTCATTGCTTCAACTTGAGGCCGCGATCAGAATGAGGGAAGAATCTGAGCGGGATTTCAAGGGTTCTGGCGCAGTCGAAAGCAACATGTTCAATTAATAAGTCCTTCCAAGATTCGTCACTGAGCTTGACTCTTATCCTTTGCCTGTTAATGCGTGAGCCTACCATAGAAAGCTTGCGGCACAACGTACAGCGGCCGCATTGAGTTAAAATTTTGACACCATTTACGTACATCCACTAGAAACCTGCGGCACGATTACACACCCAAACATCGTGTGGATGATCACTTCGCGAATCCACTTTTGTCTTGCGTCGAAAATGATGGAATCTGCCCTCAGCGAATGTCTAGATCCTTGGATGCTCGAGCACTTGCAATCGACGCCGCTTCGTTGACCGCGGCGAGACCAATGCGACTTTGAGGATGAGCGCTTCGCTGGTGGACGCCTATAACTTAATCCAGAGCGAGCTCGTCCGTCGACGTTTCCTGGATCCCCGTCCTCGATCAGCGTGTTGAGGTCGGTTGGTCTCACAGTTGAAGCTAAGCATCCAGAAGAGCGATACTGAGAAAGTTTATTCGACCAGGATTGGTCAGTCGCTCGATGTCGTGGCTCCGCCGCTCCATACGATGCAGCGTTGCAGAATCAGGAAAATAGCCTACCCCTTTTGCAACGGCCTTCACCATTTGATTTGGCACGTCTTCATTGTGTTGTACAGAGTCAATAATTCTATTGATCATGAGCTGAAAATGAGATGGATCTTCCAATTAAGAGAACTTCCATTTTTCCCGTTACCCATTTGGTAGCAAACTCTAGCAACTGATGAGGTAAAACTAATGTTTTTGAGGCACTGAGATGTCATCCACCACATTCGTCGCCAGTTATTCAAACACATGCGATTGAGGGAAGGCCTCTTTCATTTGGACCTCTCCACATGAGCTTTTCATCCTTTGGGGGAGGTATCCATTTGAAGACATCTTCAAAGGTGGTGTTCATAGTGTTCATGTTGTCGCCGTCGGACACGTTATCGTCGCGGCTCCCTTCAATCCATTCCCATTCAGCAGCAGCAGCCATAGCTGTCAGACGTTGCAGGGCCCACTGCATGTCTAACAGTTCCTTGCTTGGTAGCGGTCGATTGACCGGGTCTGTTGTCGTAATTGTGAACCTGGCCCCAGAATACAGTGGATATGCCTTGAGGTCAGGACTCCAATCCTTCCAATCCAACGCCCTATGGTCAGCGTCATCCGAGGGTACCGGTGACCTCCTCAAGCCTTGCGACGACACGGGCACCTTAAGCAAATCAACGTTGCTTGAAGAAGGAAGCTTGTATCGAGTTTGCCACACAAATTCAACCTCAAGCTGGTAATCATTGCCTCCATCCAGTGGTCTGAGTGCGAATGCGCCCTCATTCCACATATCATGTACGTGGGGCGCGAGGCAGATGAGATTGAATACTTCGTCGACGCCGATACTGGGACTGTCAGAGGACGGAAAAATTTTACGTCTCCATCTCTCGACTTGTTCTGGTTGCCAAAAGAGACGTAAATGACTCCAAAATCCGTCGATATCGCGCGACTTTTGCGAGTTTGTGCTAGAAAGCATATTATGAGGGAGGATATGGCAAACCGCAGGCTTCGGCAAGTTGGATAGGATGCATCTGTTGCCATCGCGCTCTTTACACTTTTGTGCATAGTCAGTCAGAAGAAATATTCTAAGCCCAGCTAAGATAGACTTACACGATTCCTTGCGTCATCGTCTCGCGACACGCTTGGTTGATCCAGATAAGAACCTTGGACTGATGGAACGCGATAAGCCTGGGTCCCTGTCAACAGTGAGTATCTCTACAATATAGCCTAAGAGCTGGCAACTCACATAACGATGGTATAAGAGATGAATTCTTGATATAGGGGAGAATCGCGTCTAGACTAAAACTTGCACTTGTAATTAGATATGCGAGTGTTTTCGTATCGCAAAGCTGACAGCAAGCCCAAAAAGCTGGTGTGACTGGACTGTCCCACATCGCAGCCTTGAGCTTGGTCAACAACTCGGTGCGTTCCTTTGAGCGAATATTATAATCCTCAAGGTCTCTGTTGGTCTCCTGCGCTGGGTCCGGACTGCCGCGGAGCAGACAGGGTGGCGTGGGCCTGGGTAGGCACGTAATACTCCTCGAAGGTTCCGGAGTCAATGGTTGTTCCTCAGCCAAAGCCTATACAAGTGAGTAATTTCCTAGGTGCTATGAATAAGGAGATACACACCTTGCCTGCTTTGGGTCGACAGCGAGCACATGTCTTGGTCTGACGGCGGCGGCCTGATCTATCTACGCTTTCAAATTGATCCAGATTTTGCCACCGGTGACATTTGGAGCATTGCTTCTGTCCGGTGACGGGATAGGCGCTATTGGTCGGGTCGTGCTGTGGGGATGGTCGTGGCTCCGTGGGACGGGTCGCTACAGACATAGCAGCGTTGTGGTGTCCCGACGGCTGTGGCTCCGAGGGACCGGCCACTGAAGACATAAGACGAGGGAATTTGGATGGCCGTGACTCCGGAGGACCGGCCACTGCAGACGTAGCAACGTCTCTGGATGGCTGTGGCTTCGAAGTACTGACCACTGGAGACGTAGGAACCACGTGGCGTCTCGACCGCCGCGGCGTAGAGGGACCGGCATCAGTCATATCAGCAAAAATCGAATATAAAGCGCTGGATGGTTTGAAGGGTTGAAGGAAAAGAAGTGGTGTGAGGGTTTGGTGAGGAAGAGGATTTGGTGTGGATACTCTTGGCAGTGCCAAGATCGACGTAATGTCACCCCGGCCAGCATCTTCCAGCATAGACCATAGCCTCCAGGCCCTCCAGCATGCAGAGCAGCATACGGGCGCACCACTTCGAGCACCTCCAGCACCTCCAGCGCACGAAGCATAACTCCCCTACGCGCGACACCTCGTCGCCTGACATCGCCCAGGGCAACGCCCTAAATTTAGTGGAGAGCCTGAGGCCCTGAAATATTGATGTGAGAACTGGTAATTTTGTACAAATTATTCTAATCTACACGCTTAGAAAGCTGAGAATGCTCTTGCCAACAAGTCCCTCCCTGACAAAGAGGAATCTGGCATACCGAACAACCATATCTAGTCCGTGGTATTCTAGGTTTTCCAGATTTCTCCTTCCTGATTGATTCGTACAGAGTTCGCCGAAAGCTCACGAAGAGCCTTTCTTTTCTCATCTCCCTGAGCTTTTCGACCTTGAGCCATACAAGCTTTACATTCTTTCCCATCTCGAGATATAACTTCGTGTGTCCCTCCACGGCCATCACTACTATGCAATGGCAACATGTGATGCAAGGTTTGTACGAACTCCAAATCCGTCAACTGGGGAGGTATGCTCGGAAGAAAATGGGTGAGCCATCAGCTGTTCAGCAAGCTTTTCATGAAACATCAATTGCCCCTCTTCCTTCTTTTTTGAACCTTAGGGCTTCCAAGTACGATAATTTCTTCGGTTTGTGCGGTTGCCAGGGGCGACTTCCGGCCGCCAGGCGACGAGGTGTCGCGCGTAGGGGAGATAACTTTCATGGCCTCTGGCATAGAGAGCGGCATAGAGTGTACGTTCCCCAGCGCCTCCAACACACGGCCTCCAAGACACAGCACACAGCTCTACAATCTCCAGCATGTAGAGCAGCACATGGCGTATTATTTCTAGCACCTCCAACACGTAGAGCATCACCCCCCGCGGCACCAGCACATAGAATATGTGTTGGGTGTGACGGCAATGACTGTGGGGGCAAGCCCGCCAGTTAACGTGTCTCAACGCGCTCCAGCGCTACCCGTGGGGAAGCGCCCCTTATTTCTTAAGGTCTGTTCCAAACGCGCTTTCCAGCCCTGAAAATCTCCTCGGAATAGCCTCGCTGCAATAAGTTTGATGAAATGACGGGTTTGTTTTAGGGGCTGTTCCAAACGGATTGTAATCTCGCTGGAATAGAGGTGGAGAGTGCCCGCAATTATATCTTGCTGGACCCACCAGGCTTGCAACGTTAGTGGGTCGTTTTCTACGCGATAGAATGACGCTGTTGTTCCAAACAGATTGTGGTCTGCGGCTCAGAAGTCAGGGCTCGTGGGCGCGTCAACGGCGGAGGCAGCAACGCAGAGCCGTCATCCAGAAAACATGCTGCCCGGGACCTACATTTTCGGGATGACGGTAATCATGACCATATCAGGAATATGACAAGGATTAAACGTCACAATGCCCCGTGCACGCCATCTTGCAATAATTGCGCTATCATTTGGATGGTGACATGGAACAAACCCGTCATTTCATTAACTTTATTGCAGAGAGGTTATTCCGAGGAGATTTTCAGGGCTGGAAAGCGCGTTTGGAACAGACCCTTATGTCGCCATCCAAATGATAGCACAATTATTGCAAGATGGCGTGCACGGGGCATTGTGATGTTGAATCCTTGTCACATTCCTGATATGGGCATGATTACCGTCATCCCGAATATGTAGCATTTTATTACTGGATGACGGCTTTGCCTTGCCATCTACGCCCTCACGAGGCCTGAGCCTCTGATTACAATCTGTTTGGAAGAACAGCGTCATTCTATCGCGTAGAAAATGACCCACTAACGCTGCAAGCCTGGTGGATCCAGCAGGATATAATTGCGGGCCCTCTCCACTTCTATTCCAGCGAGATTACAATCCGTTTGGGACAGGGCCTTAAGCGAATTCGGCACACGCTCGCTTGATTTCCTTTTTCTCTTTGTACGGAGTAGGCAAGAAGAGCGACTAGATAGTCAATACAATTCTTGAGCTCTCGCCATAGTGCGTCAACCGTATCCCGCTGACCTCTTGCACCAAGCGCATGAAAAGGGCCAAGGCGTTGGATTAGAACCGACATGACAATATAAGATCACACGCTGGTTTGAGGTAATTGGAAAGGAACTACAGACCCGGTCATGTATAACATGGATGAAACGGGAGTCCTGTTAAGCATGCTCGGCTCCCTTAAAGTTCTTATAAGTAAGGACAAGCCGCGAGCTTATAGAGGCGCAAGTGTCAAGCGGACGATGGGCCGCCGCCTAGTTACCGTAAAATTCCAAAAAATAGTGGTAAATTCATATCTAAGTTAGGGTAGAAATTCCAAAAATGGCAATGATTTAGCTACTGGTAGAAAATAGGTACCGGTAAAATGGTCATAGTTACTGGTGGGAACTTCCAAGAATGGCAGTGATTTCATAGCTAGTTACTGATGCCAATGTGAAATCACTGGGGCAGCTCCGGATCCCCGACAGGTTCGCGGTGGACCAGTTGCTCCAGTGGGTCTGTGCGCAGCTACGTCCTGGGAGAAACAGAGTTTCTCTCATCGCCGCCGGAGTCATCGGAGATTCTCTCTCCCCGGAATCCTCTCATCGGAGATTCTCTCTCCCCTGAATACTCTCCCGGGAGAGATGCTCTCATCGGAGATTTTCTCTCTCCGGAGAGATTCTCTCATCGGAGATTTCCTCTCCCCGGAATTCTCTCCCCGGAGATTTCCTCTCATCGGAGATTCTCTCTTCCCCAGAGATTTTCTCTGGACATTTTTGATGGTGTATAAATATTGGCTCATTAAATAAGACCTCTAACTCCATTAATAAGTCCACGCTAGCGCTTGAATCAAGCACAGGGGGAGCGGAGCCGAAAACGCACCAAAATTAACATCTTTTGACGCTGCGATTTTCGCGTCGGGAGACAAAATGTTTGACTGCTTTCGGATCATAATTTCTATTGTGTGCATTGCGGTGGATGAAGTCACTTCAACTGTGCGCTGACTGGGGGGGCCCGCGCCTACCTGCGTCGGCACCTCCAACTCGCTGCGCACGACGGATTTCTTTGAAGCAATATTGACGCGTTGAGTTTGGAGTTGACGCCCGAAGAGATCGAAGAGATTGAAAATGCGGTCGAGTTTGATGCTGGCTTCCCCAACGACTTCCTATTTAAATTTAGGGCTCAGGTCAAATTCCACGTCAACAAGTGCGGATATTGCACTTCTCAAGTCAGCTGTCAATTTAGATGTTGGGGGAGCCGCAGAAACCGATCAAGCCGCATCAATTCAATCAGTAGTTGGGGACCAAAGAAATGTAAATATCTGTTCCGAAGACTGAATAGTGAGACTTCTGATATTCATATTGATTCATTTGAAACTTCGGAAATACATCTAAGTTGAGGATGGTCAGATGATCAGTGAAAGGAGAGACCCTAACGTCTGCAGATATACACTCGATCGCAATCACCAGGGCTTAGTTAGGTGTGAATTATGCGAATTTTTCAAATTATCGAATTTGATATGTCCCTAACTAAGCCCTGGGCCGCCGCTGAGCGACTCAAATATCAAAACACAGCAGTGCTAAATCAAAACCCTTACTCAGTCTAAATAATGAATTAGGACAGGCCTACCAGAGGCATGCATTAACTTGAAATGCTGACAGAGCTCAGCATCCAGAATCCGCTTCACCGGAAACCGCCACTGTAGAGAGATCTATCTCGCACAGAGACAACTTGTCCACCCGCCGCGCTTGCGGAAAATGCCATAGTCGTGTTTGCGTGCAGCATGATTCATAAAGTGCATACGACCCAGTAAAACGGTTGCAGTTTTCTGACAGCCTGGGTCGGGGCAAGGTATTGGGTCGTCTGACTTGTAGACATTAAGGTGTAGCTCAACGTGATCGCGTGTTTTGTAAACGGTGGAATAATGGCGGAGCCGGACTTCGTAAGGCTGCTTCGGATTGTGGAAGCAAAAAATGCACTGTGTTATGGCCCTGTCTTGCCTCTTACGGAAACCCTGGGTAGCGCCGGGGTGGCAATACCAACACGCGCGTTGCGCGTTGGACCCTCTTCTTTCTTTCATTCCGCTTCTTCCTTTTCTCTTCTCTTTAGCTTTACGATTCTCAGTTTAGCCATCAAATTGATCGCTGTTGCTTGCCTCTTGTTGGTGCCTGCTAGATCTTTGCCCGGCCGTAACACACTGTGTATTTTCACATGTCTCAGGAAACTGAAACGGAGGCTTCAGTTCTCCATCACCGTGTTAGGTTTGTTGGATTCCCCGTGTACGATCATGCTTCTGACGCCGTGGGGCTTCCTGTCTCCGACGCAAAGCAATTATCGCGTTGGCAGTCTTGATCCGGTGCTTGAGTTTGGCTTGGTCACTAAGGTCGAAAGTACTACTGCAAAGAAGATCGGCTACGAGTCTCCGTTCTTCTAAATGGTGCTCTACCTTCTCGGGTTTCCAATCGAACAACAAATGCTGGGTGGTTTGAGCGACGCTCGTCGGCACCGTTTTGCTCGGGCAACGACGATAGCGGGAGGTAGAAGAAGAAGAGAGGCCTTTTAAGGATGCGAGGAGGCACGCTGGGGGTGCCATTATTGTCTTGAGGTCCGCTGTTTCTTGAAGGCAGGGAGACGGTTTTGGGGCCTCGAGTTCTATTTCCGGGAATCCGTGTTTTCGATTGTGATACGTACCGAGGCAGGCAGGCAGCCAAATAAATTGGGGACACAGCCCACGCTAAACAGGGGGGCTGGCGGAAGCCATGACTGGGGTGTCCTTGGCTCGAGGGAAAAGAGCCTCCAAAAGCAGCGGCAGAGGCATCCGTTTTCGGAGGCAAATTTACCTTTAAATCACATCGGCTCGGCTCAGAAGCATCCACTTTTGGATGCAAAATCCCGGCGGTGGGCGAAAGCTTAGTAACGGCCAACTGGACAAAACCTTTTGCCAACCCGCTTCTCCAACTCAAAGCACTTTGCTCTTATCTCAATAACTCCACAACCACGAAGAAATTTCATTCTAATCTTGTTGGAAATCAATTTTATGACCTCAGAATCACTTGAATCGGCACTTGCATCATTAGAAACTGATGTGGGCGGCGGGCGAAAGCCTAAACCGGCCAACTGCGCTTCTGCAAACTCACGCAACTTTGCAACTTATGCCAATAAATCCACAACCACGAAGAAATTTAATTCAAACCTTGTTGGCATTCAATTCTACGGCCTCAAGAGCCCTAGAATCAGCACTTGCATTATAAAAAACT
>Ga0335075_10011080_pt1 | contig 13643 bp, 7 predicted proteins | sample Lox_Sample_24_FD_206723 | JGI IMG/M metagenome (GOLD analysis project Ga0335075, IMG submission 206723) | Soil microbial communities from Loxahatchee National Wildlife Refuge, Florida, United States - Lox_Sample_2.4 | ecosystem: Environmental > Terrestrial > Soil > Wetlands | place: USA: Florida...
GCCCGTGCTGCCGTTGATGCTGACCGTCTCGGTATTGCTGTACAGCAGCGTGCTGCTGTTCTGCGTCGTGGCCGAACTGTACAGATTGAACGTCACCGTGTCGCCGCTGCCGGGGCTGACCAAGCCGGTGACGGTGGCCTGGTCGGCGATGGACGTGCCGACGGTGGCAGTGGCCGGAGTCTGGCTGGTGTTGATGGCTGGAGTGTTCGGGCTGAGGGTGACAGGTTCGGCGGTGGGGACGCTGCTGACCGAGACGTTGTTGCTGTCGCCATTGTACGTGGCCACCCAATAGTCGGTGCCAGTGGCGGTGGCGGTGTAGCCCGCTGACGTGGCCACGCCGTTAACGAGCGGCACGTTGGCGTCGGTGTACAGCGGCGTACCGCTGGCGGTGTCATTGTTGTACAAATTGAACGTCACCGTCCCGGTCGGGCTGTAGCCGCCCGAAACCGTGGCCTCATCGGCGATGGGTGTGCCGACGGTAGCAGTGGCCGGCTGCTGCGATGTGTTGATGCTGGGCGTGGCCTGGGTGATTGTCACCGGCTCGGCGGTGGGGCTGCTGGTGACGGCGTTGTTGTTGCTGTCGCCGTTGAAAGTCGCCACCCAATAATCGGTGCCGGTGGCGCTGGCGGTGTAGCCTGCGGAAGTGGCCGTGCCCGTGCTGCCGTTGATGCTGAGCGGCTCGGTGTCGCTGTACAGCAGCGTGCTGCCGTTCTGCACCGTGGCCGAACTGTACAGGTTGAACGTCACGGTGTCGCTGCTGCTGGGACTGACCAAGCCAGTGACGGTGGCCTGGTCGGCGATGGACGAACCCACCGTGGCGCTGGCCGGCTGCTGGCTGGTAGTGATCGTCGGAGTGGCCGTAACGACCGAGGGAATGTCGGAGAAGGTATAGCTGCCCAGCGGAGCAATCATCCCTTGTTCGCCGCCCTCAATCACGTTGCCGGTCAATCCCAGGAAGACCGCCTGACCGCTCTGCCCGGACGCCTCACTCAAGTAGGCTTGCGCTTGCTGCACAACGTCGCCGTAGGTCGATGCAGACATGGAGGTGCCCGGGCCGGTTAAATAAAAATTGTTGCCCGCTGGAATCGTTTGTGTCGAACCATCGGGAGCAACCGAGTAAAAGTCCGCAGGGGTCGCGTTGTATTCGAGCGACCAGATGGCCGTCTGGAGCGCGGCTGCATCAACACTCTCGCCGCCATATGTCGTCGGCAGGGTGTTGGTGCTGTACTGCTGATTATAAAGATTATAAAGATAGGCTATCTCGCCCGAATTGCCGACCTGGACGTTGCTTCCGCCGATGCCGGTGAGATCAGTCTGTGGTTGCACCGTGTAAACATTGGAACCGGTGGTCAGATCGTCGTTGGGTCCAATATCGACGCAAAAAGTATTAAACGTCGTCCCGCCGTTGATTGTCGCAAAGTACTGACCCGCGTAAATGCCGTTGGCCTGTTGCCATGTCCCGTCGCTATTGATTTGGAAGGACAGCAACTCGGTCGGGGCGACGCTCGTTCCCGTTGGGTTATCCTGTCCAGCAGGAATCTGGAATTGACTGCCATCCAGGGAAAAAGTGGCCGTCGATGGAATAGTTACCTGAATCGTGCTGGCACTGATCTGCGAGGCCGACTCCACCGGAGACGGATTGATCTGAACAGAGTCGTTGGCATAGCCGATGGGAGGGGTCTCGACGATCTGGTAGGTGCCGGGCGCCACTCCCGTAAACGAGTAACTACCATTCAAGCCGGTCAGTTGAGGTGACTGGCCTGGGACCGGGTTGCCTGCCTGATCGAGCAACGACACCGTCGCTCCGGCCAGCGGCGCGTCATTATTGGAATCGTCAACGACGGTTCCCTGGAGATTTGCGCCGACGCTGAGGAGACGCCGATCCTCAAGCATTTCCAGAACGGGCTTGAAGAACGAGCCGCGTTTCGCCGACGGACGCCGATGGTTCTTGCCTTTGGACCAGCGTAACATGAGTATGCACCTTTTCAGTTGGGGGAGATTGGACCAAATCCAAACACCATCCGAGCCGCAGCCATCGGGGCGCGGATAGTTTCCTTTTTTTCACTGTTCCCTAACGGTGGCGGCTCTGATCGGAGTCGCCACCGTTAGAGAGCGGACGATGCGAGCAGCAAGCCGACCCGGACTCACGGGAAGCCGGTTCGGCATGTCGGCCTTAACGCGCGCGGCGGCGGAAGCGATCGGCCACCAGCAGAACGCCGCCGCTCAAGAGCATCAAGGCCGCTTGCATCGAACCGGGATCAATTTCCGGGGTGCTGCTTGGCGGCAAAGCCTGTGCCATTCCGCTGCAAGCGGCCAGCACCAAGGCCAAGCCACAGGCTTGCCGGCTGACCCGCAAGGATGCAGCGGCCCATTTCGTCAAACACGTCGTTCGCATGTACGATCCTTTCGCTAAATAGAGGACTAGGGAACGGTACAAACCAACCTGTGTTGTCGCTCCGGCAGGATCGATTCGCTGCAATTCGGTTGGCAAAAACTGCTCGAACCTAACCGGATATGGAGAACCTCTTCTCTTCGGTATCGTTTTTCTTCCGCGAAGGCCGGCATCTCCTCTGAGCGTGGAAATAGCGCAGTCGGCGTTGAGGGGTGCCGCAAGCGGTGCGGCAGGCGTTCGGATGGCGCGCAGAGGTGGAAATAGGAAAAAGGGAACGGAGACGGAGCCAGCACGGCTTGGGGACGAATCGGCGGCACGGTCGGTACGCTCCAGAAAACTGAGAAAACCAAGTCGCGCAGGGGAAAAAATCAAAACGCCATTGTCGTTGAGCGACGCTTCTGCGAAGCATCCCTAAACGGACTTTATCCGTGCGCGACCTGGGTAAAATCCCATATTACAACTCAGGAGTCGCTAGTGCGGTCTTTCCCTGATAAAGGTCTGTGGTAGTGATCCGCTGGGCGGCAGGTTGGAAATCTGCCCCACACTGTACTTGTGGGCACATTTCCAACCTGTCGCCCAGCGGATCACTACTAAGTCTGTACTCGCGATTAATCGAACCTATTAGTCGCAATAATTATGCCGCTTATCGCTGTGCAACGGAATTATTCCGACGCGGCGACGCAAGCGTTTGCCGATCAATAAGTTGCGCGTGTATAAAAAACCGTTATAACGGACGCTTCGTATCGGAAATGTTTCTATTAGGCAACATGTAAAGTTAGCACCGTTTCCGTATGTTAGCGCGACGGGGGATGAACGAGCCAGCTCTTTACAGATTTTCAAAGCAAGCTAATCTAATAATGTCCAGCAACCATCCGCGCGAGAGGTACTCACCCATGCCAACTCGGCTATCCGTTGTCACTTTGACGCTTCTCGTCTCTTGGGGACAGTTCGCCGCTACGGGTCGTGCCGCTGTCGTTGTGTTGGCCAATCGCACGACGCAAGAAGTGCGTTTCACCGTTGCGGTTGCCGAGGGCAAATCACGTCCTTACACGCTCCCAAAAGGGGAACTTCTGGCCCTGCCGCTGACGAGCGGCGTCGAGATCGTTTTTTCATCGGGGAGCAAACAGCATCGTTGCCGCGTCCGGCTCAACGAGATTTATTACTTCGTCGGCGACGCCGCGACGATGCGGCTCATTCAGGTCGGCTTCGGCGGCACTTGGAGGCAACCGCCGCAAGCCCGCGACGACAAAGACGCAGGGCCGGCCGGCCGCCCTGCCGAACGATCGCAGAGCGAGCGTGGAAACGAGGACGGCATCCTCCTCAAAGTGCCGGTGAAGATCATGGTCGATCAAGCCGAGCCGACCGTGCAAAACATCTGGGAGAAACGGCTGAGGCAGCGGGTCAAGAAAGCATCGGACATTCTGGAGAAATATTGTCGGGTGCGGTTGGAAGTGATCGATGTTGGCAAGTGGGAATCGGACGACAGCCTGACGAAGCTGCCGGAGCTGCTGCGCGATTTCCGCGAAAAGGCCGCTTTGGGCAAGGCGCGTTTGGCCATCGGCTTCACGGGGCTGCGACCGGAAAAAAACGGTGACCGCTACCTGGGTTGCACGCCGGGTCCGTTGTACTCGCACATTCTCATCCGCGAATATAAGCTGAAATCGGAAATCGAACGCTTCGAGGTGCTGCTGCATGAGGTGGGCCATTTCCTGGGCGCCTGCCACAGTCCGGAAGGCGATTCGGTGATGCGCCCCAAGCTCGGCGAGGGCAAGGTCAACCTCCGCGCGTTCCGAATCGGCTTCGATCCGCTCAACACGTTGGCCATGAACCTCGTCGCCGAAGAACTGGCGCGCCGGCCGGTGCATGGGCTGAGGGAGTTGAGTGCGCCGACGCGGCGACGCCTGCTCGATATCCTCACGTCCCTAGCGCGGACGACTCCCGACGACCCAGCTGCGCCTCAGTTCATTCGCATGATGGGCGCGACGCCGCCCGAAACGTGGCCGGTGCGCTCGTTGTCGGACGAGGTTCTCGACGGTGCGCGCGCCGTCGTTACCGCGATCACGGCCGAGGCCAAGCGCGAAGGGCGGCGCCGCAAAGGCGATGAGCTAACGGAACGCTATTTCCGTGTGGCCGCCGCCGAATGCCGGCGTCTGTCCCCTGAAGATGCCGTCGCCGCCTACACGCTGGGACTGGCTATTGCCCTCGATCGCCAAGCCCTACTGCGTTTTTTGCCGTTGCGCGGCATTAACTGGACCAAAATCGAAAGTGAGATCGAGCGCAGACAACGGCTGGCGGTGCTGGGCGAACCAACTATGCAGGGAAGGGCGTCGTTGATGCAGAGCTTCGTCATCTCCGCCGCCGCGCTGATGCTGGTGGAAGGACAAGCGATCTCTGCCGCCGGAGTTCAGGAAGAATTGCTGTTCCTGCAAGGCGGCGACCGTTTCCGCTTCGACGACTTGGCGGCAAGCCTTGCGGGCATCGCCTTCGCCACGCAGCTGGACACTTCGCCCGAACTGCTTGGCGAACTGGCGACCTCGTTCCGCGTCGGAGACTACCTGTTGTCTGCGAAAGGACTTCCCGACTCTCTCAACCACGATGAGTTTGGCCGTCAATTCGGCGCAACGACGGATGAGCGCTTCCTCGAAAAACAAGACGCTCTGCGTAAGCGTCTACTGACCCTGCCGGGATACCAGCCGCGCCCGCCGCGAAAATGAAGGCAAACAACCGGCCGGACAAAGGCGTACGCGCCACGAGCCGGAAGCGCAAGCGACGGAACATTATCCGTCGCTACTTTTTTCTTGCAGCGGCCTTTTCCGAGTGTTAACATCGCTTTTTCGTGGACGCGATTGAGGGGAGAGCGTTTCTTCTCGAACAACATTTTCTTCAGGGAGTCCCACTCATGCGGATGTCGAAAGCGTCGATCATCCTCGTAATGGTTCCTCTCGTGGTTGCGGCCTCCGATGACAAGACGCCGCCGAAGGGGTTCAGGGAAGTGACCCCCACGAACAGGGCATGGGTCGCTTGGTATCCGAGCGGCGGTAAGCTCCGCGAAAGCGAAGAATTGGTCGTTTTGCCCCGCTTTGGGCAAATCCGTGTGTTCCGCAATGTGCTTGAGCGCAAAGACACCTCTCTGTTTGCCGTGTCGCAGGTGAGGCTGCCTCCGAAATTCTTCCGCTCGACTGCCAAGGCGCGGCAAGATTTCTTCGTCGCCGTAGCTTGCAACGAATTCAACGCCCAGATCAAGGAACAAAAAAACATCAAGCTGGGCACTATGGCAGGCAAAGAATTTCTGTTGGCGGGACGCGGCAATATGGTCCGTACGCGCATCTATGAAACGGGCGCTCAAGTTTTCCGCGTCACGATGGTCGGCACCAAGAAACAGGTGAGCTCAGAGGAGGCGGAAACTTTTTTCACGTCGTTCAAACGCGCGTCCAAGACCAGTGCCGATAAAAAAGACAAGCAGTGAGGAGCCTCACCAGTTCGCCGCACCAACAAGGAAAATTCTCAACCACGGATTACACGGATTACACGGATAACATGGATAAAACAGGGAGGAAACTAGCGATCAATAAACGATCGTGCCGAAGGGATGCGGCCCCGTTCTCTGCTTTTCTTATCTGTGTTATCCGTGTTATCCGTGGTTCTCTTTGTGCGCTTCTTTCACGCTTGCGTTTAATCCAATCCCGTCAGTCGGCCTTTGCTGTCGCCGAACGAATCGACGTGGATGCCCACGCGATCGAGCATGCACAGGTACAGATTCATCAGCGGCGTCTCTTTCGGATAGCGGAGGTGCCGGCCGGTCTTGAGGGTGCCGCCGCCCTTGCCGGCCAACAGGATCGGCAGATCGTTGTGATTGTGACGATTGCCGTCGCTGATGCCGCTGCCGTAAACGATCATGCAATTGTCCAAGAGCGTGCCGTCGCCTTCCTTGACCGACTTCAATTTGCCGAGCAGATAGGCGAATTGTTCGATGTGGAACTGGTTGATCTTCTGGACCTTGGCCATTCGTTCGGGGAGACGGCGATGGTGCGACATGTCGTGATGGCCGTCCGGCACGCCGTAGTCGCGGTAGCTGCGATTGCTGCCGTCGTTGGCGAAGACGAAAGTGGCCAGGCGCGTTAAGTCGGCCTGGAAGGCCAGCGCCATCATGTCGGCCATCAGGCGCAGATGCTCGCGGTAGTCCTTGGGAATGCCGGTCGGTCGGGTCGCGCCGGCGGGAGCGGCGATGTCCGCCGTTTGCTCGATGCGGACCAGTCGCTGCTCGATCTCGCGGATGCCGGTGAGATATTCTTCGAGTTTGTGCTGATCGGGACCGCCGAGCCGGTTCTTGAGGCTGCGCGCGTCCTCGCCGACGAAATCGAGGATGCTGTGCTTGTAGCTCTCGCGCCGCCGGGCCTTGTCATCGTCCTTGCCGGGAACACTGAACAAGCGCTCGAAGACCAGGCGCGGATTGATCTCCTTGGCGACCGGCGAGGATTCGTTGCGCCAGGCGAGGTTGGCAGAATAGGCGCAGCTATACCCGGAGTCGCAATTACCGGAGTTCTTGCCGCCCTCGCAGCCGATCTCCAGCGAGGCGAAGCGCGTGGTCTTGCCGATCTTCTGAGCGGCCAGCTGATCGATGGAGATGCCAACGCGGATGTCGGCGCCATGCGTCTTGCGCGGTTGGCTGCCGGTGAGGAAAGCGGCCATGGCGCGGGCGTGATCGCCGGGACCATCGCCGTTGGGCCGGGCCTTGTCCAGCGTTAGGCCGCTGAAAACGAGCAGCTCTTTCTGAAACGGCGCCAGCGGTTTCAGCGTCGGAGGCAGTGCCGTCAGCGCTCCCTCGGCAGCCGGCGTCCAGTTGGCCATGTCGATGCCGTTGGGCACGTAAAGAAACGCCATGCGCCGGGGAGCGGTTGCCGCGGCCGAAGCGCCCAACAACGAACGCGGCATCATCGCTTCCAACCACGGCAGCGCGACCATCGCGCCCATGCCTTTGAGGACGGTGCGTCGAGAAACGTGCAAGTCGTTCATTTCGTGTTCCTCTTGCCTCTCCGCTTCTGGAACGGATCGCTTTTAACAATATCGATCGCCAACCGCGAGAACTTGTAATTGTCCTTGCCGGCATTCTTCACGATGTCGTCGAGGGTGCAGCGGTCGTAGCGTTCGACGCCGCGGCCCAGGGCGTAGGTCAGCAATTTCTCGGCCAAACAACGAGCAAAGGCCTCGTGCCGGGTCTTGAGGATCGCTCGCAATTCCGCCGGCCCCTTGAACGATTGGCCGTTCGGCAGCGTGCCGGTAGCGTCGATGGCGTGCTTGCCGTCGCGGCTGCGCCAGGCGCCGATGGCGTCGAAGTTCTCGAAGCCGAAGCCGAGCGGGTCCATGCGTTGATGGCACGTCGCGCAATTCGGATTGGCTCGGTGCATCTCCATGCGCTGCCGCAGCGAGCCGGACTCCACGGCTTGCTTGTCGTCCTTGAGTTCTTCAACCCCAGGCGGCGGCGGTGGTGGCGGCATGCCCAGGATATTTTCCAAAATCCATTTGCCGCGCTTGACCGGCGAAGTCCGCGTCGGGTTCGATGTCACCGCCAACACCGCCGCCTGCGTAAGAATGCCGCCGCGCGGCGTCGCTGTCAACGAGACGCGGCGAAATGCCACGCCCTTGACGCCGGACAATCCGTAATGCTTCGCCAACCGTTCATTGACAAAAGTATAATCGGCGTCGATGAAATCAAGGATGCTGCGGTCCTCGCGGACGACGTTGTCGAAGAACAGCTCCGTCTCCTTGAGCATGGCCGAGCGCAGCTTGTCGTCGAAGTTGGGAAACAGATCGGGATCGGGCTTGAAATCTTTCAGGTTGCGCAATTGCAGCCATTGGCCGGCGAAATTGTCCACCAAGGCGCGGCTGCGTGCATCCTTGAGCATGCGGCGGACCTGCTTTTCCAGGACTTCCGGCTCGCGCAACGTTTTTTTGCGGGCTAGCTCGAACAGTTCGTCATCGGGCATGCTGCTCCACAAAAAGTACGACAGCCGGCTAGCCAGCTCGTAATCGCCGATGGGGCGGACGGTGGCGGGATCGTCGAAGCGGCGGCGATCCATCTCGACGCGGAAGAGGAAATGCGGCGAAACGAGGGCGGCCTGCATGGCCAAGCTGATGCCGGCCTCGAAACCGTCGCCGTTCTTCTCGGCCATCTCGACGAAACGGTACAGCCGGCTTACTTCATCGCCGCGGACGGGCCGGCGATAGGCCCGGCCGACGAAGCGCTCCAAGATTTGCCGGGCCGATTCCTCATTCTGCGTCGCCACGAAGAAAATGCGTTTGCGCGTCTGCGGATCGGCCAAGGCTTTCTCGACGATCTTCTCGGCGGCGGCGAGGTATTTCTCCATAAGAAGCGGCGGCAGCGACAGCACGTCGCCAATGTTGTCGAAGCCGTAGCCCACGTCGTCTTGCGGAAAATCGTCGGCCGGCTGGAAATGGACCCCTAAAAGATCGCGGATGGTATTATTGTACTCGGCGCGATTGAGTCGGCGAATGGTGACGTGGCCGGGATCGCGGGGACCGCTGCAATCGATCTGAAAGACGACGGCGTCGAGCCAGGCGTTGATCTTGTCCAATTCGTCGCTATTGGGCCGCGGCTTGCCGGGCGGCGGCATGTCGCCCGAACGCAGATTATCGGCGACTTGCTCCCAGACGTTGCGCTTCTTGAGGACGGAGGCATCGTCGCTGAATGCGGTCAGGGCGACGCCGCCTCGGGGTTTCTTGTCGCCGTGGCACTTGCCGCAATACTGTTTGACGAGCGGTGCGATGTCCTTGGCAAAGGTCGGTTTGGCCGGCGGCGCAGCGTACACCGCGGCGGGGCCGCAGAGAAGGGCCAGCACGCCGGCGGCGAACAGGGCGTTCCGCATCCACGTCATCCCAGCGTTTCCTTGCATCATCTAGAAGGCATCGAATCAGCCGCATTGGCGCGGCTTGGCGGGTAGTCGAGGCAGGAGGGCACAAATTCCCCCGCATCTTAACGTATTATCCATTAAAGCCTGATGAGCTTCAAGCGTCGAGTGATTTCTTCTTCGGGAATTAATTCGCCCTGTCCGGAGCCGGGGCAGACCTCGCAGGTGCGTTGCCAGGCTTGCGGCGTGGCGACGTTGCTCTCCCAGAACGGCCAGGTACGGCACTGTGGCGGCCGCACGGCGTAAATGGTGCAGCCTTGCTGGCGGTCGTAGAAAACGCAATCGCCGTTGCTCTTCTCGCGGAGGGTCCGGCCGCGTGTGGTCGAGCGCGTGTACAGCGCTTTGACCTCTTCGAGCGTCTCGACGCGCTCCTGGGCGATGGCGGCCAAATCGCCGTCATCGACCCAGACGTAACCCGGCTCGCCGGTGCAGCAGTGGCCGCAACGTGTACAGGTGAAACGCAAACCGTTTTTGTACCAGGGTTCGGACATGGCTCATTCAGTCGAAACCGCGTCTTTTGGAACCAATTGAAGATCCTCTGCCGGCAATTCAATGTGAAAAGGAGATTCGGCATAAGATTCGGGAAGGAACTCCACTAAGTAAAGATGCCGGCCTTTGATTCCAATCGGCCCACGGTCTTCCTTTACTACACCCTCAACGAAGCGTGTAACAAATCGAAACCGGACCCGATCGCCTTTGCGGAACTTCGTTTCTGGCATGATCCGTCCTCCATAAGCCCATCACCAAGGAGCTGTGCCAACCACTCCTTGCAAGTAATTGTACATCGCTTGATCGAAAGAGCGAGCCAATGCATTGACGGCGTTGCGCCACGCTCTCACCCTCGCCAAATGAAGCGTGGGAATGCTTCCCGGCGCTACCGGATCGAAATCTTGATGAGCAATGGCGTTTCTCCAGTCGATCAGTTCTTGAAGCAATTCACGGCGGCGTTCGTTCCTCGCGTCCACGGCGTACACTTGTGTCCAAAAATCGACTCCCAATCGGTTGAAATCGGAACCGATGGTGCCAGGATGCGGGTTGCCTCTACTGAGACCCCGATTCCAGGAAAACTCAGCGCGCAATAAACCCTGAAGCTGCACCGGGACGATAGCGACAAGACACTCCATGCACTCTGAATGAAGATCCCGGCAAAATCCTTGAAAGTGCGAAGACAAAAGCGCCGCATACGAATAGTTGATTTGCTGAGTCGCATAGCGCCTGCCTCGTTCGGTCCCGCCAACCAGCGCATGGGCGTTTTCGATCTCGTCCAAGGCATCGGCTCGTTCGCCACGCCACCGGATCAATGAGTTGGAAGGCATCGGAGCTTCGTGAATTTAAGTAGGGACGTTTCGCAGAAGCGTCGCTAACCGCTAACCATTATCCTTACGTAACATATAGCAGGCTGTGTTACGATCCGTTAGCAAATCGTTAACCCGTTAGCGCTCCGCTGTTAAGGATCGGAAACATTCGGCGCGGTTTTCACACCTCCGGCCAGACAAGCGGAAAAATTTGTAAACTTTTACATATCAATAGTTTACGTCTCATTTTCCGAAAGGATGAGCTTTTTCGGCATCTCTTTCGCTAAAAAGTACGGCGGAACTACCATCCCAACAACACGAGCATATTGCCGTGAAGTTCGGCCGCGGGTCGAAGGCGAGCGCGGTTAGGAGTTAGGTGGCAACCATACGCCTCTCTCCTCAGCGTCTTTCCGCTGGGCGCCGCGGCCCTAGCGAGGCGATCACCATGTTGCTGTTCCTGTGGCTGGCGCGGCTTCGAGAGCGATGGTTCGGCAAACTTGTGGAGCGGTCGCGCAAGTGCCATCGGCCGGCGGCGCGGCCACGTCTCTATCGCCGTCTGGAAGTGGAGCAACTCGAAACGCGGGCGTTGCTCTCGACCGTTCTTCCGCTCGAACCCGCCACGCCGGATTATATTATTGCCAGCCCGCAGGCGGGGATCTCGCCAATGGGCGGTGATGGCCCCGCCGGCGGCTACACCCCCAGCCAGATCGCTCAGGCTTACGGCTTCAACCAGATCAGCTTTACCAGTAACGGCACCACCGTGCAGGGAAACGGCGCCGGCCAAACCATCGCCATTGTCGATGCCTACAACGATCCCAACATCAGCAGTGACTTGCAAACGTTCGATGCGCAATTCGGCCTGCTCAATCCAACCCTCACTGTGGTCGGCCAAACCGGCGGTGCGGCGCCGACCGGCACCGACCCCACGGGCGGCTGGGAAGTAGAAGAGTCTCTGGATGTCGAATGGGCGCATGCTGTCGCGCCCGCGGCCAACATCGTGCTTGTCGAGGCCAACAGCAACAGCCTCACCAATCTGATGACCGCCGTAAAGACCGCCGCTAACCTGCCGGGTGTGTCCGTGGTGTCCATGAGTTGGGGAGCCGGCGAGTTCTCGAGCGAAACCAGCGACGACAGCGCCTATTTCTCCACGCCCAACGTGCCCGCCAACGTCGCCTTCGTTGCCGCATCCGGCGACTACGGTCCGCCGCCCAATTACCCCGCGGCCTCGCCGAACGTCTTGGCCGTCGGCGGCACAACTCTGACCCTCACCAGTAGCAACAACTGGGCCAGCGAAACTGCCTGGAGCGGCAGCAGCGGCGGCATCAGCGCTTACGAGAAGCTGCCCAGCTACCAGGTTGCCGCAGTCACCAACAACCCAAACATCCCAGGCGGCACTCCGACGACCCGCACTGTCCCGGACGTGGCCTACGATGCCAACCCCAACACCGGCTTCGCCGTGTACGATAGCTTCGACGAATCCGGTTGGTTAGAAATCGGCGGGACCAGCGATGCTGCCCCGCAATGGGCCGCCCTGATAGCTATTGCCGACCAGGGCCGCGCCCTCAATGGCGAAAGCACTCTGGGCTATAGCCAGCTGCTGCCCGATATTTACCAGATGCCCGCCAGCAATTTCCACGACATCACCAGCGGTAGCAGCATCAGCAGCAGCGGCGGTCCCTCTTACTCGGCAGGACCGGGCTACGATCTGGTCACTGGACTTGGCACCCCCATTGCCAATCTGGTCGTCGATTCCCTCGTGGACAGTGTAACCACCAAGGCCAATAACGTCACGGCTATCTATAGCACCAATCCACAGACTGTGGCGCTCAACGCCACCGTCACGGACGTCCTTAATCCCACCAACGTCATCAATGAAGGCACCGTCACTTTCACGATCAAGAACGGCAGCACCGTAATCGGAAGCGTTCAGGCCGCAGTCAGCGACGGCACGGCTAGCACCAACTACACGCTGCCCGGCGGATTGGCCGCCGGCAGCTACACCATCGCCGTCAGTTTCAGCGATAGCTCGGGCACATATGGCGATGACGGCGACACCTATGGCACCCTGATCATCACGCCCGCCAACGTGAACACCACCGCCGCCAATCTCACTGCTAGCTATAGCACCAACGTTCAGACATTGACGCTCCATGCCACTGTCGCCGACTCCAGTTTTCCCAACGACACGGTCGGCGAGGGGACCGTCACCTTCACAGTCAAGAACGGAAATACGGTAATCGGTAGCGGCCAGGGCACCGTCAGCGGCGGTAAGGCCAGTGCTAGTGTCATTCTACCCGCGCAACAGCCAACCGGAATTTACACCATCGCGGTCAGCTACAGCGACAGCCTGGGCAACTTCATCGATAACGGCGACACCAACGGCACTCTCACCGTCAACCCCGCCAACGTGAGCACCACCGCCGCCAACTTCTCTGCCGTCTATAGCACCAACGTACAGACATTGACACTCCATGCCACTGTCGCCGACTCCAGTTTTCCCAACGACACGGTGGGCGAGGGGACCGTCACCTTTACAGTCAAGAAAGGCAATACGGTAATCAGCACCGGCCAAGGCACGGTCAGCGACGGCAAGGTCATCGCCAACGTCACTCTGCTCGCGGGACAGGTCGTCGGCGCCTACACCATCGCCGTCAGCTACAGCGATAGCCAGGGCAATTTCGCCGATGGCGGCGACACCAGCGCCACACTCACTATCCTGCCCGCCCTTGTCACCACCACTGCCAACAACCCGCCAACGGTTTCCTACACCTCCACCGCCCACACCATCACGCTCAATGCCAGCGTCGCCGACGACAGTTTCTCCGGCGACACAGTGAATGAAGGCACTGTCACCTTCACGGTCATGAACGGCCAAACCGTTATCGGCACGCCGGCCCAGGGCAAGGTCAGCGGCGGCATCGCCAGCGCCGCTTTCACGTTGCCCGCGGGGCAAGCCATCGGCAGCTACACCGTCGCCGTCAGCTACAGCGACAGCCTGGGCAATTTCACGGACAACGGCGACACCAACAC
>Ga0335075_10011081_pt1 | contig 13642 bp, 14 predicted proteins | sample Lox_Sample_24_FD_206723 | JGI IMG/M metagenome (GOLD analysis project Ga0335075, IMG submission 206723) | Soil microbial communities from Loxahatchee National Wildlife Refuge, Florida, United States - Lox_Sample_2.4 | ecosystem: Environmental > Terrestrial > Soil > Wetlands | place: USA...
GCGAGCCATTCTTTTGAGGACTTTGCGGAGAGCGATGTCTCCATCTCCGCTGCCATCGCGTCGACGTGGTCCACGCGCGACGGGTTGGTGCGGAAGCGGTCGTCGGCGATCAGTTCTTCGCGGCCGATGACGCGGCAGACACGCGCCCACAGATCGTCGTTGCCGGCGGCGATGGCGATGTGGCCGTCCTTGGTCGCGAACGCGGCGAACGGCGCGATGGATGGATGGCGGCTGCCGAGCTTGCCTGGCACTTCGCCGGTCGCGACGTAGCGCGAGATCGCATTCTCCAGCACGGCCACCTGGCTGTCGAGCATCGCGACATCCACCTTCTGTCCGCGTCCGGTCTTTTCGCGATCGTACAGGGCAGTGACGACGCCGATGGTCGCGAACAGCGCTGCCGTGATGTCGCCGGTCGAGGTGCCGACGCGCGTCGGTGGCTGGCCGGGATGGCCGGTGAGGCTCATCACCCCGCCCATCGCCTGCGCGATCATGTCGTAAGCGGGGCGTTTCGCGTAAGGCCCCGTGTGGCCGAAGCCCGATACCGCGGCATAGATCAGGCGCGGATGCTTGTCCTTCAACGCATCGTAGCCATAGCCGAGCTTTTCCATCGTGCCGCCGCGATAATTCTCGATCAGCACATCGGCTTTGCTCAGCAACGCCTCGAACACCTTGCGGTCGGCATCGGCTTTCAGATCGAGCGCGATGGATTCCTTGCCGCGATTGACGCTGATGAAATAGCCCGACTTCACCTTCCCGGATTTCGCCTTGAGCCACGGCCCGTAGTGGCGGCTGTCGTCGCCCTTCACCGGCGGCTCGATCTTGATCACGCGCGCGCCCATATCGGCGAGCATCATCGCGCAATACGGCCCCGCCAGAACCCGGGTGAGGTCAACGACAAGAAGTCCTTCGAACGGACCGGTGCGGTGTGTGCTCATTGCAAGTTTGGCGGCTCGGCTTTCATATGTCGCACTGACACCCGAATGCGATCTGAAAACAACTGGAAACGGCTGTCAAAAAGCAATACCGGGCCGGAGAACGAGTTGGAAGAACGCCAACAGCGCGACGACGGCTATTGCCGGCCGGGTGATGTCAGGCCGCGCGGGCTGCGGCGCGACGGGCAGGGCCGGCTGCCGCCACGCGCCGGCCAGGAGCCAGATCATGCCGAACAAATTGAAGACAAGAGGGACAAGCGCGACCTCGATCATATTTCGCGGGACGCGAAACGGGATGGACAAAACCACCATCACCAATGAGGGTAGAAGTGCCGTGCGGGCGATAAAGCCGAAGCGTCGCCCGACGGTCGCGCCTTCCTTTTCGTCTGCGAAAGCCGCGACAAATTTGGGTGCGAGCCAGAAACCGGCAGCACCCATCGCGGCAACCGCCGCAACGGCAACCACCAATTTCGCGTTGGCGGAGAGCCCAAGATAGGTCAGCGCCATGCCGACATCATTCTGCGGAACGAACGCGCCGATCACCGTCTGCGGCAGACCCTGGACGAACGCCTCGAAGCTCGTCCAGAACAGGAAAAGACGCGCCGTCGTCGGTTGCCGCGCAGATATTGCAAACAGAACCGAGAACACAACACCGCATATAATGTCCGCGAGGGCGCCGGTGCCCTGCAGAAGCGGCGCGTATGGACTGTCTCCGGTCCAGATGTGGTTGTTGTGGTACAGGACGGGATGAAGACCCGGCGTCACTGCCTTCGGTATGACCAGGAACAGTTCTTGGAGGAAGAATGTCAGGTTGAACGCCAATGTGCTGAGAAGCGTCGAACTAACAAACAGCGTGCGCGTATCATTGCGCATCGTCGCTATCGAGCTTGTGGCCTTCGACATCTCGCGCCGCTTTCTCCGCTTCGGCGAGGTTTTGCGCGCGCAGCGATTTCGGCGTGCCGAATTTGGCGCGGTTGGCGTCGGCCGCACGGTCTTTCTCCGCACGGCCTTTTGCCTTTCGCGCCCGCCTGAGATTTACGATCTCGGCCATTATGTTTGGCCTATCGCTTCGCTACTTGAGGCCATCTACCCCTGCATCATCTTGGCGAATGCTGGGCGCGACGTGAGACGCGCACAGTATTCCTTCGTCACGTCCGTCTCGGCCATCATCTTGAACTGGGTCATGAAGTACACACCGCCGCCGACCATGATGTCGGCCGCGGAGAATTCATCGCCGAGGAAATATTTGTTCTTCGACAGATGGTCGTTTATCACCTGCTCGACTTCCTCCGGCGTGCCCCATCCCATCGCGCCGTAGACGTGCTGGATGTTGAAGCGACGCTCCATGAACGCGGGCTCCATCACGCCGGGGCGATAGAACAGCCAGGAGAGATATTCACCGCGCTTCGCATCGCCGGGCATCGGGCCCATCTTCGCTTTCGGGAATTTGTCGGTGAGGTAAAGCGCGATTGCGCCGCTCTCGAAAATCGTGTGGCCGTCATCGGTGATCACGGGCACCTTGCCATGCGGATGCGGATTGTTCGGATCTGGCTTGCCGCTGCCGTCCGGGCCGCGCAGCGATTCAACGATCCTGGTTTCATACGGCGCGCCGAGTTCTTCGAGCAGCCACACAATGCTGCCCGAACGCGTCTGCGGGCGATGATAGAGCGTGATCATGATAGGTCTCTCCGAGTTGGCGCCCCGGTTCTACTGCCAATCTGCTGACAGCCTTGTGTCAGCAGCAGATTAGGGAGCTGATTTTGCCGCCGCAAGCGCCGCCAGCCGCAGCGCGCTGGCCAGCGGAAATTCCCCGCGCGACGCATCGATTTGCGACACGAAGGCGGCAAGGCTTTTGCCGGAACGCGCCGCCTCCGCCTCGATCACCGCCCAGAATTCCGCCTCCAGCGCCACCGATGTGCGATGACCGGCCAGGGAGAAGGAGCGCTTCTTGAGCATTGCCTCTATTTAGACTTCGGCGCGTGAAAGGCCAGCACCTTCATATCGGCCGCGAGTTTGCGGGCGCCGACGGCGGGCGGCATCAGCGGGCGCGGCTTCCTGAGCGCGCGCACGCTACCGGCGGCGATCACGGCGTTTCGGTTCACATAACCAACCGAATCCAGCAGCCGCACATCGCGCCATGTCTTGCGCATGGTCTGCATCAGGCGTTCGGCCTTTGGGTCGTCATCGTCGGCGAGGATCACGTTCGACAGCAGGATCGCATTGCGCGAACGCAGGCGCGATTTGGCGAGTTCGAAGAATGCTGTGGTGACCAGGTGTTTCGGGATTTCTTCGGCGGAATAGGCGTCGAGCACGATGGCATCGAAGCGGCGTGTTTCTTTCTGGAGATATTTCTTCCCGTCTGCGACATGACATTCGATCGTGTCCGGCAGAAAAAAGTAATCATGCGCGATCTGGAACGAGGCTGGATCTATGTCCACGATCACAACGTTCACACCGACACGATGCAGCATGGTCGCGAGCGTCCCACCGCCGCAGCCGATCATCAGCACGTCGCGGCTTTTCGCCTGGCGCAGCAGCCCGAACATCGCATGGATGTATTCGGCAAGGCTCACGCCGTTGCGGTCGGACTCGCTGTGATTGTCGCGCGCCTGCCAATAGGAGATGCGCCCGGTCGAATTGTTCTGTTCGACGACCATGCCTCCGGTCACCGCCGGATCTGTGCGCGGCGATTTCACAGTGCTATTTCGGGTGGATCATGTCTTCCGGGCGGACGATGGCGTCGAATTCCTCCGCCGTCACCAGCCCGGTCTTGAGCGCTTCTTCCTTGAGCGTCGTGCCGTTCTTGTGTGCGGTCTTGGCGATCTTCGCAGCGGCGTCATAGCCGATCTTTGGCGCCAGCGCGGTGACCAGCATCAGCGAACGTTCCAAACCAGCCTTAATGTTGTCGCGGCGCGGTTCGATGCCGACGATACAGTGCTCGGTGAAGCTCACCGCCGAGTCCGCCATCAAGCGCACGCTCTGCAGGAAGCTGTAGGCCATCACTGGGTTATAGACGTTGAGTTCGAAGTGGCCCTGCGATCCCGCGAATGTGACTGTCGCATGATTGCCGAAGATGCGCGTGCAGACCTGTGTCACCGCCTCGCACTGCGTCGGGTTCACCTTGCCCGGCATGATCGAGGAGCCGGGCTCGTTCTCCGGCAGCGACAACTCGCCGAGGCCCGAGCGCGGGCCAGAGCCGAGCAGGCGGATGTCGTTCGCGATCTTGAACATCGACGCCGCAACCGTGTTGATCGCGCCGTGGGTGAACACCATCGCGTCATGCGCCGCCAGCGCCTCGAACTTGTTGGGCGCGGAGGTGAATTTCATCTGCGTGATGGCGGCGATGCGTTCGGCCACCATCGTGTCGAAGCCGACCGGCGCGTTCAGGCCGGTGCCGACGGCGGTGCCGCCCTGCGCCAGCTCCATCAGCTTCGGCATCGTCTCTTCGATGCGCGCAATGCCGTTCTCTATCTGGCGCGTGTAGCCGGAGAATTCCTGGCCCAGCGTGATCGGCGTCGCATCCTGCGTGTGCGTGCGCCCGATCTTGATGATGTCCTTCCAGGCTTCCGCCTTGTCGTTCAGCGCATTGCGCAGCATCTGCAGCGCGGGCAGCAGCGCATGCTGAATCTCTTCCGCGCACGCGATGTGCATGGCCGTCGGATACGTGTCGTTCGACGACTGGCTCATATTGACGTGATCGTTGGGATGGACCGGCTTTTTCGATCCCATCTCGCCGCCCATCATCTCGATGGCGCGATTGGAGATCACCTCGTTCGCATTCATGTTCGATTGCGTGCCGGAGCCCGTCTGCCACACCGACAGCGGGAAATGCGCGTCGAGCTTGCCCTCGATCACTTCCTGCGCCGCGGCGACGATGGTGTTGCCGATCTTCGGGTCGAGCCGGCCGAGCGCCATGTTCACTTCCGCCGCCGCGCGCTTGACGATGCCCAGCGCCCGCACGATCGGCAGCGGCTGCTTCTCCCAGCCGATCTTGAAATTGTGCAGCGAGCGTTCGGCCTGTGCGCCCCAGTATTTCGAGGCATCGACTTCAATGGGTCCGAACGTGTCGGTTTCCGTGCGGGTCTTGGTCATGGTGATGCGGTCCAGGGGTTGATGATCTGCACACCGGAATGTTCGAAGTGCGTGACGTTTCGTGTAGCAACTGCAGCGCCATGCGCAAGGGCAATCGCGGCAATTTGCGCGTCGGGAAAGGAATAACTTCGTCCCTGCTTCTGCATCGACAGGATCACATTGGGAAATACTTGGGCCGAACGCGAATCGAACGGGAGGATGCAGCCCGCAAAGCGGACGGTGAAGATGCGGTCGATCTGCATTTCGCGCTCTTTGCGGTTGCGCCCAGCCGGAAGCCTTGCAGCGCCATAGCGCATCTCTGCTTCGGCAATCGCTGTCGTAAACAGTTCGTCGCGAGGTGCGAAGCGGAGCCAGCGCACAACCGCTTCATCCGGCTGCGGCCGAACCGCCTCGGAGAGCACGTTGGTGTCGAGGACAATCATTCCGGCTTGTAAGCCTCGTCGTCGAACCAGTCTTCGTCGATCTCGCTGAACGGCGGTTCGTTATCATAATGCCGCTGTAATGGCTCAAAGTTATCGATGCCATCCGCGCCAACATCGAGCCTGATCGCATCGTAAAGGTTTTCCGCAGGCGCAAAGCGAATGCTCGCGGATAGACCCTCGTCCGCGGCAACCGGCTTGTTCGCATAGGCGCGAGCGGGATCGTTAAGGCCTTTGTTCATAGGCCCATTCTACCAGCGCGCGACGCCGGAACAAAACGGTGGGTTTGAGCTATTTCTTGCGGAAAGAGTCGAGGCTGACGACTTCGCCGGGGGCGGGTTTTTCGGCCGGCGGTTCGGGGACGGCGCCGCCTTTCTCGCGATTCTGCTCCGCCGCCGGTGTCGGCATCTTGGGCGCCACGCCCGGCGCAGCATCGCCCTCCGCGCCGCGGAATTGAAGACCGAACTGGACGCCCGGATCGAAGAACGCGGTTAGCGCCTCGTACGGGATCACGAGCGTCGCGGGCAGCTTGCGGAAGGTGAGCGTCACCTCGAAATGATTTTCCTTCACGCGCAGACCGGAGAATTGGTGCTGAAGAATAATCGTCATCTCTTCCGGATATTGTTCGTGCAGGAATTCCGGAATCTCGAGACCGGGAAACTTGGTCTTGAAGGTCAGGAAGAAGTGATGGGTTCCGATCAGGCCTTGCTTCTCCACACGGCGCAGCGCTTCGCGTACGACGCTGCGCAACGCCGCGTCGGTCAATGCCTGATAGCCGATGAAGTCCTTGGCCATTCCCTGCCTGCCGGAAAGGATCAAGACTAGGCGTCGCCACCCCTGAGTCAATGCGAAAGCGCGCTTGCGGCGTGTGCGCTGGATGTGCCATTGCAGGCCGCACGTTCGGGCGCTCGTTCATGTTGGCGACAGAGGAACTTCAACCCTTTCAAAGGGTAGGGCCTCAAGGCGAAAGGCTCCGTCCCGCCGCGCCTTTTCCGCACAGCCGCAATCTCTCGACCCTGCAGGTGCTGCGCGAAATGGGGCGCAACCCGGTCGCGGCCTTCGGCCAGAACGCCTATCGCGAGCGGTTCATCCATAGCCGCACCTTCGTCTCCGACTTTCTCATGGTCAGCGATCCCGACGGCGCGAAATACGTGCTGCTCGACAATGCCGCGGATTTTCCGAAAAGCATTCAGTCGCTGCGCCTGATCAAGCCTGCGCTCGGCAATGGGCTGGTGACTTCGGATGGCGCGAGTTGGCGGTTCCAGCGCCGCGTCACATCGCCGATGTTCTCGCCGCGCCATGTCGCGGAATTCGCATCTGTGATGGAAACGGCGACCGAAGAGATGCTCGCGCGCTGGCATGCGCTCGGCGAAGGCGCGGTGATCGATGTCGCGGAAGAGATGATGCGACTGACCTACGACATCATATCGCGCACCCTGTTCTCCAGCGACGTGACGATGCAGTTCAACAAGATGTCGGACGCGCTGTCGGCCTATCTGGAGACGCAGGGCAAGATCGACGTGCTGCGCACCATCGGCATGCCGAACTGGGTGCCGACACCGAAAAACGTTCGCGCCTGGGGACCGCTTCGATTTTTCCGCAGGGAACTCAAGGGCTTGGTGGATCGGCGCCGGGCACAATTGGCCGCCGATCCTGAGAGTGGCCGCCACGATTTCCTGACCATGCTGCTGACGACCCGTGATCCCGAAGGGGGCGCATTGTTCGGCGATGCGGAGGTCTTCGACAATGTGATGACCTTTGTGTTCGCAGGACACGAGACGACATCGAACGCGCTCGCATGGACCTTCTATCTCCTGTCGCAGTTCGCTGACAGCGATGCGCGCGTGGCGGACGAAGTGAAGAACACCAATGCGGCCGACGAACTCACCTACGCGCGCATGGTGCTGGAAGAGTCGATGCGGCTTTATCCGCCGGTACCGATCATCAGTCGCGACTCTGCCGGTGACGACGTTGTGGGCGGCATCGCGATCCGGCCGCATACATCGGTGATGATCTCACCCTGGGTGCTGCATCGTCATCGCACACTCTGGGATGATCCAGACTATTTCGAGCCGGAACGTTTTGCCCCAGGCCGCCGCGAGAAGATCCACCGCTTCGCCTATCTGCCCTTTGGCGCAGGCCCGCGCATCTGCATCGGCATGGGCTTCGCGATGCAGGAAGCATTGCTCATCCTGCGCGCGGTCTTGAGACGGCATCGCCTGGAACTCGTCCCCGGTCATCCGGTCGAGCCCCAGGCGCGCGTTACATTGCGCCCAAAATATGGGCTGAAGATGCGCCTGCTGAAACGCTAGACCAGCGTCGCCAGTGCTTCCGGCGTGTAGGGCTTGAGCTGGTCCATCTGTCCGGCACGGACCTTGTTTGGCCAGTCCGGATTGACGATCAGCGCGCGACCCACCGCGACGAGGTCGAAATCGCCGCGCCTCAGCATCTCAAGCAAGCGCTCGATGCCGGCCGTTTCCGCGCCCGCTTTCGTAAACGCCGTGATGAAATCCGCATTCAGGCTGACGGAACCAACCGTCATCGTCGGTTTGCCGGACAGCTTCTTGGTCCAGCCCGCGAGGTTCATATCCGAACCGTCTTCTGCGAACTCAGGCTCCCAGAACCGGCGCGTCGAGCAATGGAACATGTCCACGCCCGCATCGACGAGCGGCTTCAGGAACTTCTCGAGTTCACCCGGGGTGTGCGCGAGGCGCGCGGTGAAGTCCTGCTGCTTCCACTGCGAGAAGCGCAGCAGGATCGGATAGTCTTCGCCAACCACCTTGCGCACCGCGCGTGTGATATCGGCGGCGAAGTTGGTGCGCTTCTCGAGGCTACCCCCATATTTGTCGTCGCGCTGGTTGGTGCCTTCCCAGAAAAACTCGTCGATGATGTAGCCGTGCGCGCCGTGCAACTCGACGCCGTCAAAGCCCATCTGCTTGGCGTAACCCGCGCTCTTGGCGAAGCCCGCGATGACATCGCCGATCTCGCTGTCTGTCATTGGCTCGGCCACCTGCTTGCCGGGCTTCGAGAGTCCTGACGGTCCCATGCTTTTCTCGTCGGGATACGGCCCGCTGCCAGCATGCCGCACGATACCCTGATGCCAGAGCTGCGGCATAATATGGCCACCCGCCGCTTTCACTTCTTTCAGGACCTTCGCCCATCCGGCGAGCGACGCTTCGCCGAAGAATCCCGGCACGTTCACATCGTTGGACGCCGATTTGTGTTCCGGCGATGTGCCTTCCGTCAGGATAAGCCCGACGCCGCCCTCGGCGCGGACGCGGTAGTAAGCGGCGACGGCGTCGTTCGGAATCTGGTCCGGCGATTTCGAGCGCGTCATGGGCGCCATCGCAATGCGGTTGGGAAGCGAAAGTCCCTTGAGCTTGAAGGGTTGGAAGAGTACGTCGATGTCAGACATGGATACCTCGAGTTCGAATAGCGATAGGGCGGACGCAAGCACGCAACCGGTCCCGCTGACAAGCACCGCGCTGCCCGATGAAATCCCCGATGAGGTTGTGGGTACGCCAATTGGCGAACCGCCGTCGGAAGAAGAAGTTGCCGATCTTGCGGAGCCGTCGTCGGCATGGGCGTTGCTCAAGGTCTTCCGCCACCGCAATTACCGTCTGTTTTTCTCGGGCCAGCTTGTGTCGCTCATGGGCACCTGGATGCAGTCGGTGGCGCAGGGCTGGCTTGTCTACAGCCTGACGCATTCGCCGTTTTTGCTCGGGCTCACATCGTTCTGCGCGCAGGTGACCGTCTTCTTCATGGCGCCATTCGGCGGGCTGATTGCCGACCGCGTTGACCGCCGCAAGATGCTGTTCTGGACGCAAGGCCTGTCGATGGCACAGGCGGTCCTCCTTGCGGTGCTTACGCTCACCAACACCGTGCAAGTGTGGGAGATCATCGTTCTGGCCTTCGGGCTCGGCTTCATAAACGCCTTCGATATCCCGTCGCGGCAGGCGATGACGCTCGACATGGTGGGGCGCGAGGATCTGCGCCACGCGATCGCGTTGAACTCGATGATGTTCAATCTCGCGCGCGTCATCGGCCCGTCGCTCGCCGGCGCGCTGATCGCAATCGTGGGCGAGGGCGTGTGCTTCGCGCTCAATGCTGCTTCGTTCGGCGCCGTGCTGACGAGCCTGTTCCTCATGCGCATCCCGCAACGTCCGCCGCGCGTCAACGAGCGCGCGCTGCAGGAGATCGCCGACGGCTATCGCTATTCCTTCACCAACCAGCGCATCCGCGTCGCCTTGATGTTGGTTTCCGTGTCCTCCTGCTTCGGTGCAGCCTATCTCTCGTTGTTGCCGGCGTTCGCGCGCGATCAGCTTCACGGTGACTCCACCAGTTACGGGACGCTGATGACCGGGATCGGCATAGGGGCCCTGTTGGGCGCATACGGCCTCAGCCGCATCCATGAGCGTTGGCTGACGCTCGCACCGATCCTCGCGTCGCTGTGTTTCGGTGCGGGCCTGATCGCATTCTCGCACTCGCACGTGCTGTGGGTCAGTGTACTCCTTCTGCTGCCGACAGCATTCAGCCTGATGATGCTCGGTGGCACGACCAACACGATCATCCAGCTCACCGCCAGCGAGCAGATGCGCGGCCGCGTGATCTCGCACTACACCCAGTCGTTCCTTGGCATGATGCCCTGGGGATCGCTGATGCTGGGTAGCATCGCGGGCCGCGTCGGGGTCGCAAATGCGGTGACGTTCGGTGGCGCCGCGGTGATGATCGCGGCGGTGATTGCCTATTTCAATCGCAGCGAAGCGGCGTCCGTCGTTGCTGCGGAATAGTTATCGGGCAGGCGCGCCAGCGAGAACGTCTTTCACCTTCGCGGCAAGCTGCTTCAGGCCGAAAGGCTTGGGCAGGAAGTGCAGGTCTTCCGCTTTCTCGTCGTTGCGGCGGAAGGCCTCTTCGGCATAGCCGGACATGAAGATAACGGCCATGTCGGGGCGCAGCTTTTTCACCGCGCGCACCAGTGTCGGGCCGTCCATGTTCGGCATCACGACGTCGGTGACGAGAAGATGGATCGTGTCCTTGTGCGCCTGCACGATCTCAAGCGCTTCTTCGCCGCCGGATGCTTCCAGCACCTCGTAGCCGCGCATGCGCAGAGCGCGCGCCGCAAAGCTGCGCACCGCGTCCTCGTCCTCCACCAGCAGGATCGTGTCCTGGCCGGTGACGTCGCGCGCTACCGCGCGTTCGGGTTCAATGGCGGGCGCGGTATTTTCCTCGGCACGATAGCGCGGCAGATAGATGCGGAACGTCGTGCCCTTGCCGACCTCGCTATCGACGGTGATGAAGCCGCCCGTCTGCTTGACGATGCCGTAGACGGTGGCAAGGCCAAGCCCCGTGCCTTGTCCGACCGGCTTGGTGGTGAAGAACGGATCGAAGATCTTGCCCAGATGCTCCTTCGAGATCCCGGTTCCGGTATCGGCGACATCGATGCGCACATAATCGCCGGCGGGCATGATCGCGGTGCCGAGCGTTGCGGCGCTGGCGACAGTCTCGTTTACCGTGCGGATCGTGACCGTGCCGCCCTTCGGCATCGCGTCGCGCGCATTGACGACGAGATTTATGATCGCGTTGGAAAGCTGCGCCTCGTCGGCATGGATCGGCCAGAGATCGCCACCTTGATCGAGTGCGAGATCGACACCTTCGCGCAGCAGGCGTTTCAACAGGATCGCGAGATCGCCGATGACGTCCCGCACAGCCAGCACTTTCGGCTGAAGCGTTTGCTTGCGCGAGAAAGCGAGGAGTTGCCCCACCAGCGCCGCCGCACGCAGCGCGTTCTGATGGATCTCGTTGATCTCCTTGAACGACGGATCCGCTGCCTGGTGCCGCATCAGCAGGAATTCGCTGTTGCCGATGATGACGGTGAGCAGGTTGTTGAAATCGTGCGCCACGCCGCCGGCGAGCTGACCGACCGCCTGCATCTTCTGCGACTGCGCGAATTTGGTCTCCAGCGCCTTCTGCTCCGAGACGTCGAGGAGATAGAGGATGACGCGGCCATCTTTTGTGGGCTGCGCGAACAGCTCCGCCATGCGCTCGCCATTCGAGGCAGCGCGGATTTCGACAGAACCGGCGCCGCTCTTCGAAAGCAGATCGCTCAGACCCGCGCGGTCGTTCTGTTCGACGAGCTCGGGCAGGCTGCGGCCCGCGAGCGAGGCCGGCGCGCCGAAGAACGTCGCGAAAGCGCGATTGGCGTCGGTGATCTTTCCGTCGCTACCCGCGAACGCCATGCCCATCGGCGCATCGCGGAACATTTCGCTGGCGCTGGGTTCTACGGCTCGCGCAACCGGTGCGGACGCCGCGGCCGCCGCGGCGACGGCCTGCGTGTGTGCAGCGCTCGGCGCAAGGCGCGGCGTGAACCACCAGGCAGTCTGCTTGTCGGCAAGCGGGCGAACCGCTGCAACGATCTCAAGTCCCGGCGCGACCGTGAACGATTCCTCGCGCGCGATGGCGTCGGCGGCCGCGCGTGTCAGGCGATAGAGAACCGGCGTCGAAGGTTCGCCGGCGAGCGCCAGTTCCGGCGGCGGCGCGCTTTCGCCCTGCGCCGCACCCGCCATGCGGCGATAGACATCGTTGCAGTCGAGTACGGCGCCATCGCTGCCCGTGATCGCCCACGCGACGTTCGCGCGGCTCGCGGCTTCAGCGACGCGGCGCGCGTCCTGCGTCGTCAGCGACTCTTTTGGCCAGACTGCATAGAGAAAGACAGACGCTACCGCGCCGATGCCCGCCAGCAGCATCACACCGGCCCAACGCGACGCGTCGGGCGTCATCACTGCCATCGTCGCGGCAGCGATCGCCAGAAACACAAAGACGAGCGCGGCCCAGCGCCAAGCGCCTGCCGGAATACCGCCGCCATTGGTGATCGAGAGTCCCCGAGTCGCCATCATGCGGGGAGACTACCGCACGGACGGAAGAAATACGCGTCAGTTCCGCAGCTGGCCGTTGAGGCGCATGACGTAGCCGATGACCTGCGCCACGGCCTTGTAATGCTCCGGCGGCACCGGCTCATCGACTTCGACCGACGCGTGGAGCGCGCGGGCGAGAGGCGGATTTTCGACAACGGGAACGTCATGATCCTCGGCCACGGCGCGGATGCGCAGGGCGAGCGCATCGACGCCCTTGGCCACGCAAACCGGCGCGGCCATTTTGCCTGATTCGTACTTGAGCGCGACGGCGAAATGGGTCGGGTTCATGATCACGACGGTGGCTTCCGGAACCGCGGCGATCATGCGGCGGCGCGAGCGCTCGATGCGCAACTGGCGAATCTTGGCTTTGACGGCCGGGTCGCCCTCGGTCTGGCGGAATTCTTCCTTGATTTCCTGCTTGGACATCCGGTTGCGCTGGATGAACTGGAAGCGCTGCAGGAAGTAGTCGGCGCCGGCGATCACGGCGAGGGCGGCCAGTGCCGCCATCAACACCTTGAACAGCAGATGGCTCATGTCGCCCGCAACCGCGCCTGGCGATTGCTCCAGAACGGCTTCAAGCCCGTTCCGCTCCGGCCAGACCTGGGTCCACACCGCCGCACCGACAATGGCGATCTTGAGCATGCCCTTGCCGAGGTTCATCAGGCCGTCCATGCCGAACATGCGCTTCAGGCCTGCACCGAGCGAAAGCTTGGAGAAGTCCGGCTTGATACGGTCGAAGGTGAAGACGGGGCGGTGCTGAATGAGATTTCCGCCAAGACCGGCCGCGACCATCAGTACGAAAAACGGCGACAGGATGGTCGCGAGGCGCGTGACGATCGTCTGCATCAATTGCTGAAGATCGGTGCCGCTCAGCGAGAACTGGTCCGGCTGTTCGAGGAATGCGCGCATCGTTGCAGCGAGGCTCTCGGCCGCCGACTTTCCGAACATGGCGATCGCCAGCGTGCCGCCGAGGAGGACGATGAAGGTCGAGACTTCCGTGGATTTGACGACGTCGCCGTGCTCATGGGCTTCGGCTAGCCGTTTGGCTGTCGGATCTTCTGTCTGTGTTGATTTGTCCTTCTCGTCGGCCATGGGATTAGAGGAACGCTCCCATCTGGCCGGTGTAGAAGTTCAGGAAGAGGGTCATCAGACTGCCCAGGATCAGCGCCAGCAGGATGAAGCCGACGAGAATGTTTGCCGGCATCGCGACCATGTAGATCTGCAGCTGCGGCATCAGGCGCGCGAGTACGCCGAGGCCGACCGACAGTGCAAAGCCGAAGACGAGGAA
>Ga0335075_10011083_pt1 | contig 13642 bp, 8 predicted proteins | sample Lox_Sample_24_FD_206723 | JGI IMG/M metagenome (GOLD analysis project Ga0335075, IMG submission 206723) | Soil microbial communities from Loxahatchee National Wildlife Refuge, Florida, United States - Lox_Sample_2.4 | ecosystem: Environmental > Terrestrial > Soil > Wetlands | place: USA: Florida...
ACTCAGACATCCCTGACATCAACACGCGATATTCACTGGCTACACTTCCGCAGCATAAACATCAGCTAACCCCAGCTCAAGGGACACATTCGCCTAACTCACCCGGCGTAACTTCGGGCTAGCCAACACACCGAAAACAGCGTGCCGCCGCACGCGATGGGTTTCCCTGGTGGCCGGGCCGTGGTCGGTGCCGATGTAGTTCCCCACCACCGCGAAACGCCGATTGTTCGGGAGGTCGTCGAGGATGATGCGAGCGTCGCCGGCCGTCTTGCCTGGGCCGGCGCTCGGCTCACAATCCGACCAGCCCTTACTATCGGTAGCTATCTACCGAACGCGCCCTGGCCGTGGGGACTCGTCGACTTCGCTGCCGGGGCTGTGACGCGGCGACCGGACAGCGTCTGCGCCACGATTCGGTTGCCGCGTTGCACCGCACGGTTGGTCCGCGCTGCCGGTGTCCTGCCGGCCGACGGCAGCCGGGGCGTGGCGTTGTACATGCACGGTGGGGCTTTCCTGACCTGCGGAGCAAACACGCATCATCGACTCGTCACCATGTTGTCGAAGTATGCGGATGCCCCGGTGCTGGTGATGAAATACCGGATGATTCCCAAGCATTCGATCGGTGAGGCGATCAACGATTGCTATGACGGCTATTGGTGGCTGCGTGCTCAGGGTTACCGACCCGACCAGATCGTATTGGCCGGCGATTCCGCCGGAGGTTATCTATCCCTCGCGCTGGCCGAACGGCTGCTCGCCATCGGCGAACAACCCGCGGCCATCGTCTGCATGTCACCGCTGATGCAGATCGCGAAGGCGCCAAAGCAGTCCCACCCCAACATCCACAGCGATGCGATGTTCTCGGCCAAGGTGTTTGACGCGTTCGTCGACCTGATTGCCAGGGCAGCCCAACGCAACGGGCCATCCGATGAGATCTATGAACCGCTCGACCACATTAAGCCGGGTCTGCCTCGCACGCTGATTCATGTGTCCGGTTGCGAGGTCCTATTGCACGATGCTCAGCTGGCGGCGCGGAGGTTGGCCGCAGCGGGAGTACCCGTTCACCTGCAAGTGTGGCCTGGCCAGATGCACGTGTTCCAGATCGCCGCGCCGATGCTGCGGGAGGCGACCAGGTCGTTGCGCCAGATTGGCGCCTACATGCGCGAGGCGACGGACCCAACAACCAAACCATCGGTGCGACAGGGCTATAACCGCAGGTGTCGCTCGCCGCTCGCCAGCGTCCGGTGACGCTACGAAATGAAACTTACCGGCGACGGTGGACTCCCTGATGACCGCAGTCCTGTCCGACGGCCGACCCATCCTGGCGCTGCCAGATTCGGGTGCTTACCGCGAACCCGCGCGCACTTGCCAAATCTTGACGTGGCCTCGCCCTAGTCCACGGCGGGTCGTAGGGGTCGTCGAGGTCGAGGCCGGCTCAGTTGCAGCAGTTCACCCCGGCCCCGCAGGGCTAAGTTCCTGGTACACGCTGCCGGACTGATTCACCCACACTCTTCCCAACGTCGTCGAAATCTCCCAGAGCGGGTAAAACGGCGACCGCGTCGCCCTGCTGGGTGTCCATACCAGGCGCGCCTCCGCGGGCTGTGTGCAGCCTGCGATTTCCGCCGCACGTTCTTCGTCTATCAGCCAGGGTCGTTGCACGTGTTCCACCGCCGCGTGCGCCATCACGCTCCCGTCCATGGCATCCACGATCACCGCCGCGCCACGCCCGCCGGGATCGCCGAAGTGCACGAGGAAGTAGGGATGCTGCCCGTCCAGCCGCTCCACAATGTGCGCGGCGGCAGGCAGGCCCGGCACCTGGGCTGCCTCCGCCGCCACCCTCACGGCATGTTCTTCTGAAATGCGCGCTCCTGTCACACTATTAGATTCCACGATCTCCCGTATGAAGCGATGTGAAGATCGCCCCATCTGTTCTTACGAAGACGCGCTCGCTGCCCACCGTGAACATGTGGAACGGGTACATCGGCGACAGCGATTCCCGGCAAGGCATCCACACCAGTCTCGGGTACTGGCACAGCGCCTCTCGCCGCACCGGAATCCGCACGCCGCCATCCGGAAGCTCGACCACCGTCCCGATAATCGATTTCGCCACCTCCTTGGCGGACCCGAACCGGAGCAAGTTGCCCTCCGGATTGGCGTGCACCGCCGACTGCATGTAGATCCCCGACTTGGCATCCACTGCCACCGCCAGCGTGTTGAATGAGCCCTCCGTTGCCGGAACAATCCAGTAGAAGGTGTCCGGCAGATCTAGCCGCTGCACCAGTACTGCCTCTCCGAACTTGGCGTGGCGCAGCGCCCGGCTGTAGTGCTCGCGCGTGGTCAACCCGTAGGCTTTTAGGCTCTCTTCGGCACGCGCGGTAGCCTGGGCGGCCCGCAACAGTTCGCCCCGGTACTCAAGCGGCTTCATCAGCGGCCGCGAAGGCACGCCGCGCAAGGCCGGGGGCGGCGCGGGATCGGCAACCGCCACAAACTTCCCGCCCCAGTAGCCTCCGGGAATCCCGGTCATATAGGTGTTCTGCCAGGTGGTGTAGCTGATGTTCTCGTTGACCAGCCCGCGGTTCCCCCCGGTGCCGCATCCGTCCGATCCGTCCGTGTGCGGCGGTGGCGGCGCCAGCGACGGATTGCTCCCGCCCGGCGTCGGCGGTTCGGGGTTGTTCACATCGAACGAGTCGATCGTATAGCTCGTATCACTGTAGTCCGTCGGTGCTGCGCTGGCCGCGTAGCCTCGCACCACAATCCAGTGGGCTGAGCCGAAGACCATGGCGATCGGAGCGGCTTTGTAGTTGTGAATCGTCCATACGATCTTGCGCGAGATCAAATCCTCGGTGTCCAGTGCAAACAGCACAAAGTCGTACGACCCGTAGTGCGGCGGCCCCGGTGGCGCGGCAGGCTCCAGGTTGTGCATCGTCCACTGCAGACCGTCCGGCGCCGTATACCAGCCGGCCTCCGTGGTGCTGTGGCTGTGGTTGTCGTTGTAAAGCACATTCTGATCCAGCAGCCCGGCGCCCAGTGAATCAAGCACCATTTGTGCGCAAGCCGCTCCGCAATAGTAATCAGTGTCTTGCTGGTGGTATGGAACCGGCAGGTTCTCATGCGTAGGCATGGTTCATCTCCCTTTTTTCGGTGCACCTCCCGGCTTTCCGGTAGGCAAAGAGAAAGTCGGTGAACGACGCATGCGTTCCCACAGAGAATGCTTTGGCAACCGATTTCCCGCAGGGGTCCAATTTCGATGGGCCCAAGTCTGTCGTCGTGTTTACATAGACGATCGTGGCCATACCCCAGAGGCTATTGCCCCTAGCACTACAGGCAAGAGTGCGGTCCGCTGAGCGGACCGGGTGAGTCGACTGCGCATGTTGTCAGTTTTCGGCGTCCCACGCCCCCATAGGGATTTCTGCACGCGTACGAAATGCCGACACAGAAATCATCACTTGCGAATCGAGATCGGTGAATGATCATGACCGACAGGGCCACACCTGTGTCGATCCGAGGGATGAAAGGTGTTGGCGGTGGATGTGATTCATCAGCAGTGCGCGGGCATCGTCGATATCAGCGGGCGGTCATATTTTGTTCTTCCAAAAGTTCTGAAGGTATGCGACCAGATCGATCCCCCGGCACATCATTTCGGCGTCGGTGATCTCGCGTGCCGTGCTCGGGGCGGCTCGCGACGGGATTTAATCAGCACCATGATCGAGCCGCTTGAGTAAACCGGAGTCGGGAATCCAGGCATTGCCTGCGGCGTGACAGCCTATCCCGTTGCCGCGAAGTTGGAGGACGAGGATATAACCCACACCGATTTGCAATTTGCCCTCTGATGAGACGTTCGGGCATGAGCCCGGTCCGCTCAGCGGACCGCTCTCTTGCGTCAATCAGAATGGTCAATCCACAGTGGATCTCGCCGAACTGAATAAGATACGTCCTTGGAGAGCTGCTGTGTATGACTACTTCTTTTCCGGCAATCAATACATCCGCGTAACCCGCGGCGACACGGGGCCTGGCGTCGTGGACGTGGGCTATCCCAGGACGATTTCGCCCAACTGGGGCTGGGGTTCGTTCGGTGCCAACGGTATCGATGCCGCGCTGTATAGCGGCTCGAAGTGCTATTTCTTTTCGGGCAAGGAATACATTCGCGTGACCCGCGGGGTGACCGGGCCAGGCACAATCGATCCAGATTACCCGCGTCCGATTGCACCCAACTGGGGTTGGGGCGCGTTTGGCGCTAATGGCATTGATGCAGCGCTGTATAGCAACTCGAAGTGCTATTTCTTTTCGGGCAAGGAATACATTCGCGTGACTCGCGGCGAGACTGGCCCGGGCACGGTGGACGGAGGGTATCCACGACCGATCTCGGTCTGGGGCTGGGGCTCGTTCGGCTCCAATGGTATTGATGCTGCGCTGTATAGCGGGTCGCGCTGCTATTTCTTTTCTGGCGATCAGTACATTCGGGTCACGCGCGCCGATGAAGGCGCAGGCACGGTGGACGCCGGCTACCCCCGACCCATTTCGCCGAACTGGGGCTGGGGGAACTTCGGCAGCAACGGCATCAGCGCGGCGCTCAACAGTGGCGGGCCATATGCGGCTATTCCCGAGCAGGGACTGGGCAGCAATTCGAATTACTTCCTGTATAGCCCCGCGCCGTGGGTGGTCGGTGCTCGCACTCCGTTGGATCGCCGCCCGGGTATCGGCCTTCCCGTGGTTACCCCGTGCCACCACTTGCTGGGACTCTCGGTTCACATCATCGTGGACACCGATATCACCGGCACCAACGGCTTCGGTTTTCAGATCAACGCATACTCGGCTAGTGGGGATTACGACGGTGCGCAGCAGTACGTGGTGCTGCTCATTCCCGATAGCAGTTCTCCCAGCCTGACATGCGGGGTCGACAACTGGCATAGCAAACAACAACAGGTGATCAACATCTTCGAGTGGCTGGCCAATCTACCAAGCAATACGCTGCCTGCCGGATACCAGATCATCATGACTCTGTTGAACGACGCGGTCGACAACATCACCGGCGCGACCTTCGTGGTGATCGACAACCACGGCAACACAGTCGGCAATAAAACCATCTCGTTGAGCAGCCAGCCCGCACAGGACCTCGCGCCCATTGTCGCCTTCCAGCTCAACTTCGTGGGCGACATCAACGGCGCCACCACCATGCTCTCCTCCGGCGCGGGCACCATGACGTACACCGCCTCCAATCTCATGTCGGTGCTGAACACCGAGCCGCCATGCGTCGATTGGACCTATAAAACGGTGGAAGCTGCCAACAGCATGTACAGCCTGCTGCCTGACACACCGAGCGACAGCTTTACCCAGTCGTTCGGTTTGAGTATTGGCGGCAAGGTGATCCACCGGGTGGGCGAGGTCCAGCACACGTTGGCGCCTGTGAAAAAGGGTCATGAAAAAGGGCACAAGGTTATTTATTGAATGCTGAACCTGCAAGCCCGGGTAGTCCACCCCTACCCCACATCGCCAAAAGCGGCTCTTCGTAATTCAGAGTGCGGTGCGCATTAGGTGCTCAGCGAATCGTGACAGCGTCGCCGTGACCCCTTTGGGTTCAACAAACCCCCTCCGCGGCCGCGATGTAGCAGAGTGCGGAGCGGCTATTTAACCAGCTCTGGCCCGAGTCCGCCGGGTCGCTTCCGTCACCGCGAAACGGCCTTCCAAGTCTGAGGCATTCGACACGCGTGCCGCAGTCCACTGGGTTACGCGGATGGAATAGGCCGCAGCACGCGGAAGCCCGCTCACGCCAAGATTCTTTGTGGAGCTGCCGGGAATCGAACCTGACGCTCTACCAGGCCATTTGGCTTCTGACATGATGGTTCGTTTCAATCCGGTCCGGTTCAGTACAGCTCGTTACCTGCGGTTTCGTTTTCGGGTCTTGACGGCGTCAAGGGCAACGCCCGCGCCGGGGCGCCGGGGATCACACCTGTGCCGGAGGCCGGAGGTCATGCCACCCGCGTTGTATCGGAATGAGCAGCGAGCCACCGGGCCGTCGGGCGGTCGAGAAAGTGGTCCGGCCATCTGGCCCCGCCGCACATTAACTACATCAAAGGCGATCCATTGTGGGCATTCGCCGCAATCTCGGGGCCGGGCCGCGGACAATTCACGTATGTCGGAGCGTGCGCCGACTTCGGCAACGGTTACCAGGCTCGCGGGGTGCTGCCTGTTGGCCGCGCTGCTGGCGGCGGCATTGATGTTCCCCGTCGCGGGCGGTATCGGGCTGTTGTTCAACCGCGCCTTCGAAGTTGTCGCCGACGAGTCCACACAAATCCTCGAAGGTGACGTCCCGCAGGTTTCGACGATGGTTGACGCCGCGGGAAAGCCGATCGCCTGGCTATATTCCCAGCGACGGTTCGAGGTTCCCACCGAGCAGATCGCCAACACGATGAAGCTGGCCATCGTGTCAATCGAGGACAAGCGGTTCGCTGAGCACAATGGGGTGGACTGGCCGGGCACGCTGACCGGCCTGTCCGGCTACCTGTCAGGCAATCTCGACACCCGCGGCGGATCGACCATCGAGCAGCAGTACGTCAAGAACTACCAGTTGCTGGTGACCGCGCGGACCGACGCTGAGAGGCGAGCCGCTGTGGAAATCACACCGGCGCGCAAACTGCGCGAGATCCGGATAGCGCTGACGCTCGACGAAAAGCTCTCCAAAGCAGAGATCCTCACCCGCTACCTCAACTTAGTGTCGTTCGGCAACGGCGCGTTCGGTGTGCAGGATGCCGCTCAGACCTACTTCGGCGTCAACGCCTCGCAGCTGAACTGGCGGCAGGCCGCGCTGCTGGCCGGCTTGCTGAAGTCGACCAGTGCGCTCGATCCGTACACCAACCCTGAGGGGGCACTGCAGCGGCGAAACGTGGTGCTGGACACCATGATCGACAGTCTCCCCCAGTACTCCGACGAATTGCATGTCGCCAAAGCCGAGCCACTGGGCGTGCTACCGAACCCGAGTGTGCTGCCCGGTGGCTGCGTCGCCGCCGGTGATCGCGGCTTCTTTTGCGACTATGTGCTGGACTACCTCGCGCGGGCCGGCATTAGCAAGGAGCAGGTTGCCCGCGGCGGTTATCTGATCCGCACAACGCTGGACCCCAGGGTGCAGATGTCGGTCAAGGAGGCCATCGACAAGTTCGCCAGACCGACACTCGACGGTATCGCCAGCGTGATGAGCGTGATCAAGCCCGGCAAGGACGCGCATCGGGTGATGGCGATGGCCAGCAACCGCACTTATGGCCTCAACAGCGACGCGCGCGAAACGGTACAGCCGCAGCCATTTTCGCTCGTCGGTGATGGGGCGGGCTCCATCTTCAAGATCTTCACCACGGCGGCGGCGTTAGACATGGGCATGGGCATTAACCAACAGCTGCAGGTGCCGGGTTTCTTTCAAGCCAAGGGCTTGGGCAGCAGCGATACGCCCGGCTGCCCGAAGGAGACTTGGTGCGTGGCAAACGCCGGCCGCTACCGCGGTTCGATGAACGTCACCGAAGCGCTGGCCACCTCGCCGAATACCGCGTTCGCGCGGCTGATTCAGCTCGTCGGGGTGCCGCGGGCGGTCGACATGGCGGTCCGGCTGGGGCTGCGGTCCTACGCGATTCCAGGAACCGCGCGCGCCTACGACCCGTCAGGCAGTGAAAGCTTGGCCGATTTGATCAAGCAACAGAACATGGGCTCGTTCACTTTGGGCCCATTCCAACTCAACGACCTCGAGCTTGCCAATGTGGGGGCGACCCTCGCGTCCGGCGGCATGTGGTGCCCGCCGAGCCCGATCGACAAGATCCTTGACCGCAGGGGCAACCAGGTGCCCGTGAGCACCGAGGCCTGTGACCAGGTCGTGCCGGAAGGACTGGCGAACACGCTCGCGAACGCCTTGAGCAAGGACGACCAGGGCGCCGGCACCGCAGCGGGCTCAGCCGGCACGGTGGGTTGGACCCTGCCGCTGTCGAGCAAGACCGGCACCACTGAGTCGCATCGATCCTCGGGATTCGTCGGCTTCACCAACCAGTACGCGGCGGCCAACTACATTTTCGACGACACCGGTGCGCCCGAGGGCGTCTGTTCATTCCCACTGCGCAGGTGCGGCAGCGGTGACCTGTATGGCGGTAGCGAGCCCGCTCGCACTTGGTTCGAGACGATGAAGCCTCTCGCCACCGATTTCGGAGAAGTTCGTCTGCCGCCAACCGACCCCCGCTACGTCGACGGCGCGTCGGGCGGCCGGGTACCCGATGTGTCCGGCCTGAATGTGGACGCGGCGCGTAAGCGCCTCAAAGACGCCGGTTTCCAAGTCGCCGACCAGCCCAACTGGGTCAACAGCTACGCGCCTTCCGATGCAGTGGTGGGGACTACCCCGAGCGGTCAAATCATCCCCGGGTCGATCATCGCGATCAACATCAGCAACGGGATTGCGCCGGCACCGCCGCCGGCACCGGTGCAGCGGGGGCCGATTGTTGCGGTTGATGGTCCGAGCAACCCAGAACCACCCCCGCAGGGAGGTCCGCTGGTCATCCAGATCCCTGGGCTCCCGCCGATCGTGTTGGGACCGCCACCGCCGCCCCAACCACCCGGCTAGACAATGGCAGTCGCACACCCTAGAGCGGCCGACGGCAGGGGTTCGGCTTTGGGCCCGCACCTTTGGGCCCGCACCCAGTGGATCAGAACAGCCCGGCCTTCCTCGTGCAGCTGCTCACGGAACCTTGACGTGAAGCCCTAGTGGCGAATTTTATCTATCTGCCCAGCTCTTTCCCTGTGGCGCTGCCGGGAATCGAACCAGCCGCAGAAAGTGGCGTGAGCTGCGAGAATACGAAATTTGAGCACGCGAAACGACGCGAAACGACGCGAAACGACCCGCGAATACGCCAGCGGTGTTGATGGCATCAATGCTGATCGCTGACCCCGTAGTGATCGACGTCCGGATAGCGGCAGGGCTACCCGCAGCCGAGCATGGTCGTGAGTGCGGGGTATGACTGGTCGGCCCGTGGTGGCGAGATGGTGCAGATGCGGCGGGACCGCATCATTGGCCGGGCATCTCGGAGTGTCGGTGCAAGAAGGATGTCTCGACTCGTAGCACGTTCTCGTGGTCAAGCCCGCCGGCGTAGACGTCGTAATGTCCGCCGCGGCTGCGGTAAAGCTCTCCGCGGGGTGCTCGCGCGGCCGCGGCCAACGCCGGTCCGGTGGGAGCCATGGTGTCGTGCTCGGCCACGACCATGAGCAGCGGGCATCGGGCATCGCGGGCGCGTTTGACCGGCCGGTGCATTGTCACGTCTAGCAGCGACCGGGCGGTGATCTCGTTGGACCAGGACCCGTCGCCGGGATCGAGTCGGGCCATGCCGATCATCGCATCGTCGGTTGCGATCACCCCGAGCTGCCCCGGCGGCACGCTGATGGGCAGATAGCGCGGGGGTCGGTCGAGCACTGACCCAGCCAGGTCCGCCAGGGCGTACGCGGTCAGTTGCAGCCCGCGGGTCGCGGGGATGTTGGTCAGCCCGGCCAAACCGTCCACCAGCGGGCATTGCGCAATAGCGCCGGCCAGCCCAGGTTCGCTGGCGGCCAGCTCGACAATGTGCATGCCAGCAAATGAGGTGCCCCACACAAAGATCCGTGCATCGTCGAACTCCTCTTGAGTGCGTACCCAAGACAGCGCACTGCGGTAGTCCTGGAGCTGACGACGGACAGAGAGGAACTGTCGTGGCTCACCGCTGGAGTCACCCCAGTGCCGGTAGTCGAACGCAACTGCTGCAAATCCGCTGCCGGCGAATCGTTGCGCGAACGGCGCTAAGCCACCGGCTTTGATACCGCCGATACCGTGCGCCATTACCACGACGGGAACTGGACCGGGCCGGTCGGGCATATACACCCAGGCATCGAGCTGGTCAGCCCCGCCGACTGGGATTCGCAGTTGGCGGCGCACTGCGCAGCCCGTCACGATGTCACCGCGCCCGGTGTGATGATGTGTGCGCCCGCGCTGCGGGCCAAGTCGGCGCCGAATAGTGCGCCGGGGGTAAATGCGCCTGGGTCGACCTGACCGTCGCTTATCCGGGTGGCGATGTGTGCGGCGACCCTGGCGGTGAAGCTGTAGCCATCCCCGGTGCGGAGCCACGCTTCACGATGTGTGCCGCCGGGCCACTCGAGTCGCGCGTACGCCCAGGAGATGTCGCCAGATTTCGCCGGAGGAGTGAATCGCGCACGGTTGACCAGCCGCTGAGCCCCAGCCCGGATAGGTCGCGCGGCTAGCAGCGCTGAGAGCACTGGCAGGACCGCGCGCATTGTTCGCCCGCTGGGCACCTCACTGGAGAAGGCCACGACATCGTCAGCCCCCGATGCGCGATGGGCCGCTTCCAGCTCACCGGTCGGAACCGCGAGGCCCTGGATTGCGGGCAAGTCCGGCAATGGAATCCACGCGTGCTCGGCGCCGAGCCGTGTCCGCACCACGTGCCCATCCCGGTAGCGCCGCCCGCCATATGCGACGGCATCGATCAAGCTGGCCAGCACGGCCGAGCCCAAGCCGTCCACGGCGGGCATTGCGGCCACCGTCGCGCGGGCTGCGGCGGGTCGGCCGCTGCACAACTCGATGACGAGCGCCTCGGTGGCGAGCACACCAAAACCCGCTCCGGTGACCAGTGTGACTCCCGCGCTTTTTGCGTCGGCGTCCATGTTCAGCAGCGCCTGCACTGGCGGTAGCTCGTTAGCCAGATCCACATAGTGGCTGCCGGCGGCCAGGCATGCTCGGGCCACCGGCGCACTCGTCTCACCGAACGGGCCGATGGTGTTCACCACGACCGTTGGCTTTTCGGCTGCGATCAGCGCAACCAACTCGGCCGGCCCTGGCGACAGAATCGTACGGTTCTGCCCTCCCAGCGATGCGGCAACTGCGGCCAGCCGGTCGTGGTCACGTCCGATGAGCACCACATCGGCGTCGCCGCCGATCAGTTCAGAAGCGATTGCGCGACCGCCTTTGCCGGTCGCGCCGAGTACCCAGATTGTCTGCATGCATTTACGGTACAGTGTGCATCGTTAATCCGTCAACGTTATTGTCCTGGTGATCACATGTCAGTGCTTCGAGGCCGCCCACGCGACACTGCCTTAGACACCGCGATCGCGAATGCGACTGAGGCGGTGTTGCTTTCGCATGGGTATTCGGCGGTGAACATCGATCGCGTCGCCAAGCTGGCTGGCACCACCCGCGCTGCGATCTACCGCCGGGCAAAGACTCCCGGCGAGCTCGTTGTCGCGCTGCTGGTCAGCCGTTTCGGGATCGATCCCGCCCCCGACAGCGGCAATTTGCGCGAGGATCTGCGGCTAATACAGGAACTTCAGCGCCAATTCTTTGTCGACCCCATGGTGCAGGCCGCTTTGGCCGGCGTGCTTAATGACGTCCGACACGACGGTGAGCTCGCCGAGGTGTTCTACGCGCGCTTCATGGAACCACGTCGCCGTTCGGTAGCCGCAATGCTCGCCCGAGCCGCCGACCGCGAAGAGATCGCGCCGCCGTCACAGCCGGGCGTTATCTCCGACCTGCTCACCGGTCCGCTGCTGCTTCGCGCAGCGCTCCCACCCATCGGGCCGATCGACGAGACGCTCGTGAACGCCACCATCGAGGCCGCGCTGACCGCATGCGGCCCAGTTGATCGCACCGCCGATAGGCCAGCAACCAAACCAAGCCAGCGGTGATAGGCCACGTTGAATCGGGACACAACGTAAACGTTCACCATCGCGACCGCAGTGCGGGGAGCGCGTGCGATGCCATCGGTGAAATCTCGACCACAAATGTTGATGAGAAAGAAAACTGGCCAGAGCCTGTGGTTCTGGCCGGTGGTTCCTTGGTGGAGCTGCCGGGAATCGAACCCGCCGCGCTACCAGGCGATATGCCTTCTGAACTGCCGGTTCGTTCCGTTTGCGTCCGGTTCGTTCCCGTTCGTTACCTGCGGTTTCGCTTTCGTGCCTTGACGGCGTCAAGAGCGGTCACCTACGGCACCAATTGACCCACTTCATTAGCGATCGTGGCCCCCCGTCCCTCCCGCAGTAGACGGCGATCTCCAGGCCTGCGGCGCATCAAACCCGACGCGACGGCGATGTGCCCTGCGGCTCTTCGTGCTAGGCGCGCTGAACCTCCGCCAGCCGGGGTCGATCCTCAACGTTTTAGGGCAGATGCCTCATGTGCCGCCTTCGGTGTGCGGTGGACGATTACTGCGTCGAGAATTTCGAACATCGCACGCGTAAGCCGCTTTCTGAATCGGCGGCTTCCCCGTGAAATAGCTTGGGAGCAGTTATGTTAACTCTCGAAGAGTTGGCCACGATTCCGCTCTTTTCGACGCTTGGGGAAAAAGAACTGGAGTACCTTGCTGGCGCGGTGGAGGACATCCACCTCATCCCAGGGGAGTACGTAGACCACGAGGGGCAAAGCCGGTCCCTAGCCATCGTCGTCGAAGGCAAGACCGAGCTGACGAAGCTGGTGGACGGAGTTGAGGAGGTGATTGGCGTCCGGCTTCCGGGCGAAGTCGGAGGCGAGATCCCGATGATCCTCGGTACGCCGTTGCCGGCCAGCATGCGAGCCATCGAGCCTTCGCGCGTACTGAAAATAACAGTCGAGGTGTTCCACACGCTTGCCGCCATGGCCCCCCAGGTCTCCGAAACGGTCGGTGCCGCCGCGTTGAAGCGCATGGAGATGCTCAGAAACGTCGCTGCGCACCCACGCGAACCCGCAATCTTCGTCATCGGCCCGCGTGTCGATCCACAAGTCCACGGCTGCGACAGCTTCCTCCATCGCAATCGCATTCCTTACCATCGCCTAGACCCAGACGATCCTGCAGCTCACGCCCTCACCGGAGGCAAAGCCGCCGCCTATCCGGTGGTGGTAGTGCGCGACGGCCGTCGTCTGATTGACCCGACGATGCGTGCCGTTGCCACTGTGGCTGGACTCACGGTCGCGCCCGGCAGGGCGCACTACGACGTAGTGATCGTGGGCGGCGGGCCGGCGGGTCTGACGGCGGCGGTCCACAGCGCATCTGAGGGGCTGCAGACCGGGCTAATCGAGTCCTTCGCCCCCGGCGGACAAGCCGGTACCTCAACCCGGATCGAGAACTACACCGGGTTTCCATTCGGCGTTTCCGGTGACGAACTCGCGAGCCGGGCGCTGCAACAGGCGAAGCGGCTGGGCGCTGAGATCGTCGTCACACGTCGGGTCGAACATATCGACGCCTCTGACCTGACCGTCACGCTGGATGGAGGCGACATTCTCCGAACGAAGTCGATCGTGCTCGCTATGGGCGTGGAGTGGCGACGCATCGAGGTCGATTCGATCGATCGATTCGTCGGCTCGGGCGTTTACTACGGTGCCGCACGCAGCGATGCCGGTCTGGCGCAGGGAAACGATGTTTATCTGATCGGTGCTGGCAATTCCGCCGGCCAAGCCGCCATCTTCTTCTCCAACCACGCCCGATCGGTCACACTCCTCGTACGGGGCGAATCGCTCGCAGCAAGCATGTCTCACTACCTCATCGAGCAAATCGCAACAAAAGCGAACATTCGGGTGGAAACGCGATCCGAGGTCGTGGCCGTGCACGGAGACGAGCAACTTGAGGCGATCGAGGTCATCGATCGAGAGACCGGCGCGATATCTCGACGGGATGCGACG
>Ga0335075_10011084_pt1 | contig 13642 bp, 12 predicted proteins | sample Lox_Sample_24_FD_206723 | JGI IMG/M metagenome (GOLD analysis project Ga0335075, IMG submission 206723) | Soil microbial communities from Loxahatchee National Wildlife Refuge, Florida, United States - Lox_Sample_2.4 | ecosystem: Environmental > Terrestrial > Soil > Wetlands | place: USA...
TTCCCTCCGGGGCGCTGACGCGACCCCGCTCGCCGTGATTGTTGATCGACGCGATTTTGGGGAGTTTCAGAGCTTCTTCGCGGGTTTCACCTCCTCCAGCTCTTTCCGCCATTTGGCGGCCTGGTCCGGCTTGCCCCAGGCTTCGTAAAGCCGCACGAGACGCTCCACCGCCGTGGTGAGTCGGGGCTTTCTGTCCCTGGCCGGAATTTTGGCCTCCCGTTGTTTCATGCCTTCGTAACCGGACAGAAGCAGCGGCTCGGCGCCCGCGAATTTCTTCTGCTCCAGCAGCGCTTCGCCGAGCATCGACTGGGCGTCAAAGGTGATCCAATCGTCCGGCCGGATCGTCCGGCGGATGGCGACGGACTCGCGCAGCTTCAGCTCGGCCGCAGCGGGTTTCTTCTCGGCGAGGAGTGCGGATCCCTGGATGGTCAGAGCGGCGGCGTGAGACGCCGTAAGGCGGTTCTGGTTATAGAGACGGCTGGCGTCGTCGTCGCGGCCAATGTTCCGGTAGGCCACGGCCAGCTCATTGCGACATTTGCTGGAAGCCTCAACGTCCGGCCCAAGCTCGGCTTCCCGTAACGCCAAGGATCGTTCGAGCTGCGGGACCGCTCGCGCCGAATCTCCCATGGCCCGATAGGTGAAACCGAGGATCTCGCGAATCGACGCCTCCCCGAGCGGCCGATCCGCGAACGCCTCGGCGACCTTCGCCTCGGCCGCGTCCACCGCCTGGCGCAGCGTGACCTCGTTGCCCCCGCGCTTCCGATGCTCCGTCGCGAACAGATTGTCCTTGAGGAAGGCCAGCACCGCCTTGTTGACGTGCTGCGAACGCCGCGTCGCTTTCTCGGAGGCCACCGCCTGATCGCGCTGGTCGGCGGTGCCATGCCGCGCCTGCAACGCCTGCTCGCGCTGGCGCTGGGCCTCCGTTTCGGCCTGTCGTGCTTTTTTGCGCTCACTCTCGGCCTGTTGCACCTGCCGACGAGCTGGCCCCTGCACCATCCGCACTACCCCTCCGGTCAGGACGGGGCATATCACGGCAGTCGCCAAAAGCAGCAAGGATCTCAATATCATCTGGCGTCGCCGGTTGTCCTGCTCGACAGCTTTGGCCTGGACTTCGGCTTCGGCAGCTTGTTGCGGCTGGGGTTGGTGAACAGGATCTCGTACTTCAACCATGATCGCACCCTGGGCAGAAGGACGGCGCGCCGCGACGCCGTGGTCGAGAAAAGCACGTGCCGAAGGAACCAAGCGGCAGAGATCGGCAGAGACGCTAAACAACGATTCCTAGCGTGATTGGGTCAACTGTGGAGTTTACCTGTCGTTTAGCGGCGGGTCAAGTAAACGGAGGTAAAGAATCGGTTATCTGAGCTGTGACCCGCTTCTTCCGGCCTGTTTCCTCACTTGCGGCGCCAGATGCAGCTCTCGCTCAGTCCGAGCTGTTCGAGGGCTTGACGAATCGCCTGGAGGAATCGAAGCGCGTCGCCGGGATAGCCGGCCGTAGGCTTCAGATTGGGCACCTGCTCCTGCCAAAAACGATTGAACTCCAGCATCAGCACTTCCCGCAGATACTTGCTCGTCATCGACGCCAGGGCGACGCACAGATGCTCGGCATCGGCGCGCGGCTGAAACGTCAGTTGTACCTCCCGTCCCAGACCGCGAACGCGATAGGCGCTGCGTGCCGGACCTTCCTGAGCGGTGCAGACGATGCCGTCGGGCAGGGCGTGCTGGATCATCGCGGCGTAGGTGTTGCGGCCGCCATGCTTGTCGATGAAGAAGGCCAGGTCATCCTCATCCCGCAGATTGCCGCGTTGCCAACGCAGCAGATGCGTGAGGGCATGGGCCAGTACGTGACTTTTTGTGCCGCGCTCTTCGAGCAGGGCGTTGAAGCGCGGCGGACAGACGATCACGCTTCGCACCTGCCAACCACCCACGCCCTCCGCGGCGCAGACTTCCGCGAAGCGCGCCGCGGTCGATTGGAGATCGTCCACCGTCAAATGGATCGGGATCGTCTGCACGCCGCGATACCACACCTCTTGCCGCAGCTCCTCGCCGTCGTCCGGACAAGCCCATTCGACCAGCGTTGCCAGGGAGGCAGGTACGGAGAGCTGTTCGCCCCAGAGCGTGGCCAGCATGCCGCGCTCCAAGCCCGCCAGGCCGCGTGTGGTGTAGACGCGTTTGGAGTCGTCGATGAGCAGCCGGCCGTTATCGGCGTCCGCCGTCCGGCGAGCCGCGGCGCGCAGCACCTGCCAGAGGTCTAGCTCGGAGCAAGAAGCCGGCACGCGGCAGGCCACGGAGGTCATGACGAAGGGGCCGAGGTTCGGCCCATAGCCTGCTTCATCGACGCCGATGATCCACGTCATGACTGTCCTCCTTGCTGAGTGGTTGCCTGCCGCGAGGATACCGGCTATGGTACGCGAAGGGCCTTGTGGAATCAGGAGGCTGCGACATGCTTACCGAGAACATCTTTCTGGAGATCGCCGAGAAGAAAATCCCCGCCCGCATCATCCATGAGGACGAGCACTGCCTGGCGTTTCACGACGTCAATCCGCAGGCACCCGTGCATGTCCTTATCATCCCGCGCAAGGTGATTCCCACGCATGCCGATATCAAGCCCGAGGACCGCGAGCTGCTGGGTCATCTCCATCTGGTGGCGGCCCAGCTGGCGGAAAAGCTCGCCATCGGCGACGGCTATCGCCTGGTGCTCAATTGCAGGGAGCGCGCCGGCCAAACGGTGCCGCACTTACACCTGCACCTGCTCGGCGGCCGCGATATGACCTGGCCGCCGGGATGATGAGGACTCAACCACAGAGACCCAGAGACACCGAGAAGACAAAAGACGGGCCGACCCGGATTGTGGGGTGAGTGTCACTCAACGACGATAAACGCGCAGCCGAGAGAAGCCTGGCAACGAATGCGAAATTGCTATTCCCAGCCAAAGCCTCGCAAAAACGAGAATGGATCGACGCTTAGCAGCCGTTCAGCATTGAGCTTGCGGAGCTGCTGGGTAAGGCTTGGCAGGCTTGTCGGAGAGCGTGGACGTGGTAGAATCACTCACGGACATGGCAAGATCTCCTGAAACGGTGTTGCTGTGTTCACGGTCAACCTGTTGATGCCCGGTTGGTCGCGAATTTGGTTCTATCCCTCGGAGCATTTGGCGTGAAGGTGTGGTAGCGGGTGTTGTAAAGAATACGTCTGACCAGAAAAGCTCGACACAACGCCTTGGTACTTCAGATTTTGGAGAGGTGGCTGAGTGGCCGATAGCGCCGGTTTGCTAAACCGGTGTCGGGGTAACACCCGACCACGGGTTCGAATCCCGTCCTCTCCGTTTTTCTCTTCATCTCTGTTCGACGCAATTAACTTATTACCTCGGCGGAACGACAATCCCGTAAGGCGGGCTGGGAAGTACGTCCTACCTGCGTAACTTTCGTGCCGACGTAATCCATTTAGTCGGCAAGTTGCATTTGGGCGAAGTACAATCAGCGTGGCAGAGTGGCGACGCTTGTGGATTCCGCATCCGTAAGGCACTGCGCGAATAGGTGGCCGCTTGACCAGCGGGCAGACAGCGCAACCGGCTCGCGTGCCTAGCGAAGCGACAGACAAGCCTCGGCGTGTTTTTTCCTGGTCCGACGCCCGACGGATTGTTACCCTGATACGAAGGGCGTTTGCAGCCCGCACCTCGGCTCCCATTCTTGGAGGACATCATGAAAGCTCGTGGTCCCTGGATTGCCGCCGTGACGCTCTTGATCGGCACCGGCTCCGCATTCGCTCAGGTCAAGGACGTCGTGGAGCTGTTGCCGGCGGAGACGCTGGCCTGCATCGAGCTGCGGCAACCGGCTCGGCTGGCGCGCGAGGTCGCTTTCCTTGTCAAAGGCTCGTCTCTCGACGACTTGCCGAAACGAATGGCCAAGCTGCACGGCAGCAATCCGGATTATCGCTACTATCTCCAGCGCGAGCTGTTGAGCATGTTGAGCGTGTTTCTCAGCCCGGAAGCGATTAATGAGGGCGGACGAATCGGCGGCGGCTTCATCGCTCTGACCGGCTTCGCCAAGGATGACACGCCGGAAGTGGTCGGCGTTTTGCAGACTGGCTCCAGCAATCTCCCTGGCATGATAATGCGCGGCTTCCTGACTAGCTCAAGAACCCATATCGTCGGCGAGATCGAATCGGTGCCGATGTATCGCGAAGTGATGCGGATTTACCGGAAGGCCGCGGCGGGACAGGCGAACGATGAGGAGCGGGAAAGTGGTCCCGTGGTGGCCCAGCTGCCTGGCCTGCTCCTGTTCGGAAGCTCGGTAGACAGCCTGAAGGACGTGATCCGTCGGGCCAAGAGCAAGAGCGGCGCGGCATCACTGACCAACCTGCGCGCGTTCAAGGAAGCGGCCGCCCTGCGTGATCGGCCGGGTCTGTTCGCTTATGTCGATGTGGCCGCTCTGGAGGCCAAGCTTGACGAGATGGCGGCGCGGAGCGAGAATCCAAGATCGACGACCTGGATCGCCGTTGTCAAATCGTTCCTCGGCGAGCGGGCGATTCGCAGCTTCACGTTCTCCCTTACGTTGCACAATAGCACCCTCGAAGGCCAAACGCGCTTCACCCTCAACGACAAGAGCGACAGCCCGCTGCTGGATCTGCTGCCGGATCGTGCCGCCCAGCGCGAGCTGCTGCACTTCGCCCCGATCGATGCTCTGCTGGCGCTGACGGGGGGACTCGGCGATAGCGAGAAACGCTGGAAAACCTTCGTGAACCTGCTCGATGCCCTGTACAAGCTCGAAGGCCGCCCCGGCGACAATCGACCGAGCCGAACCATTCAGGAGATGGAGAAAAAGCTCCGTTTCCAGATCGAGAAGGATGTGCTGGCGGAGCTGAGCGGAGCGGGAATCGTCGTCCACAAGGATTGGCGGCACAAGCCGGGCCAGGCGACGTTGCTGCTGCGCGCCGCGGATGAAAAGGCCGCCGCCAAGCTGGAAAAGAGCGGTTTGCCGCGTCTATTCTCATTCGGTGCAGAGGAGGCGCGGATGCCGAACGAAGCGGAAGTACGGGGACAACGGATCAAGACCCTGCCTGGCAAGAAGGGAGGCCTGGGCTTGCCATTTGCCGTTAGCTACGGACGGCAAGGAGCCGTGCTCGTCCTCGGCACGGACCGCGAGCTTGTGGCCGAATCGCTGATCGCCGGCAGCAAGAAGGCAGGACTACTAGGAGAGACGAAGGTCGCCGCAGCCGTCAAGGAGATCGACGATAAGGCCGTGGCTGTCGGCGTCCTGTCTTCCGCGCGAGCGGCGATGGATTTGTTCGCGGTGATGAGCCGGCCGCGCTTCATCATGAAAGCGCCGGCCCCTGGTCAGGCGCCTGGGATGGTCGAGCAACCGCCTGCACCCTCTCTGGAGTCCACGAAAACAGGTCAGGCGTTGCTCAAGGTAGCCGAGCCGTTGGTGTTCACGCTGAATCGCCAATCAGATCGATTGGAGTTGAAGATACAGCCCTTGCTGCTGCGGCGGATGACCCCGCGCTTGCTGGACGTGTGGATTGAGACCCTGCTCCAGCCTCTTGGGGAAGCCGGAGCTGGCGGTGCCTCAAGGTAATCGTTGCCAACAAGCAACGGCGCTCCGCGAGTAACTTCTGTTTAGCGACGCTTCGAAAAAGCGTCTTTGCCGCCAACGTTTCTGCGAAGCGTCGCTAAACGAACAATCACTCGGCGTAATAGGCGACGATGTTCGCCAGGCGGCGCGTGGCGCGTTGCTCGCTGACGCCGTAATGCTCGGCGATGTCGTTGGCCGCCGCACAGATGGCTCGATATTCCACCACTTCCAGAGGAAGCGATTGCTCGGCCGCCTCGGCGCGGAGACCCGGTCCGCTGAGAACAAGCACAGCCCCATGAACCGCGACGGCCGCCTCCACTTCGGGAATGCCCTGGTTGGCCAGCCAGGCATATTGCTGCTGTAACAGCGATTCAAACTTGCGTGAAAACTGGGCGTCGTCAAGCTCCCCCGCTCGATAACGACGGAGGTGGCGATTCAAGCGCTGGGCCAGGCGAGGCAACACGATATCCATCAGCTCTTTGCTCATGGCGACCCTCGGGATAGAGTGTTCAGCCGGCCTCAGACGGCTTGCCGTCCGGACAGACGATGGCGTCCTTCGCGTCCTTTCCTCATTCTAGGTTGTCGCGGCGAATCAAGCAAAAGGTCTCGCCGCGGGAAGACGGTCTAACCAGGCCGGCGCGCGGAGGATGGGAGGAAGGCAACGATATTTCCAGCCAAAAACCACCCGGAGCTTGTCCTCGCCGCGGGTATCGGCGGCAGCAAAAAATTCCTTCGCCGGCGGACACCTGGGAGGGAGTGCCCTTGTTCCCGCGCACGGCCCAGGGCTATAATCCCGCGCCCTGAAACGGTTCGGGGGTTCGCGGACGAGCGGAGAAGGCGTCATGGCAGGATGCGCGGTTTGGTCGCGGAGGTTCCTCGGTGGATTGCTCATCCTTTTCTTGCTGGCGGGCGGCATCGTCGCCTGGCGCGAACGCATGACGCTGCTGTCCTGGTTCTACGTCCGCAACCTGGCCCGCGCCTCGGAAACCAACCGTCCTCGCTGGGTGAATCGAGCGGCCAAGCTGGGCGAGGCCGCCCTCCCTGGGCTATTCGACTGTCTGACCCAGCCGGACGCCCGCGTTTGCGCCAACGCCTGTGCCGCCCTGGCGTACATGACCCACGCCTGGGGCAATGGCGACCCGCGCACCGCCGATCTCGCGCTCCGTCTCGCTCGCGAGCTGCCGCGCTTCAGCTCGACCGGGCAGAAGCAAGTTCTCGACCTGGCCGCAGGCTGGTTTCGCGAATCGGCGCGTCAGCCGGACAGCTTGTTGTCCGCCTGCGAGCATCTGCTCAGCGAGCTGTCCCCGGTCGCGGAGAATGACGTGCTGACCAGCGCTCTGGAATTGTGCGGCATCCTGCTCAATCAGCCCGGCGATAGCCAGGAGAGCAAGCCGTTGGATGCCGCGCACAAGCTGGTCGTCGCCGCCTTGCAATCGACGAGTATGGATAATCGTTTGCGGGCGGTGCGCCTGAGCCTGCATCCGGGCATGGCGGACCTGCTGGAGCAGGTGGCTGGGCTGCTGGGCGACGAGTCGCCGCAGGTCCGCCGAGCGGCCTTGATCGCCGTCGGGGCAGCCCGCGACGCCGTCCACGACGATCAGCTGCTGCCCTGCTTGCACGATCCCGATGCCGAGGTGCGCCGTCGCGGCGAACAGGTGCTCATCGCCCGCGGCCTGCGTCCGGAATATCTCGAGCTGGGCAGGCTCCTGACCGATCCTCAGCCCGGCAAACGCTTACAAGTGCTCGATCGGCTGCGGCAATCGACCGAGCTGGATTCGGGGCTGTGGCTGCGCCGCCTCAGCCACGATCCTGCTCCTTCTGTCCGCGTGGCCGCCATGCGCGCCATGACGCAGCAGAGCTTCGTCGATCTCAGCGACCGCATCGATCAGATTGCCCGCGAGGATGCCAGTCCCACCGTGCGCCAGCTGGCCCAGTTCTACCTCACCTGCCCACGCCGCCAGGGGAAATGACGGAGCTAACCACGGAGACACAGAGGCACAGAGAAGAACAACAAAAAGGAAAGATTCAAAAGTTACAAATTGTCTTCAAAGATTTTTTCTCTCGGGTTATTGTCTTCTCTGTGTCTCCGTGTCTCCGTGGTTAGCTCTTCTTCCTCTCACGCCAGAATCGGCTTGATGACCTCGCCATGCACATCCGTCAGTCGGCGGTCGCTGCCGTTGTGCCGATAGGTCAGCTTGGTGTGATCGATCCCCATCAGGTGCAGGATCGTCGCGTGCAGGTCGTAGCAATACGTCGGCTTGACCGCCCGCCACGACCATTCATCGCTCTCGCCGTAGGCGGTGCCCGCCTTGACGCCGGCGCCGGCCAGCCAGCCCACAAACGTGCCGCCGTTGTGATCGCGGCCGACCGCTCCCTGGCTGAACGGCTGTCGCCCGAACTCCGTGCTCCACACCACCAGCGTGTCCGCCAGAAGGCCGCGCGCTCTCAAATCGCACAGCAGGGCGGCGATCGGCTTATCGACGCTGGCCGCGATCTTCGGCAGCTCCGTGTTGATGCTGTTGTGATTGTCCCAATTGTTCGTCGGCCCGCCCGCCCCGCTCCACACCTGCACGAAACGCACTCCGCGCTCGATCAAGCGCCGCGCGATCAAACAGTTTCGCCCAAATGTTGCTGTTGTCTTGTGGTCCAGGCCATACAGCTTGAGCGTCGCTTTCGTCTCTTTCTGGATGGCGAGCACTTCCGGCGCGCTCAGCTGCATTTTCGCGGCCAGCTCATACGAGGCAATGCGGGCCTCCAGCCGCGAATCGCCCTCCCACTGCTGGGCGTGTTCCCGGTTCATCTGCTGGAGCAGCTTTAGCCCTTCCTTCTCGCTGTTCGGCGTGATGAACGCTGCCGACTTCGGCGGAAACAGGTCGGCGATGGGGTTGGGCGCATTGGCCTTGATGATGGCGCCCTGATGAATGACCGGCAGAAAGCCGGACGAGAAATTGCCGCGATTGTTGTACGGCAGCCCGCGCGAGTCGGGCAGCACGACGAAGGTCGGCAAGCTGTCGTTGAGGCTGCCCAGGCCATACGACAGCCACGCTCCCAGGCACGGAAAGCCCGGCAGCACAAAGCCGGTGTTCATCATGTAGCTGGCCGGCCCATGCACGTTCGTCTTGCTGGCCATCGACATCAGAAAAGCCAGCTTATCCACACAGCCCGCCAGATGCGGCAAAACGCTGCTGACCCACCGCCCGCACTTGCCATGCTGCTTGAACGCGAACGGACTTTTCAGGACTTTTCCGGGGACGGACGTGACCGCCTCGACCTGTACTCCCGGATCGAACTTCTGTCCGTGGCGCTTGATCAGCTCCGGCTTGTAGTCGAAGGTATCGCACTGGCTCGCCCCGCCGTTCATGAACAGCTGGATGACGCGCTTGACCTTCGCATGGTGATGCAATCCGCCATTGAATTCTTTGCGTCCGGCCGGCGGATCGGCGAGCAGCTGGTCCTGTGCCAGCAGGTGCGCCAGCGCGATGCCGCCCAGCCCGCCGCCCATCCGCCAGAGCATCTCCCGGCGCGACATTCCGCAAGTCAGGCGACCGCTCCCCATGATTCATCTCCTGCAACAAGACCTATCCTATCATTTCACCATAAATTCCATCACGAAAACACGAAAGTACGAAAACACGAAAAAAACGATAGGAAAACAGAAACGAACGTGCTTGGCTGCTTGTGCTGCCTTCTTTTCTTTCGTGATTTCGGATTTTCGTGTTTTCGTGATTCTATTTAGTCAGGAACAATAACGATGGCGCGGCGACGCAAAGAGACACCCCTGAGTCAGCGAACAGTGCCAGGCCTGGTACGCGACAAGGCGCGTCCGCCGCTGGCCGTCGTCCTTGGCTCACCCGCCGAGGTGGTCCACTGCCTCGACGCCCTCGACGGCATCGAAGCGACCTGTTACCAGATGGATCTGCACCAGAGCGAACGCCTGCAAGCGGAGCTGGCCGAGCAGCGGACGCCGGCAAAGGTGGTCACGTCGGCGGACCTATGGGATCTGCCCGCCGACTTTCAGACGGTGCTGTATCTGCCGGCGCGCGGCGGCGAGCGCGAGCTGAAAATCGACATGATCGAGCAAGCGTTCCACATCCTGCGGCCGCACGGCACGCTTCTCGTTTGGTCGCCCTATTCGGCCGACCCGTTTTTCCCCAACCTGCTCAAAAAAATCTTCGGCCGCGTTCACGCTCCGCACCTCGAAGGCGATACGGTGTTGTGGTGCCAGCGCGAAGGCGATCGGCCGCGCCGGCGCCATGAAGTTGCCTTTCAGGCCCGCATCGCCGGCGGCCCATCGTGTCGTTTCGTCTCGCGGCCCGGCACCTTTTCCTATGGCCGTTTCGACCACGGCGCACGGGCGCTGGTCGAGACGATGATCGTGCATCGCGGCGATCGCGTTGTCGATCTCGGCTGCGGCTGCGGCACCAACGGCGTCTTCGCCGCCCAGCAGACCGGGACCGAAGGCCACATCACCTTCGCCGATAGCAACGTCCGCGCCGTCGCCCTCGCCGATCTCAACGCCCGCGGCAACGGCGTGTCGGCGTATCAAACCGTGGCGTCCAGCCGTGTCGAGGGACTTGACGAAGGCAGCGTCGATGTCGTACTGGCCAATCCGCCCTATTACGCCAACAGCGCCATCGCCCGGCTGTTCATCGATCGCTCCCGCCAGCTACTGAAACCAGAAGGCCGCTGTTATTTGGTTACAAAACAGGTCGAGGAAATCGCTGACATCATGATGGAGACGTTCGAGCACGTCGAGGCGGTCCTGCACCGCGGCTATACCATTCTGTCGAACAGCGAAGCCTCATTACGGTTTCCTTCCGAGCCTGAAGCGTAAGCGAAGAGAGAGGATTTCTTCGCTTACGCTTCAGGCTCGGACAATCAACGCGTTTGTCCGCCGGTCCTATGGAAACGGGCCAGTTGGGTGAGCAACGCGGAAGTGCGACGGAACGGCGCATCACCGACATTGACCCAGGCAATGGTGCCGTCGTGGTCGATGAGAAAGATGCCGTGGCGGAGGTAGTTCGCCTTGAACACCTTGTAGGCGTGGGCCACCTTGTTTCCGGGGTCCGTGAGGAACAGGAAGTCGAAGCGGCCATGTTGCCGAAAGCGTTGCCGCGTCAACTCCGGAGAGTCGGCACTGACGGCAACCACCCGCGCACCGACTTCCCGGAAGAGCGGCAGATTTCGGTTGACGCTGCGGAGCTGACGAACGCAATTCGGGCAGTGGTAGCCGTAATAGAAGATCAAAACCAGCGAGCCATCGGCCCGTAGGTCTCGAAGGTTCCAGACCTTGACCTCGGGGTCGGCAAGCGCGAAATCGGGCGCTTGCCGGCCCAGGAGCGGGTGGTTGTGGCTCGGAATCGGATCGGGGTGGGCCAGGATCTCCTGAAGCGATGCCGTCGGTGCCGCCGCCGGCAAGGAGTGGTTCCCTCCACCGCTCCCTGACGGTCGCGGCTCAGATCGCTGGGACGCAATTTCCCTGCTGATCACCAGTAGACCAAACCCGGCAGCCGGAAGGACCAGCAGAAAGGTCAGCCGCAGCACACTCCTTTGGAGGCGTCGGCGCTTTGGCGATTGGTGCAGCGTGTCTCCCATGTGATCCTCTCAGGCAAAAAGAGCTTCGCGAAACGGCGAATCTCCGGCACGGACGTTACGGAAATTGGAGCGGAATGGTGTTCTGCCAGCTCCAGACATTCTGATTGGCAGTGAGCCATCCGTTCTCGATCAGCTGCACGTGACCGTCGGCGAACAGCACTCCATTGCCGCCCGGATGCGGCGAGCTTAAGGTTTGGTCGGGCTGGCCTACGGGGACTTGACTGTCCTGCATGCTCTGGGCGGAGAGGGGTTGAATGCAGTCATACCAGGGCGTGGGACCTATGGGATAGTCTTGCGGGTTGCAGCCGAGGTGAGCCACCATCACCGTATTCGCGGAGCCGTTCCCATTGCTGATACGATCGAGGGAAACGCCCACCGGCGCGCCGTAGAGGACGGCGGTATTTTCCTGGACGTAATTGTAATCGGTCAACCCATTGCCGCGAATGCCGCGACTGGGACAGAGCAGGATTTTGATCAGGATGTTGCCGTTGTTGACCGGGACGAGCGATCCGGTACCGCCCGCGTTGCCTTGCTGGCCGCCGCCCTGAATCGTGCTGTTCCCGCCGCCGATCACGTTTTGTTGGACGTTTTGCTGCTCGAAAAACGGCAGCGTTTGAAGGATCCAGCAGGTATTCGGATACGGATACGGTGGGGCGGTCGCGCAATTGTCGCTCTCGAAGTATCCGAAAGTGGAGTGAAAGTTTTGACACGCCGTCCCGATCTGTTTGAGGTTGTTGAAGCATTGGATGCGAGCGGCCGCCTCGCGCACTTTTTGCACGGCAGGGAGCAGCAGCCCAATCAGGACGGCGATGATGGCAATGACCACCAGCAGCTCGATCAACGTGAAAGCACTCCGGCGGGTTGAGAAACGCATGCGGACCTCCTCCAAGGTGAACGGCTCCGAGCTTCATTCGCTCGGACTAATCGATTGATTAGGATAGACTAAGTAAATGATTAGTCAATCCTTGTTTGACGGTTAGGGCACGTTAAGCCGGCGAGCGGGGCCGCGTTAGCGCCCCGAGAGGAGAACTCGGGGTGCTAACGCGGCCCCGCTCGTCAGCTGCAAAAGAGTTGAAACATGGCCGGAGCGTGATACAGTTGCATCTGTCGAGGGAGATATTCTGCCCTGGATGGCGCAAACCACTTTCATACAGATCGGGTCACGGTCATGACGATGTCCGCCACCGTATCGACGGATCCCGCGGTTCAGGCCAGCTTCGCTTTTCTCGGCGAGCTGTTGAGCAAGTACGGACTGCGGGACTTCGCCATCCGCGCCTGGGACGGCTCGGTCTGGGAGGCGGATGCCGGGCAGCCGGCGCGCTTCACGCTGGTCTTGCAGCATCCCGGCGCGGTTCGCAAGATGTTCTGGCCGCCCCGTCCCTACACCCTCGGCGAAGCCTACATCTACGACGACTTCGACATTGAGGGCGACATCCACGGGTTTTTCGCCGTCGCCAGCTATCTCTACGATTTGCGTATGAGTCAGAGCCTGGGCCAGAAGCTGCGCCGGTTACAGCGCCTTCTCGCGCTGCCGCGGGGTGAAAGGCCGCGTAGAGGACGGTTGGCCGCTCGCCTGTCCGGCGCCCTCCATTCCGTTGAGCGCGATCGCCAGGCCGTCGCTTATCACTACGACGTTGGAAACGACTTCTATCAGCTGTGGCTGGATCGCCGCATGATCTACACCTGCGCGTACTTTGCCGATGCCAACGACGACATCGACCGCGCCCAAGAGCGTAAGCTGGATTACATCTGTCGCAAATTGCGTCTCTTGCCGGGTGATCGTCTGCTCGACATCGGCTGCGGCTGGGGCGGACTGGCGATGTACGCGGCGCAGCAGTACGGCGTGCATGCCCTGGGCATCACCGTGAGCAAACAGCAAGTCGAGCTGGCTCAGGAGCGCATCCGTCAGGCGGGTTTGCAGGATCGTTGCCGGGTGGAGTTTCAAGATTACCGCGAGGTATCCGGCACATTTGACAAGCTCGTCAGCATCGGCATGTTCGAGCAGATCGGCGGTGAGATGTTGCCGGTGTATTTTCAGAAAGCTTATTCGCTGCTGCGGCCGGGCGGCGTGTTCCTCAATCACGGTATCTCTCTGAGCGGCTGGGAGCGCAAGCCGCGCGCCGAGGCGTTCTCGCAACGGTATGTCTTCCCCGACGGCGAGCTGAAACCGATCCACATCACCCTCAAGGCGGCGGAACAGGCCCGTTTGGAAGTGCGCGACGTGGAGTCCCTGCGCGAGCACTACACGCTTACGCTCAAGAGCTGGCTGCAACGGCTGGAAGCGCGGGCGGAGGAGGCGCGGAAGCTGACCAACGAGACGACGTATCGTATCTGGCGGCTGTTCATGGCCGGCGCCGTCGATGGGTTCCGTGCAGCGCGCGTCAACCTCTATCAGACACTCCTGGTCAGGCCCGACCGGGGCGTCAGTGGTCTGCCGCTGACGCGCGCCGACTGGTACACGTGAGAGTATGTTGCGGAAG
>Ga0335075_10011085_pt1 | contig 13641 bp, 14 predicted proteins | sample Lox_Sample_24_FD_206723 | JGI IMG/M metagenome (GOLD analysis project Ga0335075, IMG submission 206723) | Soil microbial communities from Loxahatchee National Wildlife Refuge, Florida, United States - Lox_Sample_2.4 | ecosystem: Environmental > Terrestrial > Soil > Wetlands | place: USA...
CTTGCGGTTCTTCTTCGTTGCGGCCTTTTTCTTTTGGGTGATACGAGCTTGTAGGTCGCGTTGTTCCTTCCGATGCCTGGCTTGAAGCTGCTCCAGCGTCTCCATTTCCAGACGTCCCGTTTTGGGGGTCCTTGATCTGATCTTTGCAGGCTTGTCTTCCGATTCGTGCATGCGGCAGAAAATATTTCGAAGCAAACGAAGCAAACATGCATGGCCATAGCCCTTATCACGCCCACCAACCAAACGTGCCGTACTTCCGATGAAAGCGTCTCCTGGGGATTATTAAACCGCGGTTCCCAAGAACCAAATCGACCCAAAAAGGAAATAAACTGGAGAGAGCCCCGCCGTTTGCCTCTTCTTTGAATAAAGTAATGTAAGCACACATGGATGGATGGTACCATCTTCTACCCCGCTGTTGATTTTATGTGAGTCCGAAAAGCATTAGAAGTCAGGCTTTTCCACCTCTTTTACATCCATTTCAAAACTAGGATCTAGTGTAGTGTGGTAGATCATTGACGTTCATACTTTACATCGCTCCTCATCTATCTTGTTCTATATTTCTTCTACTTCAACTCTCTAGTCTTCCTTAGCTCAATATATTAAAGAATGCCCTCCTAGCATTGGAGTTCTACACTTAAAAACTTCAACGCTGTGGCTTGAAGTTTGGGACTATAATTCCACTATTCGCCATTCGCCACCGCCGTTGCACTTTCCTTGTATAGGCCGTTATGGATAATCCTGACCCGGAAAAGGGTAACATACCGTTAGGTGTGGACGGGCCGCTTCATCATCCTAACGGGGGTACTGAAAACGATGACAAAGAATTAGACATTAGATCGCATGGAAACGAACATTCGGAGCATTCTGAACGCGCCTTATCAGCTGACTCAATCGAGCCTGCGCCTGTTCAAGTAACACAACTTGTTGATCGCTCTAAGTCTCGATCATCATCAGTGAGGTCACGGCCACTTTCAATAGTACCGCGTTCCAAACGCAGAGGCTTATTGGGAAGATTTGCTATTATACCTGAAGTGGAGCGGCCGCATGAATATAGGAACGGTACAAAATGGGCAATCACAGCTATTGTAGCTTTGGCTGCTGCTGCAGCTCCCGTAGGCAGTGCAATCTTTTACCGTAAGTTTTCATATTCTTATTTTTTCTGGAAGAGCCTTGTCAGATGCACAGAGACTTTATCAGTTCATACATGTGTTAGCATCATTAGCCCTCTAATTTTGATGACGGCTTATGAGGAGAGTCCTTCTCCTGATAGACGTCGTCTCCCCTTCTAGGACATTACGCTGACTCAATGCAGCGGCACTTCTACAAATTTCTGAAGACCTCCGTGCTACTTCAACGATAACGAATCTTTCGGTTGCCTTGTATATGCTCAGCATGTCAATCTTTCCATTATGGTGGTCATCATTTTCTGAAACGTTGGGACGTAGGTCCATATATTTGATATCTTTTGCTCTTTTTGTAGTATTCAGTGTTATTTCTGCAGTCAGCACATCAATTGGCATGCTCATAGTCATGAGGGTACTTGGCGGGGGAGCTGCTGCATCTGTCCAAGCTGTCGGCGCTGGAACTATCGCTGATATATGGGAGTCAAGAGAGCGGGGTCGTGCAATGGGAATCTTTTATCTTGGACCACTGATGGGACCTTTACTTGCTCCAATCATTGGTGGATTGTTATGCCAAAACCTTGGTTGGAGAAGCACCATGTGGTTCCTTGCGATATACGGCGGCCTGCTTTGGCTTGTCCTCTGTTTCTGCCTGCCGGAGACCTTGAGAGCCAAGAAGCCACTCATCACGGACACTACTTTGCCGATACAAAACGATGACAAAGGTAACAAGCGTCCACCATTGACCCGCGTTTCCACTCGTCAGTCCGTTCAACAGAAGGCTCAAACCTTCGCCTCTGTGTTCAAGCGCTTCATCATCGACCCGCTCTCTGTCCTCGCCTATCTCCGATTCCCAGCTGTGGCCATAACAGTCTACTATGCCTCAATAACTTTTGGCTCGCTCTACGTCCTCAATATCTCCGTGCAACAAACATTCTCTTCAACCCCCTACAACTTCTCCACCACCATCGTCGGCCTCCTCTATATCCCCTCCTCCCTTGGCTATATCATTGCATCCGTCATTGGCGGTAAATGGTCCGACACCATCATGCACCGCGAAGCGCGCCGCGCAAACCGCTACGACGTCAATGGTAAACTCATCCTAATCCCCGAAGACCGCATGCGCGAGAATGCATATCTCGCAGCGGCCATTTACCCCGCAGCATTGATCTGGTATGGCTGGGCCGTCAAGTATCATCTCTACTGGGTCGTGCCCGCAGTGGCGAATTTCTTCTTCGGGCTCGGCTCCATGGTTATTTTCAGCGTTTCGACCACGATGTTAACAGAGTTCATGCCCAAGAGGAGCAGTTCGGGTGTGGCGGTGAATAATTTCATAAGAAACATCTTTAGTTGCGTAGGCGGTATTGTGGCGAGTCCGCTTATTGATGCTATTGGTGATGGATGGCTGTTTACCGGCTTGGGGGTTATAGCTTTGTGCAGTGGGTCGGTGGTGTGGGCTATGAGGCGGTATGGGCCGAGGTGGAGGGAGCAGATGGATAGGGCTTTGAACAGCTGACGGATGGATGGCTTTGGGTTTTGTGGTTGTACCTATACATATATATTAAAGCTTTGTGCATTGGGCTGGCGTCTTGTTCTAGACTGGAAATTAGAAAGATTTGGCTCTTCAGAGTAATGCCGCGCGATTTGGCTAGTCACTGTGAATTCATTGCTATGTTGTATGACTATAGTGGAGATAGCAATTGATTCGCATACATCTAGTTAGTTCTAGCTCCATGATATTCATTCAAATCAAGTAAGACCATCAGAACCAAGTAGAGGCATATGAAATCGAGTAAACATTATCGATTTCTAACATATCGCGCTCCGAATCACCCGAAGCCCTTAAAAGACCTTGTCATTTGGGATCATCGAAGTTTAGCATACTAAATAAGTACTCCAGAACATAGCTTCCTCTGCCTGGTTTTCCGTCTCGTCCGCTTTTAACTTATTGACAACCTTTGCTATCTCGATCAGACGACTTTTCGTAATTCTCGGCGCTCCTCGCTGCCGTTGTTGTGTTGTCCTTTGGCTTCATTGAGGGGCCATAGGTAATGCTGAAAATCACATCGATGTCTTGACGTTTCCGTCTCAGTTCGTGTTCCAGGCTGTGGACTGTATGAGGTACTGCAACATAAAAGAAAGCAAAAGAAGTGTCTAAAAATTTCAAGAGTTTATAGCTAACTAGAGAGCCTAAGGAGTTTTGCTTAGTGATGTGAAAAGCTTATGCCACTCTCCAGTACTCTGGGTATCCTTTACTGGATTCAGATTCAATACGAGGCGGCCCATCGCGGAAATGATGATGAATTGATCCATGTCAAAGCAGTCGCCAATTTTAATTACAAAACATGAAATAGTACTACCTCATGCATTTTAATCCCGAAATGCAGATACTGGACATTTAGAGATCATGCAGTCCTGCAAAACATGATAACTAGAAGTTGCAATGAAAGATAGGAGGGCTGCTTTAAGCGGTTCGCCCAAGCGTTGCGCTAAGCGAGAATCTTGCCCTGTAGCCGCACAACATTTCTCCTCATTTCAAAGTACACTGCGATAAGTCGACCTTCGACAACTCCAACAGTACCATCGCCGTTCTTCGGGATCTATCACGATGTAAGTTTTCATTATCCTCATTTAAAACTCGATGCACTGCAAATACTATGAAGCATCGTCTCTCCGTGGTCGAGATCGGAAGTGACGGCGTTTACGTTTCACACCCCGTCAATTTTCACCATCTTCTCATTCACGAAGCTGACATATGGTCTCAGGGTTAATCTTCGTACCCAGAAGCGCCTTGCGGCATCCGTTGTTGGATGCGGCAAGCGAAAGATCTGGTAAGTGATGATTCAAAGTGACCAATTCGCCGAGCAATAACTCATTGGCTTTTGAAGGTTGGACCCCAACGAGACCAACGAAATCAGCAATGCAAACTCCCGCCAAACTATCCGGAAGCTCGTCGCCGATGGCCTCATTATTCGTAAGCCTGTCACTATGCACTCTCGATCGCGTGCCCGGGACCTTCAAGCCGCTCGACGGATTGGTAGACATCGTGGTTTTGGTAAACGGAAGGGTACTGCTGATGCTCGTATGCCAAGGTATGCCATTTCCACATCAGAAGATTGCAGCAGGAGGCTATGTTAGATTTTGATATGGACAAGGAAATACTAATTGCCAAAATTTTAGCCAAGTCATGTGGATGCGAAGACTCAGGGTCCTCCGCCGTCTTCTTGTGAAGTATCGTGCCAGCGGCAAGATTGACAAGCACCTCTACCACGAACTCTACCACCTCAGTAAGGGTAACACATTCAAGCACAAGCGGGCGTTAGTAGAGCATGTAAGCACCTATCTTATCCTTCGTCGCCGGAAGCAGTGGAACTGACAAAGCTCTAGATCCACAGAGCAAAGGCTGAGAAGGCTCGCGAGAGAGTATTAAAGGAGGAGATGGATGCCAAGCGTGCAAACAAGAAGGCTGCCCGTGAGCGGAAACAAGAGAGAGTTATGGCCAAACGAACTGCTATGTTTGGTGGAGAGGAGACCGAGACAAAGTAGAGGTTGCATCTTTGGGAATTGTATCCGGAGTAGTGGCAAATGCCTTGTGAATAGGCTGGTCACTTTTCAATATACTGGGCTTTCTGTATGTCTTGCATGGACAACGGTATCATGAAATTCAAAAGAGTTGACTCTTGTGATAAATCTCTGTCTCCTTCCTAATGTGAGCCCTGTGACACGGGAAGCCAGACCAAATTGGCCATAAAAGGACATTCCCATAAGAATATATCGAGATTGTAGAGAGTACGCTGATTGGCTACAAGGTGGATGTTTCTATTGTGAAGTTGATGTCCAGATAGACGTATTATTGGTGTTTAACACCGTGGCGTCCAGCATGTACCACCAGCTCTATTACGATCGTGCTGAAAGCCTCTCTAACTCAGCTATTACATGAGGAGACAGATTTGGAGGTAAAAAGCCAGTTTAGCATGCAAAATTCTGAGTAATAAGATGCCGAGAGCAAATTGATGGAAAGATATTGACAGAAGTACACAACTATTCACCGATCATATGGTTTCCTTGTCCCTTTCAATGGTGGTGAGGGCGGCTCAGGAACATGAAGTCAACATCGCCCAACCGACCTGACCGAAGCCAAGTCAGTGAGTGCTGGAGCTGTCTCGAAGCCTTAATCCTTTCGGATGATAGTTGTGTGACTTTTTTCATGTGGCTGTCCGGGCGAAGGTTAAAAGCACACGGCAAAATGGCGCTAACGAAATTAGGATGGCGGGGGAATTTATCCGATCTGTGTCGTTCAATTCCCGAATCCAAGGTGAGAAGTTCAAGCTGGTGAACACAACGTGGCTGAGGTGAGTTGACGCAGAGCTTTTGAGAATGGTTCATTAAATTACTCCAGATCACGATGCCACTGCTTAGGCTGCCTCTCCGAGCGGCTGCTCGAAGAGCCATGCCTGTACGCCGCCATGAGATCATCGTTAATACCAGAAGAGCTGTGTCGTTAATGGTAGAGAGTCAGCAGAAGGTGGGGTCCCCTTGTACTGGATATATTTACAGTATTTAGATGACTAATTTTTCAATTGCAGTTACTATCTGCAAACCTTGAACATGCGGACCCTACAGTTTATGAGATTCTCAAAAAGGTTCTTGAACCTTTTCCCGGGCGTAGCCGACTGCTCAAGGTTGGGCACCTGCTAATGCATTTCTATTCAGGAGAAACGAAGACAAAAGCATTTCATCAACCTTATACCTTCAGAGAACTTCACTTCTCAAGCTGTGCTAGACGCATTAGGTAGTGTTATGCAAAGTATGTGGACATCCTCTTTTGGATTCACCGGCAAATACTGACAAGGTTACGAAGACAAATACTCTGAAGGATATCCTGGAGCACGATACTACGGTGGTAATGAATTCATTGACCAGATAGAGACATTGTGTCAGCAGCGAGCGTTACAGACATTTGGCTTGAAAGATTCGGAATGGGGGGTCAACGTCCAGCGTAGGTCGATATGAAGCAGTACTTCAATGCGTTACTAACGTCCCCTGTAGCACTTTCCGGATCTCCGGCAAATCTATACGCATATTCTGCCCTCATAAATCCTCATGACCGTATCATGGGCCTCGACTTACCATATGGTGGCCACTTATCACACGGCTACCAAACGCCTACAAAAAAGGTTTCTGCTGTCTCGAAATATTTTGAGACTCTCCCATATCGTCTAGATGAGAGTACAGGATTGATTGACTACGCAAAGATGGACGAGCTAGCTACACTTTACCGGCCGAAGATTATCATTGCCGGTACTTCAGCATATAGCAGGTTGATCGATTATGAGCGGATGAGAGGGATAGCTGATAAAGTTGGGGCATACCTTCTCAGTGATATGGCTCATATTTCTGGCCTTGTGGCTGGCGGAGTAATTCCATCTCCTTTCCCCTACTCAGATGTTGTCACAACCACGACTCATAAATCTCTGCGTGGCCCTCGAGGAGCGATGATCTTCTTTCGCAAAGGAGTTCGTCGGACGGACCCAAAGACCCAAAAAGAAGAGATGTACAACCTGGAAGAGCCCATCAACGCATCCGTCTTCCCCGGGCATCAAGGTGGTCCCCATAACCACACAATTACTGCTCTCGCGGTGGCTCTCAAACAAGCACAAAGTAATGAGTTCAAGCAGTACCAGGAAGCAGTTCTACTGAATGCAAAAGCACTGGCAAAGCGACTGGGCGAACCTAAAGATAAAGGTGGTTTAGGATATACTATTGTCTCAGGAGGTACGGACAATCACCTTGTCTTACTGGATCTTAAACCACAGGGAGTCGATGGAGCGCGTGTTGAGCGCGTCCTTGAGCTCGTTAGTGTTGCCTCGAATAAAAACACCGTCCCAGGTGACAAGTCAGCACTAAAACCCGGTGGACTACGCATGGGAACGCCTGCCATGACCACCCGTGGTTTCCAACCTGACGACTTCGTGAGGGTGGCGGATATAGTTAATAGGGCAGTTACGATCGCGCAGCGTTTAGACAAGAAGGCTCGCGAGGCAGCAGAGCAGAATGGAAGAAAGAATCCTGGTAGTGTCAAGGCCTTCTTAGAATATCTAGGAGAAGGAGAGAATGAGCCGGAGATTGTGCAGCTGAGGAGGGAAGTCGAGGACTGGGTTGGAACTTTCTCGCTACCATGGGAGGAGTCTATTGATTGGACTTAGCAAGGGAGGCGGGCTTATGCATAATGATATGGCGTAAAAGGTGTAAGATATCGATAAATAATCCATGACATTTGAAGGGCCAATACAATTTTACTTGCTTCACAAGTGATTTAAGAGGAAAGGCGCTAGAAGCGCCCCAGGCCAAAGCGGAGGATGTACAAATGGGCCAAAATGCTGGAACACAACAAGCTAGGAACGAAAGAGCGGAATTAGTACTGCTCTTTCAACCAGAAGGATCGGGACATGGCATATGGAGGGAATGGTCTGACCTCATGAAGGCGTTATGTCTCGGCAATCAACGTACTAGCCATAATGGCCGCTGCCTGGGAAAGAGTACTTCGGAGCAGGCGCTCTGATCTTGGAGCTTGAAATAGCTCGCCATTCTTTGTATCTTCTTTTGTGTAGTTTCTTCCCTGTAAATCTGTATGTCGACGTCGTAGAGGCGAAAACTTTACTTTGTTGCACTTTGAAAATATCAGCAGGTCTTGAAGACGCTTATATGCATTTTTACAAGTCTGCTATACATTCCTGATTTGCACTTCGTCTATGATTCAAGATCTCATCTATGCTATCATACCTCCGTCGCTATGCATTCCCTCTAGAAGCCGCCGTCTTAAACCTTAGGGCCATATCCCTTCGCCGCCAGTAACTCCTCCTGTGAGAAAATCTTCTGCCAGATATCCAGCCACTTACCCTGCTGGTCTGTCAATGCCTTGCCCGGATTTTTGAAGCTCTTTGTCATGATTTCCCTCAACTTTGTGCGGAGAGTCTTGATGACAAGCATGGTCTTCCAGTCGCTAATGGCGAAACGGGCGCGGTTTCCATCGAGGGTGATCACACCGGAGTAAAGATCACAGCGCACGTCGCCGCAGAGGAGTGCAATGGCAAAGTCCGTCACGGCGGTTGTCTCATGGGCATTGTAGAACCTAAAGTTAGGATGATCAGCGCTTTGGGAATATTTTAGAGGACAAGAAACGTAACATACTGTTTAGCCTGCATGATGTGGTAATATGAAAGCCAATTGAGTTCGTTATGGCCTTTATTGACACTTGATGGGTGGATACTGATAGACTGGTTGTTGGCAACGTTCCGCCAGCCTTTTCCGTCTCGTGTCAGTAGTTTTGGGTAAAAACTCCAAGCTATGACAGAGCTTGTAATTAAGTCATTGTCTCGATTGACATTTGATCTCTGTGGGAGTTCGAAGAACTGGCGTCGGCCGGATGAAAATCGAGCTCTGTTGAGATTTACTCGCTCCGCTTCAGTGAGAGGAAGGAAGCCAGAGTCGACGAGAGATACAATTAGTTGGCCTTTCAGATCTTCGATATTAGAAAGTGTCTGAGGGCTGAGAAAATTTTTTCGGCAGAACTGGTAGTCAGCACCAGTTGTGTTGCAGATACGCTTCCATGCAAGATACGCATTGTACACCGTGAGAAGATCGGAGTCGCCTGGGATAGTGTTAGATCTAGTAAAGTAGTGGGATTGATAAGCTCACCTCTCCGGAATCCAAGTCTTACTGCATCTGCTTGAGATCGCGCACCGAATGGTGCTGAGAATGGGGACTTCGATGATAAGATCGCTGCAATAGTAATTGTGGCATCTAGACATTTAAATATGCTCCCTAATAGGATGAGTTTACCTAGGAATACATCCAGCGGTAGCCTGGCTAGTTGTTGTCCCAACGGTGTCAGCTCCTCAGCCGCGGTTAAGGCCCTCACATCTATCAGTGCGTCAATAGCACGCCTTATGTTCTTGGCTGAGGGAGGATCCATAGCTTGGCTGAGAGTTTCCTCTATGCCGCCCAGTTTACAGATCTTGACGCGAATCGCCAAGTCTTGAAGAGACAACCGCAGCATCTCCGGAGTTTGCTGCTCAGCCATCTACAACCGTTAGATAGCCATAGGTACATCAGGAAATTACGCTTACGAGTTCATCGTGCCTGTGCTTGGTGAAGAGATGAAAGCAGAGACCCTCTTGTACACGGCCTGATCATAAGTAAAAAGCTGTACTCCGTATGTGGAAATTTTAGGATCATCTTACCCGCCCTGCCACGACGTTGCTTTGCATTTGCTCTGGAGATAAAGGTTTCTAGTAACCGTGATAATTGCCGGCGTTCATCAAATCTATAGTGTCATATCAGCGTCAACCACCATATATAGAGATAAGCCATACCTCATCTCTCTATGCTTGCCAGTATCTATAACACAAGTCACATCTGGGATGGTAATACCGGTCTCTGCAATATTCGTCGCAAGCACTATCTTTCTTGTGCCTTCGGGGGGAACAAGAAATGCAGCCTCCTGATCTTCACTTGCGATTGTAGAATGCAGAGGATACACATACCAATCTGATGAAAACATTGGATGTCCAAGAAGCATATCATTGAGTACGCGAATCTCAGCAATTCCTGGCAGGAATACCAAAATTGCTTTGCTGTATTTGATAAATCGTTCATTAGTTGCAATGGTGATCATGAGCTGTTGAATAAGTTCGTACTCGATCTGGTACTCGTCTATTTGAGCAATGGTATTTCGCGTTTTTGAACTGTAGGCACGTAGCATCTTGGCGTCTCCGGACCTTTTGCCCTCCTTATTATTAACATCTTCCATATCGAGATCGTCGTCAAGATCGGTGAACTTCCTTTCTTGGTAATCATTTTCAAGAGAGTACCCTGTGAGCTCTATAGCATCCTCGAGATACATGCTAGTGACTGGGAACGTCCTGCCCGGCACTTGGAGAACAGTAGCACCATCAAGGTACTTAGAGAAGCGCTCTGCATCAACAGTGGCGGACATTAGGATGACCCTGTGACTTGTTAATAATTATACTTGTTTCAGTTGGCAGTATACTTACTTTAGATCTGACCTTTTCATCATTAGTTTTCGAAGAATGATCAACAGAAAATCACTGTCTATAGTCCTTTCATGTACCTCATCTAGGACAATATGTGTGATATCCTTAAGATCATTGGATCCTTCAAGCATGCGCATCACAATACCCTGCTTTTGTTTTAGTAATTGATCGAGAAAAGTCTCCAATCGACTCACAGTTGTGGCATATACAAGCCGAGTTTCTTTGGTAATATTAGACTCAAGCCTGATAGCATAGCCTACCAACGATCTGAATGTTCCAAGATCATTCTTCCGCTCCCCAAGCTCTTTGCTCACACGTCTTGCAAGAGAAATTGCAGAGATACGACGTGGCTCAGTGCAATATATTTTGCAAGCTTTACCTTGGGAGAGCTGATGTTCTAGGATGAATGATGGTACTTGCGTGCTTTTGCCACTGTAGTAGATTCTTGTAAGTCATGCTCGACGCTCACAGGAGCGAAGTTATCATCGGATAAATGTATCCATCTTTGGAAGATATCTTACTCACCATCCAGTCTCTCCGCATATAATCACAACTTGCTCTCTATCAATTGTCCGCAGGACCTCATCCTTAAAGGCCCACATCGGTAGCTGCATTCGTGATTGCTGTTTTTATTGTTAGAGTTTTCATCTCAAGTAATTAATATACTCACAAGCATCATTTGATAGGCTGGTGATTGGCATTTATCGGCCCATATCCTCTTCAAGTTCTCTGGAGTAATGGTTGATTTCCCCGGCTTCTCCGGTCCTGATTCATCACTTGTATCATTGGGTGTAATCAGAGCTCCACGGCGTTTGAATGCTGTAGTTAATACGACACCATCCTCTTCCTCGCGGTCTCTCTTCTCACGAATGATATCGCGGATATCACGGATCGCCTCACGGTCAGTCGAGTCTATTTGCTCTTTTTTCCTTGATGCAAGTTCAAGCCAGAAGTCGCGCCAGGCGGGTGGCAGACGGAGGAACACCTTTTCTTCGCGTACTGATGAACTAAAGATAAGGAATAATGCCATAGTAGCAGCATATAATTCCGATTGGGATTTGTCGGGCGTTGATATCGACGTCATTGAGATAGTTACTGACTTAGGAGTTGATACGCATTCGATTTCTGAAAAAGGTGATGACGTTGGAGGATTTTCCTGGGCTTTCGACCAAGAGATTCGAACTGAATGTCGATTTGAGAAACCGACATCAGAAATCAAAGTGTAGGTGATTTTCACGGAGGAGTCTCTGTGCACATATATTAGTAAGTTTTTTGAGATTAAAGCTCACGTGGACATTACCTCGCCTTGCAGGCTTCCTCTAAGACTCTGCGCGGACTCATTCCTGTGGTCTTGCCAAAATCACGAATGGTGACTTTGGTGCCATCGCTGCTGTTGACCACAACATTACTCTTCCCAGTGACAGGATCCACCTCAGTCACTGGAAGACTTGCGAATAGCTCAGCAACAGCCGCGTCGTCGTCACTGTCATCATCACCCAGAACCTCGGCTGCAATGCGGGCAGCTTCTCTATTAACCTCATCATTATCTGAGTCCTCTAGCACTTCCGCTGGATGGGGGATACGTTCTGGGGCTTCCCCAGAGGTGGCATGTCGTTGTGCTGCGGAATCCCGCTCAAGCTGTATCCTTTGTTTTTCCCATTGTTGATCGGCAATGTACTTGTCAAATAGGATATCACCTGCAATTCTTTCAAGTTTTCTCTGCAACTTAGTAATTTCGGGATCTGTCGACAGCTTTTCTGCATTCTCATTCGGGGCTGTTTGTCGATCTCGTTTTCGCTGCCCAGTCAATTGAGTAGCGGCCTGCTTTGAAGGTTGAAGATGGAACAACTGTGCCTTTGTTTCAAGATACACCGGCAAGAGATCATCTGGGTCGATATCGCTGTCACTCTCGTATTTAACAGCTTTGATTGGTGTAAATTTAGATGATAATTTTCTGGGATCAGACGCTGCAGGGAGATTTCGGTCGTTATTAATATCATGATTTACAGCATGTCTCTGTGGCGTATTTGTTCCAGAAGGCAAAGGACTTTCAGTAGGCGAATCTTGAAAAGACCTTGTAAGCTAGAAATAGGAAATTTCTGAATAAAAATTGGGACGTACCTGTTTGAGACTTCAAGGACTGTAATTTCCTATGCGAATTCTCATAGTCTGGGAGTTGATCTCTTGAACATTCACGGGCTAGCCACTCCAAAGATTCCTCAAGGCCCCACACAGAGTCTTTGTTGGTTGTTACTTTGTCTGATATTGCCAAGATATGATCAATTGCAAATTTGACCTTGTCTGCAGGGAATCCAGCTCCATCCAGAGTCTGTTGCAAAATCCATAATCTTATGGTCAAATCCTCCTCTGAAAGGGGCTTTTGGCTTGAAGGATTGTCTTGGCCAGCAGAATGAATCGCCGAACGGCCATCGACCACAATAACATCCAAGATCTCTTCTATTAATTCCAGAGGAAGCCATTTTCGGGTGTTTAGTGAATCAGCCTGAGTCCGCAATAGTCGACGGTCTGTCTGCAGCCTGGCAATTTGGCGCGCTGCTTCTCTTTTTGACTTTTGCGAATGCTTGTCGACAAGGGTCTGCAACTCAGATTCATCGAGCTGCTTCTCAAAATCCTCAGGACTTATCTGTGCGGGCACTTGCGTTGGGTTAGCAACTTCGGAAGACGCGGCTAAGGTTGTTCCGGAGCCCGTTTGGCCTGCGGGAGTGGTGTCGGATTTGGGCGCATCTTCAATATTAGCAGCTAGATCGGATATATCTGCTCTTGGCTTAGATGCTATTGAAGTGGTTGCAAAGCCTCTGGCAGGATTCGATGCAGGTTTCTTTTTCTTCTTGCCTCCCGCCATAGTAAAGATAATTTGTGCAACATTTGGATGTTGACGAGGGGTTTAAGTTGTGATGGCGAGGCTTTTTTAAAGTTCTTAGCGTTGCTAAGCGCCCGCCTTGGCTGCTAGCGCTGTGCAGATAGTGCGGCCCGTGCAACACCCAAATTTTGCTTCCCAAATCTAACCCCACACCATCCTCCCACTTTATGCTGTGCCTGGCATCGATTGACTCAAATCTGCAACATGATGGAAGCAGAGGCGAGCGGTTTGAGTGGGCAGGATCTGGAAGCTACAAAGAGGGCTCTTGCGTCCTCTTCGACTGCACTTCGCCTAGCACATCTTCATACTCTTGAAGAGAAGCTTAGAAGCAATGGTCTGTATATCTTACGATACCATAGCCCTTTACTACTACTTATGATCAAGTTCTAAAATTGGTATCGTGACAGGAGTCGAGGAGCAACAAATTCCAGAGCTCCTACAACTTTTCTTCGGCACATATGCATTCTACCATGATAGACATTCACGGCAAGCCATACAACAATGTATACGAATCATATTTTCAAAAGGCACAGATCCCTCAGTACTATCCTTGTTTGTCGATACGATACAAAGCGAAGCGACT
>Ga0335075_10011086_pt1 | contig 13641 bp, 11 predicted proteins | sample Lox_Sample_24_FD_206723 | JGI IMG/M metagenome (GOLD analysis project Ga0335075, IMG submission 206723) | Soil microbial communities from Loxahatchee National Wildlife Refuge, Florida, United States - Lox_Sample_2.4 | ecosystem: Environmental > Terrestrial > Soil > Wetlands | place: USA...
CTATGCGCGCGAGCTTGGACCGATGGCGACCAAGCGGATCTCCTCGCTTTTCGCGCGCTACCGCAACGACTTGAGCCTCCTCTGCCGCGTCCCGTCGCAGGCCGCGCAAGAACTCTCGGGCGGCAACCAGCAGAAAGTGGTGTTCGCGAAGTGGCTCGCGACAAATCCCAGATTGCTCATCCTTGACGAACCGACGGCTGGCGTCGACATCAACGCCAAACGCGATATGCGCGGCCTCATCAAGCAGATGGCTAGTGAAGGCGTAGGAGTTCTGCTGATCTCATCGGAACTCGAAGAGCTGATCGAGCTTTGCGATCGGATCCTGGCGATCGCTGAGGGCCGCATCACGCGGAGCCTGGAAAAGATCGACGATGAGGCGTCACTGCGCGCGCTTCTCCAGACTGACGCCGCCCGGCAGTCTGAATTGCATGACCAGGAACAAGCGGCATGACAACGCCCGTCGGGTTTGCGGGCAGGAGTAATTTCGCCAGTTTCGTCCGGGATCACATCACTTACGGCATCTTCGCGCTCATCACCCTCTACTTCATCGTTTTCGCCCCCAATTTCGCTTCGCTCGCGACGGCAAGCGCGGTGTTGCGCATCACCGCGATCGTATCGGTCATGGCGATCGGCATGACCTTCGTTATTTTCTGCGGCGAGATCGACCTCTCCGTCGGCCCCGTGGCGAGCTTCGCCGGCATGATCGCGGCGATGCTCTACGAGGGCAACGTTCCGACCTTCGTTGCGCCTTTGATCGTGCTCGCCATGGGCGCTTTCATCGGCGCAGTCTCCGGCCTGCTCGTCACCAAGGTCCGGATTCCGTCATTCCTGGTCACGCTCGGCATGCTGTCGATCTTCTCGGGCCTCGCGCTGACGGTCACTGACACGAGGTCGGTGCCGATTCTCGACGACACGTTTTCGGCCATATTCTGGAATGGCGCGTTCCTCGGCGTATAGGCGCCGATCTGGTGGACGCTCGTGCTGACGGCGCTCGGATATTATCTCCTTCACCAGACGCCGTTCGGCCGCAGGGTCTTCGCCACTGGCGGCAATGCGACCGCGGCGCGGTTCTCGGGGGGTAAGGACCGATGAGACGAAGATCGCCGCCTTCGTCCTTTCGGGCGTCGCGGCGTCGCTCGCGGGCATGATGCTCGCCGCCCGCTCGACCGCCGGCAACCCGAGCCTGGGCGCGGGGCTCGAGCTCGACGTAATCGCCGCCGTGATCATCGGCGGCACGAGCCTCTTCGGCGGCTACGGTTCGATAGTCGGCTCGGTCATTGGCGCGATCTTTATTGGCATCCTCGGATTCGGCCTGTTGGTCATGGGCCTGTCGACCAGCATCCAGGAAGTAATCAAGGGCGCGATCATTATTCTCGCCGTGTCGGTGAACCGCCGCTAGAGGGGACGACGGCTCGAGGCCTACGCGCCCCACGGTGATTGGAAGACCCTGACCTTCATCGCCGCGCTGCACCACGACCACGTCCAGGCGCCCTGGGTGATCGATGGGCCGATCAACGGCGAAGCCCTCCTTCTCTACATCTGGAAGATCCTCGCCCCGATCCTCTCGCCGGGCATTGTCGTCGTCCTCGACAACCTCCACAGCCACAAAGGCAAAGCCGCCGGCGCCATAGTCAGAGCCAAAGGTGTTGGCGGTCAGGGCTCGAACACAATCGTGCGCCCGAGCGGCGCGATGGCCGTCGGCAGGAATAGGCCGGAGCTGCGCAGAGGTGGGAGCGGAGCTCATCAACCAACAATCGCAAGTCGCCGACAAGGCAAACTTCGCCTGGTGGCCAACACCAACCAAACCGAACCGATCAGACAAATCCCGTATAAGAACCCCGAAAAACAAGAGCCCGCTGCGCATCCGCCGCAAAAGTCGTCCCATGGGACGAAAACCCCTCGCCGCCTCCATCGCCCTATGACCGTCGAATGGATTCCGCCGGTTGCACGCTTCACGATCAACGAGTCGCGGCCAATAGGTTGAGGTGCAATGGGTTGGGTGAGTTCGTTGACTTCGCTTCTAGATGGGATGTAGAGATACGAACGGGAGGAGAGCGATTTGTTGTCGCTTCAACGAACGTCGCTGCCGCTACCCAAGGGTGCGACGCGTATGACTGTGCACGCATTTGGGTCGCAGATCGTGGCCGGACGGTGGATGCCAGAAACGCGGCTGCCCCATGAGCAAGATCTTGCGGCGGTGTTTGGGGTCGGGCGCAATGTGCTTCGCGAGGCGGTGAAGGTTCTTGCCGGCAAGGGACTGATCCGAACGGCACGGCGCTACGGCTCTTGCGTCTGCAAGAAGTCCGAATGGAACTTCTTCGACGCGGACGTTCTCTCCTGGCATCTGTCGGATCGGGATCGGTATGCCCGTTTCCTTCACGACCTCACCGAGCTGCGCCTGTGCGTCGAACCGACGGCAGCCGCGCTTGCGGCCCGGCGCGCAACTGGCGAGGAGCGCGACCGGCTCGTCGCGCTGACAGATGCGCTAGAAGCCGCGTCCGCTCTCGACGCCGTCGCAATTGACGTCAAATTCCACCTGGCCATTCTAGACGCGACGCATAATGAGCTGATGGCTGGTTTCCGTCAGCCTTTCAGTGTGCTCCTGAACGCGCTCTTCGAGGCGACTCGCGTGTCGCTATCGGGCAAGTACGCCTACGACTGGAATCCGGTGATCCATCGCGCCCTCGCCGTCGCGATCCGGGATGGTCGCGAGGAGGAGGCCTACGCGCTGGTGTTCGCCATGCAGGCGCGAAATCATACCGGAGCCAACGGGCTCGCGATAAGCCAGGGCGAATGGTGGATCGGCCCGCCCTCCGCCGACCTCGGGCCGCGATCGCCTTCCGGCGCACCGAAGGACAAGACGCGGGTTCCCAGGAGGAAACGCGCTCCGAAAATAATGAGGCGGGACGCCTTATGAAGATATCGGCCATTCACGCCTATCCGATCTGGGTCGGCAACTGCAATCAGCTCATCGTCAAGGTCGAGACCGATGACGGCCTCTACGGCTGGGGCGAATCGGGGATGTCCTATCGCGAGCGCGCCATCGTCGGCGCCGTTGAGCACTATCGCGAGTTCCTGGTCGGGCGCGATCCGATGCGCACGGGCTCACTGTGGCAGGAAATGTATCGAAGCCAGTACTTCGAAGGCGGCCGGGTGCTGGCAGGCGCGATCTCGGCGATCGACATCGCCCTTCACGACATCAAAGGCAAGGCGCTCGGCGTTCCCGTTTATGAACTGCTCGGCGGGAAGCATCGCGACCGTGTGCCGACCTTCGCGACGACGTTCGCGACCGGTCCTGCGATGATCGAGGAGGCCAAGGAGCTGATCAGGCTTGGCTGGACGTGCATCCGCTTCTTTCCGGTAGGGCAGGCGTCCGAAGACATATTCGAGCCGCGCGAATCCATTGCCGCGACGGCGCCTTGGCTTGTTCGCGCCCGCGAGGAGCTCGACGGCGCCGTCGCCCTCGGTATCGATTATCATCATCGGTTGACCGTCGCCGAGGCGGCGTCATTCTGCCAAAAGCTGCCTTCCGGGACGCTCGATTTCCTCGAGGAGCCGATTCGCGATGAATCCCCTACGGCTTACGAGGCGCTCCGCCGGTTGACCGACATTCCTCTCGCCATCGGTGAGGAGTTTTCTTCGAAATGGCAGTTCCTGCCATTCATCGAGCGCGACATCCAGCAATTCGTTCGGATCGACGTCGCCAACGTCGGCGGTCTCACCGAGGCAGTGAAGGTCGCCGGATGGAGCGAAGCGCATTATGTCGATCTGATGCCGCACAATCCGCTCGGGCCAATCTGCACCGCGGCGACGGTCCATTTGGCCGCCGCGGTGCCCAATTTTGCTTGGCTGGAGTGCTTCAAGACGCCCGTGGGCGGACTGCCGGGCCGTCACGACGAGGATCTGTTTCCCGGGCAGATGAAGCTCGATGGCGCAGCCTATGTCTTGCCGGAAGGGCCAGGGCTCGGCGTCGAGGTGAACGAGGACGCGCTCCGCAAGCAGACGTTCCGCTACGCGGAAGCGCCGCATCTGCGGCGCAGGGACGGTTCGCACACCAACTGGTGACGCCGGGGTGCATTTCGGGCGCGCGAGGACCCGAGAGCCTTCGCCGGGAGGACGATCATGAGCGACAACGCCGTCGCAGGGTTTGGAGGAGCGAGGCGCGGGTGGCTCCGAGCGCTGGCGGTGCGCAGCCCGGTCTGGATCGCGGTGGCGTTGCTTTTCCTGCTTGCCTCCAGCATTTCGCCGGCCTTCATGAGCCTGGAGGAAGTCCGCAACATCTTCCAGGTCACAGCGTTTCTGGGCGTAACCGCGATCGGACAGACGATCGCCCTCATGGTCGGCGGCATCGATTTGTCGATCGGCGGCATGGTCACCCTGACCAATATCCTCGCCACCAGCGTGATGGACGGCCACAACAGTGCGATCCTCCCGGCTGTCGGCGCTTGCCTTCTCGCTGGCGTCCTCGTTGGGCTCATCAACGGCGTACTCATCGCCTACCTGCGCGTGACGCCGATGATCGCTACGCTGTCGACCAATTCGATCCTGTTCGGCGTCGCCCTCGTCTACACGGGCGGAGCTCCGCACGGCAGCGCCGCCCCGCTCTTCGCGCCCGTTGGCCAAGGACATATCGGCGGCGTTCCGGCGAGCGGACTGAGCTGGATCATCGTCGCTCTCATCATGTCCTATGTCCTGACGAGGACGGTCTTCGGCCGCTGGGTCTACGCCGTCGGCGCCAATCCGGTCGCCGCAGGATTGATGGGCGTGCCGGTACAGCCGGTGCTGCTCGGGGCATACACGCTGTCGAGCCTGATGGCGGTGCTCGGCGGTCTGCTCATCACCGCCTACATCGGCAACCCAAGCCTCGGGATCGGCGACCAGTTCCTGCTGACGTCGGTCGCCGCAGCCGTCGTCGGCGGCACAGCGCTCACCGGCGGCATCGGCAGCATCATCAGCACGATCGGCGGCGCCCTGTTCATCATGGAGGCTAACAGCTTCACTAACATCGCCCATATGTCGACAGGAACGCAATACATCGTTCAGGGTGTCATCATCGCGCTGAGCGTCCTCGTCTATCGGTTCGTCCTGCGGACGAACTGACGCCTGAAGAAGAGCCAAGGAGGAGACGATGCCAGGATTCAACCAGCCGGCGCCGAGCCGGCGCAGGGTGCTGCAGCTGGGCGCGAGCTTCGTCGGCGCGGGGCTCGCTTGCGGGGCAGCGTTCGCCGCTACCGATATTTCCCGCGCCACGGTCACTGGTTCGACGGAGATGACCTCCGGCGCTAAGTACAAGCGGTCGGGCAAGCTGCGCATCGGCGTCAGCAACGGCTTTTCTGGAAACACCTGGCGACCGAATGCATGGCCTCGCTGCGCAAGGAGGCGGCGAAGCATCCTGAGATCGCCGACCTCATCATCGTCGACGGTCAGGGGGACATCACCAAGCAGGTGAACGACATCCAGGATCTTGTCTCGCAGCAGGTCGACGGGCTTCTATGCATTCCGAACTCGTCGACCGCCGTCGCGCCGGCGCTGGCACGGGCGATGCGCGCCAACATTCCGGTGGTGCCTTTCAATCTCGAGGTTTCCGGCGAGCAATGGTGCTCGTATATCGGCACGGACCTTGCCAAGAAGGGCATCGCCAAGGCGAAATTCCTCAACGAGGCGCTCGGGGGCAAGGGCAAAATCGTGGCCATGGGCGGCCTGCCGGGCAACGCGGGCACGGCGGCCGAATGGGCGGCCAGCAAGGCGGTGCTCAGCGAGGACATCGAAGTGCTGGCGATGAAGGACGCCTACTGGCAGGAGGATCGCGCCAAAGTCCTGATGGCCGATCTCATCGTCGCTTATCCGCAGATCGACGCCGTCTGGTGCGATGGCGGCGGCGAAGGGGCAGGCGCCACGAAGGCGCTGCTGGCCGCCGGGCGTAAGCTCGTCCCGGTGACCGACGACGACTACAACGGGATGCTCAAGCTTTTCGCCCAGCACCACGCCGACAATCCGAACTTCAAGCTGTGCCTCATCTCCGAGCCGACCTGGGAGAGCACGCTCGCGGTTCGCACCATCCTCGCTCTTCTGGCCGGAAAGGATGTGCCGAAGCGACAGATCGTCGAACCGGTGCCGGTCAGTAACGCCAACTACCAGCAATACATCAAGCCGGATCTGCCGGATGGCGTCTACGTGGACAGCGATTTGACGGACGAGGAACTCGCCAAGATCTTTCACTAAAGCAAACGAACACAAAAAGGGAGAGAAAAGTATGCTGAAACTCAACCAATCCATAATGAGCCGGCGCGCGGCCCTGAAGATGGGCGCGGGCTTCGCTGTCGGGGGGCTCGCCGGCCGCGGCGCATTCGCTGAGACCGACATTTCGAAAGTCACTGTCACCGGATCGAAAGAGATGACCTCCGGCGCCAGGTTCAAACGCTCGGGCAAGCTACGCATTGGCGTGAGTAACGGTTTCTCCGGCAACACCTGGCGGACCGAATGCATGGCCTCGCTGCGCAAGGAGGCGGCGAAGCATCCCGAGATCGCCGACCTCATCATCGTCGACGGCCAGGGCGACATCACCAAGCAGGTGAACGACATCCAGGACCTCATCGCCCAGCGGGTCGACGCGATCCTGTGCATCCCGAACTCGTCGACGGCGGTGGCCCCGGCGCTAGCGCGGGCTATGCGCGCCAATATTCCGGTCATCCCCTTCAACCTTGATGTTTCCGGCGAACAATGGTGCTCGTATATCGGCACGGACCCGTTCAAGAAGGGCGTCGCCTGGGGCGCGTTCATGACCAAGGCGCTCGACAACAAGGGAAAGATCGTCGTGCTTGGCGGCCTGCCCGGCAATTCGGGCTCCGCCGCCGTCTGGGCCGGCGCGAAGACTACTCTGGGCAAGGGGATCGAAGTGCTGGCGATGAAAGACGCCTATTGGCAGGAGGATCGGGCGAAAGTCGTGATGGCGGATCTTATCGTCGCCTATCCGCAGATCGACGGCATCTTTTGCGACGGCGGCCAGGACGCCGCGGGCGCCGCCAAGGCAATGCTGGCCGCGGGGCGCAAGCTGGTTCCGATTACCGGCGACGACTACAACGGCATCCTCAAGATCTACGACCAGCACCACGAAGACAACCCCGACCTCAAGCTCGGCCTGGTTTCAGAGCCAACATGGGAAAGTACGCTCGCGGTGCGCACGGCGCTCAAGCTGCTGGCCGGGGAGGATGTGCCAAAGCAGCAGATCATCCAGCCGACATTGATCGACAACGCCAACTACGCCCAGTACGTGAAGCGCGACCTGCCCGATGGCGTCTTTGTCGACACCGACCTCACGGACGCCGAGCTCGCCAAGATCTTCCACTGATCGCGATCTTCCGCTGATCGTAGGACTCGACATGAGCGAGCCCGCCGCGGCGCTTCGCGTGATCGGAATCGAGAAAAGCTTCCCGGGCGTGCTAGCGCTCAAGGGGGTGTCGTTTGATGTCCATCGCGGCGAGATTCACGGTCTCGTCGGCGAGAACGGAGCGGGCAAGTCCACGCTCATGCGCGTTCTCGCCGGCTTTTTCCGCCCGACCGCGGGACAGATCTTGCTCGATGAGAAGGCCGTCCAGTTTGCGAGCCCGCGAGACGCCCACGACCGCGGGATCGCAATGGTCTACCAGGACACCCGGCTGGTTCCCGACCTCGATGTGGCGCAGAACATCTGGCTCGGGCGGGAGCCGGGGAGCCGATTCTTCGTCGACCGGCGCCGCATCGAACGGTCGGCGAGGGAGATTCTCGATCGTCTCGGGTTGCGGATGCCACTCGACGCGCCTGTCCGCAACCTCGCCTTTGATGAACGGCAAATCGTGGAGATCGCGCGCGCGCTGACCACGGATCCGCCGTTCCTCATCCTCGACGAGCCGACTTCCGGCCTCGACCGCGGGGAAACGGAAAGGCTGTTCGTCATTCTTCGTCAACTCCGGGTGGCGGGCAAAAGCCTGATCTTCATCTCCCATCGGCTTCCCGAGGTGCTTTCGCTGGTCGACCGAATCACGGTGATGAAGGACGGCGAGGTGGTCGGCACTGTCGCGCATGGCGAGGTCGACCAGGACCGGCTCGTTTCGATGATGGTCGGGCGATCGATGACCGTGGCCTATCCGGCGCGCGCCACGGACGTCGGCGCGACCCGCCTTCAGGTCCGCGGCCTGTCGAGCCCGGGCCGGCTGCAAGACATCAGCTTTTCCGCGGCGGCGGGCGAGGTCGTCGGCCTTGGCGGCATCGTGGGAAACGGCCAGACCGATATTGTCCGGTGTCTTTTCGGCCTCCTTCGGTATGAGGGCGAGGCGGAGATCGACATGAAACCGGCGCGGCTGAATTCGCCACGGCAGGCAATCGCCAGCGGCCTCGTCTACGCTCCCGCCGATCGCCGTCGCGACGGCCTGTTCCTGGTCCATTCGATCCGGGAGAACATATCGGTCCCCCATTTGGCCCGCTGGTCGCGGCTTGGGATCATCGGCCGCGACCGGGAGCGGCGGGCGACCGAGGCGGCGATCCACGATTTCGCGATACGCACGCCGTCTTCCGAGCAACTGGTGGCGCTCTTGAGTGGCGGCAATCAGCAGAAGGTGGTTCTGGGTCGCTGGACGCGCGGGACGCCGAAAATCTATATGTTTGACGAACCGACTCAGGGCGTCGACGTCGCGACGAAGCTCGAAATCTATCGGCGCGTGCGAGAGCTCGCGACGGCCGGCGCGGCGGTGGTGCTCGTCTCCTCCGAGCTGATCGAACTCATCGGCCTCAGCGACCGCATCTACGTGATCTCCGGGGGCCGGATCGTCGACCAGGTTCGCGCCGCGGAAGCGACCGAGGAGCGGATCATCGGCGCAGCGGTCGGAGACGACCGCGCCTCTGCGAACGGAGCGCTCGCCTTGTCTTCCGTCCGCAAGGCGAGGCGCCAGCCGATCCTCGATCGGCGCTATGCGAGCTCGATTCTGCTCGCCTTCATGATTGTCGCCTTGATGGCCGCGACAGCGAGTCAATCTCCCTATTTCTTCTCGCCGCTCAATCTAGGCGATCTTGCGCTACAGATTGCGCCTCTCGCCCTCGCCGCGCTCGGCCAGCTCGCGGTCATCCTCCTCGGCGGCGTGGATCTTTCCGTTGGACCGACCATCAGTCTCGTCACGGCCATCGGCTCGTATCTGATCGTCGGCGATAGCCTCGTGCAATCCTTCTCGGGGATCGCCGCCTGCTTGTTCGCGGGTCTGCTCGTTGGTCTGCTCAACGCAGCCATGATCCTGGTCTTGCGCATTCCCGACCTGATCTCGACCTTATCCAGCTTCTCGATTGTGACGGGCGTCGCGCTGCTGGTGCGCCCGAGCCCCGGGGGCGAATTGAGCCCCGCGTTCCTGGATGCGGTCTCCACGCAGATCGGCCCCGCGCCGATCGCGCCGTTCATCGTGCTCGCCCTCTATCTCCTGGCGGAATGGATCCTGGTGCGCGGCCGCATCGGCGCCAAGCTCTATGCCGTCGGCTCGAGCCATGAGGCCGCCTTCATCGTCGGCGTCCGGACCGCAGCCATACGCGCCGGCGCCTATGTCTTTTGCAGCCTGTGCGCGGTGCTCGCTGGACTGTTGATTGCCGCGCGCATTGGCAGTGGCGATCCGCAAGCTGGCGCACAGTTTACGCTGACCTCGATCACCGCGGCGGTCATTGGCGGCGCGAGCGTCTTCGGCGGCCGCGGCACGGCGATCGGCACGCTCGCCGGCGCCATCTTGGTCGGGCTGATGCAGAACGCTCTCAACCATCTCCAGGTCTCAGCCTACTACCAATACATCTGGACGGGCGCTCTCACCCTCATCGCGGTGATCGTCTTCTCGTTCGGATCGCGCAAGCGATAGGCCCCTTCAGTGACGTTGCAACATCAGGCGGAACAATGAAGATCGAAGACTTGCGGACCTTTCTAGTCGACGCGGGCCGGACGAGCTGGGTGTTCGTCAAGCTCTATACGAACACCGGCCTTGAGGGCGTCGGTGAGGCGACGCTCGAATGGCGCGAAACGACGCTGATCGAATCCATCCGCGAGACGGGGCGTTTTTTGATCGGCCAGGATCCGTTCCGGACGGAATGGCTGATCGAAAAGCTGAACCGCGATTCCTATTGGCGCACGGGCGCCGTCTTCCGCAGCGCGCTCAGCGCCCTGGAGGCGGCGCTGCTCGACATCAAGGGCAAAGCGCTCGGCGTTCCCGTGTATGAATTGCTCGGCGGCAAGCAGCGCGACCGACTCGCCTGCTATGGCAATGGCTGGTTCGCAGGCGCGCGGACGCCGGAGGACTATTCGGCCAAGGCTCGCGCCGCGGTCGAACTCGGCTTCAAGGCGCTCAAATGGGATCCGTTCGGGCACGCCTATCTCGACATGGATCGCGCTCAACGCAGTCAGACGATCGCAATCGTCGAGGCGGTCCGGGACGCGGTTGGGCCGGATATCGACCTGATGATCGAAGTGCACGGGAGGCTCAACGTTCCGACCGCCATCGCCATCGCGCGGGAACTGGAAAGGTTCGCGCCCCGTTGGTTCGAGGAGCCGCTGCCGCCCGAGAGCATCGACGCCTTGGCGGAAGTCAGAGCCAAAAGCCCGATCCCGATCGCAACGGGCGAGCGCTATTTTGAACCCGAGCGGTTTCTTGAGCTGATCAGCAAGCGCGCTGTCGATGTCCTGCAGCCCGACGTCGGTCATGTGGGGGGCATGCTCGAGGCGAAGAAGGTCGCCGGTCTCGCCCACATGCGCTACCTACCCGTCGCGCCCCACAATCCAACAGGCCCGGTGATGAACGCCATGACGATTCATCTCGCCGCCTCAATTCCGAACTTTCACATTCTTGAGACGATTGCGGTCGACGTTCCATGGCGCCGAGAGATTGTGCGCGAGGATCTCGAATTTACCGCGGGCGAGATCGTCATTCCGACCAAGCCAGGTCTCGGCGTCGAACTCGACGAGAGCGCCTGCCAGCGGCATCCTCATAAGCCGCACGACGTTCCTTTCTTCGACGGCCGCCTGAATGTCGATCCGCACAAAGACTATCAACCCTTCGTTGGACCTGCCGGCGCCAAGTCTGGTTCTCGCGATGTTTCGCCGTAGGGCTGACACGACTGCCCGGCGCGATCCCCTGTCGGCGCTGGGATCCCACGCCGAATGACAGTTGGGAAAAACCAGCGTCAATCGGAGCGCCTCGAGCGCGCGACGCCAATGGAGCCCTACTTCATACGGGCCCGCCGCGTAGGAGGCCAGACACGCGAAAGCGCCTGACCGCATGCCCGAGCCTGAAGAAAACCCTTGCATCCAAAAAAGGGGGTCCAAACACGATTGACGGCCAGTCGCCGAGGTTACCGCTGCGTCTTGCGCCATTCCCTGTATTCCGCCTCACCCTCCGCGCTTAGCGGATAGTACTTGCGCAGGTCGCCGCCCTGAGCGAGCCGCATGCGGGCAAACTCTTCCCACTCGACATGCTCGCCGGCGATTGCGAGCAGCTTCGGCGCAAGGCCGATCGGAACGACAACGACGCCGTCGTCGTCCGCCACGATGATGTCGCCTGGAATGACCAGGACGTTGGCGCAGGCGATCGGCACGTTGACGGCGAAGGGAATGATGTTCGTCTGCGCATGGTAGTTCGGCGTGACGCCTTTCACCCAGACGCCGATATCGAGCTTGGCCGCTTCAGCCGAGTCCCGGATGCAACCATCGATCACCACGCCGGCGCCGCCCCGGCCGGCGAAGAAGGTCAGCATCATCTCCCCGAATATACCGCTCGCGAGGTCGCCGCGCGCATCGACCACGACCACGTCGCCCGGCTGGGTGGGATAGAGCACATGCCGGTGCAGCTGCGTCTCGGGATCTTCGTATTCGGATTCGTTGTAGAGATCCTCGCGCTTCGGCATACATTGCAGAGTCAGCGCCGGCCCAGCGATCGTCCGCCCCTTGACCAGCGGCCGAGGCCCGCGGATCTGCGGGTCGCGGATTCCGAGTTGCCGCGAGAGTTCGCTGCTCAGCGTCGCGGTCCCGATCTTCGCTAGACCGTCGGAAAGCGCGCGGGACGGGCGCGAAATGTCCTTGATCTCGGGAACAGCGTTCAATGAGGTCTCCTTGTTTCGAAGCTGAATGACACCCGGGCGTTCCGGTCGTCGAAGCCGTCGAGCGCGTTGCGCCCCAGATAGCCGAGGCTTTTAGCGGCGATCTTCATGCGCCTCCTCCCCCTAGCCTCGCACCGCGCCGGTCACGAGCCCTTTCACCAGGAGCCCTTGAGCGAACCAGACGAAAATCAGGGTCGGGATCACCATGAGCACGCCTGCCGCTGACATAGCGCCCCAGTCGACGCCGTATTGGGAGACGAAATTGGTGAGGCCGACGGGCAGGGTCTGCGCGTTTTCGCTCGAGGCCAGCGTAAGGGCGATCAGGAGATCGTTCCAGGTGAAGAGGAACGTGATGACGGCGCTCGCGCCGAGGCCCGGCGCAATGAGCGGCGTGACGATCTGGACGAGAGTCCTCAGCGTCCCGGCGCCGTCCATCGCTGCCGATTCCTCGATCTCCTTCGGCACGTCCTGGACGAAGCCGATTAGGAGCCAGATGGCGACGGGCAACTTCGCCGCCGTATGAGCGAGGATCAGGGACGTCAACGTATCCAGAATCCCGATACTCGCGAAGACGGCGAAAAGCGGAATCGCGAGCGCGACGACCGGGATCATGCGCATGATGAGCAGCAGCGTGACGATGACGCGGTGGCCGGGCAGGCGGAACCGGGCCATCGCATAGGCGCAAGGGACGGCGAGCACGGTCACGCAGACGACAGTCGCCAGCGAGACGATGACCGTGTTCCAGAGATAGCCGGCGAGATTGTACTGGGTGAAGACATTGACGTACTGGCGCCAGGTCACCGAGGTCGGAATGATGTGCACGGGGACCGCGAATATGTCGGACTGAACGCGCAGGGAGGTAATGACGAGCCAGACGAGCGGAAAGAGCGTCAGGATAATCGTGCCGATGAGCACCGCGTAACGCACGGCGAGCCCGATCTGAAAGGGCCGCCGGGGGGGCTGCAGGATTTCGACGGACCCCGCGGCCGCCCTCTCTTCGGTCGTCGCCGCCATCACCTCTCCTTGAGCCACGGTGAGCCGTAGAGAACGCCCAGCAGAACGAGCGAGATGACGAGCGCGATATAGGAGACGGCGGCCGCATGGCCAAAATCGACGCCCTGGAACGCCAGGAGGTAGGCGTAGACGGTGATGAGGCTGGTGGCGCCTCCTGGACCGCCCTGGGTCATCAGCCAGACGACGTCAAAGGTGCGGAACGTGTCAATGATCCGCAGCATGAGCGCGACGACGATGATCGGCCGCATTAACGGCAGGGTGATGTACCAGAAGATCTGCCAGGGCGAGGCGCCGTCGACAGCCGCGGCCTCCACCGGCTCTTGCGGCAACGATTGCAGGCCCGCGAGGAACAGCAGCACCATGAGCGGCGCATTCTGCCAGACATCAGCGATGATGATCGAGACAAGCGCCCAGTTCGGATCCGAGAGCCAGAGAACCGCAGGCAGGTGGAGATCGGCGAGCAGCGCGTCGATGAGGCCGTACTGGGAATTGAAGAGCCAGCGGAAGTTCAAGCCCACGACGGCGGGCGCGATCATC
>Ga0335075_10011087_pt1 | contig 13640 bp, 10 predicted proteins | sample Lox_Sample_24_FD_206723 | JGI IMG/M metagenome (GOLD analysis project Ga0335075, IMG submission 206723) | Soil microbial communities from Loxahatchee National Wildlife Refuge, Florida, United States - Lox_Sample_2.4 | ecosystem: Environmental > Terrestrial > Soil > Wetlands | place: USA...
TTGATGAGGCCGGTGATCACGTCCACGGACGGGCGCTGCGTGGCCAGCACCAGATGGATGCCGACGGCGCGGGCCATCTGCGCGATGCGGGTGATGGATTCCTCGACGTTGGCCTTGTCGATCATCATCAGGTCGGCCAGCTCGTCGATGATGATGACGATGTAGGGCAGCGGCTGCTCCTCGGGCGTCTCCTCGAAAAGCGAGCGGGTGGCGCCGTCGAAAAGGCGGTTGTACTGGTCGATATTGCGCACAGAGCGGGAGGCGAGCAGCTTGAGGCGGCGCTCCATCTCCTTGACGGCGTTGCGCAGCGCGTTGGCGGCCATCTTGGGCTCGGCAATGATGGGCGTGAAGAGGTGGGGGATGCCCTCGTACATGCCCAGCTCCACGCGCTTGGGATCGACCAGAATCAGGCGCACCTGCTCGGGCGTGGCCTTGTAGAGCACGGACATGATCATGGCGTTGATGGCCACGGATTTGCCGCTGCCGGTGGAGCCGGCGATGAGCACGTGGGGCATGGTGGTCAGGTCGGCGGTAACGATGCGCCCGTTGATGTCCTTGCCCATGGCGAGGGTGAGTTTGGAGCGCGAGGTGGCGAAGTTCTCGCTCTCGATGACGTCGCGGAGCCAGATGGTTTCGCGCTCGTGGTTGGGCACCTGAATGCCGACGGTGCTTTTGCCGGCCATGCGCTCGATCAGGATGGATTCGGCGCGGGTGGCGAGACAGAGATCCTCGGCGAGCCCGGTGACGCGGCTGTATTTGATGCCGGCTTCCGGGCGGAACTCAAAGGTGGTGACCACGGGGCCTGGGTTGATCTGGACGACCTGGCCGAGCACATCGAATTCCGCGCATTTCTCCACGAGCACCTGAGCGGAGGCGCGCAACTCGTCTTCCTTTACCGGGGAAGGATCGTCGCTGCGATGCAACAGGGTGCTGGGCGGAAGGCGGAAGCCGGTAACGGACTTGGAGGCGACGATGACGGTGCGGGCATCGATGTCGGCACGCTCGCCGATGGAAGGACCGACCGGCCCGGCGGAGGCGCTGCGCGCGCTGGATGCGGGCGCGAGGGGAGGAGCGGTGTGCGCGGCGGCAACCGGAGCAGGCGTTGGTTCGGGCGCGGGCTCAGCGGCGCGCGGCATGTGGTCCCACAGGCCAGGCGCAGCAGCGGGAGCAGCGGGCTCGCCGGGGGCGAAGGTTTCGGTGAAGCCGCCGCGGCGATGGGGCATTGCGGAATCGTCGTCGACAAAGGCCGCCTGAGCGACGGGGATGGCCGGCTCCGCGGCCGGCTGGGATTTGCCGGCTTTCCTGGCGGCTTTTTCCTCGGCTTTGGCGAGCTTTTCGGCAGCCTTGCGAGCTTTTTCCAGCTCCTTGTCATGGATCTTGTCGAGCTTCTCGGCGGCCTTCAGTTCCTTTGCCCGAGCGCGGGCGAGACGCCAGTTCTTCCAGCGGTCACGCCAGGCGAGGAAGAAGGCGAGTTTGGCGGCGAACCAGTCGCGCGCGGTGTTGAAGCTGAAGGTGGTGGAAAGGTAGAGCGCGGCGGCGACCAAGGTAACGGTGACGATCCACGCGCCGGGGACATTGAACCAGCTGACGAACTGGTCGGCCACGAGGCGGCCAGTGAGGCCCCCGATGGGCAATCCCCAGGGGAAGTGCGGGTGGTGCGGCAGCAGGCCGAAGAGCGCCGGGGCAAAAAGCATGGCGAGCGCGACGCCGATGAGCTTCGCGCCGGGCGAGCCGGCCGGTCGGGAGCGCATCCACGTCCAGCCCAGCACGCCGAGCAGCAGCGGGAGGATGAATGCGGAAAGGCCTTCCATCTGGAGGAGGAAATCGCTCAGGTACGCGCCAGCGGGGCCGATCCAGTTGCGGACGGGGCCGGGACCAACGGTGTTCAGCGAGGGGTCGGTGGGGCGATACGAGATGAGGGAGAGGAAGAGGAGGGTCGCGAGGGCGAGGACCAGCAGGCCGACGAGCTCGTTGAGGCGACGGTTGCGGGTGGGCGTCAGAACCAGACGGACGGGTTTCATCGGGGCACAAGTCGCAGTCTTCGGCGAAGCCGGAGACACGAGCCGAATCCCCAGAGCAAGACCATTATTTCAAAAAAGGCGGAGGGGAGGGGCGGGAAACGCGGAGGGGAATCGAGGGGAGTAATGGGAGGGGTCGGACTGAGGTCGTGTGTGACCGACGATAACATTCATCGGGAAGTCGGCTACGGCCCAGCATACGGGACCGACGACATCAGAAGGTACGAAAACTTGCCAGAACTTCGGGCTCGGTTATCTTGGTCTCAGCGTCTGGCGTCTTATCGTCCTTATACGGTCCATCGAAGCTGATGGAGAAGGTCCGACCGCGGATTCCAAAAAAGAAATCGTCAGGATAGGTGACGCCGCCTCCCCCGGGGCCACAGTAGTAAAAGTCGGCGTGCGCAGCATGGACGAGCGGCGGCGCATTATCCACATCGCCAATCGGCGAGAATTGCATCAGGTCTTCGAGACGAAAGGGATATCCCTCGTCATAGACATCAATCTCGGCCACGTCTGGATCGTCTGAGTCGTTTGAGGAGGGCTTCGTCGTGAGCCGCCCAATGAACCTGGTTTTCCCGGGCATGTACCCCGGTGGAAACACAGCCGGTGCAGAAAGGTATTTGGGCGGGTATTCAAAGCAAAACCCATCCCGGTAATCGACGAAGACATGCCAGCCGCGTCGAGTAGGGTGGAGGACGCAGGGATTGTGGCTGCTGGCGCTCGCTGAGCCGCACCCAGCCATCGCAAGCAGGACGGCGCCGAACAGAAGTGGAGCTTTCGCGATCATTCACTGGCTTCCCTGGAATCGACGGAGAATTCCACTCTACTCCCTGACTGGGTCAGGCCGGTTCTTGCACAAGGGCTAAAGTCCAGTTTCCCATTATGCCCACAGGACACGACTGCAAGTCACGCCCTGATACAACGCGCGGCTGTCTTTCATCACTCCCGGCTATTCCCGTAGATAGCGATGCCCTCGTCCATTTTGTAAACGAGATCGGCGCCGCGGGCGGTGAACGAGGAGTCGGGAAAGTGCTGCTCCATGCTGTCGACGACGGCGCGGGCGTGGTCGCGGTCTTCCTGGGCGCGCTTTGGGTTGCCGTCCTCAGACCACATGTCGCCGGCGGAGGCGAGGCGCCAGGCGGCGGCGTAGAGAGCGTCAGCAGCCCTGGGCGAGTTGGGGTGTTCGCTGACGTACTGGAGGTAGTAGCCGGACTCCTGCTCGGGACATTTCTCCGATCCCTGCCAGTCGCCGCAGAGCTTGTTGTCGATCATGTCGAAGGCGGCCAGGTCGGCCCAGCGGGTGTGCGGGAAGTACTTCTCGACCGCCTTCATCTCATCCTCGTCCATCTGCTCGCGGAGGTAATTGGCTTTCTCGTGGGCGGAGGGCAGCGAGGAGGAGTCGGCCTTCTGGATCTGCCAGCGGATGTCGGCGGCGCGGTACATGGCCTCAGGGGTCCAGGGCGACTCGGGGAACATCATGACCACGCGGCGGTAGAGGAGGCGTGCCTGCTCGGCCATGCCGGGGAGCGGGTCGGCGACGCTGGCCTGCTGCTCGGCGGCGTCGGCTGCTCCAAAGAGGATGAGGTCGCCGTGCGGAGTGTTGGTGGTGACGATGCCCTTGTCGAGCATCCAGCCGGAGATGGGCTGGGGCTGGTCGCTGGAAAATTCGGGCCGGTCGGACTCGCGTGTGTCCGGGGAATCGGTGTTGGCGAAAACGCGGAGCCACTTGCCGTTCTGCTCGACCACCACCAGCTCGCGGCCGGGATTGACTTCCGCAATGGGGCCGGCGGATTCGTCGGCGGAGGAGTAGAGGTTCGCCTGGCGGATGAGGGTGCCAAGGGTGCCGTTCTGGGGCAGGCGCTCATGGGGGAATTTCTGGGCGCGCGCGGCGGGGATGGCCAGAGCCAGCAGGATGGCGGCGAAGACACGCATGACGAAGATAGGACGCAATTCCAGGTTGGTTCGTCTCATCGATTCACGACGGATTTGCGTCTTCGGCGAGAACGGAGCGCAGGACCTGAGGTTCGACGTTACCGCCGCTCATGATAATGACGGCTTTGCGAAACGGGAGCAGCTGCCGGAAATGGAAGAGGAGGCCGGCGGCGGCGGCGGCTCCGCTGGGCTCGGGCGTGAGGCGGGCGCTGTAGAGCAGCGTGCGCATGGCCGCGCGGATTTCATTTTCGGTGACGGTGACGATGTCGTCGACGTAAGCGCGGATGTGCTCGAAGTTGCGCTCGCCCAGGGACTGGGTGCGGAGGCCGTCGCAGAGAGTGCGGGTGGTCATCTCGGCCGGCCAGGAGATGAGCTGGCCGGAGACGAAGCTTTCGCGGGCGTCGGCGGCAAGCTCCGGCTCGACGCCAATAACGCGCGTGGATGCACGCGAGAGCTTGATGGCGGTGGCGATGCCGCTGAGGAGTCCGCCGCCAGAGACGGGAGAGAGGACGAGGTCGGCGTCGGGGAGGTCCTCGAGGATTTCGAGGCCGCAGGTACCCTGACCGGCGATGATCTGGTCGTCGTCGTAAGGCGGGATCATGACGTAGCCGTGGGCAGCTTCGAGCTCCTCGGCTTTGGATTTGCGGTCGGAGCTGGCGGGCCCGACTTCGACAATTTCGGCGCCCATGGCAGCGGTGGCGCGCTTCTTCACCTCGGGAGCACTGGCAGGCATGACGATGACAGCTTTGGCGCCGACGGCGCGGGCGGCGTAGGCGACTCCCTGGGCGTGGTTGCCGCTGGAATAGGTGATGACGCCGCGCGAGCGCTGCTCGGGCGTGAGCTGGGCGATCTTGTTATACGCGCCGCGCAGCTTGAAGCTGCCAATGGGCTGCAGGCCTTCGGCTTTGATCCAGACCTCGGCGTCTTCCAGGCCGGGAACGAAGAGGCGGACCAGCGGGGTGCGGACGGCGACGCCACGGATGCGGGTTTGGGCGTCGCGAAAGGCGGGCAGGGTGAGCAAAGTGGAGGAGACGATGGTGGCCATCGCCTCCATGTTACTGCGGAGAGGGGCAATACGGCGGGAGCCGGGCAAAATCGTCGGCAGGCGGGCGGATTGGTGCGGAAGACCGTGGGATCATGAAGGAAGAACCGCGAAAATCAGGAACAGCGGTGCATCGGAAGCGCTTCGGGGAACGTCTGTCCTGTAAGCACGCGCTGTGCCTCCGGGCCGCGTCGGCTTTCGCCGGAAAGGAAATGGATGCTGTTCGGATCGCGGAAGGCCGGCAGGGCTGGCTGGGGGAGATTTGCCTTTCTGATCGTGACCCAGGCGGCGTTGCTGACGGGACTCGGGTTCGCACAGCAAGCCCCTCCTGCCGCTCCGGCCATAGCGGGGCACACGACCGCGACGATTCTCGGCACCGTAAAGGACGTAAACGGCAATGTGGTGCCGAACGCGAGCATCACGTTCACCGGCAGCCAGCAGACGTACGCAGCGGCGGTGAACGCGAACGGCTTTTTCTCCCTCAGCGTGACTCCCGGCACGTACGCTATGGCGGTTTCCGCGCCGGGGCTGGTTCCGTGGAAAACCAGCGTCACCGCATTGGCCGGAGAGTACCGGGAGATCCCCGGGATCGTGCTGAAGATGAATGCCCTGGTGTCGACGGTGCAGGTGAATGGGTCGGAGAATGAAATTGCGACCGAACAGGTAAAGATGGAGGAGGATCAGCGGATTCTGGGGGCGATTCCGAACTTTTATGTGAGCTATGTTCCGAACGCTGCGCCGCTGTCAGCGAAGCAGAAGTTCGGCCTGGCATGGAAGTACTCGATCGACCCGTTCAATCTGCTTCTCTCGGGCGGCACAGCGGGAATCGAGCAGGCGGAAAACACCTTCTCCGGCTACGGCCAGGGAGCAGAAGGGTATGGAAAACGCTTCGGCGCGGCGTATGCAGACAACTTTGTGAGCGACATGATCGGCGGAGCGGTGCTGCCGGTGCTGCTGCACCAGGATCCGCGATTTTACTATCGCGGAACGGGCAGCGTGGTTTCGCGCGCGGAGTATGCGATCGCAACGGTCTTCATCTGCAAGGGCGACAACGGCAAATGGGAGCCCAATTACTCGTTCGTCGTGGGCAACTTCGCGGCGGGGGCGATTTCGAATCTTTACTACCCCGCGCAGGACCGCGGATTCCAGACGACGATGGACAACGGGCTGATCAATACGGCGATGGGCGCGGTGGGAGCGCTCGCGGAGGAGTTTCTGCTGAAGCACCTGACGAGTCACGGGAAAAGCCGTTGAGGCGGGCACGGAGCCCCCTAAACCAGAACCGCCCCACGTGACAGAATAAGAACATCTTCCTATGAGCGACGAGACTACCCCCGAAACCCAGCCGGCAGCCGAAGCCGAGCCGGCGAAGAATGCAGAGCCCACAGAATCGTTTGGCGAGCTGCTGTCGCAGTTCGAGCAGGAACACAAGCCCGAGCCGGGCGCCAAACAACTGGACGGGATGGTGATCTACGTCTCGACCGAAGCGGTGTATCTGGACATCGGCTACAAGACCGAGGGGGTGCTGCCGCGCTCGGCTTTCCGCGACAACGCGGCGAGCGTGAAGCCGGGCGACCGCTTTCGGGTATCGGTAAAGGGGCGGAACGCGGAGCGGTATTACGAGCTCTCGATGGCGCGGGTGAGCCAGCCGACGGACTGGGATTCGCTGGAAGCGGCCTTCGCGCAGAAGCTGACCATTACCGGCACGGTGACCGGAGTGGTGAAAGGCGGGCTGAGCGTCGACGTGGGCGTGCGCGCGTTTCTGCCGGCTTCGCGCAGCGGCACGCACGATGCGCACGAACTGGAAAAGCTGGTGGGGGAGGAGATCACCTGCCGGATTGCGCAGCTGGATGTGGCGGACGAGAACGTGATCGTGGACCGGCGCGCGGTTCTGGAAGAGCAGGCGCTGGCCGCCGAGCAGAGCCAGATCGCGGGGCTGCGGGAAGGCGAACTGGTGCGCGGCAAAGTGAGCCGGATCGCAAGCTTCGGGGCGTTCGTCGACCTGGGCGGCATCGACGGGCTGCTGCACGTCAGCGACATGGCGTGGAGCCGCGTGGGCAATCCTGAAGATGTGGTGACGGTGGGGCAGGAGATCGAAGCGAAGATCCTGAAGATCGACCGCGAGAGCCGCAGGATTTCGCTCGGACTGAAGCAACTGCTGCCGGAGCCGTGGGAGACGGCGGGCGAACGGTACAAGGCGGGCGGGCGCGTGACCGGCACAGTGACGCGGCTGATGGATTTTGGCGCGTTTGTGGAGCTGGAGCCGGGGATCGAAGGCATGATCCATGTGTCGGAGATGTCGTGGGTGAAGAAGGTGCGGCGGCCCAGCGATATCCTCGGCGCGGGCGACTCCGTGGACGCCGTGATCCTGTCGGTGAGTCCCGGAGAGCGGCGGATTTCGCTGGGGCTGAAACAGGCGCTGGGCGATCCCTGGGCGGATGCGGGGAAGAAACTCCCGGTCGGCTCGGCGGTGGAGGGCCCGGTGACAAAGCTTGAGAAGTTCGGCGCCTTTGTGCAGATGGCCGAGGGCGTGGAAGGGCTGGTCCACATCAGCGAGATCACGGCAGAGCGGCGGCTGGCGCATCCTGCGGACGCGCTGAAGGTGGGGCAGGTGGTGCGCGCGCAGGTGCTGGCGATCGATGTGGAGAAGCGGCAGGCGAAGCTGAGCATGAAGCAACTGGTGCCGACCAGCCTGGACGAATATCTGGCCGAGCACCAGTTGGGCGACGCGGTCTCCGGGCGCGTGCTTTCGGAGTCGCCAGGCGAGGCGACGGTGGAGCTGGGCGAAGGGATCCACGCAGCGTGCCGGGTGAAGGAGGGCAAGGGCGAGGCGGCGGCAAGCGCTGGCGGGGCGGATTTGTCGGCGCTCACTTCCCTGCTGCAGGCGAAGTGGAAGGGCGGCGCTGGAGCGGGCGCGGCGAAGCCAGAGCCGCTGCGAGCGGGTCAGGTGAGGAACTTCAGGATTGTGGAGCTGGATCGCGAGGGGAAGCGGATTGCGGTGGAGATGGTCTGAGCTGGGACCGCTGCCGGTTTAGCTCAGGCCGACGCGATGAACCAGATCCGCGAAGCGGGGATCGCCGCGGAGCGGATCAAAATAAGGGTGGGTTTTGACGAATTGCAGGATGTTGGATTTCTCGTCGTAAGCCTGCTCGAGCCAGTAAAAGGCCTGCTCCTGGTCGTCGAGGCCGAGGTAAGCGTTGACAAAGGCGCCGGCGGGGACATAGCCCTCAGCTCTGCGCCGCTTTAAGGATGCGAGCAGCCGAAGCGCGTCGCCGCGCCGGCCGGCGTGAGCATAAGCGCGAATGAGGACACCGGTGGCAGCGGGACTGCCATTGGAAAGAGCGACGGCCTTTTCCAGCACTGGAACGGCGGCGGCCGCCTGATTGTCGGCGATCAGCGCGAATCCCAGGGTCAGGAGGGTGCCGGCATCGTCGGGCTCAACGACGGCCGCACTGCGGGATTCGCGTACGGCTTCGTCAAAACGATGGGACTGGAAGAGAATCCAGGACACGTCAGCTCCGGAGACTGTGGTGGGATCGAGTTGTCGGGCGAAGCGGATCTGCGCGATAGCTTCGTCGGTGCGTCCCTGGCAGGAGAGCCAGCCGGCGAAGCCGGCGTGGGCACCGGCATCGTTGGGATTCAGATCGAGCGCGCGCCGATATTCCGTCTCTGCTTCGCTCCAGTGCCATTGCCTCTGCAGGGTGTCCGCCAGCAGGACGTGCGCCTGGACGAGATCAGGATCGAGAGCCAGTGCCTGCCGGGCGAAGTGGATCTCTTTAGGGCGGGTTTCGGCGGGAGACTCTCCGGCGTAGACGGTTCCGAGGCTGCCGTAGGCCTGGGCCAGGCCGAGGTAGGCGGGGGCAAAGGCCGGGTCGCGGCGCACCGCCGCTTCGAAGTCGGCCACGCTCTGTTCCATGGCGGCACGGGTATTCCCCTGTCTGAGTGCAAACCTTCCCTGCAGATAACTCTCGTAGACTTCGGGAGCGACGGGGCGCGTGGCGGTGAGCCGCTGGCGCTCGTAGCCGGTCACGGTGACTTCCACCTTATCCGCAATCGCCTGGGCGAGGTCGCTCTGCAGGGTGAGTACGTCGCGCATCTCCCGGTCATACGTCTCGGACCAGAAATGTTCGTCAGTAGCGCCGCGAATAAGCTGAGCGGTCACGCGGATGCGGCTCCCGTCGCGGATGATGGAGCCTTCCACGAGGGCATCGACGCCGAGCATTTTCGCGATTTCCGGGGCCGAGAGCTGTGTATTCCTGAAGCGCTGCACGGAGGTGTGCGAGGTAAGGCGAAGGTTGTGAATCTCAGAGAGGCTGCCGATGAGCGCCTCGGTGATGCCGTCGGCGAGGTAGTCCTGGTTCGGATCGCCGGAAAGGTTGCGCAGGGGCAGCACGGCGAGGGAGCGGATCTTGGCCGGAGCTGGCGCTGCGGGAGCGGCGGTGCGATGACGCAAGGCGAGCCACGAAGCCACTCCCAGAGCGAGGATCAGGACAGAGACGAGAGCCGGACGGACGCGGGGAAAGGAGGCGCGGTTTGGATGGGCAGCCGTGCCGGCGGCGAGGACCGGCAGAGCGGCTTCGATCCGCAGCCTGCGGCTCACGACCCAGGCATCCAGTTCGTGGGTGAGGGCATAGACGGAACCGCGCTTCGCGTGCAGGTGCCGGTGGACGGGCATGGCTTCCCGCTTTTCCCACCGCTGGACGGTGGTGATGTCGCGGTTGAGGTAGGCCGCGATTTCCTTCCAGGAGTCCAGCCGCTTTTCCGGTGGCCTGCCGAGGGACGGGATTTCGATCGACCGGTGACCCATTGCGGCTCTCCGGGCTGTGCAGGGGAAGTGTGGCGATTGTACGCCGCGGCAGGGAGACGGCAATAGGGGGCGTTTGACGGCAGCGGGACGTTCCGCGTGTTGCTGCTTGACCCCGCGCAGTTCCATGTCCCAGTGTGGCGGGAGTTTCGGCGGAGCCTGGCCGCGGTTGCAGCTGCGTTGCCGCCCATCCCCAACTTCGGAGATACGGTTATGAATCACAAAACCCTGAGTTTCTCTGTCCGCATGCTGTCTGCCTTTGCATTGCTGGCCGGCGCCAGCGCCTTCGCTCAGCGCCCTCTCGACGTGCATTTCAGCGGCGTGCTGAACGACTATTCCCCCTCCACCGTCAAAGGCGGTCCCTGGGAAATGCACGGCACCTGGTCGCTTGACCTCAATGGGGCCTCAGGCCGGGCAGACTTCTCCGCGGCTATGACGATGTCCGGCTACGGAAAAACGGCGGACGGCGCCGTCGATCCGACCCAGGGCGGGCAGAGCGCTCACACACACAACATCCGGCTGACCAATATCAAAGTCATCTGGGACATGACCGGCTGCCCCACCTACAGCCCCGCCACGCAACAGGGCTTTCAGATTCAGGGTACGGTGAGCCTGATGACCGGCAATGGCAGCAACGCGACGTTTGAGACCAATCCGCCGTCATCGGTGCTGCAGGTCTGCATCACCGGGGGCGACCTGGTTCCGTACTCGGTGCCTTATTCCAACATGACGATGCAGTTTACGGGTCCGGCGACCACTCATTTTGGGACGCAGGCCATCCACGGCGACGTCCGGACGCTGGAATTCCTCGGCGGCTTCCGGTAAACGGCGGAGCTCGGTAAAGCGTTCAGGCGGCTCGGAAGCGATTGCACGCCTCCGGAGCCGTTACGGGCGGGCCAGGTGCGGAATTTCACGATTGTGGAGCTGGATCGCGACGGGAAGCGGATTGCGGTGGAGGTGGGTTGAGAGCCGTTGACATTTTGCCGAGACGCGGCGGACACCGCTCTATGACGGTCGGGATTTCAGCAACTGCTCCAGCAGGGGATGCTCCGGTTGCGCGAACGGATCCACGATGGTGACACCGTTCCATGTGAAACCGGGGTGCCTGTCTTCGGAGAGTAAAACGCTGCAACCGGCTTCGGCAGCGGCGCTCAACATGACAGCATCCCAGAGGCTGAACTGCCGCGAGACCAGTTCGAGGGCTCCCAAAAATACGGAGCCCGAGGTATCTGCCAGCCGGAATGCATATTCCCATCGGAGAACGGCCGTTCGCGCATCCTCGGGGGCACGCTCTGCCTTCCGCACCAGCACGGTGAAGAGTTCGCCGAGCGCCTGAACTGGGATGACAGTATCCTCAGGCAACTTCTCTACCAGGCGCCAGGCTTGTTGTTTCTTTGGGCCGTCGTTCAGGCCTTCCGCGTAAGCCAGGATGTTGGTGTCAAGGGCAGCTTTCAAGGCTGGTCCTCGGAAGCGTTCTCATAGAGTTCGTCGCGCGTCCAGTGGCCGGCGTCGACGGCAGGCTGGCTGCGAAGCCTCTCCAGCAGTGCTGCGCGAGCCTCGACGATGGTGCGCCTACCCTCCCCGAGTGGAGCGATCCGCGCGATGGGGCGGCCGTGGCTGGTTACGAGATACGTGTTACCTCGGCGAACTCCGTCCAGGAGTCGCGAAAACTGCCGGTTGGCCTCCGTGGCCGAGATCAGCTCTTCCATCCGGACCTCTCAAGAAGTAGTTATATTCACTACTATACGCCCGGCGAAACTACTTGCGGCTTGCCCTTTTCGTTGAGCTCGATGAATCCATACGGCGTGTGGTGGTCGTGGGTGAAGAGGACCATCCACCGCTCGGGAATGGCGCGCGCGTAGAATCGCTTGCGCTCCTCGATGCAACGCAGCGGATCGAGGTCGTAGCCCATCACCCAGGTGATATCGAGGTGGGCGCTGGTGGGGATGAGGTCGGAGATGTAGGTGGCGCGCTTGCCCCCCGAGTCGATGTGGACAGCGAGGAGCTGCGCGGTATGCCCGGGAAAACATTCGACGGAGATGCCGGGAACGATCGGGGTGGTCTCGCCAGGGCGCGTGTCGAGCAAGGTCATCTGGCCTGATTCAACTAACGGATCGTAGTTGTCGCTGGTGTAGCTGACTGCGTCGCGCTCCAGCTGGAGATGGCCGTGCTCCACCTCGCCGCGATGCGCGAAGTAGCGAGCGTTGGGAAAGGTGGGAACGACGCGGCCGTCGGGCGTTCTGGTGGTGTTCCAGCCGCAGTGGTCGAAGTGCAGATGGGAGTTGACGACGATGTCGACTTCTTCCGGACGGATTTGCGCGGCGGAGAAGGCGCGCGGAAGCTGCTCTTTCGCCTCGAAGATGGCGCGCAGCTTATCCGGGAGCTTGTTGCCGATGCCGGTTTCGATGGCGACTGTGTGCTTCCCGGTGCGGACGATGACGGTGTTGAGGCCGAGGAGAATGCGGTTCTGCTCGTCGGCGGGAGCGCGTTTTTCCCAAAGAGGCTTGGGAACAACGCCGAACATGGCCCCGCCATCGAGGAAATAGGTGCCGTCGCTCAGGATGGTCAGCTCAAAGTCGCCGAGAGTAGTGCGGGCGCGGATCAGGTCGTCAGAGTCGGGGCGCTCGGAGGGATGCGGCATCGGATCAGCGTCTGTGCTCCACCCGCCCGCGCTCGGGATGTTCCTCATGCTCCGGCTGCGGCATCAGGTAGCGCTCGAAGTGATCGAGAATCTTCGTGAAGACAATGGTCTGGTCGTCGGGGCCGGAAATCGAGTGCGTCTTGCGCGGGAACAGGTTCAGATCGTAAGGAATGCGCGCCTCGATGAGCTTCTGGATGTACTGGATGGTGTTCTCCAGGTGGACGTTGTCGTCGCCGGTGCCGTGCATGATGAGGATATGGCCGCGAAGATTGGCGGCGCTGGTGACGTCGGAGTCGGCGGTATAGTTCTGCTCGTCCTCAGAAGGCAGGCCCATGTAGCGCTCGGTGTAGATGGAGTCGTAATCGCGCCAGTCGGTGACGGGGGCGACGGCGACTCCGGCCAGGAAGCTGTCGCTGTGGGAGAGCGCGAAGAGGGTGAAGCTGCCGCCCCAGCTCCAGCCCCACCAGCCCAGGCGGTGCGGGTCGAGCTGCGGATACTGGCGCAGGACCTGATCGATGGAGGCCATCTGGTCGGCGAACTGCGGCGGTCCGAAATTGTGCCAGCAGACCTGCTCGAAGTCGCGTCCGCGGCCGCCCATGCCGCGGTTGTCCACGTGCAGCACGGCGAAGCCATGCTGGGCGAGCAGCTGATCGAAGAAGAGGCGCCGGCCGCCCCAGGCGTCGCTGCCTTCCCCCACGCCCGGACCTCCATAGGGGTTGACGATGAGAGGCACACTGCGCGGGCTGGCCTTGCCGGGCGGCAGCAGGATGGTCCCGTAGAGCTTCGTGCTGCCGTCGGCGGCCACGAGCGTGAGCGGAGTGGGCGGAACGAGCCGGTGATCGCGCAGCGGCGTGGAGTGCCAGAACGGCGTGCACTCGCCGGTGGGCGAGCAGGCGGCGACGGTGGGCGGCGTGAGGCGGGCTGAGTAAGTGTCAATGTAAGAGCCGCCGTGTTCGGGGAAGTCGGGACGATGTACGCCGGGCGTTTTGGAGATGCGGCGGCGATTGGAGCCATCGAGCTGCACCGCCCAGATCTGCTGCTGGCTGGGATCGCCCTGATTGGAGAGGTACCAGACCGTTCCGGAGGCGGGATCGACGGCTTTGATGGCGCCCACCTCGTAGTCGCCGCTCTCCAGTTCGCCGGCCAGCTGCGCCTGAGCGCCGAGAGGGTTGCCGGGATCGAAGGTGTAGCGGTAGATGTGCG
>Ga0335075_10011088_pt1 | contig 13640 bp, 15 predicted proteins | sample Lox_Sample_24_FD_206723 | JGI IMG/M metagenome (GOLD analysis project Ga0335075, IMG submission 206723) | Soil microbial communities from Loxahatchee National Wildlife Refuge, Florida, United States - Lox_Sample_2.4 | ecosystem: Environmental > Terrestrial > Soil > Wetlands | place: USA...
AAAGGGGAGAAGAAGCCTTGCCGTCGGAAGGCTTAGACCCGACATAGTCTTATATGGAGAAGAGCATCCATCTGCCCACCTAGTTGCGCCTCTGATTACACATGATCTCTCGCTGGGACCAGATATCTTACTCATATTAGGGACAAGCCTACGAGTACATGGGTTGAAAGTTATAGTGAGGGAGTTCGCAAAGGCAGTCCACGGAAAGGGTGGGAAAGTGGTCTTTGTGAACATGACGAAGCCGCCAGAAAGTATTTGGGGAGATGTTATAGACTACTGGGTTGAGTGGGACTGCGATGCCTGGGTAATAGATTTGAAGGAGAGAAGAAAGGAGATATGGTTACCACTAGGTGCCTCCAACGATGCTTCTTCAAAGGAAGAAAAGCCTAGGACCGTGGCGAAGAATCCAGCTGCTACAAGACCCGACGTAACAAATGGCGCATACCTAACTATGAAGATCGTAGATCAGCTTGGACGAATCTCTGGGAGGATATCTGATACCGCAAATCATGTTCAGAGCGACGAGCAACAGTCGGCCATGCCTACAACAATGGAGGAAGGAAGCAAGAAGAGGAAGAAATCCTCCCCGCCTCGACCACAGGCAGTGCGACCTAACAAGGAGAACGGCGCATACCTTGTGTTTGAAATCGTAAACAATCTTCGACGGCTTTGTGCAGGCTGGGTTACAAATCCTGCAATAAACGGGAAACTACCGTTGGGTACGATCTCTGCGAATATATATGGTCGACCTAAGACGAAGTTAAGACACCCAGTGACGAAGGCGCATGACTTACCTGAAATTCCCACACCTGCAAACAGCGATCAAGCAACACCACCCCTGACGCCGGGAACGCAGCGGATTAAGAGCCTGGGAAGTATATCGGCAATATTATCGAGTCCATTGAGGTATTGGCGGGATCGATAGGTAGGGCACTGGTCAAGGGATGATCGATATTGCTTAAGAGATGGAACCAGGAATAATCTACGAGGTATTCTATAGAGCCATCTATTGCTCAGATGGTCATACCAGATCTTGAAAATATATTCCCCTCGTCTGCCATGAAGCTTACTACTCTTGATCTAAACACGATGTATCAGGCAGTGCAAAGCTCAAGTATTTGCACCCGCACCATCCTTGGCCAAGTCTCCGCCCTCAACAGCCTCCCTCTGCCCAACTTTCTCTCCAGCAAGCAAATATTCGCCCTTACCCACCCTCTCACAAAGTTCCTTCAGAATGCGACCCGCCCACTCAAAGTCAGCCATCTCCAAATAAACCTGCCCACTCATCCTTGCCCACCACGCATCCTGGAAATAATAAATTGCAATAAAAGTCTTATACTCATCCATCAAAGTATCCAACATCCAAGCCGTGGCATCGACCCCGTACCCTGGCTTCACGACATACTCTCCCTGTGCAGTCCTGGTCTCTTGCGAGTGCGAAATCTGCAGCGGCAAACGCACATTCACCATACAACACTGGGTAAGAGTCCCTGCCTTATTATCCATAATCTCCGTCCGCAGCACCTCCGCAATCTTCCTGCTCCCCTCCATCACCAACTCTTGACAATACTTTCTAATCGCTTCTTCGCCGCCACAAGCTCCCTGGCGCCATTTCAGCGCTTCCGGCACGCATATATAAGGAGTGTTATCCAACGTGCCTACGAACTCGAAGTTCGCCACGAAGGGGGACTTCGCGTTGCTCGGCAGAGGGTTAATAAATGCAGAATCTGGATCCCGGGGCACGAAGCCGTGGGATGTGGGCATTGTACTGCGTATTAGCGACTGGTTACGCTCAGGGACGTGGAAGATGGCGCAGCCGCGCGGTACGAAGAGCCATTTGTGGAGGTTGCTGACGAAGAAATCGGGGTTTAGGGCCGAGAGGTCCAGGTCTAGGTGCCCGATGCCGTGGGCGCCGTCGATGAGGCTTAGGATACCTTCTTGATGGCAGGTTGCGGTTAGAGCCTCGAAGGGCATGCGGACACCCGGGAGGGAGCTGACGGTGTCGTAGATGGCGAGGCGGGGCCGACGGCCTGCGGCGCGGGAGTCTTGGATAGCGGTAGTGAATTTGAAGATCAGGGCCGCGTCTTCGATGGGGTAGACTATGTCGATTCGGCGGGCTTTGACGAGGTCTTGCGAGGCTTCACAGGTGTAGTCTACGGCTTTTCCGCAGGCGCCGTAGACGGTGTTGAAGTAGAAGATCTCGTCTTTGCCGTCAGGATTCCAAACGAGGTTTCGCAAGACGGTATTCACGCCGGTGGTTGCGTTTGGGATGTATACCACCGTCGAGACGGAGATATTGAGGACTTTGGCGATGGCTTCTCTAGACTCGTCCAGTAGCTTGGGGTATAGATAACGGATGAACGGGTCCGGTTGAGCTTCGACTTGCTCCTGGAGCTCTCGATACTTATTCCGAATTGCAATTGGGTATGCACCGAAGGAACCTGAAACCTGTGAGGAACTTACCAGTGTAGGAACGAATTGGAACTATAGAATATAACTTCCATACCATGATTCATGTTCTTGAAATTGGTTCCAAAGGGGAATTGCTTCAGCATTTCCTTCCCAAAAGGCATCCGCTCATAGCTAGTCTTCTCGTTAAGAGAAAGACCGGATATATCACCCATAATGGAGGGGTTTACAAGAAATTTGATAAAGATAACGTTGATGATATAGTGATCCAATAATATTTATATTGAAACAAATCTTGTCTATATCTCAATGGCAAGGTCGAGAGATGGGTAGAAGCACTGAGATTGATAGACAGGGCTACTCAATCTTGAGATATGAGTCACTTACAATGAACTGATGGATGATTAGATTTCCCAAGGGGGTGCGATTGCGGACGCCATGTAAGGGGCGGGATGATAGAAGGACGAACATCATGCCGGTGATAGACGACAATAGACGCTAAAGGCCGCCGACGCCCATTCAATCACACCTGCAGCTCAGATTAATTCAACGTCACAGCAACAACCAACATGCCCTGCTAACCTAGGCTGTCTCTCAGAATGTCTCTTGCTCAGCTGTCTCGTCTGCTTCCGCTACCGGAAGCTGACTTGCAGCAGATTTTGGACTATGCAGCTACTCTCTCGAAGCAAGATGCTGCGGATCACTTCAATAATTTACTCGGCGAGTCACCACAGTCCATAGAGTTCATTTCTTCATTCAATTCACGTCGACAAGATCAAAAACACACCTTATCCGCGACAGAATCTTCAACGTCTGAGGTGCCAAAACCGATTCGCAAACAGCCCAAAAAGAAGCCTCGTCTTCACACCCCGCCACCCCGCCAAATCCAGGACACATACGCTGGCCAAGGTCAAGCATATACGAAGCAGGATGAACAAGACTACATCTCAAAGAAGCCAGCAAGTAGCTCCGCCTTTCAAAACCAACCCGCCGTTACCCAACCGCCCACATCACGAACCCCACCGTCAGCAGCGGGCCACCTCATATCAGACTTTAAGCCAACCTCAAGAAGCGCACCCGCCTCTCGCACCTCCTCCCCAGCACCCAAGACCAAAGTGAACATCACAGGTGGCATGCCCATGCATGGCGCTTCCACCGCCCTCACAGAACTCGACTCCGCCATACGCTCCCTCGAGCTACAAACCAACCCCAGTATCAAAGACATCTCCGCCCGCCGCTGCGACTGCAACGCAACCCGGCATCCCCTCCTCGCCGCCGCGCCCAACTGTCTCAACTGCGGCAAAATCATCTGCGTTAAAGAAGGCCTGGGGCCATGCACATTTTGTCGAAGACCATTACTGTCCCCAAGCGAAATCCAAGCTATGATCCGCTCACTCAAAGAAGAACGCGGCCGTGAAAAAATGGTCCTCGACGCCTCCGCACACCGCAGGGCGGATGTCTCACGTACGCCCGCGCCCTTCAGCGCGCCACGCACCGGCGGCCCCACACCCGGCGAAGCTGGACTAGGCCTGAGCGCTGCGGAGGTGGCGATGCGGAAAGCGCAAGAACACCGCGATAGGCTGCTGGGGTTTCAGGCGCAGAATGCGAAGCGTACGACCGTACGGGACGAGGCCGCGGAGTTTGAGACGCCGGATGCGGGGACTAGTGCGTGGGCGAGCCCGGCGGAGCGCGCGAGGCAGTTGAAGGCGCAGCAGAAGGTTCTCCGGGAGGTGGAGTGGAATGCACGGCCGGAGTATGAGAAGAGGAGGCAGGTGCTTAGTATTGATCTTGTGGGGGGGAAGGTGGTCAAGCGGATGGGGTTTGTGGAGAGGGAGAGGGAGCGGCGGGCTCAGAGTGATGAGGATGATGACGATGTTGTGGATCAGAGCGTTTTGACGGAGACTACTGGGAATGCGGATAGAGGCCATAGCAAGGGGACGTTCAGCCACAATCCCTTACTGGGGACTTTGATCAAGCCGGTTTATGACGGCGGCAAGGGGAAAAGGGTCGATAAGTCTGACGGCGAGAGGAAGAAGAAAACTTGGAGAAGAGTCCAAGACGATTATGATGATAATGAGGAGATTATCCTCGATGGAGGCGTTTATGGCGGCAGAGATGCATCGGATAGGTAGCTGGGCGATGAAGAGCATTGCTTTTGGCTGACGGATAGATAACCCCCTGGCCATTCTATCTCTATATAAACTAATAGAAGTACTAGATTTGCACTGCAATTAGACACTGCAATCACAGCTGCAGTTCTGGAAGCTATTTGGCCTTGCCTTTTCAATTCCTGGTCGGCGTGAAGTGAGTTTGTGCTACCTCTGGCCTTTTGAAGGCAGGTAGTATTACGCTTTTGGGACTAGCGCCATTATCTGCGTCACTCTGCCCTCTGGTTAAAGTGCAACTGAAGAGATTTGCAAAAATTTACCGGATCTACACTGTGCTCTGGGCTGAGGAGTACGTACATGTTGATGACGCAGATATAGAGGCAACCTGGGGACGATGGCGTTTTGTCGCGCAGCTAGCCCTTGTCAAGCATTAGCGCCATTCCCGTTGTAGGGTCTTCTTGTTGATTGAGGTTCTGCTATCGTTGAAGACCTTCTTGTCGGTGTTTAAGCTTGAGGTGTGTAGTGGGGGGTTGGGTGTCGTGAAGGTTGCTTTTAATATTCATGTTGGCCGCAGGAACAATGCTCCGTAAAGATTCTCCTACCTTTTGAGGATGTGAGGAGAAATCCAAAGATGTCATTTTTAAGTGTTGAAGATACTCAGGCAAGAGGCAGCATGATGAATATAGAGCCTGCACTAGAAATTTGGGAAACGGATGCTTGCATAACAGAAAAGTCACAAAATGCTTAATATAAATTTGAATAGCAGAAAGTCCTTGTATCTAAAGCCTCGTGATAAAACCTCATCTGAGGTCTATTGCCCGTTGTTGTCAGGTTTTATAACAGAAAGCCTTGCACCTCAGGAAAATTGCAACAAAACAGATATCCTGCCTGCGGAAAGCCCGGTAATCACAAATTTTCATCCCGCTATTTAAACTCCTTAGTATCTCTCGCGACTGTGACTGCGACTCCGGTGGCCATGATGGTGATGATGATGGCCTCCCTCGCTTCCACTTCCGTATCCAGAACCATACCCATAGCCCTGTTGTGGTTGGAGATATCCTTGCTGCTGCTGCTGCTGCTCCTCCTTGTGCTTCTTGTGCTTGTGCTCCAGGGCGTTTGCCCCAATAGCTCCTACCACGCTGCCGAGCACGGTCCCGAGTACGCCGCCTCCTAACTCATGTCCAATAAAACCGCCGCCAGCACCGCCGACTAGGGTCGCTCCAAGACCTCTCTCGCCATCTGGACCAACTGGTCCTTCGGAGCCTGGTGGATAGGCGCCTTGTTGTTGGTCTTGGGGAGGATAAGGCTCGCCGGAGCGATTGTCTGAGTACGGTGCGGGAGAGCTACCGTAGGATGGTTGCTGGGGTGGATATTGATTTTGTGGAGGATATTGATTTTGTTGATGTTGTTGAGGAGGATAGCCTTGGCCGTAGGGAGCTTGCTGTGGTGGAGGTGCTTGACCATAGGCAGGTTGTGGTGTCCCGTATGGACTCTGCTGCGGCGGCGGGCCATTGTAATTCTGCTGGCCACCGTAGTTACCGCCTCCATAATAATCTTGATTCGACATGTTGATGATGTTGTGATTGAAGATAATGCGAGAAGATGAGTTTGCTGATGGTATTGTGTTGTGGAATGTGAAAGAGTGATGGGGATGTTTGTAGGATTTATACTGTTACAGGGAGAAGGCTGAGCAAATGACGAGGCGAGAATTGGTGAGTGATGTAACTGCAGCCCCGCGATTTGCTGACCTCTTTGGGTATTCACTTAGCAGCGATCACTTGCCGCCCGTATTAAACCTGTTGCTTCCGTAGCGAATCTTACGCCTCAGCCAGCCATCGCCTCGTCCGAAACACATAGAATCTCGCATATCTTGGCGTCAACGTCGGCGCGAGGCTGAGCAACCACTGCGCCGCAAGTGCTTCGCACACATCCGAGAATGCCGTCACTGGCTTTTTTTTTGCGGGGCGGTAATTGCGCAACTAGTGCACAGCCACAATCACATTTGATGGCGTTTGCATACAGACGGGACTTACATTGCCAACAACGCAAATTAAAGCTCGATGGTATTCACATAATCCTATCAATTCACACGATAATGACAAACAATCTTGAGTCTGTAGTATCATGAAATGGCTGAATTACTTTCAACGATCCAGATGGACGACTGTATATTCACCCATTTGGTGATGAGGAATATTGATTCTCGGCATTGCGACACTTGAAGGAAGTCACTTTTACTCCTGCTGACAAGAATCAATTTTGTTATAATCTCCTTAATATATCTACCACCTGAAGTTTGAAGATTATATCACCGAATAGCCTGGGACACTTTGCGTCTTAGGCAAATTCCGCATCTGGATCTTAAAAGCCGTGCGAGCACAAAGCCCAGCAGATTGGTCATTAAAGAGGATAGTAGTACATGAAGGATTCGCGTGGCGACATGCATTTGGAAATCAGCCCATTGATGAAAGCTCCTAGGACTTAGAACTGATTTAAAATTGGTTAGGAGTGAGTGCGAACCTCATGAAGGCACTATCAAATGTGGTGACACAAAACTGTCTCGGTTATTGGTTTTCCACAGTTCTCCCCAAGTCGTCCAAATGGACTGCTGTAGAATCCGTGACGCTTGCTATCTGCATGGAACAGCATGCCATATGAATGCAAATGCATCCATGGAACCAGTACTTCTCAATGTAAAAGAGGCTTGAGAATGGGTGCGAAGTATATGACCGAATGAATTACCAAACGGCTGCGAGTATTGAACGAAATACCAATTATATCTGGGTAGACGACAAGGGCGGTCCGTTATCCCTTTGAACAGATCAGATTGGAAAAGGTAGTTGCAACAAAAGTTAATCACAGATATACCGATCCATAAAATATTCTTATTGACAAGGTCAATTTTCAACGAGAAACGAACGAACAGGAAGGAGTCCAGTACGATATGCATGCTGAGCTCAATTCGCCGACCACAAAATGCAATCAATGGTAGTAATGGCATTCGACAAGGGCTGACCTTAAGTAGAGAGTACGAAGGGCTTGAAAAGGAAAGATGCATGACGACTACAGGGCCGTCTCAGCCCCTTATTCATACATACGGGACTCCTTAACATCAGACTATCCAATTTTGCTGCTTCTTGACCGTCATTGCAAATTTTAGCGATATTCCTTCCTTAAGGCAACTATATCATGATGCATAAAGGTTTCAGGATTTAGAAAAGTTAGATGTGATATAGCGGTTAAGTGTGCAGCTCTTAACGCGGTGCCTGAGTAAAGGCAAATTTACAAACTGAGTCGCGTGGTTCGTTCCTGCAGGCGCGCTAAAAAATCGATTAGCGAACTACACATCAGACGCTGGTCTCCGATTTCTCGATTTCTTGTCGTCTTCTTTTGACAACAACCTCTCTGTCATACAACTCTCAGTTCCTTCTCACGTGCCTAAGTCTCACACAAACACGCAGACACGCCTTATTTCTGCAAATCACTTTTGACACCCTGTACCTCAGTACTTGCCTCGCAGCGTCTTCGAAGCGATCTTTCGCGTTCTCCGTTCTCGCGACACACTACCAATTCCACCAGGATATCCACTTCTCTCAGGTCCTAACGCTTAGATTTCGTCAAACATGCCTTCACACATGCCATCAAGCTTTGCTTCAGCTGCCGCAGGCCAGAATTCAAGTCGAGATTCCAGAGGGAATGCTAGGGGGGATACTCGTGGAAGCGGGGACTGGTATGTTTGCTCTTAGGACTACTCTCCTAGTAAATTGCATAATCTAGCCCTGTGCAACGCCCTATACAGGAGCTTAGATTTATATTTCAGTTTGAGCTACTAAGCCCTGAGCTGTCTCAAACTGCATATATCGAGCTCGATCTGAGCCATCTGCGACTCCGAGTCTTGCGCAGGTGGGCTAACCTTTGACAGGCCCCGACGAGAGAACAGAGGTCCAAATGGAACATTAACACTCCGCCGCTCATCCACAACTCCTCACAGCGCATCATCGCAGCAATTCGGTCAGGCGGATGTGTCAACTTCGTTGTCTAGTTCAGATGCCAGTTTTGGCCAATCACAGCAGCAGTACATAAACCAAGGCGTCGAATTGAACTCGGAGGGTCGATTTTCGAAGAATAAACTGCTTGATATCTATAGAATGCAGCAAGATATAGACCAATCAAACAATGACGTATCAAGACTATTCATGAGCAATTGGGATCCGGCACAATCAAATGGTACTAGCGGACGTGGATGGGGCAAAAGCAATGATACTAGAGACCAGAATTATGGACCAGAGGTCTGTTGGGATCAGAGTGGACAAGTTCAACCTATTGGTCTCGAAGAAATGTCAGAACTAGAAAGAATTGTAAGTTGCTTGATGAGTTAATTAGCTTTGGTGAAGCTAAAATTCAGCAGATATTCTCCGGTGATGTCAACTCTCCGCTAAAGCCCCCGCCTCAGAATGCCAGCAAGGAGCAAAACACTCCGGGTTCTTCCAGTGGACGGAAGACATCAATATCTCATGGCCAAGGTGGCGCTAGCAATTTCGGGATGACTTCTCCAACGTCTACTCGTCCTAGCACACGTCGCAGGGATACTAGTGACTCTGTTCCGTACTCTTCACTGGCCTCTCCTGGAGGAACTGGCCGATTCAATCGAGAGGAAACATCTCCATTCTTAAGCCGCAAACCAACAGATGCCAAGGATAGCTTGTATGGCACGCCTGGGTCCGAAGATCGTCCAGAGGAAGGCACTGGGGGTAATGCAACATCGAAGATGGCTTTGCCATTCGGAGGATTGGTACGCAGTAATACTGGAGGAAATGCTCTCAGTAACGGCCCTACTTCACCATGGGGCACTATACCTGCAAATACAACACTATCACCTATGGGCAATTTTGGCAGTTTTGCAATGCCTGGTCAGCAGTCCACGTTGGGAGAGAAAAGACCGGGTTTTGGGACAACAAGAGGTGAAAGTAGATTGGTTTCCCTTATGCCGCGGGAAAGCTCTGAGGATCTAATGTCTAAATCTGGGGAAGCAAGCAAGGGACAAGAGAGTGCGCGACCGTGGAGATCGCGACCTCGCACTGATACAGACCCATTTGGCGAAGAGAGTGGGGGTCTAGAAGAGAGCCAGGATATGGCTTCACTACTTAGTCAACAGCGCAGGGCTCCAGGTCTCGATACTCCAAATCGTCATATATCCAGCGACTTAGGCATGTCTGATATGCCGGGATTTCGAGACCCTACGCAACGCCGTGATGAAACTCAACAAACCCCCCAGGGCCATCATGGGGCTGGTCATGAACAGTTTAGTCCTACAGACACCAACCCATATGGTAGTCCAGCAACCGGTGAAAGAGATGAGACGGATCATGCCAATGCTGATAGTGAAAATATGCAGCAAATGAAGGCACATGCATTGGGCGGCATTCCAGAAAGTGGCCCAAATCAATATGGGACCTTACCTCGTGGATTCGCTCCGGGGACATTTGATGGCAGTGACCGCAGCCAAAACTCGAGCGCCGGGGCCTCAAAGCCCTTTTCCTCTCTGGGTGGGCTTTCCGGGCTTGGTGGATGGCCAACGACTTCCAATCCGGTAGGGACACCAGATCGTGAACGGCCAAATTTTCAAGGTGCGTTCGGTAACACGATATTTGGCCCCATGAGTGACATGCAATCGCCCAGTCTTGGAAATCTGGGCGGAGCGTTTGGTAGTGGATCCTCCGGCAATCACTCGGGCTCAAATACCATCGGCCGTGGCAGTAAACTGGGCTCGCTCTTCCCTGCCGCTATGCAGGCTCAAATGCAAGGCACCGAGAATGAGACTCCCGGAGATAACGGTGACCACAGACAGAACAGTAGCTTCGGTGCTATTGGCAGAAATGCTATTGGTAGTAACTCTAGAGATACAGACAGCCCGATGCGATCTAGTAGAGGTGTCTTCGATGATCTACTCCAAGCTTCAGAATCGCGAGGCCAAGGATCCATCTCCTCTGCCGAATTGTCGCAAACCTTAACTTCATCGGCACCACACACGGTTCCATCATATGCTCCAGCGCCTACATCTGCACCGAACTATCAGCCTTCGCAAGGCTCGTCAGACTCCACGTCGGGTTCATTACCCCCAACCCAACAGCGGACTATGGTAATGCCTGATCGCATGAGGTGGGTATATCTGGATCCGCAAGGTCAAGTTCAGGGACCCTGGTCTGGTCTTGAAATGCATGATTGGTATAAGGCCTCCTTCTTCACGGCAGATCTGTCAGTCAAAAAGGTTGAAGATGCGGAGTTTGAGCCTTTGGGACAATTGATCCGGCGCATTGGCAATTCTCGTGAGCCATTCCTCGTACCACAGATTGGTGTACCGCATGGTCCAGCCACAACCCAAGCTGGGGCTCCCTTTGCACCAACGGCATCGGCTTCAGGTGCGGGGTTGTCACAGCAGGGCTCTGTCCAACCGCCGTTTGCTGGTGCCTTCCCCAGTTTTGGTACCACTTTAACCGCCGAACAGCAAAACAACCTTGAGAGGCGAAAACAAGAAGAGCAGTATCTAATGGCCCGGCAGCGAGAATTTCTTGCACAACAACAAGTCACCATGAAGCAATTGCAGATGCAAGGAGCAATACCGTCCGCCTTGCACCATCACTCCAGTGCCCACAGCCTCCAAAGTCAGCCTAGCTTCGGAAGTATTACATCTCCGATCGGCATACAACCTCAAGCGCAGCTCCCAGGAGCTCAAGGTTTCTTCGAAGGAGTCTCCAGACAAGCTAGCGGTCCCGGACCAATGGCTATGCCACAGGATTTCCTACGTGAGGAGGAGCTGGCACGCTTGAGCATACAAGATCGTCAGCAGGCTTATGTGCCTGGCATACCAGGGACCCATATACAACAGACACAGCAGCTGCCATCTATGCTACAGCAGCAGCCAGATTTGCAACGAGATGCCGCTAGAATGGAGCAAATTCGCCAAAATGACCCGCAGGTTTTCAAAGCGCGACTACGCGAATTCGAGCAACTCCGGGCTCAACATGATCTGGAACAAAGTATGCATTCGTCTACGGCCATCTCGAGTGACCCTGTTGGCCAGCAACAGCAGCATTCCGTCACTCAATCCTTCCGGGAGAAGATGGATTCCCAGGCGGAGGAGAAGTCTGAGGATCCCGAACCAGAGGTCCTCTCTCTTACGGAGCAAGTCCAGAAAGCAGCATCCGCTAAACAGACGCCGGCTACCCAGCCTGAGTCGCCGTGGGGCAAAGTAGCTGCTGGTCTTCCAATGCCATTTCCGCCTCCACAGTCTGCAACACCTCTTCCAGCTCCTACGGCACTACGAGGTCGATCAAATCTGCCTGAAGCATTAAATCTGGGTTCTAGATCCCGTTCGGAAACACCAGATATGCCTGGCGCCACGCCTTCGGTTGCACCATGGGCCAAAGAGCAAGCCGAGACACCGAAAGGTCCTTCTCTGAAAGAAATCCAGGAAGCTGAAGCCAAGAAGGCTGCCAAGGTTGAGGAAGCTGCAGCCGCTGCGCGCCGGGCTCTGCTTGAACAAGAGATGCGAAATCAGCCAGTGACTCAAGCGCCTGGTCTGCCTACAAGCTCAACTTGGGGTAGTAGCGCCTCTCCGGTAACCTCAGCCAATGCTCCATCTGCTTGGGCAAAACCTGCCACCAAAACACAAGCTTCCACGACTGCTAGTGCCACTAATAAAAAGACACTCGCGGATATACAGAAGGAGGAAGAGCTTCGAAAGCAGAAGCTTGCAGCTGCTAGTGCAGCCACTGTAATGCCCGGACAGTCAAATATCTCAGGTGGAAAGCGCTATGCTGATCTTGCCGGCAAGCCTACGAACGGCCCTGGCCCCTCAGCTGGTGCTGCCTGGTCTACAGTTGGCGCTGGTGGAAAGATCAAAACTCCAACTGGTCCTTCGGTCAATACGCCTTCGACAACTATGCGCTCCGCAACCATTACCTCTGTGCCAGCGGTTGCCTCTACAAAGGCAGCCAGACCTGTTGCTGCGACCACACGGAGCATGACTGGGAACGGATCTGCAGGACAAACTGGAATCACAGCCGCGAATCAGGAGTTCACTAAATGGGCCAAGAATGAGCTCTCCAGAGGCTTGAACTCAGGTATTAATGGTAAGTGATAACAATTGTTCTTTGAGGTTGATTCTAACACCTAGATAGTGGACGATTTCGTCCGTATGCTTGCTGATTTCCCTGCTGAGGCCGGCGTTATTGCTGATAGCGTATACGCCAACTCACAATTAATGGATGGTCGTCGTTTTGCTGAGGAGTTTCTTCGACGAAAGAAGCTTGCTGACAAAGGTGTTATCGAAAGTGCCCCTAGTGCTAGCTTTTCTACTGCTGGTGACTCAAAAGGCTCCGGAGGCTGGAGCGAAGTCGCGAAGAAGGGTCCGCCTAAGGAAGAACCAACTGCTGGATTCAAGGTTGTGCCGAACAAGAAGAAAGGAAGGAAATAAATGTGTATTACTACGATCTTGTACCACTAGCTGTCATGGCTTGGAATTGCGTACCGCATGAATGGGACGGTTACCAGCGAGCATTGCTGCATTTGTTGAATTATCAGCTGTATATGTACTACATGAAACGAAGTAACGTATCAGCGTCGTGTAACAATATAAGGTATCTACTCTTTATAGGTCTGACTCTTGTAATGTGCCGACAGTCCATGATTTTTGTTGCTGAAAATTAATGACACAATTCCAGAACTGCCAAAAGATTGATCGAAAGGATGAAAATGCAATCAGATATAGTTCTATACCTGTGATTACCATGAAAAGGATGCGACACCTATGAGTTATAGGATGTAGATGGATTTGCTATTTAACTAATATTCGCTTACGTTAGCAGAAAATCTTCGACATCAGAAGAAATTCGCCTTTCCAGCTCAAGAAAGATTTCATCAACAGGAGAGCACTATGTCTAGATTTGGAGCTGCCCTCGCAAGTCAAGGGTTTGATGCCATATTGAATGATCTTGGACAGCTGAAAAGGTTTGAAGAACTCTCAGACGTGGTCAATGCATATTTGAACGGTGACTATCGCACAATTTTGCAAAGCTCTCGCGCACAAAAGCTGTTCAACCAATATCTAGGGAAACTGTCCAT
>Ga0335075_10011089_pt1 | contig 13640 bp, 15 predicted proteins | sample Lox_Sample_24_FD_206723 | JGI IMG/M metagenome (GOLD analysis project Ga0335075, IMG submission 206723) | Soil microbial communities from Loxahatchee National Wildlife Refuge, Florida, United States - Lox_Sample_2.4 | ecosystem: Environmental > Terrestrial > Soil > Wetlands | place: USA...
AAAGACTGCAGGAACAAGATCCGGTCGAACGTGCGACCGGCAAGCCGTGGCACCGAATCCAGCTCATTGAGATCGCCTCGGATGAACTCCAAGCCAGGCGGCGGCGCGCTGAGGAAGTTGTCACTGACATCGACACCTACGGAGGCGGTCGCGCCGTCTCCAACAAGCTCAGCAAGCTTGCCGCCGTTGCCGCAACCGACATCGAGCACCGATCGTCCGGTGACATCGCCTAGAAGGTCTCGCTGCGCCGGCCACTCGACAAGCCGATCCAGCGAGTCCTCCCTGCTTCGGGCCCGCTCGTAGTCTGGCGCGAGCTCTGGCCACGCCTGGCTCGGATCCCCAGGACCGTTCATGTTAGAGCTCGTCGCCCTTCCGTGAGTCGTCTGACACCGCCACGAGATAGAACATAGCCGCCCTCCTGGACGTCCAGTCTGTCCGATGGGAGCGTGAACGCGTCCGGTTGACGGAGGCCGGCGGAGCAGGTGCTGCGTGAGGATCAGGGGCATCCAGCCGCAGCAATCGCTGCCCGATCCAGGAGGTTCTCGTGCTCATTGCCATCGTCGACTTCGGCACCGCCGCCACTGACCGCGCGGTTGCCCTCAACCATCTTGACGCCGAACGTGCGCAGATCAGCACCATGCCCGGCAACCTCGCCTTCCGGGTCTACGCCTCCCGGGAGGACGACAGCCGGATCACCATCGTGCATGAGTGGGAGGACGAGGCGTCGTTCGACGGCTACCTGAGATCAGCATCCTTCGCGCGTTTCGGCGAGGCGATCCGCCCGATCATTGTCGGCGGGCCGGTGAGCCGGCGCTTCCGCGCCGAGTTGCTGGAGACGGTCGCCTGACCGCCATCACACGACGGACTACTACGATCGGCCCGTGCGAGGCCATCGATGACCCGCAAGGCGTACAGCTTCGTCCGCACGTTCGCCGCAGGGCCAGCTCGCGATTTCTGCGTTGATCGCCACTACCTGCTCTGCGCCTCCGCCGGTGCCCTCCGGCTGGAGGCGCAGGGCCAGGCGTGGTTGTTGCCGCTGGCCCAGGCCGCTCTGATCGAGGCGGGCCAGGCGATTCAGGTGAGTATCCCGCGGCCAGTCACGACTGCGTCAGTGCTGTTCGACACCGGATTTGCCCCGCCCCCGCCGGCGCCGTTGACCGTGTTATGGCACATCTCATGGCGCCTCGACAGGGCTCACGGCGGTGCGCAGAACGAGGCGATCGGCTGGGGTTTGTGTGCAGGCACGGTACGTGCCACAGCCAGCCTGTGTTGCGCACCGCCTGGCGGCTGCTGGCGCTGGTTAACTGCCTGGCACAACGGGCTTGCGCGCCCCGGTCAGGCGCCGCCCGATCCGGCAAGGCCACCGAACCGATCTGTCGCCGGCATCGTTTACCTGCGGCCGGTCACGCTGCGCGGCAACGACATAGCTCTCATCCTGATCCTGGCCGCCGCGGGTGTCGTCCTGGGCGCGCTCAGCGGCCTGGCCGACACGATCTGGTTCGACCAGCAGCGGCGGCTGATATTCCGGGCAGGCGTCACCTCGGGCATCATCTGGGTCGCCGGCATGCGGTTCCGGTTCGGGTTCGGCTACTACGCCTACCACGGCGACGCACGGACCGGTGCCAGGCAGGAACTGAAAGTTAGGCAGTCGTCGGCTTCGACCGCTAACGTGCGGCTCGACGGGGACGGAAAGGCCACCACGTTCCCGGTACATTGCGGTGGTCTGCTCATCCCGCGCATGGTCAACGAGCTCGGCATCGCCGAGACAACCGCCACTGAGATCGCTGAAGCCCGCGCCGCCCGGCAGGTACCGGGCGAGGAGTTCCTGGACCGGCATGCGGCCAGCTAAAGTGTCGTAGATCTTGGTGGATCCAGGCGCGTCGCCGAAGTTTAGCCAGCCACACGCTAAGCGTGGTCGGCTCCTGGCGCGTGTCAGTGCACTGCGCCGGGCCTGGCTGCTGAGTGTTGCGGTACTGATCATCGCGGCCGTGCTGATTGCCTTGCTGGTGAAGCCATCGCCACCGCAGACGCAGGTGCTGTCCAACTTCGAGACTCATAACAGCGCCAACATCGTTCGTGACTGCGGCTTCAGCCAGCCGTTGCCCACTGACCCCACGCGCAGCCTCTGGCTGTTCTGCGACAGTGACATATACGGGTTCAACTCGGCGCGGCGGTGGACGCGGTCACGAATCATCGACGGATCGACCGCCGCTGAGGGGCCCGTCACGCCCGGTAAAACCACTGACGGGCTGAGCGAAGTGGCCACGCCCGGCAGCGGTGTCCGGGCGATCACCAACGACGACGCGCCCGAGCAGTTCCTGCCGACGCCGTCAGGCATGCACACCTCGGCGGGCCTGCCGTGCGACCAGGCAAACGGCGCGTACGCGGCCTCGTGGATAAGCGGCGTTACCGCGGACGCTGCCCGTCGGGCTGATGTCCTGATCAGCTTCAACGACGTGTGCGTTTCGATCAGTAGCGGTAGGGCGGAGATCGAGGGCTTCGGGCTGACCGAGTACGACCCGGCTAACAACACGCTGCTCAGCCCGGTGACTGTCTTCAAGGCAGCAGACGGGCAGCCGATGGCTGCTGAGGAAGTACTCGGCTCGCCGATCTTCTTCGGTGGCTACTTGTACCTGTTCGGCTCTCGCTGCGCCGAGGTGTACGACGCGACATGCCTTCGGCATGGCGGAAACGCGGTGTACCTGGCCCGCGTGAGCGCGCACTCCGCAGCATGGGCCAACGCTGGCAGCTATCAGTGGTATGCCGGCCAATCGGTGTGGACGGCCACAGCTCAAGGCGCCGCCTCGATTTTCTCAGGCTCGCGGCCACTCGAGATCAGCGTGGAAAACTTCTCCCATGTCGGCAAGGGCCTAGTCCTGATAGAGCAGACCAACGACGTCGGCGCGTTCACGGTCTACCGGGCAACGCGGCCGGCCGGTAACTGGGTTGAGACGACATCGGCTTCCCTTCCGTGCACCACCGAAGGCGTGAGCTTCTGCCGTGCGATCATCGGCCACCCAGAGCTGAGCACTAGCAGCGACCTGCTTGTCACCTACTTCAACCCGGGCGCTGGACCTTATTACGACCCTGGTGCGGGCCCGGAGGGGCACGTCATGACCGCGTTGGTGCCCTGGTGAGCTAGGGCGGCAACTTGATGGAGCCGCTGGCCGCACGGGCGGGCGAGCCGGTGTCGGCGACGATGATGATCAGGGGCCGGCGTTCGTATCGCTGCTGAGAGCGGCGAGTCGGCTGCCGACTTCGTCCTCGCCGAGCTCGGTGTAGAGCTCTGCGGGCAAGACGGGTATTAATAGGCGGAGCCCAGGAGGGCCACTAACAGGAGACACTCTTATCTACTGTCACCGTGTCCGTCCCTTCGACCTCTCGCAGTACATCGTCATGCCAGAAATCACACGCGCCCCAGAACCCGCCGCCGGAGCCGGAGCCCTATGAACATCCGCGTGCCGCCGGCGCTCGTGCGACTGGGAGCGCAGCTGGTCAGCAGCCGCGTGCTCAGCCCGCGCCTGCCTTGGGAAGTTCAGCGCCGGCGGCTAGACAGGCTCGTGGCGTCGTGGCCGCTGCCGCGTGGCACGTCGATCGCGAAGACAGCGTGGAACGGGGTGCCAGTCGAAGTCGTCACGGCCGACCCGGCCAGCCAGCGCGCGCGCTCCGGCAGCGCCGGCCAGACAGCGGGGCCCGCCAGTCGCACCGCCGCTGTCACCGTCGTGCACTTCCACGGCGGCGGCTACTGCGTGGGCTCGCCCGCGGAGGCCCGGGACTGGGCGGCGCACCTGAGCGCACGGGCGGGATGCCGTGTGGTCCTGCCCGAGTACCGGCTGGCGCCCGAGCACCCCTATCCGGCCGCCGTGCATGACGCTCGCGCGGTGGTGAGCGCCGCACTGGGCAAAGCCGCCTCGGGCACCGTAATAGTGTCGGGCGACTCGGCCGGAGGCGGGCTCGCCCTTGGCGCTGCACTGGCGTTGCCCGGCAATACGAACGGCGCCGCGCGCCTCGCCGGGTGCATCCTGCTGTCGCCGTGGCTCGATCTCACTGCTGACCGAGCGGCAGTACCAGAACTGGTGCGCCGCGACGTGGTGCTCAGCCCGGCCTGGCTTGATGCATGCGCGAACGCGTACGCGCCGGTGACAGACCGTACGCAGCCGATGGTCTCGCCACTGCACGCCAATCTCGGCGGTCTGCCTCCGCTGCTAATCCAGTGCGGCACCGACGACCTTCTGGCCTCCGACGCCGCGAAGCTGGCGGTCCGCGCCGCAGCCGCCGACGTTGACGTCACCTACAGGCAGTGGCCGGGCTTGTGGCACGACTTCGCCCTGCAGCCCGACATCACCGCCGCCGCCGATAGCGCCCTTGCTCAGGCCGCCTGGTTTGTCGCGCGCGTCGCTGATCCGCACGGACCGGACCGGCCGGCGGACACCGGGAAGGGACCTGGCGCTGAGCGCGGCTAGGTGGCTGGCGCGCGCCACATCGCCGTAATGACCGGCGCGCCCGCGGGCATGTCGACATCACCGATACGCCGGAAGCCGAAGTGCTCGTACAGGGGAACGTTGTCCGGTTTGCTCGTCTCCAGATAGGCAGGCTGCCCGTCCTGGTCGCAGCGTTCCAGCCGCGATCGCAGCAGCGGGCTTGCGACTCCGCGGCCCTGCCAGCCAGGATCGACGCCGATCGCCTTCAGGTACCAGTGCGACTCCTTCGGATGGGCGTCCTCGAGAGCATGTCCATACCGGGCCGCCCGGCCCCATGCCGCGGCGAATGCCCGCGCATAGGTTGGCAACGCATGGATCTGCACGCGTAAGGCTGGCTGCCAGTGACCTGGCGGCAGCCAGATCGCGCCACCGAGGATCTTCTCTCCCTCACAGGCGATGTCCACGCCGCCGTACCTGAGCGACTCGACTCCGATAACGGTCGCGAACATGCGGGTGACACGAGGCAGCCGTGTGGCCGGATCAGGCAGCATCCATGTCAACGGCGGGTCATCAAAAAATGCCCGCGCCATGACGGCGGCCAGGCTCTTCACGTCGACGGAGGTCGCCCGCCGCAGAGCGAGTGCCGGGTCACCGATCACATCCTCACAGTACGGCAGCTCAGCGCAAAGTGCGGCCGGGACTTCCTCCGCCGCGTTAGCAGGGCGGGGCAGCCGGAACCTCGGCGGGGGGCTGGCGCGGAGCGAGAACATCATCGGGATGCGCGGCTGCCCGGCCGGGAACCGGTACGGGCCGTCATGTCGCTCGAGCGACTGGAACCGTTGGTAGCAGTCGAAATCGTGCTCGTTCAGGAACTCGATTCGCAGTCCGGCAGCCGCCAGCGCCGTCACCACTTGCCCGAGTCCGTGCTGGAACTGAACGCTGCGGATGTGCGTCAGCGCCGGGCCGTCGGTGTAGGTATAGGGGTAGTCCTCCACTGAGGGCTGCTCAGCGAAGTAGTCCCGCACGACGTTCATGCCTTGGGCGTCGTCCAGGATCTGCGCGACCGGGTGCCCTTCGACTAGATACAAGAACCCTCCCGGCCCCAACAGCGCCGCCACGACCTGCGCCCACCGGGTCATATCGGGCAGCCATACCAGCGCCCCCGTCCCGGTGTAGACGACGTCGAATCGCCGGCCGCCCAGGGCTGTCGTGGCGTCGTATACGTCGGCCACGACAAACGAGGCGTCGACGGCGAGGTCGTCGGCGAGGTCGTCGGCGAGCGACCGCGCGGCCTTGATCGCGGGCTCGGAGAAGTCGAGCCCGGTCACCCGCGCGCCTAGCCTGGCCCACGACAGCGTGTCGAGGCCCACGTGGCATCGCAAGTGCACCAGCCGCTTGCCCGTCACGTCGCCGACCTCCGCCGATTCGAACGGCCGCAGCGATCTGACCCCTGACCGGAACCCGTCGAGATCGTAGAACTCACTAGCCAGGTGCACAGGCACCCGGTCGTCCCAGTTGGCGCGGTTCAGTTCCCGCCAGTCGACCGCATTCCCGTCCGTCACCCCGACAGCCTAACTTTCCCGCCGCTCCGCTCAGGCGGGCAGTTTCCGGTCGCGTATCTAATGGTGCAATCAAGACAAGGTCTCGGACTGAGTGTCAGGTTCAACCCCTATGGGCTGCGGGAAGCGGTGCACCTCCTGCGGCCAGCCCACCGCGACCGCGATCCGGCCGGCCCAATACCGTGCCGCGGCGTCGCCGGCTACATCGACGACCGTGAAGCCGCCGAGGTGCTCCTTGGTCTCGACGAATGGCCCGTCGGTGAATACCGGCGACCCGCTGCTCGGGTCGACACTGCACAGTGCGGTCGACGCGTCCAAGCCGCCGCCACTGAAGACGAAGACACCGGCGGCCGTCATCTCCTCGCACAGGGCCATGCCGGACCTGCTCCTCTCGCGAAGTTCCTCCAGCGTGAGGTCGGGTGCCCACTCGTCGTTGAAGGCGATCAGGTACAGCGCCATCTCAAGCTCCTCTGCTCATCGACAGCCCGGACGGTTGTCATTCATCTTCTCCACGAACGCACTCGCGCCGATCGACACCCCGGCCAAGATTTTTGCAAGCCCCGAGGCGATCAGCGGACATCGCCGACGGACGATTGACGGTCTCGGCTTAGGCGGTGTCGGCGGGTGTTGTCTCAGTTAGCGTGGCCAGCGCCGCGTCGGCGCGCCCCACCGCTTCGACCTCGCTGCCGTACAGGTGCTCGCCCCATTCGGCCACGATGTACGCGTACATCCTGGACGGATCGTCGGCAAGCGACTCCCTCACTTCGTGTAGCCGCGCCAGCAGCTGATCCAGGTAGTGCCGGTGCTGGTCGAGTAGCTGGCGCAGCCGCTCCGGGGTGGAAACGTGGCCGAAGAACAGCCGCAAGGCTGCGTCGTACTTGATGACGGGCGGGCTGACAGGGGCGTTCTCAAGCCAGTGGGTCAGTTCAGCGCGGCCGGTGTCAGATATCGAGTACAGAGTCTTGTCCGGCCGGCCATCTTGTGCCACGGCTCGGCCGGTGACGTAACCGAGAGCGGCCAGCCGGCGCAGCTCCCGGTAGATCTGACTCTGGGCCGGGCTCCAGTAGAAAAAGCGCAGGCTTACCAGAGCGAGCTGCCGCAGCTCGTAGCCGGACGCCTCGCTGCGGTAGGTCAGTAGCCCGAGAACGGCGTACGCGGTGTCCGGGAGATAGCCGGGTTCGCTTGACTCGCTATCACCAACGGCTATATGACTATTAGTCATAGCAAGGATGCTACCGGCCGAGGAGGAGGCCGTCATGGCCGAGGCAGTTCTGCTGATAGGAACCAGGAAGGGCCTTTTCGTGGCCCGAAGCGAAGACGACCGGAAGACCTGGTCGGTAAGCTCGCCGCAGTTCCCGGACATTGCGGTCTACGCGGTGGGCATCGACAGGCGTTGCGACCCGGTGCGTATGTTCGCCTCCATCACGAGCGAGCAGTGGGGACCATCGCTGGCTCGCTCTGATGACCTCGGCGCTACCTGGACAGAGCCCGCTCGGTCGCCCGTGGTGTTCCCCGAGTACACCGGCGCGTCGCTGGAGCGTGTTTGGCAGATCCAGCCGGGCTGCCCGGCCGAGCCGGACGTCATCTTTGCGGGAACCGAGCCGTCGGCGTTGTTCCGGTCTGCCGACGGCGGCACCTCATTCGACCTGGTCCGGTCACTCTGGGATCACCCGCACCGGCCGAAGTGGGAACCAGGCAACGGCGGGCAGGCCATCCATACGATCCTGCCGCACCCGGCAGAGCCCGACCGGGTGCTGGTTGCCATGTCAGCCGGCGGGGTGTACCGCACCGAGGACGGCGGAGAGACCTGGGATCCGGCCAACCAAGGGATCCGGGCAGAGTTCCTGCCCAACGAGTACCCCGAGTTCGGTCAGTGCGTGCACAAGGTGGCCGCGGATCCGGCCGAGCCCGACCGGCTCTACCTGCAGAATCACGGCGGCGTGTACCGCAGCGACGACTGGGGCAGACATTGGCGGCCGATCGCCGACGGACTGCCGTCTGACTTCGGCTTTCCCGTGATCACCCATCCGAGCCGGACCGAGACCGTGTACGTGTTCCCGCTGGGATTCACACCGCCGGGCGTGTCACCCGGCGACGGCGCTCGGATGCCGCCGGGAGGCCGCTGCCAGGTATACCGCAGCGCGGACGGTGGCGGCTCCTGGCAAGCCCTCGGCGCCGGGCTGCCTGAGCAGGGTTTCTGGGTTTCGGTGCTGCGGGACGCTCTGAGTACTGACGGAGGCGACCCGGCCGGGATCTATCTCGGCACCCGCGATGGCCAGGTCTACGCAAGCGCTGACGAGGGCGAGACCTGGGTGCTGGTCGCTCAGCACCTGCCTGACGTGCTGTCGGTGCGAGCGTGCGTGCTGTCGTAGGCAAGCGGTTCGATAAGCCGGCCGCGTCGGCATCCGGCAAGTCCGCGAGACGCCCCGACTAGCCAGCGTCGCGCGAACCGTAGCTGGTCAGCCGCCGCAGCGGTCACCAGCGTCACCGTGGCCACGCCTGGGGCTGTCACCCGCCGACTCTTGGCTCTGCGGCTGCCGGACAGCGTCAGAGCAGGATGGCACCGCCGTCGACGGTGAGCACGGTGCCGGTGACGAAGCGGTTGTCCATCAGGTACAGGTGGGCGGCGGCGATGTCGCCCGGCTCGCCGACCGTCTTGGTGATTGTCCGCTCGGCCAGCGCGCCGAGCAGGGCCGAACGCTGCGGTTCCGGGGCCACGTCCCACATCGGCGTGTGAACTGCTCCCGGGCGCACCGCGTTGACCCGGACCGGAGCCAGCTCAACGGCCAGTCCCCGGGTCAGTCCCTCGATCGCGGCGGCTCCGGCGGCCATGAGGGCGGCTCTGGCGGACGGCCGGACCGCGACTGTCCCGGACGTCAGCACGACCGAGCCGCCCGCCTTGATCCTGGGGGCAGCGTGCCTGACTGCGATGACCGCACCCCAGAACCGGACGTCGAACAGCCGACGGGCATCGTCCAGCGGCAACTCTCCCAGCGGCCGCGGGGTGACGCTGTCGCCGGCGGTGTACACCAGGTGATCCAGCTCGCCGATCCCGGCGAGGGCCTCGGCCACCGACGCCTCGCTGCGGACGTCGACGACGGCTCCGTCGCAGCCGCCGGGCAGCGCGGCCAGGGCGGCGTCGAGCCGGCTCTGGTCGCTTGACGCGATCGTGACCTTCGCTCCCGCCGCCGCCGCGCCGGCCGCGGTGGCCAGTCCCATTCCCGAGCTGCCGCCGATGATCACAACGTGCTTGCCTTCAAGGTCCATCGTGCGTCCTCCGTATCCGACGTGATGATGTCTCACCGAGTCATCAGTGTATCGAATGCGATGGCCCAATGAGACATCACTGTAAGATCGGGCTCATGCCGCGATGGGAACCTCGAGCCAGGGACCGGCTCCGCGATGCCGCGCTCGAGTTGTTCCTCGCGCACGGCTTCCACAACGTCACCGTGGCCCAGATCACCGCGCGGGCCGGGCTGACCCGCCGGACGTTTTCGCGCTACTTCACCGACAAGCGGGACGTGCTGTTCGCCGGCTCCGAGCAGCTCCCGGCGGTTCTTGCCGCCGCCGTCGGGCGGGCCGACCCTGACCTCGCCCCGTTCCCTGCCCTGCTGACCGCACTCACCGAGGTCGGCAACCTGGTCCCTGACGAGCACGCCGCCGAGCGTCGCGCCATCGTCCGGGCCAGCCCGGAGCTTCGGGAGCGAGGGCTGACCAAGTTCGAAGCCGTCACCAGCGCGCTGGCTGCGGCGCTCGAGCAGCGGGGGGCCGAGGCGGCGACCGCCGCGCTCCTCGCGCCGGTAGGCACCGCCATCTTCCGTGCCGCGTTCGACCGCTGGGCAGAGCAGCCGGAACGCGCGAGCCTTGCCGACCGTATCTGCGAGGCCGCGGCCGAGCTAGCCGCCAACATGCAGTCCGCCGCCCCGCCGAGCGGCCGCCGCAGCAGACCAGCATCCGGGCGAGCGACTTGACACCGTGAAGTGCCGGGCATCTCGACCCGGCCGCATGGCAGGCTGCTGGCATGGATATCAGGGACCTCCCTGGGCCTCTGCAACAGTCGCTGGCCAAGATCAATACGCGTCACCCCTGGAACCACAACGAGCACTTCCACGGCTGGATTCTGCGCAACCTGCCTGCCCGCCGTCGGGCTGCGATAGACATCGGCTGCGGGAAAGGCGTGCTTGCTGGGAAGCTGGCCACGTACTTCGCGCACGTCACCGGAATCGACCGTAATGAAGGCATGGTTGCCGAAGCGAGTGCGCGTTTGCGCGGGTTTCGGCAGGTGAGCATCCAGCGAGACGGCTTCGCTGACTTTAGTTCGACGGCGCGCGATGGCGGGGCTGACCTGATCACCATGGTGGCCGTCCTGCACCATCTCGATCTCGACGACACGCTCGCCCGGATCCCGCGGCTCCTGGCACCTGGCGGTCGGTTGCTGGTCGTCGGACTGGCTCGTCCGGACTCACTGGCCGATCTGGCATTCGACATCGTCTCGGGTGCCGCGAACCCGGTCATGGGGGTGATCAAACATCCCCAGCCGGTCCGCGCACAGCAGCACATCCTCGACGAGCAGCCAGCCGTGCCGATGATGGACCCCATCACCACCCTGGCCGAGATCTCGAAGGCTGCCAAAGCGAAGCTGCCGGGTAGCTCGGTGCGTCGGCGGCTGTTCTTCCGATACACACTCCACTGGGACAAGCCACGGTGAGTCGGTACGCCGATGGATACTTCCCGGTGTGGCGACATTCAAAGACCAAGACCTGACCGATGCCGAATTCCGGGAATGCGACTTGACTCGGGCCCGTCTGATCGGAGTGGTGATGCAGGACGCCGTCATCGACGGGCTGGTGAGCAACCTGGTGGTCAACGGAGTCGAGGTGACGTCATACGTCGAAGCCGAACTTGACCGCCGGCACCCAGTGCGGCTGCTGATCCGCTCAGCCGATCCGGCCGACCTGCTGCGCGGGTTCCTGCAGCTGCGCCCGCGCCAGTGCCAGCAGGCGGCGGCTGGCCACCGAACGCCAGGGGAAAGTCGGTCCTCGAATGCGTGCACGTCGTATTGGACGAGGAGTGGGCGCACCACGGTTTCTGCGCGCGTGACCTCCACCTACTCGGAGGATGACCGTGGTGGGGACTCCGTCCGCCATGCCCTGCCGCTGGGACATCGTCTCCGCTCGAATAGCTCGGCACAGAAGACACACGAGTGCGAAGACAGACGGGACCGTGGTCAATGTTCGGCAGTTCTGTCCGCACTTCTGCTGTCTGGCTCGGGCAGGAAGATGGAGTAGACCATGCGGCGGCGGCGTCCTTTGCCGGGCGCGTTGGCAAGCAGCGGCTGGACGATGGCGGCGAAGTCGCGGAGGAACCCGGCGAGTTCGGCGTCGGTCAGATACAAGCCGGCCACGGTGTAGCCGGCGTCGCGGCCCAGGTCCGGTGTGCCTGCCGCGAGGTAGCGGTCGAAGTCGGCTAGCAGCCCGGCGACGTAGGCCATGAAGGCCCTGGAGTGCTCCTCCGGCGTCATCGCGGCCAGTTCGCCCGGCTGGACACGTGCCGCGGCCAGCCGGAGCGCGTAGGTGCGCTCGACGGTGCCCCTGATCCTGCGCTCGGCGACTACGTGGAGCAGTCCTGCCCTGGTCAGAAGGGCGACGTGACGGTAAAGGCTCCCGGAGGGAACATCGTCGAGTTCGGCGGCGAGCTGAGTGGTGGTCAGCGCCCGGTCACCGAGGAACGCCTTGATGATGCGCAGCCGCACTGGATGCAGGAGCAGGTCCGCACTTGCCATACCGAGAAGCCTAGCAATCATTCGCAGTGGTGCTATTATTCACAGAAATGGGGTCATCAGCTCGTGGTCGGCTGAGAAGAGGCACGCATGAGAAACCCGAGAGCGCTATCCAGGCAAGCCCGATGAACGTGCCACTCATCGCCCTCATTGCCCTCGGCATAGCGGCGGCCATCGCCTGGGACACCTTCTGCCTGCGTGATCTCATCCGCGCTGATCCGGCGAGGGTCCGTTACCTACCCAAGCGGGCATGGGCGGCCGTCTGCCTGATCTCGTGCCCGTGGGGCGGCCTGCTCTACATGATCGTCGGCAGGGGCCCTGCAAACCGCGATCAGCTACCGGGCGGCTGGATTCAGAGATGACCGGACAGTGAACAGCCCAATGCACGAAGGAGCGACCACGGTGCCAAGTGAGGAAGTGACCTTCTACAGCGACGGCTGCACCGTCGCCGGGACCTTCACCGAGGCGGCCGATCCCGTGGCCGCAGCGGCCAGCGGCAGGCCCAGGGCAAACTGCAACAGGCCAGCCCAGTCCCGCCGCACGGCGAACTGGCCGCCAAGGTAGCTGGCCTCCCAGGGGGTCACCGCCGCCACAGCGCCCCGCCCCGCGCCAGCGATGACCCGCACCAGGTCCAGGTCGTCGGCCCCGGCCAGGGCCTGGCGCACCGCGGCTCGCTGCTCCTCGCGTGCCTCCCGGTAGGCCTCCGCAAGCAGGCTCCCGTCCGGGTCTTCGGCACGGTGCTGTGCCCTCTGCCCAGTCAGTACAAAAAACAGCGCCCGCTGGGTCGCCTTTCCCGGGGCCAGCCCCCCGCACCGCGCAGAACGCCCCCACCGCGCTCCGTACGTCTTCAGCGTGGCCGCGATACGTGACCACGTCGAACGCCCGGCCGCGGTGGATCGCAGGCAGCAGGCGCCACACCTGATCGTCCGGACCGGCCAGCCAGACACGCCACAGAGCATCGAACTGGGTACGTCTGAAGAGCGCTCGCAGCGCCCGGCGGGCGCGCGGGCGACGGCTGCCGTCAGCTCGCCTGGTCGCTGCCCGTGCCTCCAGCTTGCGCACCCGCCTTTCGCTGCGCGCGCGCTTCCGTTCCGCCCTCGCCACGCCACTATCAACGAAGTGCACCCATAGCCAGAAGCCCTGAAGTATAAAGACGAGGAACAGCATCAGCGCCAAGCCGTACAGGCCCATATCACCTCGTCTCCGACGATCGCTGCAGTAGCCATCCGCGCGGCAGACCGTCTCCGCAAGACGTGCCCCAGGCGGGAGTGGCCGTCCTGCCCCCTTTCACTATTGGCGCACCAGACCGGGACGGCAAACCAGCGACCCAGAGCACTACCGTTCGCATAGCAACGAGCCGTTCCTGCGTGAGCGATGCTCCAGGTAGGGACGATGCTCTGGTAGATCAGCGGCCGAGGTAGGCCAGGACGGCGAGCACCCGCCGGTTGTCGTCGTCGGAGGGTTGCAGGTTCAGCTTGAGGAAGATGGATGCGGTGTGCTTGGCGACGGCGCGTTCGGTGATGAACAACCGCTGGGCGATGGCCGCGTTGGAGCGGCCTTCGGCCATCGTCTCGAGCACCTCGCGCTCGCGCGGGCTGAGCGAGCCCAGCGCACCGTCGGCCGCGCTGCGGTCCAGCAGCCGGGCGATCACCTCCGGGTCCATCGCGGTGCCGCCGCCGGCTACCCGGCGCACCGCGTCGACGAACTGGGCGCCGTCGAAGACCCGGTCCTTGAGCAGGTAGCCGATGCCGCCGGTGGCGCCGGTCAGCAGCTCGCGGGCGTAGATCTGCTCCACGTACTGCGACAGCACCAGTACCGGCAGGCCGGGCATCGTGGCCCGGGCTGCCAGCGCGGCCCGCAGTCCCTCGTCGGTGAAAGTTG
>Ga0335075_10011090_pt1 | contig 13639 bp, 8 predicted proteins | sample Lox_Sample_24_FD_206723 | JGI IMG/M metagenome (GOLD analysis project Ga0335075, IMG submission 206723) | Soil microbial communities from Loxahatchee National Wildlife Refuge, Florida, United States - Lox_Sample_2.4 | ecosystem: Environmental > Terrestrial > Soil > Wetlands | place: USA: Florida...
CACGATCAAGCAGTTCACGCAGTCGATCGGTCCGGCCGGCGACGCTGTCGGCGTCGCCCTCGATTAGCGCCGAAACCGAGATCGGTGCGGTCGCGCTCGCCCAGGAGAGCTCGATGGCGGACGGGACGACCGGGGAGTCGGCGATGGCCCGGACTGCTGATGCTGCTGTCGCGGAGTCGGGGCAATCGAGCATGACCCAGACGGTGGCCTCGGGCAGCGGATGGAGGCGGAATGTGGCCTCGGTGATCAGGCCGAGTGTGCCGAGGGACCCGGCGAACAGCTTGCCGATGTCGTAGCCGGCCACGTTCTTCACGACCTTGCCACCGGACTTCGCGACCGTGCCGTCCGCCCTGACTACGGTGATGCCGATCAGCAGGTCGCGGGGCGAGCCGTAGCGATAGCGGAGCGGGCCAGCCGCACCGGTCGCGATGAGACCGCCGACTGTGCCGCTGACGCCGTCTGAGCTGCTCGGTGCGTCGAGCGCTAGGCGCTGCTCGGCAGTCGCGAGCACCTTGGCGAGCTCGTCGAGACGGATTCCGGCTTGAACAGCGACGACTTGGTCCCCGGCCGCGTGCTCGAGCACCTGGTCCATCCGGCGGGTGTCGACGATCAGGTCGCAGCTGGTCGGCGCTTGACCCCAGTCGAGCCTGCTGCCCGAGCCGCGCGGCACGACAGCAAGGCCCAGGCCGGCCGCGGCTCGCAAGAGCGCAGCGGCCTCCGCGGTAGAAGCCGGGGCTGCGACGTACTGGGCCTGCTTGCCCCCGACGGCGTCGGTCGGGCCGACTGCAGCGACGTCAGCGCAGGCGCTGCTCAGTTCCGCCGGAACGCTGCCGGCCATCTTGGACGAGTCCGCTTGAGCCACCCCGTTCCCGTCAGAATTGATCGATCAGGCCGGACGCGACGAGCGGGTGCGGGGCGCGGCGGACGCCCGGAACTTCTCCGCACAGCCGCGGCGTCGGGAACACCTTGCCGGGATTGCACAGGCTTCGCGGGTCGAAGGCACAGCGCAGCAACTGCATGGTGTCGAGGTCGTCGGCGCCGAACATCCTGGGCATGTAGCGCGATTTGTCCACGCCGACGCCGTGCTCTCCGGTGATCGAGCCGCCGTGCTCGATGCACAGGTCCAGGATCATGCCGGATAGCTTCTCAGCAGCCTCCTGCTCACCCGGCGCACTGTCGTCGAAGAGCACCAGCGGATGGAGATTGCCGTCACCGGCGTGGAAGACGTTGGCCACCCTGATCCCGTGCTCGGCTGATAGCTCGCTGATCCGGTCGAGCACCCTGGGCAGCGCGGTCCGGGGCACGACGCCGTCCTGGACGATGTAGGCCGGGCTGATCCGGCCGACGGCGGCGAATGCGGATTTGCGGCCAGTCCAGATCGCGGCGCGCTCAGCCGCGTCGCGCGCGGCCCTGATCTCGTATGCGCCCTCGGCCGTGCAGATCGCCCGGACCATCGCGGTCTGCGCCTCGACGTCGGAAGCCGGCCCGTCCAGCTCGACGATGAGAACCGCTCCGGCGCCCTCGGGGTAGCGGCACTGCACCGCGGCCTCGGCCGCCTCGATGGCCAGAGCGTCCATCATCTCGATTGCTCCAGGCAGGATGCCCGAGCCGATGATCGCGGATACCGCTGCTCCGCCGGCTCCCATCGTGGTGAAGGCGGCGAGCAGCGTGGTGACGGCCTCCGGGATGGGGGTCAGCTTGACAATGATCTTGGTGGCGATGCCGAGCGTGCCCTCCGATCCGGTGAAGGCCCCGACCAGGTCGTAACCGGGGGCCGTGGTGGTTCCGTCGCCGAGCCAGGTCAGCTCGCCTTCGGGTGTCACGATCTGCAGGCCGGTGATGTGGTGAACGGTGAACCCGTGCTTGAGGCAGTGTGCACCACCGGAGTTCTCGGCTACGTTGCCGCCGACCGAGCAGACGACCTGGCTGGACGGGTCCGGCGCGTAGAACAGGCCGTATGGCTCGGCGGCCTTGCTGACCGCGAGGTTGGTGACGCCGGGTTCGACGATTGCGCGGCGGCTGACCGGGTCAATCGCGATGATGCTCCGCATTTTGGACGTGACGATCAGTACGCCGTCGGCGCGGGGAAGTGCTCCGCCGGACAGTCCCGTGCCGCTGCCGCGCGCGACGAACGGGATCCTTCTCGCGACGCATTCACGGACGACGGCTGCGACCTGCTCGGCCGACTGCGGCAGTACCACCACGCCCGGGCATGACCGGTGCGCGGTCAGGCCATCGCACTCGTACGTGCGCAGCTCCTGCGGATCGGAGATGACGCCATCGGCGCCGCAGATGCGAGCGAGCCTGATTGCGAGTTGATCGTCAATGGGCGCACTGTCGTACATGGGTCCAGCATCCCGCGGCCGAAGCCAGACCGCCACAGCAGGGCGCGCCGGTGGCTGCGGCGGAATACGTTTCATGCAAGAGGGCGATCTTGAGTCCGGGTTTGTGCCGTTATGGAAGCGGCTCTTGAATGAAAGGTCTTCCACGTCTCACTATGTGGACATGTAGTATCACGATGTGAGCAGCCTCCCTCCCGCCGAGCCCGGAGCCCGCCGCCGCTGGCTCATCCTGGTCGTGGGGCTGATCGCGATGACCGCTGGCTGCACGTTCCAGTACGGACTCGCTTACCTGATCCCGGCCCTGCGGCACGCCGGAATCTCTCTTGAGCTCGCCAGCGTCCTGGTTGCCTGCCCGACGGCCGGGCTGCTGCTCACCCTGATCGGCTGGGGCGCTGCTGCGGACCGGTGGGGAGAGCGCGTCATGCTGGCGACGGGCCTGGCGCTGGCCGGCCTGGTCCTGCTGGCCGCCTCGTCGGCGCACGGCCCGGTTGCGCTGGGCTTCTTCCTGGCACTGGCCGGGGCCTCGGGCGGCTCAGTGTTCGCGGCCAGCGGGCGGCTCATCCTCGGCTGGTTCGCCCGGCACGAGCGCGGGCTGGCGATGGGCATCCGGCAGAGCGCGCAGCCGCTTGGCGTGGCGCTGGCTGCCGTGTCGCTCCCTGTGCTGTCCGCCAGCGGCGTCGCTGTGCCGCTGCGGTTCCTCGGCGGGTTCTGCCTGGTCGCTGCTGCCCTGGTGATGGCGCTGGTGCACGATCCGGCCCGGCCGTCGCCGCCGAAAGCCGCCGGCGATGGAGCTAGCGGGCAAAGCACCTCGCCGTACCGGCAGCCTGTGCTCTGGCGTATCCACGCGGCCAGCGCGCTGCTGGTCGTGCCGCAGTTCACCGTCGCGACGTTCGCGCTGATTTTCCTGATCGACGCGCGCGGCTGGGATGCCAGCGACGCCGGCCGGCTGCTCGCGCTCGCGCAACTGGGCGGGGCAATGTCCCGGCTCGCAGCCGGTTACTGGTCCGACCGGGTTGGCAGCCGGATGCGGCCGATGCGCATCCTGGCCGTGAGCACTGCCGTCGGCCTGCTCGCGCTGGCTGCTGCCGCGGCCGCCGGATCCTCGGTGGCGGTACCGATCCTGCTCGGCTGCGCGGTTGTCTCGGTGAGCACCAATGGGCTGGCGTTCACCGCGGTTGCCGAGTACGCCGGATCGGCCTGGGCTGGACGCGCGCTCGGGATTCAGAACACCGGGCAGAACGCCCTGGCTGTAGCCACGCCGCCAGTCCTGGCGCTGGCTATCGGCTCGATCGGGTTCGGCGGCTCATTCGCCGTGGTCGCCGTGTTCGGCCTTATCGCTGCAGCCGCGGTTCCTGTGGCGACGGAGCGCGCCGCGGCTGGCGACGCCGGCCGGGTCGGCCCGGCCTGGTGGCGACCCAGAGCCCGGCCGAGTGTCGGCACCGGTGGGTAGTGCGGCCGGCGCGGGTAGTGCGGCCGGCGCTCAGTGCTCGGCGGCGAGCCTGGCCGCCAGCCCGATCAGGACGCCGCCCGTTCACAGCTCTACGGCATCCGCTCGGCTAGGGCTTCCGCTCGTCTACGGCATCCGCTCGTAAGCGGGCAGCGTCAGGAAGTCGACGTAATCATCCGCCAGGGCGACCTCGGTGAACAGCGATGTTGCCTGCTCGTACCGCCCCTCGTCGTAGGCCGCGCCCAGCTGCGCCTTGATGGTCGCCAGCTCCTCGCCGATGATCTGCTCGACCATGTCCCTGGTCACTACCGGGCCGGCGGCGAGCTTGATGTCGTTATGCAGCCACTGCCAGACCTGCGACCGTGAGATCTCGGCCGTGGCAGCGTCTTCCATCAGGTTGAAGATGGCGACGGCACCATTCCCGGCGAGCCAGTTCGCCAGGTACTGCAGCCCGACACTGACGTCGTTCCGCAGGCCGACCTCGGTGATGTCGCCTGGCGTGTCCTTGATATCGAGCAGCTGCGCCGCTGTAACGTGCACGTCGTCGCGCTGTTTGCCCAGCTGGTTCGGCGCGTCGCCGAGCACGCCGTCGAAGATCTCGCGGCAGATCGGAACGAGGTCCGGGTGCGCAACCCAGGAACCGTCGAAGCCGTCGCGCGACTCGCGGGTCTTGTCCTCTCGCACCTTGGCGAGCGCCCGCTCGGTGACCTCCGGATCGCGCCGGTTAGGGATAAAGGCTGCCATCCCGCCCATCGCGTGTGCGCCGCGCGCGTGACAGGTCTTCACCAGGAGCTCGGTATAGGCCCGCATGAACGGCGCGGTCATGGTGACCGCGTTCCGGTCCGGAAGCACGAAGTCGCGGCCACGGGTGCGGAACTTCTTGATGATGCTGAACTGGTAGTCCCACCGGCCTGCATTCAGCCCTGCGCTGTGATCGCGCAGCTCATACAGGATCTCCTGCATCTCGAATGCGGCCGGGATGGTCTCGATCAGCACCGTGGCCCTGATCGTTCCCTGCGGGACGCCGAGCGCGTCCTGGGCCAGCGCGAATGCGTCATTCCAGAGCCTGGCCTCTAGGTGGCTTTCCATCTTGGCCAGGTAGAAGTACGGTCCCTTGCCCTTTTCTAGCTGGCGGCGCGCGCAATGAGTGAAGTACAGCGCGAAATCGACGAGGCTCCCGGACGCCCGCTGGCCGTCGATCAGCAGGTGCTTCTCCGGCAGGTGCCAGCCGCGCGGCCTGACCACTATCGTGGCCAGCTCGTCGTCTGGCAGCAGCTGGTACGACTTGCCCTCATCGCTGGTGAAGTCAATCTTGCGGTCCAGCGCGTCCTTGAGGTTCAGCTGGCCGGTGATCATGTTGTCCCAGAGCGGCGTGTTGGCGTCCTCGAAGTCCGCCAGCCAGACCTTGGCGCCCGAGTTGAGCGCGTTGATCGTCATCTTCTTGTCCGTCGGCCCGGTGATCTCGACCCGCCGGTCGATCAGGCCTGGCGCGGGCGGCGCGACCCGCCAGGAGGTGTCACTGCGGATCGCCTCGGTGCTGGTGAGGAAGTCGAGCATGCCGCCGGCCGACAGTTCGTCCTGCCGTCGCGCGCGGGCCGCGAGCAGGTCGAGGCGGCGCTGGCCCAGTTCCCGGTGCAGCACGCCCACCAGGTCGAGCGCCTCTCGGGTCAGGATCTCCTCGTACCGGCTGCCCGACGGGGCGGCAATCTCAACGCCACTCGACATCGCGTGCTCCTTTAGTGCGTGGCCGCGACTAGTGCCTCGCCGCGGCAGCCGCTGGATCGATACCAGACGCTAGCTCATGCGGTCTCGCGGCACAGCGCCGGCGCAGCAAGGTTCGGATGCCGGGCACATATGGAGGCCGCCAGATGTTAATCAGGTGAGGATGTATGCACTCCGTGGCACTATCAGGACCAGCGCCCGCCGCCAGCGAGCGCAATGGCGCATTAGCCGTTCTAACACGACTTATCGAAAGATTGACCTAATTCCGGGCCAGCTGCTTCGGCCCGGCCGGGCGCGCTGACAGCGATCAGCCGCTGGCCAGGCAGCAGCTCAACCCGTAGAGGTGGTATGACCGCTCTATCAAACGACAACTCAGATGCTAACGAGTCCTGGGCAGAGCAGGACGAAAACTACGAACGGGATAGCGGCGAGCTGGACCTAGCTGACCGGCATGCGCTGCGGCGGGTGGCCGGGCTATCCACCGAGCTGGAGGACATCAGCGAGGTCGAGTACCGGGCGCTGCGCCTGGAACGGGTCGTCCTGATGGGCGTCTGGACCGACGGCACGCTCGCGATGGCCGAGAACTCGCTGCGCGAGCTGTCCCGGCTGGCAGAGACCGCCGGATCACTGGTACTTGATGCCCTCGTTCAGCGACGCAGCCGCCCGGATGCTGCTACCTACGTCGGCGCCGGGAAAGCCAGGGAACTGGCAGACATCGTGGCCGCGCACGCGGCCGACACCGTCATCTGCGACGGCGAGCTGACACCTGGCCAGCTTCGCAGCCTGGAGGGTACGGTCCGCGTCAAGGTCGTCGACCGGACCGCGCTGATTCTCGACATTTTCGCCCAGCATGCCCGCAGCAAGGAGGGCAAGGCCCAGGTTGAGCTCGCCCAGCTGCAGTACCTGATGCCGCGGCTGCGTGGCTGGGGCGAGTCGCTGTCCCGGCAGGCAGGCGGACGCATGGGCGCGGCCGGCGGCATCGGTGGCCGCGGTCCCGGCGAGACGAAGATCGAGACTGACCGCCGCCGGATCAGGTCCCGGATTTCCAAGCTCCGCCGGGAGATCGCGGAGATGGCAGTGGGCCGGGAGGTCCAGCGCGGCCAGCGTCGGCGCCACTCGGTGCCGTCGGTAGCGATCGCCGGCTACACCAACGCCGGGAAGTCAAGCCTGCTCAACCGGCTGACCGGTGCGCAGGTGCTGGTTGACGACTCGCTGTTCGCCACGCTGGACCCGGCCGTCCGCCGGGCGAAGACCCCGTCGGGCTGGCCGTACACACTGACCGACACGGTCGGCTTCGTCCGGCACCTGCCGCACCAGCTGGTGGATGCATTCCGCTCCACGCTCGAGGAAGTGGCCGATGCAGACCTCATCCTGCATGTAGTCGACGGCTCCGATCCGGACCCGCGGTCTCAGCTCGCCGCCGTCCGGGAGGTGCTTGCCGAAGTCGGCGCGGGCGATGTGCCGGAGCTTGTCGTGATCAACAAGGCCGACTGCGCGGATCCGATCGAGCTGAAGGGCCTGCAGCTGGCCGAGCAGCAGTCGGTGATCGTGTCGGCGCGTACTGGTGACGGCATCGACGACCTGGTGGCCCAGATCGAGGATCTGCTGCCGCGGCAGTTCCGCGAGGTCAGCGTGGTGCTCCCCTACGAGCGTGGTGACCTGCTGTCGCGCGCCCACGCCGAGGGCGAGGTCGTCCGCGTGGAACATGGCTGCGAAGGCACCGACCTGACCGCACGAGTACCGCTAGGCCTCGCCGCCGAGCTCGGCAGATTCGCCCGGGCAAACACGTCGCGCTAGGCGCCGGCCCGGTGTTGCTATATAGCGCGCAATTGCTGACGCAATTGCGCGCTGCAGATGCTCTGGCGTTGCCGTGCGGATTGTTGTCCGATAACGACCGCGTGTTGACCCGTTAAAATCCAACCACCAGGGAACGAGGTCGCTACCCTTGGTCCTGGCCTTCCTGCCAGCGGTAACACGGGCTGGCAGAAGATCAGGCGCCGTCGCGGATATATGGCCGTGCTGACCGACCATTTAGCACGTCAGGCAGGGCCGGGTCGGCTGGATGAGTCCGCGCAATGCTGTGGCGGCAGCCATTAGGATGTAAGCGCCGGGCAAAAAGAAGTATGCCTGTCGTCAATGGTCAAAGAGCCCTTTACAGTGCTTCCGCTTGTGCAATACCGTAACTCAACCGATAAGTTTGTGTCTTGCGAGACCGTCGGCCATATAGGTGTGCCAGGCTCGACCCTGTCGGCCTGGCCAGCGGCAGTGTTCTCGCTCAACCCGACGTTCGGTAAGGAAGGCCGCAATGGTTGCCCGGAGCTCGGCGAGCCGCAGCAGTCGCAGGCCTGGCGGCGTGCAGCCGGACGGTGCGCGATGACCGTACGCCTGCTCACGAACATCGGCCGGCTCTGGACCGGGACTGAGATCTGCAGCAACGCAGCGATCCTTTCCCAGGACGACCGAATCGCCTGGGTCGGCCCGGCCGCGGAACTGCCGACGAGCATCCCGGGCGTGATTCACAACATCGTTGACGTTGATCATGTGGAGAACCTCGGCGGAGCGCTGGTCACACCTGGCCTGATCGACTCACACACCCACCCGGTCTACGCCGGGAACCGCTGGGCAGAGCTGGCCATGCGATCCGGCGGTTCGTCGTCGGCCGAGATCGCCGCTGCGGGCGGCGGTGTCGCGTCGACCGTGACCATCACCAGGGGCACCGACCCCTGGACCCTCTGCAGCGGCGTCCGCGAGCGGCTGCGCAAGTGGCTGCTCAGCGGCACCACCACCGTGGAGGCAAAGACCGGTTATCACCTGACCAGGGACGGCGAACTGGCCGACGTGCGGCTGCTGCGGTCGCTGGAGAAGGAGCCGGGCATCCCTCGGCTGCACGTGACGTTCATGGCGGCTAACTCCGTACCGCCGGAGTTCTTCGGCCGACGCGCCGATTACGTTGATGCCGTCGGTAGCTGGTGCCCGGACGCCGCAGCGGCCGGCGCCGACGGCATCGATGCCTATTGCGGCGATGGTGGCTTCTCCGCGCATGAGTCCAGCTGGATACTCAATGCGGGCCGGGCGGCCGGCCTGCAGCCGCGGCTGCATGCCTGCGGCAATGGCCAGTCCGGCCCGGCGCTGCTGGCAGCCGAGCTCGGCTGCGCCTCGGCTGACCTGCTGCCCGGCGGTACCGACGAGGACGTCATGGCCCTGGCCAGCGCTGGCGTCGTGGCCGTCTTGTGTCCGGCAGCCGGCACCGACTCACGGCCGCCGCCGGTCCGGGCGCTGCTTGACAAGGGCGTGCCGGTCGCGCTTGGCTCCGGGCACGCCCCTGGGGTCAACGGCATCACTTCGATGCCGCTTGTCATCAGCCTGGCCATTGCGGCATTCGGGATGAGCGTCACCGAGGCACTGCGCGCGGCCACGGTGGGCGCAGCGCAAGCTTTGCGTGCGCCGGACCGCGGCGCAATGGCGCGCGGCCGGAAGGCCGACATCGTGTCCTGGGACGCAGACCACGAGGGTGTGTTCGCATGGTCCTACGGCGCGAAGCCAGTAAAGGTCTGGCGTGGCGGCGAGCCAGTTACGAGTTAGCAGGCTGCCGCGTCGGAACGCAGCGACCGCGGCCGCTGCCCCCACCACGGCCGGTGCCGTAGCGGCGTCAACGCGGAGAAGTCCCGGTCGACGACGTGATTGCGATCGGCCAGGGTGCCAAGCGCGTAGGCGGGGTAGAGCCCCAGGTAGCCGCCGCCGGAGACCTGACTCCACTGTCGTGCCAGGTCACTCGACGACTTGTAGAAGTTGACCATGTAGCCGCCCTCGTAGACCCTGAGCAGCGCGAATCCGCCTGGGTACTCCTTCGTCGCGGCAACCTCCAGGAACTCCACATGGGGAGCGACCGGGGAGTAGGTCCGCAAGTTGCGATGGGTGTGTCCTGAGTGATGGAAGAAGACGCCTGGCGTCGCCGCGTACAGTTCCTGCAGACGCGCGGCATCAGCCCGGTCCAGATCGAACGCCGGCCCGGTGATCGTTGTCGCAGCCGACTGGTCGGTGACGGGATGATGACCGAACACCAGCGTCGGCTGGCCCGGACTGCCGGCCAGCACGCGCTGCAAGACAGCGAACTCGTCGGCGCTTATCGCCCCGCGTGGCGCGGCGGCCATCGTTGTGTCTAGGCCGATCAGCCGTAGCCCGCCGACCTCCGTCGTCGTCACCGTGCCGTGCGGCAGGTTGTATTCGGCGCGTACGCAGTCGTCGTAGCCGGTGGCGCCAGGGGTCCAAGCGTCGGCCGCGCCCTGTCCCGGCTGGTCATGATTGCCCCTGGCCACCACATAGTCACCGGAGGTCAGGCGACCGGACAGGGCGTGAGTGCCGAACCGGTCGAGCAGGGCCTTAGCAGCGGTCATCTCGGCGGGGCGGGCGGCCGCGGTGAGGTCGCCGCCAACAATCAGCACGTCCGCGCCGCGCGCAGCCGCATCGCGAGTCATCGCGCGCGCCATCACGACCGGATACGGCGGGAGCCCGGGCGCCTGTCCGCAGCCAGCCGGGGAGTCGCTGGTAGCCAGACCGCTAGCTGTTTCTCCGGTATGCAGGTCGTTGCTGAGCGCGACCGTGAACAGCAGCCGCCCGGAGGGCGGCGTCAGCGTCGTGACCGATCCGGGCGAGACCGACGTCAGCGCGCCCGCCGCGAGCAGTTTGCCAAGGATGGCCGCTAGCTGAGCGTCTGTCGCGTCCTGAGGGACGACCAGCCCGCCGGCCGGGGACGTGAGCTGCGGCAGGAGCCGTGGAGTGGCAGCGATTCCGCCCGAGAGCGCCTGGTAGTAATACCTGACGCCGGGCCGAAGGCCGGTGACCTCCACGTAGTGGTACGGCGTTTCGCCGCCCCACTCCATCGCAACCTGATCGAGCTGCGCTGGATCGGTGCCGTACCGCACTACTCCGTCGGCGGCGACCGGCGCGGGGGCGGACGTCGGGTCGTACGGTATCGCGGGTGCCGGTCCATCAGCGGTGTACCAGGTCAGCACGAAGCTGGTGTCGGTGACGGTGACGAGCTCCAGGTCCTGCACATACAAGCCCATCCCGCCCGTCCCGCCGGAGTTAGCTGCAGCCAGGCCAGTGCGAACCAGCGGCGTCCCAAACCCCAGGGCGGCGCCCGCAGAAGCCAGCTGGATGAGCTGGCGGCGACTCAGTCCGCAACAGTCCTGCATGCTGGCCTAGGGTCGCTCACGGGTGCTAACCACTAGCCAGGACCGCCTGAACAACGAGCGACGATCGGCTAAACGACAAATCGGGAACAGCACCTAATGAGGGGATCCACGCAAGCCGGGCCGCTGCCGCCCGCGCGGGCCAGGAACGGCCTGGATCATGGCATGCTGCGTACATGGCTTCAGGTGCCCGGCGGGCGGGCTCGACAACGGACCCGGCAGGCTCGTCAGCCTCGGCAAGCTCACCGGCCCCGCTGACAGTCGTCGTCGGAGACGAGGAACTGCTGGTGGAGCGGGCGGTCAGTGCCGCGGTAGCGCTCGCCACCGCGGCGGCGAGCGACGCTGGCTCGGACGGTGCTGACTATGACGGTGGCAGCAATCTCCATCAGGTCGCGGCGGCTGGCCTGGCCGCCGGCGAACTGTCCGCGCTGACAGCGCCGTCGCTGTTCGGGGGCGGCTGCGTGATCGTCGTGCTAGGCACCCAGGATGCTGGGAAGGACGCGTCCGCCGAGCTGGTCAGGCTCGCCAAATCGCCAGTGCCCGACGTCTTCATGGTCGTCACTCACAGCGGCGGCGCCAAGAACAAGGGACTGCTCGCGGATCTGGTCAACGCAGGGACCCGGCGCGTTGACTGCCCGGCGGTGAAACGGTTCGGCGAGCGGATGGACTTCCTGCGCGCAGAGTTCCGGCAGGCCGGCCGAAAGGCTGATGACGCCGGCCTGCGGGCCCTCCTGGACGCGGTCGGCACCGACCTGCGCGACCTGGCGGCGGCCTGCAGCCAGTTGTCGGCTGACACCACTGGCGTGATCAACCAGGAGGTGGTCGCCCGCTACTACCGTGGCCGGGCTGAGGCGACCGGCTTCTCCGTGGCGGACAAGGCCTGCGAGGGCAACCTGGCCGGCGCGCTCGAGCAGCTTCGCTGGGCGCTGGCCACCGGAACCTCGCCGGTGCTGGTTACCAGCGCGCTGGCACAGGGGATCCGCACGCTTGGCCTAGTCGGCTCAGCCGGCCGCGGCCTGAGCCCTAACGCGCTCGCCGCAGATCTCGGCATGCCGCCGTGGCGGATCGATAAGGCACGTCAGCAGCTGCGGGGCTGGACCGCCGACGGGCTGGCCGGGGCGCTCGCCGCGGTCGCCGAGACTGATGTGGAGGTCAAGGGCGAGGGCGCCAGCGCCGCCTATGCCCTCGAGCGCGCGATCGCCGCGATCGTCGCCTGCCGCACCGGGCCGTAATTCGGCCGGCGGTTAGCGAAACCGGCTCGACGCCCCTCGCTCATATTGCTGCGTCGGACAGCAGCGGTCCGTTACGTTATTCGACGCCGTTCGCCAAGATGTGGCGGCTGCGTCCTAGGGAGAGCCTTGATCTGGCGGTATTGAAGAACTACGCGGGCTTCTCCTGCCGGGCGCGGCGGACGGAGTACTGGATGTTCGGACTCGTTAACTTCATCGTTACGCTGATTCTCTACGTTCTTACCTTCGCGACGCACTCGGGATTCTTCCTCGTGCTTGTCTTTCTGTACGCCCTAGCCGTTCTACTGCCGAGCCTGGCTGTCCTTGTCCGGCGCCTGCACGATATCGGCATGTCGGGATGATGGGTCCTGATTGGACTGGTCCCGTTTGTGGGTGGAATCGTTCTCCTCGTGTTCACGCTCTTGCCGGGAAACCACGGCCCGAACCGGTATGGCGACGACCCGAAGGGCGCGCCGATGGCGGCGCCCTATCCGCCGTACCCGACGTACCAGTAGACGTCCCAGGTCAGGCTGGTAGCGGTCGGGTCCGGTGCAGCGCTCCGGCGCGGCGACAGTTATCCGCCGGCCTGCAGGTCGCGGACGTCGATGGTCTGGTCGGTTCGCACCGCGTCGGCCAGCCTCCGGTCGTGCGTGACCAGCAGCAGCGTGCGGGAGTAGCCCGACAGCGCCTGCTCGAGCTGCTCGATCGCCTCAATGTCCAGATGGTTGGTGGGCTCGTCGAGCACCAGGAAGTTGACGCCTCGAGCCTGCAGTAGTGCGAGCCCTGCCCGAGTGCGCTCGCCAGGCGACAGCGCGCTTGATGGCCGCAATGCGGCGTCACCGCGCATTCGGAACTTGGCCAGCAGAGTTCGGGTCTCTTCCTCCGTGGCAAGCCCGGCCACCGCGCGCACGACTTCGGTGACCGGCTGGTCGGTGAGAAACTCCCGGCGGGTCTGGTCGAGCTCACCAAAGACCACGCTCGGGCCCGCGTACCGCCGCCCCGCGGCCAGTTCCACGCGCCCGAGCAGGGCATCGACCAGCGTGGTCTTGCCCGAGCCGTTGGGGCCGACGATCCGGATCCGGTCGGCTGGCCCGACGGTCAGGTTGAGCGGACCCAGGGTTACTTCGCCGCGGCTGACCACGGCATTGGTCAGCGCCACCGCGACGTCGCCCGCTCGCCGTGCCTCGCCGATGGACAGCCGCAACTGCCAGGGCTCCCGCACTTCGTCTGGCGCGTTCTTATCCAGCCGGGCGATCGCTTTGTCGATCTTGGCGGCGCCGGCGCCGATGCCCTGCGCACTCGCGATCCGGTCGGCGCGAATGAACTTGTCCGGCTCAGCCTGCTGGAACTGAGCGCTGCTCGCTCGCCGAGCGCCGGAGGAGGCCCACTGCCGCTGCTGCCGGGCCGAGTCCGTGAGCTTGTCGCGGTCAGCCTCATAAGTCGCGTATGCGTCCACAGCCCGCCGCCGGGCCAGCTCACGCTCCGCCACGTACGCGTCGAACCCGCCCGAGAAGAGCGTGCCGTGCCGGGTGAACTCGTCCAGCTCCAGGATCTGGCTGGTTACTGCGCTGAGCATGGCCCGGTCGTGGCTGACCAGAGCGATTCCTGCTTTGTTCCGGCGCAGGTGATCTTCGAGCAAGGCCAGCCCGGCGTCGTCCAGGTCGTTCGTCGGCTCGTCAAGCAGCAGAATGTCCGGCTGGGCCAGCA
>Ga0335075_10011091_pt1 | contig 13638 bp, 9 predicted proteins | sample Lox_Sample_24_FD_206723 | JGI IMG/M metagenome (GOLD analysis project Ga0335075, IMG submission 206723) | Soil microbial communities from Loxahatchee National Wildlife Refuge, Florida, United States - Lox_Sample_2.4 | ecosystem: Environmental > Terrestrial > Soil > Wetlands | place: USA: Florida...
CGCACCGAGGCCTGAACGGAAACCGTGGAGCAGTCCACCCATACGGTCGGTGCGGTCGCCGACCGCAGCGGCCCGTCCGCCGCGTCGACCAGCGCGTTCAGTGCGTCGTCGTTAGCCAGCATGCTGAACATCACGGGGGCGGTGGCCTCCGCACCCTTGCTCAGGATGGTCGCTCCGCGCTTACGCGACTCGAGCCGCGAAGGGGACCGGTTCCACACCTGCACCGGCACGCCGGCCGTCAGGAGGCGCTCGACCATCGGCTCGCCCATCCGGCCGTAGCCGAACCAGCTGACCGGCTCGGCCGGCCGGCTCACTGCCGCACCCACGCGATGACGCTGGACAGTGACGCTGCTTGGCCGACCGTCCCGGTGGTAGTTTCGTCGGTTCTCATTGTCATTTCTCCGGTGGAGGCTGCCTTTCCCGCATGCGCGCGCCAACGGGCAAACACGGGGCAGTGGAAGCCCTGATGACGAGCCGGGGCCGCAGCGCCACGGCGGCGGGCGGCTCCTGGTGCCGCAGGACCGACAACACGGTCTCGGCCGCGGCGCGCCCCATCTGAACGGCGGGGTACAGCACGGTCGTCAGCGACGGGTCGAGGTACTCGGTTAGCGGGGTCGCGCCGTACCCGACCACGGAGACATCCCCTGGGCAGGAGAGCCCGGCCTGCCTGATCGCGGCGATCGCACCGATCGCCAGCAGATCGTTATGAGCGAACACCCCTGTCAGCGTTCCGTCTTCGCGCAGCGAGTCCAGCATGAGCTGGCGGCCCTCGTCGACCGAGGCAGATCCGGCCGTCTTTTCCAGCGCGCCACCGCCGGCACCCGATTGCCCGAGTGCGAACTGGAAGCCGTGGGCGCGCTGGGCGAAGGCGGCGATCACCGGGGGGCCGCCGAGTTGGACGATCCTGCGGTGGCCTAGCTCAAGCAGGTGCCTGGCGGCCAGCGTCGCCCCGGCGAAGTCGTCGCTGAGGATCTTCGGGACGTCCAAGGCGGGCAGGTCGCGCGACGCGAGCACCATGGGGATACCGTGGCGCAGGAATCGTTCCAGCGGGCGCTGATCCTGGTCACGTGCCGCGGTGTTGATCACCGCGTCGACCCGCCGTTCCTTCATCACCTGAAGGGCGCGCGCCATGCGCCGCTCGTCGTCCTTCGTCTCGAAGATGACCGCGGTGTACCCACCGTCCTCGAGCCGGTCGTTAATGCCGGTGAGGAGGGAACCGAAGACCGGATTGCGGAAGTCAGGGATGAGCACGCCGACGGTCATGGTGCGACGGCTCCGCAGGCTGCTGGCCGCGGGGTTCAGCTGATAGCCCAGTTCCCGCGCGGCGGCCAGGACGCGCTCGCGGGTCGCGGCGCCTATTCGCGCCGACTGGGCCGCGTCGAAGCACCGAGAGGCGGTCGACGGATGGACGCCAGCGAGGCGCGCGACATCTCGAAGCGTTGGCTCGCGCTGAGCGTCCATGGTCGGCATCCTTTGCGTCGGTGCGGCTCGGCCTAGTGATCAGCCGGAAGGCTACGCCAGTCGTCCGGGAAGAAGAACGCGTCCGACGTCGGAGGGACAGGTGACTGGACCTCGATCCACCGGGCGTCCTCGCTGTTCTCGTTGACGAATCCATGGGTGCCGTCGGTGCTCACCCAGACCAGGTCGCCGATCTGCGTGGTCTCGGGGACGCCGTCCAGCATCCCGCTCATGCCGCCGTTCACGAAGTAGTAGATCTCCTCGAACGGGTGGTAGTGCACCTTGGCCGCGCGACCGGGGCCGGACTTGCCCGCGATCTTGGCGGCGAACATGGTGTGGTGCTGGGCACCGAGCAACTGGTCCACCATCATGCGGATCGAGATGTTCTTGATGTTGGGCCCGTGATAGCCGGGCATGTCGATGTCGCCCACCGGAGCCATGTCCGACTCCTCGAAGTGTCCTACGTAGCGGTGACGTGGGTCGGTCTCCGATGGCCGTCCGAGGTTTTCGCCGCGAAGCGGCTCGCAGACGATCATGTGCCGCGCCCCGTCGTAGTTCGGCGGCTTGGGTGAGTGCACGGAGAACCAGCGCAGGCTCTCGTCGCCCGCGGTGAGCGAGTGCGCGACGCCGACCGGTGCGACACCGTAGTCACCCGCGCCGAGATCGTATTCGAGGCCGGCGAGGCAGACCCGGCCGGTGCCGGCCTCCACGAACCACGAGTCCTCGAACGGGCTGCGGTGCCAGCCGATGGTCGCGCCCGGCGCCAGCTCGTAAAGGGAGACTTCCATGTGCTGTGCGCCGTGCACCTCGCCGACAAGCAGCGCTCCCCGCAGCCCAGGGACCTCCTTCGAATCGGTCCAGACCCGTTCAGCGGCCCTTGAGATGTAGTAGGCCATGCCGTCTTCCTCCAGCGATCGCGGTACCTGTGCAACGTTGTGCATCCGTTTGCACAGCATGACACCACGAGGTGACGGCAGTCAAGGGTTCAGCTCATCCACTCCGCGGTGACCGTAATAGCTCCTGCGACTGGTCATTCCTGATCAACGGCAAGCATGTGACCCATCGCACAGGAGGTACCGCTCGCCGACGGGCCGCGATACCGTTTCAGTGGTTGTGCATCCGTTTGCACAAACTTCTCTGCTAGGTATCGCCGCGGCCCGTGCGACTCCCTACTTGTCGTTCAGGTAGGTGGCGGTGCCGTCCAGCCAGTCCTGCCGCCCGGGTGCGAAGATGTCGATGTCGATCGTGTCCTCGGTGAACCTGAACTCGTGCGGGACGTTGGGCGGGATGATCATGATGTCGCCCGCCTTCATGACGTACTTCCGGCCCTGCGAGTACACCTCGGCGCGGCCCTGCGTGATCCACGTGATCTGCTCGTTCAGGTGGTGGGTGAGCGGCACGGTGGCGCCCTTCTTGGCGGTCCACTTGACGAAGGTGGAGTTCGTTCCGTGCAGGTACTGACGCGAGAGCAGATCGTTGATCTTCTCGATCGGCTGGGCGTCGAGGCGGAACAGCTCGACCGTGCCCGCCAAGTGCTCGCTGATGCCCGGGATTATCCCCTGCCCCGGTGCGTCCTCGGCCTGCGAGGCAAGCTCGGGCGTGAGCGTGGCGGCCGAGGCCGGGGGGATGCAGTCGATCTTGTCTGTCATCATTTTCTCCAGTGTTGCTAGATGAGCGATGGGAACGCGGCGTCGATCTCGACTTCCAGCAGGTACGGCGTGTCCAGCGCCATTGCCTCCTGGATCGCGGGCTTCAGCTCCTGCGGCGCCGCGATCCTGCGCCCGTCGCAGCCATATCCCCTGGCCAGGCTGACGAAGTCGAACCCGGGGAGGTCGAGGCCCGGCACCCCGGGCGTGTCCAGCTCGGCGGCGAACTCCTTCAAGATGGCGTACTCGTGGTTTGCCGGGATGATGTACAGGATCGGCAGCCGGTGCTGCACGGCGGTCCAGATGGTCTGTATGACGTACTGGGCGGCGCCATCCCCGACGATGTTGACCACCTTGCGGTGCGTGCCGAGGTCGCGTTCGGCGAAGGCGACGCCGGCCGAGGCCGACAGCCCGTACCCGAGGACACCGCTGAAGCTCGCGAAGAACGACCTGGGCGCGCTCGTGGGAAGCCGCTCCTTCAGCAGGCGCAGGTTGGACATGGACTCGTGGACGAGGACCGAGTTCTCCGGACGGACCTCGTTGACCGTGGAGTACAGCAGGTCGGCCGTGATCGTCGCGCCGGCCGGAGCGCGCGGGGTACTCGTCCGCGGCGCGGGCATCGGCCGCAGCGAGGGCGACACCAGGCCGGCGAGAACGCCGCAGGCCGTCCCTGGGTCGGCGAGGATGCTGTCGCCGACGGGCGCCCGGGCCGCCTCCGCCGGGTTGTCGGTGATGTGCACCAGGCGGGTGCCGCGCGGGAGGTAATCGCCCGCCACGTAGGGGTAGTAGCGGAACACCGGGGCGCCGATGACGACCACGAGGTCGTGGCCTTCGAGCTTGTCGCTCAGGGGCCTGATGGCGGGCGGAAGGGCGCCGCGGTACAACGGGTGGGTTTCCGGGAACCCGGGCCGCCCCTCTTCCGGGCCGGCCCACACCGGCGCGTTCAGCCGCTCGGCCAGGCGGACGGCGTGGTGCCAGCCCTCGCCCTCATCGACGGTGCCGCCGATGACGAGCACCGGAGAGCTCGCCGCGTCCAGCATCCGCGCCACCGGCGCGAGCTGCTCGCCGCTTGCCGCCAGCCGGGTGGTGACACCGCGGACCTCCGGCACCGGCAGGCACGGCTTCTCGGCGTCGTCCATCGGGATGGACAGGAAGACCGGGCCCGCCGGCGGCTGCACCGCCATCGCCCACGCCCTGATCAGCGCCGCCGGCACGTCCTCGGCCCGGGCGACCTCGTAGCTCCACTTGACGTAGGGGTGCGCGACCATGGTCGGCTCGGCATTGGCGAGGAACGGCTCGAGGAGCAGCATCTCGCGCGTCTGGTTGCCCGCCGTGATGATCAGCGGCGCGTGGTTGTACCAGGCGCTCTCGATGTTCCCCATCGCGTTCCCGAGGCCGGCGGCGGTGTGCAGGTTCACCAGCGCCGCCTTGCCTGTCGCCTGCGCGTAGCCGTCGGCCATGCCGATGGCACAGGCTTCCTGCAGGGCCAGGACGTAACGGAAGTCGCCAGGGAAGTCCTTGAGCAGGGTCTCTTCGGTTGAGCCGGGGTTACCGAAGACCGTGGTAAGGCCGAGCCGCCGCGCGACCTCGAAGAACGCCTCACGGACCTTGGTTGGCGCGGCGTTCTGCTCCGCCGCCTCGATCCCAGCGGCCGTGGCCGGCGCGGTGATGTCGGTCATGTCTATCCCCATCTCTCTGGACGCTGCCGCTCATCACGATGGACGGGCGGGAGCACCGCAGCATGAGTCATTCGGACCCGCTGCCTGGGCGGAGAGAGCTGACTTAGGCGGACGCCTGCTGGCTCAGTCGACGCCACTCGCGCGGCGAGGCGCCGAATGCCTCGCGGAATCGGGCGCTGAAGTGAGCAAGGTTCACGAAACCGCAGGCGTGCGCGATCGAGGTGATGTTGTCGGCCGTCCCTGGGCGGGCGAGCTGGTCGCGGGCGCGCGCCAGTCGCCGGTGCAGGATCCAGGCCGATAGCGTCCGGTCGTGACCGGCCTGGGCCCAGACCTTGTACAGCTGACGGACCGAGATGCCGTGTGCGGCGGCGATCCGGCTCACGCTCAGCGCGGGTTCGTGCAGGTGCGCGTTGATGTACATGGTCACGCGAACGTCCAGCGTGGCGCTGAGCGCGTCCGACTGGCCGCGATCGCCGGCCGCTGTGGTGATCAGCGCCCAGATGAGGTCGGCCGTGGCCCGCCCGAGCCGGGCCATCGTCTCCGGCCCTGGCTCGGGCGACAGCTCGGACAGGCCGAGCATGTGCGACCGAAGCAGGTTATGCACCGGGCTTGACCGCACCAGGGGGGCGGCCGCCCTGATGAGGTCAACCGGAAGCGACAGCCGGGCCGGTTCGATCAGCAACGACGTGTGGTGGGTGACCTCGGAGTGGCGCACCCTGGCCGGTCGAGTGCTGTCGAGCACGGTAATGGCACCCGGTTCGCAGGTGGACTGGGTGCCGTCGTGACTCTCGAACAGGAGCGGGGTCCGCGACGCCAGGCCGAGAATGATCACTTCGGGAGCGGCCTGGCGAACGTGCCGGGCGGTCCGGTTCGTTTCCACCCCGGCGCCCACGCTGCGCATCAGCGCGACCCCCTCCCCCAGCTGCCACGCGTCGGTCCGGTGGGGGATGACCCGCTCGCTGACGAAGGAGAACGCATGCGGCATCACGGCGCTGTTCAGCGCCGCGTCAAGGGCGTCCGTCCGGTCCCGCGCAGGAATGCCAGCGGAGTCGAACACGAGCAAACCGAGGATCCTCCCGACCGGTCAGAGCCAACTTTCGAGATTGTGCACGGACTTTGGCGATTGCGCCCGTCCACTTTACTTCGTCCTGTCCGGCGTGCGACTGTCGCAAGCCGAGGGGGCGGCGGCCCCGCCTGCCGCCTCAGCAGGACCGAATGGCTATGCGGAGCGGTGAACGATGACCATGCCTGTGATGGAATCGGATGTGCGTGACCGGCTGGCCCGGGTGCTGGCACCGGGCAAGGATTCCGGCAGCAGCCAGCACCTGAGAGCGTCGCTCGCCGCGGCCGGTGCCCTCATCGGCGCGGAAGGCGATATCGATCTGGCCCACCGCCTGCTCACCCGGGCGATCAGCGGCTACCGGAACCGCGCCGACCCCCTGGACGAGACCCTGCTCGAGGCGATCGGCCTGCTCCGCTGGGTCTGCTTGATGGGCGGCCGGGCCAGCCTGTGGCCGGATTACCACATCGCGCTCGACCGGCTGGACCCGGCGCCGCCGCCGCTGGTCGAGCTGGCCCGCCGCACCTCCATCGACCCGGCCCGCACCACCGCCTGGCACCTCGCGCAGGTCGAGGCGCTATCGCGCGGGTTGGACAGGGAGGCCGACCCCGCCCGCGTCGTCGAGATCGCCGACATGGCTTCCCTGTACGACCGGATACCGGCCTGCCGCCCCGCGCTCGACCGGGTCGCGGCCATGACCGGAGACGGCGGCGCGGCGCGCGCCGCCGCCTGGGCGCAGCTCCAGATCGGCCTGGACGCCTTCCACCGTGGGCGCTGGACCGTCACCGAGACAGCGGCACGGGCGGCGCGGCGGCTGATCGAGTCAGCCGGCCAGGAGGTCCTCGCCTGGGCGAGCGACTACGAGCTCGCGCTGATCGCGGCCGCCAGGGGAGACGGTGACCGCGCGACCGAGCTGATCGACGAAATGGCCCGCTGGGCCCTGCCGCGCCGTGCCCACACGGTCCAGGCGCACGCCAGCCACGTCGAAACCCTGGCGGCGATCGGCCGGGGAGACTTCGAGGCGGCTTTCCAGCACGCGAACGCCATCAGCCCGGCGGGCGAACTCGCGCCGTACGCGCGGCTGGCCCCGTGGGTATCGCTTGACCTCGTCGAGTCGGCGGTGCGAACGGGCCGGCTCAACGCCGCCCGAGCCCACGTCAAGGCCATGGACCGCAACGGGATCGCGCGCCTGTCGCCCCGGCTGGAGATGACCGGCCTGGCCGCCTCCGCTCTCGTCGCACCGCCCTCCCTCGCACTCGACCTTTACGAGCGGGCGGCCGCCGTTCCCGAGGGACCCGGCTGGCCCTTTGACCATGCCCGGGTTCTCCTGCTGCAGGGTGCCGCCATGCGCAGGAACCAGGCGGTCGCGGCTTCGCGCACTCCCCTGCGCCAGGCACTGGCGACTTTCACGGAACTCGGCGCGGCCCCGTGGGCCGAACGCGGGCGGAAGGAACTGCTCGCCACCGCGGAATCGCGTGCGTCCGTGCAGGAAGGCACCGGCTCACGCAGGCTCACCGCCCAGGAGCGCGAGATCGCCGAACTCGCCGCGAGCGGCCTGACGAACAAGAAGATCGCGGAACGCCTGGCCATCTCGCCGCGGACCGTGGGCAACCACCTCTACCGGGTGTTCGCGAAGTCCGGCATCTCCTCTCGCGGCGCCCTCCGCGACACGCTGCTGGCCTGCGGCTGATGGCGCTGGACGTAGGGCCGCGGGCCAGCGGCAGGAGCGACGAGACGGCGGCGTCCCTGGAGAGCGTCGCGGCGCGCGCCCGCGATCGCGGCGACGTGCACGGCGCCGCACGGGCGCTGCGGCGGGCCGCCGGGCTGAGCGGCGACCCGGCGGCCCGTGCCCGCCGTCACGCGGCGGCCGCCTGCGTGCTCATCGGTACCAGCGGCGACCTCACCGAGGTGGAACCGTCGATGGATGACGCGCGTCGCGCGCACGCCCAGGCACCGGGAGCCGCCGAGTCCCTGGAGTTCGTCACGGTGGACTGCTACCTCGGCATGAGCGGGGTGATACCGCTCGACACGCTGCGCAAGCGCCTCGTCCAGTGCCTGCTCGACCGGCACGACGCCACCGCCGACTGGGTCTTCGAGGAGGCCGCCTGGGTCCTGTACGGGTTCTGCTGGTTCCTGAACCGCCCCGAGGTGTGGGCCGAGTTCTCCGGCGTCGCCGCGCATAACGCCGCCCGGCTGCCGCCCTGGGCCCGCCTCGCGGTCCCGCTGATGAAGGGAGCCGACATCGACCACCCCGGCCTCGCGGCCGAGGCCGACCGGCTCCTCGACCTGCTGCCGCACGAGCCGCGGCCGTGGATGACGGCGCGCATCGCGCAGGTCACGAGGTACCGTGACCACCGCTTCGGCTGGCGCAGGGCGCTCCAGCGGCTGTGGGCGCGGCGGGCCGCCGACGGTGCCACTGTCCCGGCCACCTACGCGGCGGCGATTCTGGCCGATGACTCGACCGGGTCCGGTGACTGGGACGCGGTGGACAGGCTGACCGGGCCCGCGCTCGCGATGTGCGCGGACCTGGGGCACTGGTCGTTCTCCGAGGGCTGGCTGCTTTACATGTCGGCCCGCCTCGCCGCGCACCGCGGCGACACAAGGCTGCTCGGCCGCCAGGCCACCCGGCTGATGGCCTGGGGCGCCCCCCGTGGCGCGCGAGAGATGGTCAACCGGGCACTGCACTGCCGCGCCGTCGCGGCCCTGGCCGAGGCCGACCCTGTCCGCGCCCATCGGCACCTCGCCGCGATGCGGGACCCGCGCGGTTACAGCGGGCCGCTGGCAATCGCCCCCTGGATGGCCCTGGACTTCGCGGAGGCAGCGGTCGGCGCGGGCGCGGCTGACGACGTCGGTGAACTGCTCGCCAGGATCGGGACGGCCGGCGCCGCGCACAGCGACTGGCGGTCGCTCCAGTTCGCGGGCGCCTACGCGATCGCCGCTACCGGCCAGCCGGGCGGAGCGGAGGGCCTCGACGCGCACTACGAGCGGGCACTCGCCATTCATGACGCCGACCGCTGGCCCTTCGACCTGGCCCGCATCAGGCTGAGCTACGGCGAACGGCTGCGCGCCGACGGGCGTGACGAAGCCGCGCGCTTCCAGCTGCGGCTGGCCGCCGCCACGTTCAGGCACCTGCGCGCGGTGCCATGGCTGGGTCGCGCGACGAACCAGCTGTCTGCCCTCGGCGACGTCCACCAGCGGATACCGACCGGGGCGGCCCTGACGGCCACGGAGCAGCGCGTCGCTGACCTCGCGGCGACAGGGCTCACCAACCGCGAGATCGCCACGAGGTTGCGGCTGTCGGTGAGCACGGTCAGCGGCCAGCTCTCCCGGGTGTACGCCAAGCTCGGCGTGCGGACCAGGGCCGCGCTGCGAGACGCGCTGCTGCTGGCCGACGGCGAGGGAGCGGAATGAGACCACGCTCCGGGCAAACTCAGCAGAAAGGGCCACCCCGATGACGTATCCAGTCGAGATCGCGAGCAACTTCAGCCTGCTCGGGCACAGCGACCAGGGCGGCCGGCCCGACGCCATGCAGCTGCAGTACTACGACGACTTTGTCTACGTAGGTCACCTGTTCTCCGGCGGCTTCTCGGTCATCGACGCCCGCGACCCGCGCGACATGAAAGCCGCCGGCTTCTACCCGGCACCGGACAACACGTGGAACATCCACCTTCAGGCCGCGGATGATCTGCTGCTCGTCATCAACGCGAAGGACCTGTGGAAGGACCTCTCCGCGGAGGCGAGCTACTACCAGGGATCGGTCGGCAGCCGACTGTCCGGCGCCCGGCAGGACTGGACCGCCGGGGTGGCGATCTACGACATCTCGCGGCCCGGCCGCCCGGAGCCGCTCTCCTTCCTGCCGGTATCCGGGGTCGGCGTGCACCGCCTGTGGTACTCCGGTGGCCGGTGGGCCTATGCGTCCGTGCTCGCCGACGGCTTCACCGACTACGTCTTCCGCGTCATCGACCTGGCGGACCCGGTCGCCCCCCGGTGGGCGGGCCAGTGGTGGCTGCCCGGCATGAACGCGGCCGCGGGCGAGATCCCCTCCTGGGACGCGAAACGGTGGCGGTTCGCCCTGCACCACGCGATCATCCACGAGGACACGGCCTACGCCTCCTGGCGCGACGGCGGACTCACCCTGCTTGACATCGCCGACCGGGAGGCACCCCGCCTGATCGCGCACCGGAACTGGTCGCCGCCCTACGGCGGCGGCACGCACACCTCGCTGCCGTTGCCCGCCCGGGACCTGCTGCTTGTCGCGGACGAGGCCACCGCCGACGACCTCGATGACGGCCTGAAGTACGTGTGGGTGTTCAACGTCGCCGATCCGGGCAACCCGATCAGCATCGCGACCTTCCCCACGCCGGACGAGCAGTCGTACGCCACCAAGGGCGGCCACTTCGGCCCGCACAACCTGCACGAGAACCGCCCCGGCAGCTTCGTGTCCGATGAGCTGATCTTCGCCACGTACCAGAACGCCGGGGTCCGCGCGATCGATATCAGCGACCCGTACCGGCCATCACTGGCCGGCGCGCTCGTCCCCGCCGCGCCCGACCGCCTCATCGACCCCCGGCCAGGTCGTCCGCGGGTCATCCAGACCGCCGACGTCTACGTCCGCCCCGACGGCGTCGTCTACTGCACCGATTACAACGCGGGGCTGATCAGCGCCCAGTACCAGGGCTGACGCTCGGGCTTGTCGGACCGGGTCAGCGCACCCCTGACGGCCGCCGCGTACTACTGGCGGAGTACGCCCGCGGAATACCTGCCCGACTCAAGTGCCTCCCCACGCAGGACGCTCTTCGTGCCCGCGACCGCGAGAATCGTGAGCACATAACCGCTCCTCGGCTCGCGGGAGATCCCCATGTCGCACGCCAGTCCGCCTCGCGCCCCGGATACCGGGCGGAGAACCAGTCAGGGAGTCGGCCTGCTTGGCGGGCTCGGCCGGGCCTGCTACCGGCACCGCTTGATCACCCTGTTCACCTGGTTCATCGGCGTCGCGTGCCTCATCGCTCTGTGGCTGCAGTTCGGTGCCGCCGCGCTGAACACCTTCGATAGCAGCGACCCCGGCCAGACCGTGCTTAACGAGCACTTCCCCCGCGCCTCGGGCGATACCCTCACCCTGGCCGTCAAGTCGACGGCCGCGATCACCTCTCCGGCCGTCAAGGCGCAGGTCGCCAGCGCCCTCGTCCCGTTCGAGCGGGCGGCGCACGTCACCTCGGTCAGTGACCCGTACGCGACCACCGGACAGGTATCCCGCGACGGGCACATCGCGTTTTCTACCGTGCAGTTCGGCGTCGCCGGGACGAGTATCTCCAACGGCGAGGCCACCGCGCTGATGAATGACGCCAGGGCCGCTTCCGTGCACGGCGTGACGTTCAGCCTCGGCGGAGACGTGGTCGACCTGGCAGAGACACCGTACGGTGGCCCGACCGACGGCGTCGGGGTTGTCGCCGCCGCGGTCATCCTGCTGATCGCCTTCGGCTCGCTGCTCGCCATGGGACTGCCGATCGCGACGGCGCTGCTCGGCATCGGCGCGGGCCTGTCGCTGATCGGGCTGCTCGGCCACGTCTTCCCCGCGCCGTCGTTCTCCCCGATCATCGCCGGGCTGATCGGCCTCGGGGTCGGCATCGACTACGCGCTGTTCATCGTCACCCGGTTCAGGGAAAGCCTGCGGGCGGGCACCCCGCCCGAGGCCGCCGCGGTGACGGCGATGCGCACGGCGGGCCGGTCGGTGCTCGTGGCGGGCACCACGGTGGTCATCGGCATGCTCGGCCTGCTCATCTTGCGCCAGGCACTGCTGAACGGGGTCGCCGTCGCCGCCGCCGCGACGGTCGCCATGGTGCTGCTCGCCTCGCTCACCTTGCTGCCCGCCCTGCTCGGCTTCAGCGGCACCCGGCTGGCCAAGCCGTCCCGGGTCAAGCCGCCGGCCTGGATGCGTAGAACCACAACTCGTTCGGACAAACCAGGGTTGCCAGCAGCCGAGCGGTGGGCCGGGGTCATCCAGCGCCATCCGGTGATCGCCGCCGCCGTGTCCGGCGCCTTCATCCTGGTGCTGGCCGCGCCGGCGCTGGGCATGAAGCTGAGCTTCCCCGACGAGTCGGCGCAGGCGCGCGGCACGATGGGGTACGCGAGCTACGCGACGATGGCGCAGGGCTTCGGCCCCGGGTTCGACGCACCGCTGATCATCGCCGCTGAGCTGCCGGACCCGCAGGCAAGCACCGCACGGCTGGCCGCCGCGGTGGCGGCCACCCCGGGGGTCGCGGCGGTGACTCCCGTGGTCGTGAGCAGGGACGGCCAGGCGGCCATGCTGGTCGCCTACCCGACCACCGGTGAGCAGGACCCGGCCACGGACACCCTGGTGAACCGGATCAGCGGCACGGTGCTGCCGAAGGCAACCGCGGGCAGCGGGATCAGCGCGTACGTCACCGGGCCGAACGCCGGCAACGTGAGCTTCGCCAACCTGATCGGGCAGCGGCTGCCGTGGCTGATCGGGGTGGTGGTCGCGCTCTCCATGCTGCTACTGCTGGTGGTGTTCCGCTCGGTGGTGATCGCGGTCAAGGCCGCGGTGATGAACCTGCTGTCCATCACCGCCGCGTACGGCGCGCTCGTCATGGTCTCGCAGAACGGGTGGCTTGGCTCCTTGTTCGGGTTCCCGGAGAAGGTCCCGGTGACGACCTGGGTGCCGATGTTCCTGTTCGTCATCTTGTTCGGCCTGTCGATGGACTATGAGGTGTTCCTGCTCTCCCGCATCCGGGAGGAGTACGACTCCTCCGGCGACAATGCCGCCGCCGTGGCCCGCGGCCTGTCCCGCACCGCACGGGTGATCACGGCGGCGGCGGCCATCATGGTGGCGGTGTTCCTGTCCATCGTGATCGCGCCGAACGTCTCGACCAAGCAGATCGGGCTCGGGCTAGCGGTCGCGATCCTGGTCGACGCGACGGTGGTGCGCCTGGTGCTTGTGCCCTCGGTGATGGAGCTGCTCGGACGGGCCAACTGGTGGCTGCCCGGGTGGCTGGACCGGCTGCTGCCGCAGACCGCCCGCATCGAGGACGAGCGACCGGCCGAGGCGTCGGCGGCGACTCACGGATCCGCGCCACGTCGGTTATTCGAGTGGCTGGCGGGCGATGGCGGGCGGTTCGCGGCCGGCCAGCAGCCAGGTCACGGCCACCGCGATCAGCGGCATGCCCAGCAGGATCCACACCAGGACCGCCACCGGGACGCTGTCCAGTTCTGAGAGCTGGTCGAGCGGGTTGCTCCTGAAGAAGCCGATCGCCGCGAGGTACCCGGCCGCCGTTCCGACGATCGCTCCCGTCAGCGCGAGCGCGCCGGCGGTCGCCGCGCTGAGCGTGCGGCGGGCCGCGGCGCTCGCCCCGGTGGCGGTCAGCGTGCGCAGGTCCCTGGCGGCCTCGCTGCGGACGAGGCCAATGCTCATCGCGAGGATGCCGAGCGAGAGGACCATGCCGAAGATCGTGGCCGTGTCGGTGACCTCCGTGAACGACGGGATGTTACCGGCGGTCTCGATGCTCGCCCCGGCGACGGCCGCGGTCTGCGTGGCGTTCGCGATCTGGTCGGCGGTCAGCCCGCCAGCCGACTGGATCAGCCAGCCGGCCGTGGTCGCCGTGAACTTGAACAGACGCATGGCATGCTCGGTGATCACCGTGTTGGGGGCCGTGGTGCCTGACGGCAGCGCGCTGCTCTCCTGAACCGGCGGGCTGGCCAGACAGCTGCCCGGCGTGCACGGGGTGCCGGGGGGAACCTTGGGGGTGTCCCATAGCTGCAGATTCGGCGTCGAGGACAA
>Ga0335075_10011093_pt1 | contig 13637 bp, 15 predicted proteins | sample Lox_Sample_24_FD_206723 | JGI IMG/M metagenome (GOLD analysis project Ga0335075, IMG submission 206723) | Soil microbial communities from Loxahatchee National Wildlife Refuge, Florida, United States - Lox_Sample_2.4 | ecosystem: Environmental > Terrestrial > Soil > Wetlands | place: USA...
CGGCGTCCCGGTCAACGTGGTCAGCACGGCCGGGGTGATCGCTGGCACCGGCCTGATGATGGCCTCCGGCGGCGACCTCGTCAGCCACGCGGCCGGCGACGACCGTATCGACCCGGTGAGCACCGGCGGCGGCGATGCCGCACCCTCCCCCGACCCGCAGTACACGCCCGGGACGCCGGAGTACGAGTCGCGCATCGCGGATCTCTCGCAAGACCCCGCCCACGGCGGGGTATCCAGCCCCAAAAGCGTGCGCGAAGCACAGGTGGGCTTGCAGTTGGAGGGTGACGGTCAGGTTGGGCCGCTGGTCCGGGCGCCGCTCAATGAGGCCGGAGAAGATCAGGGCGAATTCATCGACACCAGCAGCGGCCAGCGATGGGATGTGAAGAGCTCGCCCGATTCCATCCCCAGCTATGGGCGGGACCCTGGCCTGCCCATCAGGAATCCTCAGACCGTCGGCCAGTTCACCAATATGGTCAATGACTCGCTGGAATCGGGTGAGGGCGTCATGCTCGATCCCGACGGGATGTCGCCGGCCCGCCTTGCCCAGCTGCAGCAGGTCGTCGCCGACCATCCGGAATGGCTGGGAAAGGTACTGTGGGGCTCGTGACGACCACGTACGGCCACTCACGCGCGGACGTACGCCGCTGGCCCGACGATCCGGACGTGCGCCGGACGCTCGAGGAGTACCTCGACTACCTTGACAAGCTCCCGGGGGGCTCGCGTCCGGTCGAGTCCTTGCTCGACGGGGCGGGCCTTGACTTCACCGGAGCCGACCTCTCCGGTCTTGACCTCCTGGAAGCGCAGCTCAGCGAGGCCACCCTGAGCGGTGTGCGCCTGGTAGGCGCGGACCTTTACAGCGCCTGGCTGATCGGGGCGGTACTGCACGGCGCCGACCTGTCCCAGTGCAACCTGCGGAAAGCCCAGGGGCGCACGTGTGACGCGCAGGACGCGATCCTGCACGGCGCGGAACTCGAGAGGGCCGAGTTCGAGGACGCCGATTTGCGGCGGGCCGACCTTCGCGGGGCCTCCTTCGGCCGGGCCTCGCTTTTCGGCGCGGACCTGCGCGGGGCCGATCTGCGCGAATGCGTCTTTGGCCGGAGTGGTTACTCGACCAGCTTTACCGAGGCCCGGCTCGCGGGCTGCGTGGCCGAGGGTGCCCAGGGGATGGTCAAGGGGCCCATCGACGTCGGCGCGGACTCACCGCAACTCCTCGACGGAGCCGCTCTTCAGCGCTGGTTCGCCGAACTGGGAGCGCCGCTGGTGGAGGTCCGCCAGCCAGCCCAGCAGTAAGGGACCCGGCGCCGCAGTTGCAGTCGCGATCGCCTCTGTCTAGAATGACAGCTAGCCTTGCTAGAAAGGTTGACAGCGAATGGCGGTCAGCATCAAGGACCCAGACACCGATCACCTGATTCGCGAGCTCGCACGCCGGACAGGGGAAACCCAGGTCACGGCCGTCAGGGTGGCGGTCGCGGAGCGGCTGGCGCGGCTGGACAGCGAGCAGGCCAGGCTGCGGCACAGCCGCAGGGACCGGCTGCAGGCGATCGCCCAGGACACGGCACCGCGGCTGGCCAGGATCAGCGAGAGCACCGACATTGGCAGCCACCTGTACAACGACCGAGGACTGCCAGAATGACTGTGGTGGATTCCTCCGCGGTCATCGCGATCCTGCGCCAGGAGACGGACGCGGACACCTACCTTGACGTGATCGACGCGGCCGAGACGTTGCGGATGTCGGCAGCTAACCATCTGGAGGCGGCGGTCGTCATCGACAGTGCCCGTGACCCCGTAGCCTCACGCCGCTTCGACCAGTTCATCGCGGAAGCCGGCATCCAGGTGGACCCAGTGACGTTCTCCCAGGCGCGCATCGCCCGGGATGCCTACCGTGACTACGGGAAGGGCTCGGGGCACAAGGCTTCGCTCAACTTCGGCGACTGCTTCGCCTATGCACTGGCCAAAGAGGCCAGCGAGCCGCTGCTCTTCAAAGGCGACGATTTCGGCAACACAGACATCGCTTCGGCGCTCGGCAACGGCTGAGCGTTGCCGCCATCTTTCCCGGACTCTCACGCAGCCGGCACAACCTACCCGGCCTCATCGTCAGCGACCCGGCAGTACGCCACCTCCTGCTGCATCTGGCCTGATGACGGGAGATGCGGCCGGCTTGTCGCCGGTAGCGCCACTGCGGTATTCACCAGAAAAGCTGAAGGCGCATTACTCAGGTGTTGCTACACTGTAGTGCATGGTAGCACCGACGAATGTGCGATTCCCTGAGGCGGTTGACGAGCGGCTCTCCGCTTATGCACGCCAGACAGGGGCGCCCAAGTCAAAAGTCGTGGTCAGCGCCGTGCGTGAGTGGCTTCGTATGCAGGCCCATCCGGGTGTGGTCTTCGTTGTGACCGTCACTGGTGAGAGGCGCGCAGCCTTGACCGCCGGACCGCAAGTGTGGACGGTGGCCGAGGCATGGCTTCAGCAGGACAAGGCTGAGCGTACGGCCGCAGCCGTGGCCGATGTTCTTGGCCTGTCGCCCGCCGACGTGGAGACCACGCTGGCGTACTGGGCTGATTATCAAGACGAGATCGATGAACTGATCAGCCGCCATCACGCCAGCCAGGATGAGGCGCTGGCCGCCTGGGAACGCCGACGGGCGCTCGATGCCATCTGAGGACGCCCAGATCCTGTTCTTGCTGGATGAGCACTATCCCGGGTGGCTCGCCGACGCCCTTGTGGCCGACGGCATTGACGTCGTCGCGTTAACGGCGCACCGGCCAGGGCTTCGCGGGGCCGACGATGCGCGCGTGCTCCGGGCTGCGGTAGCAGAAGGCAGGATCGTCGTGACTGAGGACGTCAGCACCTTCAGTGCCGCGGCCAGCCTGGTTCCTGATCATGTCGGGATCGTCTACTGCCACCACTCCCGTTTCCCGCGCACCAGGCCGGGCCTGGAGAAGCTGCGCAAGCCCCTGAGCGCGCTGGCTTCAGATCCGCCAGCGGGTCTTGGCAAGCATCCGATCGTGTGGTGGCTCCCATGCCGCATCGAGATGATCCAAGGGGGCGGAGGCGGTGGCGAAATCACAGACGCTGAACGCCTGAGCAGCCGCGCGGTCAAGAGCCGACGTGCCGCACCAGACGATTCGCTCTCTAGCCGATCCATCACGATTTCGAGGAGCTTGTCATCCATGCCACTGGCTTCTACCACCGTTACGGAGCATGGATAGGTTTTACAACCCAATCGCCTGTACTTGACACGAAAGAAAGACCAATGAATGGTTGACCGCCGCGCGCAATGCCGCCAGTTAAGGCACCAGGCCGCCGGGTGATGTCAACCCCTACGGCATGCAGAGCGTCAATTATGCGTCACCCAGGGGGAGGAACAAATGAAACGCAGCATGATCGCTCCGCTCACCATCTCCGCTGCAGCGGCTATTTCTCTTGCCGTGGCAGGGCCGGCCCTAGCAGGCCCGGCCGCAACGGAGCCGCTGAAAGCCTGCAAAGCATGGATGGGCAATAGCCATCCAGCTGTCAACACGACCGCCGATGTCGAGGTCAAGACAGCGCGCTCCGCCCAGGTGTTCACGGTGGCTCGCTATACGACCGGAAACCGTGTGCACTACCGGACTGCGAGCTCCAAAATAGGCGCGGCCACAATCCCTTACGACGTGAGCGGCACGAGGCCCGGCTTCAAGGTCGTCGTAGACGTCACCGTGGTTCGAGAGCACCAGGCAAACAGCTGCTCGACATCGTTCACGCCCAAGCCCTGAGCAGCGACCACGACGGGCGACCGAGAACCAGCCCAGCGGCAAAAGGCCGTCAGATTACCTGGATATAGACGGCCGTCGCATCATCGTGCTGTTTGCCATATCCGTACGCGGGCGGCGGAGATGCTTGCTCAGCTTCGCGTACGCGCTGGATAAGTCCGGATGGCCCCTCTTTGCCGAGCAGCTCGAATATGTCCGTCCAGCTGTAGCCGTAATATTCAACGAGCCTGGTGACGCCATCCGTCAGTAACGTAACATGCGTGACGCCGTCGGCAATGCCTGTTATCGCCTCGTGCGCCGCATCGGGATTCGTGCTCGCCACCCAGAACCCGCCGGATGCATTGCGCTTGGAGCGGACGAGGTCGCGCGTGTACGGGCGGCCACCGGGCTGCAGGTGATCGAGCCGGTCATCGAGCACTGGCGTTATGCCGTCTGTAGTTCTGAGGATGACGGGAGAGTCGCCAAGTACCAGGTACTCGATGGCAGTGCCGACGGATCAAACCATTGCCACCGTTGACGAAGGACTGTCCGGGTTGGCCAGGTCACAGGTGCCGGCGTGCGCTGAGCAGGTGATCTCGATCGCGCTGAACAGGATTTCCGGCAAATTTGCCGCGCCCAGGATCAGCTGTTCCGCCAGGGCTGCGGCCAGATGGCCGACGAGCCACGGAACGTCGTGGATACAGCCGGTATCAACGCCCCCGAAATGAGTGGCGCCATCCAGTACCACTGCCCAGTCCGGCCCCGCGGCTGCGTAGTCCTCGTTCGCCCGCGCTGCTGTGCCCGCCATCGTCGCGAGTTCGCTGCGCCTGAACGGAGCGACGAAAGACATGCGAGGAGGCTACCTGCCGGCGTCCAGGCCGCCGAGGAATTCCCTGACCGCCCGCTTGGATCTGAGCACGTGAAGGGCCACATGCTGACCGTGCTGCGAGATGATCTCGTGTTCGCGCTCCGGCTCTGACCGGCGTTCTCGGCAGATGCGGACGGCCAGGCGCCACTCATCACGCAACCGCAGCCAGGCCGAATAGTCACACCCTGCGGGCAGCTCGCCCGGCATTCGGAAGCCGCGCAGGAACGCGCGTCCTGCGCAAAGCCACCAGGGTAGGTCGAGCACCACCACGGTGTCCGCGCGTTCGAGCCGGAGATCGAGTGTCTCCTGGTAGTTGCCGTCAGCGATCCACGCGTTGCCGGCGAGCACCCTGCATTGCCTCTCACGCCACTCAGTCTCCGACGGCGCAACCCAGCCGGGCTTCCAGAAGTAGAGGTCAAGATGTATGACCGGCAAGCCGGTCCTGGCGGCGAGCGCGAGCGAGAACGTGCTCTTCCCGGACCCGGCCAGCCCGGTGACGATGACGCGGCGTCCCAGCGCCGACAGGCCTTCACTCATCGCCGCCAGTCTCCCCCACGTGCCGCTGCAGGAGAGGGCAAAGGTTGCTGACACGGCACTAGGGTGATGGGCGTGCCGAATGACCCGGTCGATGCCACGCTGTGGGACTTGGACAAAGAAGCCTCGCCGTTCGGCGGCGTGGACCTGGACGACGACTTCGAGCTGGACGGCGAGGGCCTGAAAGATGCCTTCGGGCTGCCGGACCGGCTGCCGCCGGTGCGCCTGCCTGCCGAGCCGGAACTGGCCGCCATGTGCCGGGCCGCGCCGCTGCTCGAGCGGGCGCGCAGGCTCGCCGAGTGGGCAGCCCCCGGCCGCGACCTCACCCTGGAGGAGGAGCTGACAGCGGCGGACACGGTCGCCGCCGCACGCGAGCTGGGCATCGCGGTTCCGGCCAGGGCCGAGGTGGCCCCCGAGACGCCGCCGGGCACGCCCGGGCCGCCGGCGGTCACGGCCATGCATGATGTGCGGGAGCTGGCCAGGCTGTGGGAGCTCGCGGTGGACGTGGGCTTCCTGGAGCTCGATGTCAGCGGCAGCCGCGTTGCGCCCGGCGAGATGTTGAACAACTGGCCGGGCGGAACGGACGAGGAGGCCCTGGACGTCTGGACGGTCGCGATGGTGTCCGTTCTGCACCGGCTGGAGGAGGAAGCAGTCCTCGACGCGCGCCGCAGCCGGCTGCTGGATTTCTCCGGGGCCGGCGCGGCCATGATGATCATGCTGTTCCTGGCCCGCGCGGAGGGCGTGCCCGTCAGCGAGACTTCGGATGTGATCAGGAAGGCCGTCACCGGCGGGCTTGCGGAGGAACGGGCCGCCAGGGCCTGGCAGTCGTGGACCGGAACCCATGGGGATCCCGCCGAGGATGTGCTGGGCCAGCTCGCGGAGCTGGGCGCGGTATCACTGGCAGGCCAGCCATCCGGCGAGGGCAGCGACGAGGGCCCGGTGGCACAACTGACTCCGCTGGGCACCTGGGACATGCGCGAGCAACTCGAAGACGAGGGCGTGGAGATCCCGCTGCTGCTGCCGCCCGACCAGATGACCGCCGCGGACCTGCTGGCCGCCGCCGAGGATCTCGACCAGGAAGAGCTGGAAGCGGAGACCGCGGCCTGGCTGGAACTGCGAGCCCCGGATGTTGCGGCGGCCGAGCTGCTCGCGGCCGCGGCCGGCACCGACCCCACCGAGCGGCTGCTCGCGATCGAGACCGTGAACCGGCTGGGAAACAAAGCCGAGCCTGCGTGGCAGGATGCGCTCGGCCGGCCAGAACTGCGGGCGTACGCCAAGATCGCTCTGACCGAGATCGCCGGGGGCGAGCCGGGAGTCGACGCGATCGAGGGTCTCGAGCCGGACCTCGCCGACCTCGCCTGGCTGCTCATAGACCTGGTCGCCGCGGCGTTCGACGAGCCGGATGAGCTGGCGCAGCAGATCCGCGACTCGATCCCGGCCGGGCAGGAACAGGAGATGTTCGACGCCATGTCGCAGTCGCCCCACCCGGACGCTGCCGGCGCGCTGTCGCTGCTCGGCCAGCATCACCCCGACAAGCAGATCGCCAAGGCGGCGCGCAGGTCCGCCCACCGGGCGGCCAGCCGGCCGAAGCCCACCCCGTGACCCTTCCGGGGAGGGCTGAGATCCGGCGATGAATACGCCGGCGGTGGATCGTCGTAGTGTGCGTCAGACTTTTCTGCGGAAGGAGCGCCGTGCTGAGGCAGGTCGCGAAGGGCGTGCTGATCCACGAGAGCGAGTTCTGCCAGAGCAACGCCGTTGTCGTGCAAGGCCGGGCCGGCGTGCTGCTCATCGACCCGGGGGTGCTCGGCGGCGAAATGACCTGCCTCGCGAGCGATCTTCGCGAGCTGGGCCAGCCGGTTGTGGCCGGGTTTTCTACGCACCCGCATTGGGATCACCTGCTCTGGCACCCTCCGCTCGGCGCGGCGCCCCGTTACGGCACGGCCCGCTGCGCGGACACTGTCCGAGTTCGCCTGCCGGACGCGCAGGCGAAGGCCCGCGCCGCCGCGCAGCTGATACCGCCGGACATCGCCGGCCAGGTACCGCTGGACCTGCTCGGCCTCATTACCGGCCTGCCCGCCGGAACGGCGCGGATCCCCTGGGATGGCCCTGACGTCCGGATCATCGAGCATCAGGCTCATGCCCCGGGCCATGCGGCGCTGCTGATCGAGGAGCGCCGCGTCCTCGTCGCCGGCGACATGCTTTCCGATGTCCTGATCCCGATGCTCGACCTGAACGCCACCGCGGACCCGCTCGAGGACTACCTCGCCGCGCTGCAGTTGGTCGAGGGTGCCGCGGATGACGTCAATGTCCTGGTCCCAGGTCACGGGTCCGCCGGCGGAGCTGATCAGGTACGCGCACGGATCGAGCAGGATCGCGCGTACGTGCGTGGCCTGCGCGACGGCGCCGCGGTTGCCGACGACCCGCGGATCGGCCCATCGGCCACGTTCGACTGGATGTCCGGCGTGCATGAACGGCAGCTACAGCAGCTCGCTCAAAGAAGAGAGAGCGACGCGACGTCCGGATAGAGAGCTCGCGCGGGATGCCAGGATGAGGCAGTGGCGGGATCACAGGAGGCTGAAAGCGGACTAGCCGCAGATGCAGGCTTTGCCGAGAGACTGCTTGAGCTTATCGACTCGGGCCGCCGGACAGCGACCTACAAGCTGGCGCTGTCCATACCTTATCGAGCAGGTCGCGGTCCTTACCGTGCTCCCGAAGTTCGCGCACGATATGGCTTGTCGCGTGAACGCTCTGCAGGTCCAGCAGGTCCAGCAGGAGCCGCGGAGCCGGCTGAGCTACGGCTATCACGCCCTGTGAGACCCAAGCCCTTATGGTCTTCTCACTCAGGCCAAGTAGCCGGGCCGCTATGAGGGGGCGAATCGTTCCTTCTTCCGCCAGCGCGGCGCTCGACACCTCGAGCAGCCTCGCCCTGCGCTCGTCGCCCTCGGGCAGCGTGCGAGTGACGTCCTCGACGGTCTCGACCCGATCGAAGAGGCTACGAATCCGCTTCTCCTCGATGGCGATGGACATCGAGGCCTCCCTCCGCACGGCTGACCTCGAGCTGTGCTACGTGCCAGCCAGCCACGGGGCGTAACGTTCAAGATCCCGAACAGGGCTCGTTCGCTCCGGTCTGAGCCCGCCCGTCACGACGCCGGTACCGGCACGGGGGCGATGGAGTTGCCCGGGCTGATGCCGCTGCAGCCGTTGTGGAAGGGGCGTTTCTCGAACCGCTGGGTGAGAAAGGCCTGGGCCTGCTCCAGGAACGGCAGGCCGGCGTGGATGTGGCTGAGTCCTCGGTAGACGTGGAAGTCGACCGGGACCCCGCGCTGGCAGTAGGTATACGCGAGCTCCTGCACGTCCTTCGCCACCATGACCCCGTCACCGGTCGGGTCCGAGAGACCGACCCCGATAAACAGCGGGGCACGCGGCGTGCCGGTCCCGCTCATGATCACGTGGTCGAGGATGCGGACGAGGACCGGCACCCTGGTGATGTCCCGGTACGGCGGCTTGAACAGCTGCCCGGTGGTCAGGCCGATGAAGTCACTGATGCAGCGTGTCTGATCGGCGCTGACCGCGGCGATGCCCCGGGGCGTCAGGTACTGCCGGAGGCCGGGGATCCCGAAACCCCGGTTCAGGCCGACCAGCAGCGCCGGAATTTCCCCGGTCCAGCTCGAACCCGGATGATCGATGTAGGCCAGGTTATGGAACGGGTCGACCGGGACCCCGCCTGCCGCCACGCCGACGATGTCGAGGCGAGGGGCATAGGTGGGCGCCAGCTCGGCAGCGAAATCAGTGGCGATGGATCCGCCCGAGTAGCCGACCATCCCCACCGGCGTGAAAGCCTCTGGCGCGCCGAGCCACTTCTCGGCCGCCCGGATGGCGTCCAGGGTCTCGTGCCCGCTCTGCTGGCCGGCCCCGTACGCGAGATCTTCTCCTTCGTAGTCCGCGGTGACCACGGTGTCTCCGGCGGCGACGTAGCGCAGGATCAGCGGCAGCTCGGTCAGCGCACCCGTCTGGAGGGTGTAGCTGGGGTCGCACTGCGCGCCGAGGGCGTCGTAGGCCGGCTGGTAGGAGACCAGCCGGGTGGCGGCCGGCTCTGCCCGGTCCAGCGGACGGAGCACGGTGGCGACCGTCACCGTCCTGCGGCCCAGCTGATCGGTGGTGACGTAGAGGAGCTGGACCGCCCGCACCGGCGTGGCCGGGCCGCCGGCTTCGCCGACCGTGACCGTCCGCGTCCGCAACACGGTCCCGGGCACGTCCCGGGCGAGCGATCCGCTCCACCGGTAGAACGGATCGGCGGTGGGCAGCAGCGGGCCCGCCGCGGGGATGGCGGCCGCTGACGGGGAGGTCGCTGAGCGTGTCGCAGCTGGTGAGCCGCCCGACCCGGTGGATGACGGCCCGCCGCTGCACGCCGCAGCCAGCACGACCAGGCCGGCCACGGCGATGAAGCCGACCACGGTTCGCGCCGTGGGCCGCCATGCCCGGCGTGACCCCCGGATGACACGGGCGCTGCGGTTCACCATGGCCCCACGCTAAGAGCCCGACACTTGCCCGCGCATCGGCTCGCCGGGCGGTCTTCCCTCGGCTGCCCGGCTGCCCTGGATCGCTCCTGGGACTGGTCCCGCCTCGCTCCTGCGAGCGATGTCCCGTGGCAGACGGCCCGCTTACCCTGGTCACCGTGAACGCTGGCATGCGATACATCACCAGCTTGGTGTCGTGGCTGGCCACCTCCGCGAGTTCCCTGCTGTGGGATCGCCTGCTGGCTGCCGCGCTGTTCGCCGCGTTCGAGCTGTCGGTCCTTCCCCAAGGCCTCACCGCGGGCTGGCCGCGGCAGGGACCCAGCTGGGACTGGACCGCCGCCGCGGCCATCGCCGGCGGCGTGATGACGCTGATGGTCGCCGCACGGCGGCAGCAGCCGCAATGGGCCTGGGTGATCACCACCGCGTGCGCGTCGTTCCTGCTCGCCGCCCCTACCCAGCTTGGCCTGCCGTATATGGCCGGACCGGGGTACTGGCCGGGGACGATCACGGTCCTGCGGTCGGTGCTTCTGGTGCTCACGGCGCCGGCGGCCGCGCTGTACACGGTCTCGCGCACCGGCCGGGTGCGCGGCGTTTACGGCCTGGCCGGCTCCGGGGTCGCGCTGCTCGTGCTGCCGCTGCTGCTGGCGAACCTCCAGTGGCTGCGCAGCGGCCCGGCCGCGGACATAGCGGAACAGCGGGCCAACAGCGGGCCGTTCATCGCTCTGGTGGCAGGCGTTGTCGTCGCGGCCTGGGCGCTGGGCGAGGCGATGCGCGCGCGCAGCAGGATCGAGGCCGTGGAGCGGGCCGAGCACGACCGTGCCGTCGCGGCCGGGGAACGGGCCCGGATCGCCGCCGAGCTGCACGACATCACCGCCCATCACATCAGTGTGGTGAGCCTTCAGGCCGGTGCGGCCCGGCTGCTCGCCGAGCAGGGCCAGCCCCCCAACGTTGAACTGCTCTGCGGGATCGAAGCCGCCAGCAGACAGGCCATGGCCGAGATCCGCCAGGCGCTCGGCGCAATCCGGGCCGGCCCGGACGGTCCCGCTCCCCTGCCCGGCGTGGCCCAGATCCCGGACCTCGCCACCCGGATGGCGCTCGCGGGCCTGAACGTGACCATCGACGGATCGGCGGGGCCGCTTCCCGGCAGCACCGACCTGACTGCCTACCGGATCGTCCAGGAAGGACTGGCGAACGTCGCCCGCCACTCCGCCGCCGACCGCGCCGCCGTGACGTTCCGGCGGGAGCCAGGCTTGCTGCACGTCACGATCGCCGACGACGGGCCGGCCCTTGACAGCACGCCCGCGGGGCAAGGCGGGACCGGCCTGATCGGCCTGCGGGAACGTATCCGCCGTCACGGCGGCCGGATGGGTGCCGGTCCCCGGCCATCCGGGGGGTTCGAACTGCACGCCGAGCTTCCGATCGGCGACGCCTCCCACGTTCCCGTGGCAGCGCACCGGCAGATGGGTGCTGCGCCGTGACGATACGGGTGCTGACCTGCGACGATCAGCCACTGGTCTTGGCCGGGCTCCGCATGCTGCTCGACACCCAGCCCGACATCGAGATCGTCGGCGAGGCAGCCGACGGTTCCGCCGTGGCCGCCGCTGCGGCCCGGCTCCGCCCCGATGTCGTCCTGATGGACGTGCGGATGCCGGGCACCGACGGGATCACGGCCACGGCGGCCATCACCGGCGGCGACGACCCCCCGAAAGTACTCGTGCTGACAACCTACGACCAGGACGAATACGTCTTCGACGCGCTCGCGGCCGGGGCCAGCGGATTCCTGCTCAAGGACTCCCGGCCTGAGGAGCTCATCGCAGGCATCCGGTCGGTCGCCGCCGGGGACGCGCTGCTCGCCCCGTCGGTGACCCGCCGTCTCATCGGCCTGTTCGCCCGCCTCCGCAGCAGCCAGGCGGCCGGGCTAGCCAGCCAGCTCGAGCTGCTGTCCGAACGGGAACAGCAGGTGCTCAGACTGGTCGCCCGCGGCCAGTCGAACAGCGAGATAGCAGCCGCCCTGCACATCAGCGACCACACGGTCAAGACCCACGTCGCCAGCATCCTGCGCAAGCTCAGCCTGCGCGACCGAGTTCACGCCGTCATCTTCGCCTACGAATCCGGCCTGACCGGCCATTAGCACTGGCTGCCCGTTCAGGGAACTGATCCCGTTAGCCGGCCGGCGCTGTGGCATCTCTGCGCGGTGTCACCGGGCCTCGAGGATGGCGCGCAGGGCGCGGAGGTCCTTGCGGTTGGCGCGCCTCATGGCGGATGCCATCAGGGGCGCCGCGATCGCGGAGAATCCGGCCGGCTCGCCGCGGTTGCGCAGCGTCATCCGGGTTGAGCTCTCGTCGATCGCCTGCCAGGTGTAGGTGGTCTCCATCGGGAACGGTCCCTGGGCGGTCCGCATCACCAGCCGCTCGGCTGGGCTGAAGTCGGCGATCTCGTAGGTGTAGGCCAGCCGCCTGCCGAGAAAGCGGGCCGTGAACGCTACCCGGGATCCGGCCTGAAGCGGGGGGCTGGTCTCCCAGGTGACGGACGCGATGTTCTGGTACCAGGCTGGAGCGTTCGACGGGTCGGCGGCGTAGGCGGCGACGACCGCGACGGGCCTGCTGATCACGATCTCGGTCAGGACGTCAACGGCCACGGTCAGAGTCCTTGCGCCGGGTGCAGGTTGCTCCCCGCCGGGTCGTCAGGTAGGCGGCGGCCCGGCTGAGGCGAACCTTGGCGAGATGCACGAGATCCCCGGACGATCGGACAACAGGATTGTCCTGCCGAACATAGCCAGCGTGCCCAGGTCACGCAATCCTGACGGCGGGAGCAGATGATGGCCGCGTTCCAGGCGGGGGCGGCACGCTCCAGGTCAGCCAGGCTATGGCCCCCTGACCTGTGCGGCTGGGCTCGCCATTGCGCTGTCGATCTTTAGACTTGCGGTCGTGGGGGAAACGGCTGGCATGGCGAGCGTGGTCGCCGCATTGTCTGTGGTGAGCGACCTGGCTCGCGGGCACCCGCCGGGCGAGGCGATGCGCGCGTGCCTGCTGGCGACCGAGCTCGCCAGACGGGCAGGGCTCGATGAACGCCGCCGCGGCGAGGTCTACTACGGCACCCTGATGCGGTTCGCCGGCTGCGTCGCGACGTCGCACGAGATCGCCGCCGTGTTCGGCGGCGACGACATCGTGGTCCGCGCCCGCGGTGACCTGATCGACCCGGCCGAGCCGGGCGAGGCGCTGGAGTTCCTGGCAGGCCTGGGCGTTGACGCCACCCGGCTGCAGGCGATGGGCGGGCCGGCCGGCGTCGGGAAACTGAAGGCCGAGGGGGCGCGGGCGGACTGCGAGGTCGGCGCGGACCTCACCGCTCGCCTGGGCCTGCCGGACGCGGTCCGGCGGGCCGTGCTGGACAGCTTCGAGCGCTTCGATGGGCACGGCGTCCCGGCGGGCCGGGCGGGCGACGAGGTTGCCGAGGCGTCCCGGTTCGGGGCCGTCGGCTACGCGGCCGTGATGTTCGACGCCGTCGGCGGCCCCGATGTCGCGGCCCGGGCCGTGGCCCGCTGGTCCGGGCGCGCGCTCGACCCGGAGATCGCTGCGGTCTTCGCGGAGGCGCCGGGCGAGCTGCTGGCGGTCGCGAGCGCGGACGACCTGTGCGCGGCCGTGGTCGACGCCGAGCCCCGGCCGCGGCGCACGTTCCGCGACGCGGCCGCCTTCGACGAGGCCCTGGCCGGATTCGGCGACGCCGCCGACCTGAAGAGCCCGTGGTTCACCGGCCACTCCCGAGGGGTTGCCGCGCTGGCCCGCGCGGCGGCCGAGTCGTCCTCGCCCGCCGACGCCACGACCACGTACCGGGCCGCGCTGCTGCACGACCTCGGCCGGGTCGCGGTGCCGACCGGTGTCTGGGAGCGGCCGGGCCCGCTGCGCGCCGAGGAATGGGAACAGGTGCGCCTGCACCCGTACCACACCGGCCGGATCCTGGCCCGGTGCCCGGTCCTCGGCCCGCTGGGGCTGA
>Ga0335075_10011094_pt1 | contig 13636 bp, 9 predicted proteins | sample Lox_Sample_24_FD_206723 | JGI IMG/M metagenome (GOLD analysis project Ga0335075, IMG submission 206723) | Soil microbial communities from Loxahatchee National Wildlife Refuge, Florida, United States - Lox_Sample_2.4 | ecosystem: Environmental > Terrestrial > Soil > Wetlands | place: USA: Florida...
GATGCTCCGATACGACGCGCTCCGCTGCCGGGGGGCGACCCCATACCAGGAGCCGTACGAAGCGCTTCCGAGCAGTCCGGTGTGGATGCCCGCGGACAGCTCGATGCCAAAACCAGACGTCCGCGATCGGGTGGCCGACCCCCGGCACCGAATCGCGTATCCGTGACGTGGCGGCCGTGATCAGACCTCGGCCGAGGCGCTAAAAGGCGCCACGCTGCGACCGCCGGTCACGCTAGTGTGCGCGATCCAGGGCCCGCAAGCTTCACAATATCAAAAACGGAATGAAAAAGGCTCGTGCGGCGGCTCTTGTGCTTGCCGTACCGAGGGCCACAAACTGGGAATTTGGCCGTCGCGGCGGCGCGGACCGTCGCCGTTCCCTCCGCCCGGCCGGCAAAGGTTTGACCTGTCGCCTGCGCGTGCCCACGCGGGACGGTACTTGGGCAAGTCAGTCGGGCGACTTTGGGAATGAGTGGCGTTGCGCGGCACCCGCAACCAGCTGGCGACCGCCCAACGTACTGGCGGAGCGATGAATGAACTTGATGCAGAAGCTCAAGAAGAACCTCGCGGTTTATCTTCCCTCTCTGGAACGGTGGGTGCTCTCGGGATGCGACAGGGCAGAGATCGAGACCATCGCCCATAACGTGGTTAGCCGGTGCGGCCGAGACCTTTCGCAGCCGTTAAGCGTATTCGGTCGTGCGTTTCTTGAGCGCGCCAACAATGTCGTCCACACCTTCGCCGAAGACGGGGAGCAGGTCCTGCTCGATCGCCTGTCCTCGCTGCGGTTTCGTGTGGTGTTCGATGTCGGAGCGAATGTCGGCGCATGGTCCGCGTATGCTCTTTGGGGTGTTCCCGCGGGCCGATCTCCACGCTTTCGAGATCGTTCCGGCCACTTTTGCGGAGCTCCGCGCCAGCGTGCCAGAAGAACCGCGAGTCCATCTCAACGGCTTCGGACTAGGCGACGTCGCCGGCCCCGTCACGGTTAATCTCTATCAGTCGACCGCTCTTTCCAGCATGTTAGCGCTTGATACGGACCGAAGCATTATCGGACAGGTCGGGAGCAGTGTGCAGCGCGGCGCGGACTATGCGGCATCGTGCGGGATCGACCGAATCGACGTCGTCAAGATCGACGTGGAGGGCGCTGAGGGTAAGGTCCTCTCCGGGTTCGAACCGATGATCTCGGAAGGGCGCATCCGACTGATCCAATTCGAATACAACCGTGGCGCTATCGTCGGCGATTTCCTGCTAAAGCACGCCTACGCTTTCTTTTCCGCGCGAGGGTACCGCCTTGGCAAGCTCGGGCCCGACGGAGTTCTCTTCCACGCCTACGATGTCGCCTATGAGGACTTCGTCGGCCCGAACTACGTCGCGTGCCGGCAGGACGACGCCGATTTGATAGGGGCGATTGCGGTCCGGCAATGAGCGGGTACGCGGTCGCGTATTCGCGACGTGACGGGCAGCACTGTGGGCCAGATGGCGAGGCGCCGCGTGCTCACCATACCGTGCGCCCTTTCCCGCGCCCTTTCGGCGACCGGGCAGGCTGGGCGTAATGCTCTCGCTCGGAAGCTCTGCGTCGCTCCGGCAAGTGTGAAGTGAAGCCATGAAGATCACGTGAGTCCGGCCAGCACCGCTGTGATCGCCGTTGCCTCCGTAGCCATGGCCGCCTGCCACTGCTCGATTGTGGTGAGCGCGCTCTGAAGCTGGGAAACCGTGACCGAGAGCGATGCCGCGAGCTCCGAGTAGGGCGGCAAGCCCAGCGCGCAGTCTGCAACGACGCGGCCGACATTCGTCGCCCCTGTCAGCGGGATCGGTCCGAGACCAAGCCTGCCGGCAGCCCTCAGTGCGTCGATCACGACCGCGCCCGCGAGCGACGCGCTGCCGCGCGTCGGCAGCAGGGCCACGGTGAACGCGGTCCAAACGTTCCCTGAGGCCGAAGAACTCGCCGATGGCGTTCCGGTCGACCCGGCGCCTACCTGCACCGCATCGCCGAGCCAGGCATAAGCGCTATAGCTTGCCTCGGCCTCGATCTCCTGAATGTAACCGCTGGGCGGGGCCGCAGGATAAATGTAGCAAGCGCCGGTGACGAGGAGGACGACTTCGTTGGCGTTCGCCGTGGTGACGGCGGGCCAGGTGATGGTGCTTGCCGCCGAATAGGCGCTCGCGCAGGAATCGACGCCGGAGACATGCGCGCTTGAATACTCGGCGACCAGCACACAGCAGGCGCCGGACTCAGCGCCGTTCTGAAAACTGTAGCTGCCCGGCCCGGCGGTTGAAAGCTGAAGGGCCAAGATGGATGTTCCGACGCTGTTTCCATTCTCGTGCGCACCCAGGCCATCAACGAGGGTCCATCCGCTTGGCGTCGGCGGGATGGCAGTGCTTCCAGTCCCGCAAACCACCGCGATCAGCCAGTTGCCGATATTCCACCCGCCCGCCGGTTTGCCGACGGTCGCGGAACCGGCAGTGCCGCTTGCGCTTACGATGCTGAGTGGATTCACTGTCACCCCCTGGACCACGGAGACCACGCCGGCAGCCTCCAGCACCCCCACCATCGCCGCGCCGGAGACCGAAAGGGTGGATGCCACTCCGTTCGCAAAACTGCCCGCGGCGAGCGTCTGCCCGACGACCGGATTGGCATTGATCACGCCCGCACTGGATGCCGCCGCGAAGGGAAGGATTTGCGACCCATTGAGCGTGCGCGGCACCAACTGCGTGAGGGGGCCCTCTGCCCAGCTCACCGGATCAATGTAGGGCGCATTCGTCCCGTCCGCCGCGGTCATCGTCTGCAACGTATTGAGCGCCGCGGTCGCGCCTTCCTGGCCGAGGGTGATGTAATTGGCGAACGTGATCCAGAGCAACTGCCCGTAGTCCCCGTACGATCCGCTCCCTCCGTCCGTTCCCTCGAACCACACGACCTCCCCATTGCTGATGTTCGAGCGACCGGATTCCTGCGTCAGGCTCTCAAGTGCCGCCCAGTTCTGGAAAGGGAGATATTGGCTGCCCCAGCAATAGGGTGTCTGACCGCTATTCATTGACCCCCCGTAAAACTGGAATGCAGCGAGGTCATAGACAACGGCATCGGCAGGGGGGAAACCGGTCGGCGGATCATTCGTGCCGCTCGAGAAAAGCCCGACGAAGAAGTTCGCCTGCCATTGACAGATCAGGAGCGCGATGGGATGCCCCATGATCGCGGCCATCGCAAGCGAGGATGAAAGATACCCTTCTTCCCAAGCGGCTAAGGCTGCCCCATAGTTCCAGCTCGGATACCAGCCGAAGCAGTCGTTCCCCTGGATGCTCTGGTACGTTCCGATCTGCGTGAGGAACCAATAGAGGTTGTTGTCGAGCATGCTGCGGAAGTAGAGCTTCTGCGTCGTGCCATCCGGGTTCGCGTAGATGGCGTTGACGATATTCCTGAGCCCCCATGCGGTCGCGCGCACCTGCCCGTACCGCATGATAAGGCCCTGCGCGTAATTCCGCTCCGCCCAGCCGGGTGCGCAGGATGTCTCCACCCAGGCGGTGACGGCGTTCAGTTCATCGAGAAAATACCTGCGTCCTGTCAGGAGATAATCCAGATAGACGAGGTCAGGAAAATGCGCGGGATCGAGATCCCAATCCGCGTCCGCGGTGACCTGCGCAAAGAGCGTCAGCCCGCCATACTGAGCCGTGTACGGGTACGCCGTCTGGCCGATGCCCGTGGCCCAGAGATAGGGCTGGTCGTCCGTCGTGATATAGGCGCCCGTCTCCGGGTTCCAGAAATGCCATGGAACGCCGCCGTTGATTTTGCCGCACTCGAATGAAATCGCCTGAAAAGTGGAATTTTGCGTAGTGAACCAGAAGACCGTCCAGGCGTCGTTCAGACCAATATCGGGGCGCCCGCCGACACCACTCATTCCGTAATCGACGATCGGCGAGTTCGAGAAGCTGATATTGGTGAAAGGTTGCGCAAAACCGGTGGTTCCGATGAAGCCCTGGGCGAACTGCAGAGGCGAGGTGCTGTCAGCCACCGTCGCGGCGACACCGAGCGTCGTGTCGTAGCTTTGCGCCGCCTGTGCTGCGATGAAATCGTTCGGATCGTGGATGATCTGAAGAACGTTGTCCTGCGATGTGTTGACGAAATGCGGGATCGTCCCGACCTGCCATGTCCAGTTTTCGTAGAGATTGTGCATGAGGGCGGGGCTGGTATAGGCAACGGCGCCGTTGAGGGTCAGTTTGGCCGTGTAGGCGAGCGTTCCGCCGAATACGGGCTGCCCGCTCGTGATGGTACTGACGATATCGTTGGCGAGTACGACATCCGCGGAGATCGTCCCGTCCGCGTAGGCGGTCAAATCGACCTGCACGCGGAGCGCCCCGTAGAGAACCGCGTGCGCGCGGCCCTGCACGGCGAGCGGTCCGCTGAGCCAAAGGTCCGTGCTCCCGCTCACGAGGCTGATTAGGTTCTCCTCCAGAGTGGCGGAGATATTGATCCCGACATTGTACCAGGTCACGCCGCCGTCGGTGACCGATGTGCCGACGGTCTGCGGCCAGGCGGGCTCCGTGGTCCCGGTCGTGTCGGAAACGCCCATGCCGTTGTCGAGGTAGTATTGGAAAGCATAACCGCCGGCGTTTCCGATCGTGGGCTGGATGAGAGCCCCGACCGGCGTCGAATTGGACGCGACCCAGTCCGGGAGCGCTGTAGGAACCATGGAGAGAGAGAGCGTGGTGCTGCCGAGCGCGGAAGAAAGGCTGAGCGCGCTGCCGGGAGGCGGCGCCGCGGGCGAGAACTGGCCCCAAAGGGTGGCGCCGGCCGCAATCGCCGGCGCCTCGACCGTAATCAGCGCGTGCGCCGCCGAACCATCCTGGTAGCGTGTCTTGGCATCGACCTGGCAGGGAACGGTGCCGGCACCGAAATCGCCGGCAAGGCCTTGGCCCTCGGTAAGCGCGCCGATCTGGAAGGAATGGGCAAACGTCACGTACTGCGCGGTGGTCGCGCTCCCGCCGTTATTGGCAACGCCCTTGATGAAGACCGCCCCGGCGGCAAGCGCGGGGAAGGTCGGCAGAACGACGTTTGCCATCGCGGCCCCCCTGGGTCGGTTCAAACGGCCGGCAGCGCGTGCGTCAGGCTCGTCACGCTGAGGGGAACGCCGGTGCTGAGCGCCGTCGTCGAAATCACGATGTCGGTGCTGCCGGCGTTGTTGAAGTTCCAGAGCGTCGTTCCGTCGGCGATGTTGGTGCCGGTGCCGCTTGGGCCGCCGCTCGCCGCCGTGGTCCCCGCCGTCTGGCAGACATAGGTGTTGCCGTTGCTGATGACATACTGCCCGGCGATCACCGCGGCACCTGCCTGCCACGCCGCTCCCACCGTATAGTCGGCAAGAACGGTGCCGTAGGTGCTCGCAACCGCGCGGGCGAAGCACGCGGTCCCGTTGGCGCTCGGCAGCACGCTCGCGCTCGCGAAGGACGCCGTGGCAACTTCCTGGAGGCTGGTGAAAACCGGCGCGGCGAAGGCCGGGCTGGCGAACGTGAACTTGGCCAGCGCCGTCTGCGTTCCGATCGCTGTCTCCGGGCTGGTCGGGATGGCGCCCTGATAGAGCGTCAGAGTGGCGGAACTGTAGAGCGCATCGAGCGCGCTGAGGGCAGTGCTCGCCGACGATTGGGCAACGTTCACGATTGGCCTCCTTTGGCGTTGGCGTGTATCAGGATGGAAGGAGCCGCGGTCCCCGGGGCAAACGAGCCGCGCGACGGAACAGCTCATGACTTCCGCGCGAGCAATCCCGGCGAATGCCTACGTTCCGATGCCCTGGATCCTCGTCGCGGCGGTGGCCGCGGCGCCACGGGAACAGACCACGCGCGGCGTAGAGCGCTGCGCTCTTGGGCCGCGCGACCGATTATCCGCATAAAACTGGAATGATAGCATCATTGATGCCTTAGACTGCGCCACTGTGTCAAGCTTGTTTCGAGCAACACCCGCCCGCGCGCCGTTCTCCCCCGGCGAACCCCGCTTCACCTGAAATTGTCTGGTCGCCCTCGAAAGCCGCCCCCAGAATGATCTCTCCCAGAGTGCGGCGCTCCCGAATGGGGCCGTCCGCGAAGTCGGAACCGGTTCACCCTCTTGCGCCACTTCCGTAACGACACCGAAAGAACAGGCGCAAACTGCCGCCGGGACGGCGAAAGCGCACGCGTCGGCTCAGGCTACCCCCCACGCGGCTTCCGAGCGGCCGCGGTGTCTCCGTCTCCCATGCATGGTTTCGAGTGAAACGTGATGCCAAACCGAACTTGCGCGCAGATTCTTCTCTGCTCCAACTCTCTCTTCCTCCAGCATGCGGCCGTCTGTCTGACCTCGCTGCTGGCGAACAGTCCGGACCTCTTCTTCGACATCGTCGTGGTGAGCCGGGAGGGGGAAGCGGTGAACGAAGAGAAGTTGCAGCGCTCGCTTGCAATCTTTTGCAATCACTCGCTGCGGTTCCGGCAGTTCACCCCGCCGCCGGACCGCCTCCTGCCGCTCAACCCCCGGGCGCACTACACTCTGGACAACTGGACCCGACTATGGGTCGAGGAGTTCTTCGGCGCGGACGTCGATCGCGTGCTCTACCTGGATTGTGACATGGTGGTCGTCGGCAGCGTGGCGCCGCTCTGGAAGATCGATCTTTGCGGGGCGCTCCTCGGGGCGGTCGATATTCCTGGTTCGCAACGAGGTGTGCAGAATCTCGGAATGCGTGATGAGGATGGCTATTTCAACTCCGGCGTATTGCTCATAGACCTCGCGCAATGGCGCCGAACCCGCGCCCTGGATACCGTGCTCCGCTACGTTTCCGCCAATCCCGGGCGCTTGCCCGACCTTGACCAGGATGCGCTGAACGGCTGCTTCCACGACCGCCGGATGCGGCTTGACTACAAATGGAATGTTATACGGCCATTTTTCCGTGAACCCGGTGTCCTCCCGCTGCCGCGGGCCGAGGTCGAAGCGGTGCGGCGGGAAGCGCGGATCATCCACTTCAACGGGTGGTCGAAGCCGTGGACCTACCTCTGCAATCATCCGCGAAAGGCAGAGTATGAGAGGTACCTCCGGATGACCGAATGGCGCGATTTCGTCCCACCCGACCGCACGGTGGCCAACCGGTTGCGCAAAGGTGCCTCGACAATCCTGCCGCTGGGAGTAAAGGGATTTTTGAAGACGTTCCGATGAGAGCTGGGTCGAAATGTGCGCTATGCGGCGGGCGTGAAGGCGGTCCCGACGTAGGGGCGGGTGCGCGGATCTCCGCTCGCTTGATCAGAGCGCTTCGCCGTCCAGGAATTTGCACCGGGAAGGCGCGCCACGAAGATGCGAGGGACTCCGAACAATACCCCCGAGCAACCGAACCTGCACCAAGGGGGGACAGCGGCGCCTCGCGAGTTGTATTGATGTTTCACGTGAAACATGAGGGAATTCAGTGAATTACAAAAACGCTGCTGAGCAACTAGGCAGAATTTTCTGCCTCCAACCCCTCCCCTCGCGCGATTCGCGCATCGCGAATGCCTGGCATGTGGCGGAGCCGAGCCGATGATCGTCATCGGGCTCGGCACCGGGCGGTCGGGTACGGCCTCCCTCGCCAGGCTCCTCAACGCGCAGATGGACTCTCTCTGCTTTCACGAGATGAACCCGTCCGCCATTCGCTTTTCCGGCACGCCCCGGCCTTTCCTCAACGCGGTCGACGAGTTCCAGGCCATTCTCGATGGCGGCGACCCTTCGATGCTCACCGTCGATCTCTCCCGCGCCGTCGCCGCGCGAGCCTACGACGAGCTCTCCCGAATGCCGCGCGTGCGCCTGATCGGCGACATCGCCTTCTATTATCTGACGTACGTGGAGCTGCTCGCCCGCCATAACCCGAACGTGCGGTTCGTCTGCCTCCGCCGCGACCGGGAGAAGACGATCCGGAGCTGGATGCGCAAATCGGCGATCGAGCGCTGGCGCTCCAAACGCTTGGCGGACCGCGTCTCCAGCCTGATCACGCGCTCGCCCTTTCACGAATCGCGGAACTTCTGGATGGAGCACGACGGCACGAGCTGGCAGAAGGACCCCGTCTGGGACAAGTGCTTCCCCAAGTTCCGCGCCGCCTCCAAGCTCGAGGCGATCGCCATGTACTGGGACTATTATTACGAGCAGGCGGAGGCGATCGCACCCCGCTTGCGCGGCGTCTTCCGCATCGTCGAGACCGAGCGCCTGGACGATGGTGCCTTCCAGTCGGAGCTCCTCGAATTCTGCGGCGTCCCCCGCGAGCAGCAGGTCCATATCGATGCCCACATCCATCGCTCCGCCGAAGAGTGAGCGGCGGGCGCGATGCCGTTCTTCTCGGTCGTTATGGCCACCCGCAACCGTCCCACCCTCTTCGGCGAGGCGCTCCGCTCCGTGCTCGCGCAATCCTGCCCCGAGATCGAGATCATCGTCGTCAATGATGGCTCGGCGCCCGAGCACGGCTTGGCCTATGCGGCGATCCTAGAAGGGATGGACACCAACCGCGTGCGCGCCCTCGCCCTCGTCCCCCGCCCCAGCGGGCACGGACCGAGCTACGCGCTCAACGCCGGCGCCGCCGAGGCCACCGCGCCCTATCTCTGCTTTCTCGACGACGACGATTGCTGGACGGACCCGGGCCATCTCGCTCGCGCGCACGCCGTGCTCGCCGACCAGCCGGCCCCCGTCGATCTCTATCTCGCCAACCAGGCCGCTTTCCTCCACGGCGAGCAGCGTCCCGGCCCGATCTGGATCGAGGATCTGTCGGAAATTCTTACAGCGACCGGCAATCGTCCCGACGACAACGGCGCCCACACGGTGGGTGTAGCCGAACTCCTGCAAAGCTCGGGCTTCTGCCATCTCAATACGCTAATCGTGCGCCGCGCGCTCTATCAGGAGATCGGCGGCATGGACGAGAACATCCGTTGGGAAGGCGATCGCGACCTCTATCTCCGTCTGATCGACCGCGCCGCTGCCATCAAGTACGCACCGGTCACGGTCTCCCGCCACAACATTCCCGATCCCGCGAAGACCGCCAACATGACGACGGCGATCTCCGAACTCGAGAAGCGCCTTTTCCAACTGCGCGTGCTCGATCGTGCCGCCCTCTTCGCCCGCCATCCGGCGATCCGCGCGCACGGAAGGCGCCACAAGGCCTACGCCTTGAAAAAGATCGCCGAATCGCTTGCAGAAGCGGGCCGTGCGGCAGATTCCGCTGCGTACGCCCGCGAGGCACTGGGCGCCGGGCCAACCCTTAAATGGGCAGGCTACACCGCCTGGCTCACGCTCCGCTCGCTCGGCAGGAACTGATCCGCCGCGGCCTCGCTTGCGCCGGCAGGCAGGCTTGCGGCAGCGCGGGATTGGGGTAATGGGTTCCCGGGGGTTGCACGGACGCCAGGTATCTTCATGCCCGTTGAGCCGAACGCGCGCGCGGGAACGCCAGTTTCGGAGCCGAGCGGATGATCGATGCCGTCCCGGACCATGGCGGCCGGCTTGGCCGGGCCCCGGAGCGGAGGCCTTGAGGACCCAGGGCAAGGCCCTCGTGCTCGGTGACGATACGAGAAGCTTCCTCGCGATCGTCCGCTCACTCGGGCGCGCCGGGATTGAGGTGCACGCAGCGCCTACCAACTTCACCTCAGCCGCCCTCCGATCCAAGTACATCAAAGCGGTGCATCGTCTGCCGCCCTATCTCGGCGGCGGCGCCGAATGGTGCGTGCGCCTGGCACAGCTTCTCCGCGACCAGAGCTTCGACCTCGTCATCCCATGCGACGAGCGCACCCTGCTTCCCTTCGACCGGCATCGCGCGGAATTCGAGCGCCTCGCCCGGCTGGCGATCCCCAGCCCTGAATCAATCGAAATCCTCTTCGACAAGCAGCGCACCCGCGAGCTCGCCGCGTCCCTCGACGTGCCCGTGGCACGCGGGCGGCTCGTCGGGCCGGGCGATGACGCGGCCGCGCTGATCGCGGAGTGCGGCCTGCCGCTCGTACTCAAGCCCTGCTCGTCATTCCGGCTGGAGGCTCTCTATACGCGCGGGCGGGCGGAGATCTGCGCGAACGAGGCGGAACTCGACGCCGCTCTCGGCCGGGTGGGCGGAAGCCCGCATCTGGTCGAAGCCTATTTCCCGGGCCATGGCGCCGGGGTCTCGGTCCTCGCGCACCGCGGACGGGTGCTGCAGGCGTTTCAGCACGCCCGCGCGCGCGAGCGCGGCGGCGCCGGCTTCTACCGCGTGAGCGTGTCGCTTTCACCCGACCTGCTCGCCGCGGTTGAGCGCCTGTTCGGCGCCATTCAGTTCACCGGGATCGCGATGGTCGAATTCAAGATCGAGCCGCGCACCGGGGCATGGATCCTCCTTGAAGTGAATGCCCGGCCATGGGGATCGCTGCCGCTGCCGTTGGCGCTCGGCATCGATTTTCCGAACCTCTGGTACCGCCTCCTCGTCGCCGGAGAGGAGCGGCCGGCACGCATGTACCGCCCCGGCATCTACGCACGAAACCTCCTGCCCGACGCCCGGCAAATTCTGGCCGAGGCCCGGGATTTGCGTCGCACACCCGCTGCGGTGGTCGTCCATCTCCTCGCGGCCGGCGCACAATTCGGTCGCCTTGCCATTGGGCGCGAGCATCTCGATGTGCTGGTGGCCGATGATCCCGCGCCGGGTTTTTCCGAACTCTCGCAGGCGGCCGTGGAGGTCGCCTCCCGCTTCATCGCGCGGCTGCCCGGAAGTGGGCTCGCGCTCGCCAGGCGCGACCGCTGGCTCGCGCGCCGGCTGGTCCGAAGTTCGCGGAGCGGGAAGGCGAGCATCGCGATGCTGTGCCAGGGCAACATCTGCCGCAGCCCGCTCGCCGCGGAGCTGCTCCGGCGGCATCTCTCCAGGCGTTTCCCGGATCTCCGCATTCTCGCCGCGGGCATGCTGCCGCGCGAGGGCGTGGCCTCTGCCCCCGCCGCGGTCACGGCCGCGCGGAATTTCGGCGTCGACCTTGCCGCTCACCGCTCCGTCCATTTCTCGGAGGACGACGCGGCGGAAACGACGCTCGCGGTCATCTTCGATGAGCGCAACCGGGACGATCTCAGCGCGCGCTACCCGGCGCTCCGGGAGCGGACCGTCATGCTCGGCAGCTTTCTCGAGGCAAGCGAAGGGCCGCGTGAGATCGCCGATCCCGATGGCGGCGACCTCGCAACCTTCGAGCGCACGTACGCCCGCATCGCAGCCGCGGTGTCCGCGCTGGCGGCGCTCATCGCCGCCGTTCTCGCGACGTGAAACCCGCGCCCGCTGCCGGCCCGTTCGGCTGCGCGCGCACGCTCTCTCTCCCCGCCGGCGATCCGCCGACGCTCACCGTCGTCATCGATACGGAAGAGGAATTCGACTGGTCCGCGCCGTTCGATGCGGCTTCGACCGCCACCGAAAATATAAGTCACCAGGTGCTCGCTCAAGATGTGTTCGACCGGCACGGCGTGGTGCCCACCTATGTCATCGACTATCCCGTCGCTTCATCGGACCCGGCGCGCGCCGTCCTCCGGCGCTTCGCCGAGGAAGGGCGCTGCGAGATCGGCGCCCACCTGCACCCCTGGGTCAATCCGCCGGCGGGCGCGCCGGTCGACAGCTTCCATTCCTATCCGGGCAATCTTCCGCCCGCGTTCGAACGGGAGAAGCTCGCGGTTCTCACGGCGCGTATCGAAGAGGGATTCGGGAAGGCGCCGACAATCTATAAGGCGGGCCGCTACGGCATCGGCCCTGCGACCGATGGGATCCTGGCCGCGCTCGGCTACCGGATCGACGTGAGCGTGGTGCCGCATTTCGACTTCTCGGGCCAGGCGGGTCCCGATTTCACGGCGCTGCCTGCCGGCCCTTTTGTCACCGCCGCCGGCGTCATGGCTCTGCCTTTGTCGGTCCATTTTACAGGTGGACTCGCCCGGTTCGGCGCGCACATTTATCCGCCGCTTTCGGCACGGTGGGGCAGGAGGCTTCGATTGCCTGCAATCGCCGCCCGCGGGGGCCTCCTCGAGCGGCTCCGTCTTTCGCCGGAGGGTCACACGCTCGCCGACATGATTCGCCAGACCCGCGCGGCCTTGGCGGCGGGCGAGCGCCTCTTCATGCTGACTTACCACAGTTCTTCACTCCTGCCCGGCGCGGCGCCCTATGTGCGGAGTGCGGGGGACCGGGAGCGCTTCCTCGGCGCCCTCGACGGCTACATCGCGTTCTTCCTCAACGAATGCGGTGGCCGCGCGATGGCGGTCAGCGCGACCGCCGCGCGGCTCCGTTCCTGAGCGGCTCGAACGACTTTCGGAATTCTTTACAGAGCTGTTTGTGCCCCTGGGACGAAAGCCCGTCTTTTCAGCACTTTAGATGGCTGGCACGGAGCTTGCTTCCATTCAGCGCAAGGCTTGCTTTCAACAGGGGATTACGATGAACAAGAAACTTCTCGCAGCTATGGTACTCGGCGCGGCCGGGCTGGCGTGGGCAGCCCCGCAGGCACGAGCCGATGTCATTTCGGTCGGTGGCAGCGTGAACGGCGGGGCCATCGTCACCGCCGTGAACCAGTCTCCGACGGCAGTCAATTACAGCAGTTCGACCGCCTTCGGCACGGGCTGGAACGTTTCGGTGGACTCGACGGGCACTCCCCCGCTCCCGCAGCCTGAGCTGGACAGCACGACGATCGATATTTCTCCGGCGGGTGCAGGCACGCTCACGATCTACGTGACCGAGCAGGGTCTTACCGGCCCGCTCGGCAGCTACAATCTGCAGAGTTCGTTCTCTTCCGTCACGTTCAACGGCCCGATCACGTCGATCACCGAATCGACCTACATCGATCCGGGCAACGGTCAGTACGCTACGACAGACCTTCTCTCGACCTCGACCTTTACCAAAGCCGGGGGCGTGACCGATGTTACCGGAACTCCCGATCTGACCGGACCGTACTCGATCACCGAGATCTTCACGATCGATGCATCCTCCGGCTGCACGAGCAGCTCCAACTGCAACACGGACGACGGCATCGATACGTCGGACGTGCCGGAACCGGGCTCGCTGCTCGTTCTCGGCACCGGCCTCTTCGCCTTCGGCTTGGTCGGCTGGACCCGCCGGCGCCGCGGCGTCTGAGTTTCGTCGGAAGATTTTACAGTTCGCGGCCGGGGTGCCTTGGCGCCCCGGCCGTTTTCTTGCGTGCAGCGCCCGGGAGAGAAGTTCCGTCTGCCGGCCGACGTTCGGCGCCGCAGGCCCTGTATGATTGCCTTACAGATGGACAACCCTGGGGCGAGGAGAGCCCTTTCGATTCAATCGGTTGGGATTAGGCACGGATCTTGCTCCGGTTGCCGGCAAGACAGGATTCTCAACCAAGGATATCAAAGTGGCCAGGTTTTTCCTCATCGCTCTCCTTGCTTCATGCGTGCTCGCATGGAGTCCTGCGGCCAGGGCCGATCTGATTTCGATCGGACTGCAGGAGGTCGGCGTCAACGGCGGCAGGATCACCACGGTGAGCGCCGGCAGCGCAATCGCCGGCAGCCTTACGCTGAATTATGGGTCCTTCGTTGTCAGCGGCTCGCTCGCGCAGGGCCCCGGCGGGGCCTCCGTGCTCCTCGACTCCACGAGCCTCAACGCCTCGACCGGCGCGGCGGGCACGCTCCACGTCTGGATCACCGCACAGGGGCTGACCAGCACAGCAGGCCTTGCCGACGTGATCAGCAGCC
>Ga0335075_10011095_pt1 | contig 13635 bp, 14 predicted proteins | sample Lox_Sample_24_FD_206723 | JGI IMG/M metagenome (GOLD analysis project Ga0335075, IMG submission 206723) | Soil microbial communities from Loxahatchee National Wildlife Refuge, Florida, United States - Lox_Sample_2.4 | ecosystem: Environmental > Terrestrial > Soil > Wetlands | place: USA...
GTGATCGGCGCCCTCACCGGCCTGATTAACGCACTGCAGACCGGCACTTCCACCCAGATTCAGAATGCAACGGCAGCGGTATCGAGTGCACTGGCCGGTGTGAGCCAGCAGCGGGTTCCGCTGGATAATACGATTAGCCAACTCAATTCCCAGGAAAGCTATCTCGGCCAGGAGAGCGTAACTCTGAGCACGAACCAGAATTCATTAGTGGATGCCGACCTGGCCGTAGCTGCGACCAACCTGGCGCAGGCGGAAACGCAAAATAGCGCCGTACTGGCGGCGGCCGCGAGGGTTTTGCCGCAGACTCTGCTCGACTATCTCCCGCCGGCTTAGCGCCCACTCCTTATCACTTGCCAAAGTGTCCAGGCTAAAAGTCTGCCTGAGAACTCAAGAATTGTGAAAGCGGCGGTGCCTCAGGGGCTAAAGCCCGAACTCTTTTCAAGCATGGGGGACATGACTCAACGTCGTGCCCTGATACAAAACCCGAGTTCTCCGCAGCCGGTAAAGCCGGTTTTAGCTCTCACCTGAACGGGCTAGACGCGAGTGGTTTCCGCCTATGAGAGGGGCAGCTTCAACTAACGGGGGATGAGCCGCAAAGCCAGATGATTGAAAGTATTCACCTCGCTGGTCGATAAGGTGGTTGTCCAAATCGACCTCCCTCCTTGACGATCCGGACCCTCATAGTGAGGCCCGCAAACACTGTCAGAGCGCAGGCGCAAATTGGCAACCAAAGGAGCAAATCATGTCAATATCTGTCCTCAATAACATTTCCGACCTGACGGCCGAAAATGCTTTGAACAACACGCAAGTGGCTCTGCAAAAAACCCTGACTGAACTCTCGACCGGTCTGAAAATTAACAGCGGTTCCGATGACCCGGCAGGTTTGTCGATCGCCAACGGAATCACGTCCAACATTGCCGCACTGACGCAGTCGCAGCAGAACGCAGCCAATGGCGTTGGTTTGCTGCAGACCGCAGACGGCGCCCTCTCCCAGGTCACGACGCTGCTTGATCGCGCGGTCACAATCGCCACCGAAGGCTCGACCAGCGACGTCAATAGTTCTCAGTACACCGCTCTGAATACGGAGTTTCAGTCGATTCTTTCTGAAATCAACCAGATCGGCGCGTCTACGAACTTCAACGGGAACAATGTATTTGCTAACAATGCGCCTACATCGTTCACGTCTACTCAAGCCAGCCTGACCGCAGCATCGACCTTAGCCGCGAACGAGACGGTGACGATCAGTGATTCGCAAACAGGCGGTACTTTTATCTTCAACACAGGCACGGGCGGCAGTACGGTCGGGGCGCTTAATACGGCCATCGCCGCCGCTGTGACGGACGGCACTCTCTCTGCAAACGTCACAGGGTCGGTTGCCAGTGGACAGGAAGTAATTTCCGAATCTTCCGGATCCGGCATCCAGGTCTCCACCAACTCCACGGAACTGGGACCCTTCGTGGCTGCAGTCGGCAACGACACCACCACGGTCTACGTCGGTGACGGCACGACCGCGGCCGGCGCCAACACCAACATCACGACTACGATCAACGCTCTTACTTCAACCGCGTTGAATCTCAACACTAACAACCTGAGCAGTGCTACTGCATCGCAAACTGCACTGTCGGCGATTAACTCGGCTATCACTGCTATCTCTGCAGAACGCGGTCAGATTGGCGCTTCTGTGAACCGGTTGAATGCAGCCACGAACGTGATCAGCGATCAGATCACAAACCTGCAGAGTGCGGTGAACGGCCTTCAGAACGCCGACATCGGCTCCACGGTAGCGAACCTGACCCAATACAACGTCCTGGAATCCACCGGTATTGCCGCCCTGCAACAGGCAAACCAGGCGCAGCAAGCTGTATTGAAACTCGTTCAGTAGTCGTGACCGCGACTAACCCTAACCAGAGGTGGCATCGTAGGATGTCCACCTCTGCTGTATGTCAAGCAAAGCTACCGGTTGGATAGCGATTTCGACAGCGTGACGCGACCCCGCTCTTCCCGGGAGGTAGGTGAAACATGAGTTCTGTCTCTGCAGTGAATGCTTTGCTCAATGGAACGACAGATACCTCCACAAATCCGATCGACATCAGTTCCATTCTCTCTGCGATCAGCGGCAATACGGCCGCAATCGACGTCAACTCCGCCGTCGCCTCCGCCATTTATGCGGACCGTGCACCGGAACGGGTTTGGCAAAATGACCAGACGACTCTGAGCAATGAAACATCGGCCCTCACGGCGATCCAGCAGGCAACCACTTCCGTTGAAAACGACCTGCAATCCCTGAATAGTCTTACCGGACCGCTCTCCCAACGCACTGTAACCTCCTCCAGTAGCAATGTGACGGCGACTGCCGCTTCGGGAACCGTTGCCGGTAGTCACACCGTCGTAGTCAACAATCTCGCCACCACCAGTTCCTGGTATTCAGGTGTTGCCAGCAGTTCGACCGCAACGCTCCCCACTTCTTCCTTCACCATCACGACCAAGTCTGGAACTTCCCAAACGATCAATACCGGCAGTGGCACTCCCGGGGACACGCTCACCGACCTTGCCAACGCGATCAATGGAGATAACCTCGGTGTGACCGCCTCGGTGGTGACCGATTCCACCGGATCCAGGCTCGCAATTGTGGCGAACACTTCAGGCGCTGCCGCGGACTTCTCCATTACTTCAGGCACCGGTGGCCTGGGTTTTACCCAGGCTACTGTAGGCCAGGATGCCAGCCTCACCGTCGACGGCATTCCTGTCGATAGCGCGAGCAATACGGTTACAGGCGCCATCCCTGGAGTCACTTTGACCCTCCTGGGAGCATCCTCCACACCGGCAGATTTGACCGTCGCCTCAGACGCCTCCGGAGTGGCGACGGCGATTAACCAGTTTGTAAGCGACTACAACACCGCCATCGGACTCATCAACACGCAATACACCGTCGACAGTTCGGGAAACGAGGGCGTCCTCGCTTCGGACAGCACGCTTTCCAGTCTTCAGAGTTCGCTCGAGGGCCTGCTCAACTATGCGAGCACCCCGAGCACCGGGACGACCTCGACCGTGAACAATCTCAGTGACCTGGGCATAACCGAAAATTCGGATGGCACACTCAGCGTCGACTCCTCCACCCTGGACAATGCGCTCATCAATAACCCCAACGACGTGCAGAATTTCCTCTTGGGCTCCGCCTTGAATGGCTTTGCCAACTCGGCGGTGAATGCACTCAATACGTTCACCAGCCCGGTCAATGGCGCTTTTACACTCGACCTGAACGGTATCAATAACCAAAATACTGATCTTACGAATGAGATCAACAATTTTGAAACCAACTACATCGCTAACCAGCAAACTTCTCTTACCGCCGAGTTCAGTTCCGCGGAAGAAGCCCTGCAACAGTTGCCATCCCAGCTGCAGGCGATTCAGGCCGAGCTAGGTAACAATTCGAACTCGAACGGGAATGGCTAAATGAAGCTCACGGAAACAGAACGATCCTATCGACGAATGGCGATTGAGGGTGCGAGCCCCATTGGTCTCATACTTGTGTTGTTTGACTTATTGGTGAGCGACCTACGCCGAGCAGCGGGCGCTCTTCGTTCGAACGACATCGAAGCACGGTGTAAAGCGCTCAATCACGCCGCTCTTGTCCTGGGCCAGCTGCAAAGTTGGGTTGACCTTGAACGGGGTGGAGATTCCGCCAGGATCCTGGTCATCTTCTACTGCCACCTGCGAAAAAAAATGCTGGAAGCCGGCGTTACCAAATCCCCCCGGATCCTTGAGAAAGAAATCGAGACGATCCTGCATGTTCGCAGTTCCTGGCAGAAATTTGATGTCAGTCCGAACGAAGCGTCGCCGAACGAGTCCGCGGCCACACCCGCTGCGCCATTACCGGGCACAATCGTCGAAAGGACTCCACTCTCACTGTCCGTCTGATTCGGCAGATCGGATTTGTCCGGAAGTTGGCCGGCCCTGCGGCCGCACCGCGCGGGCCGATGGCGCCGGCAGGTGAGAACGCCATGAAGGCTCTGGTGGTTGACAATTCGAACACCATGAGGTCGGTCCTGCATCGCATACTCTCGATGCGCGGCTTCGAGGTGGCCGAAGCGTACGATTGCCGCCACGCCATGGAGCTTCTGCGCGTCTCAGGCGCCGCTGACCTGGTGCTTATCGATTGGGCAGTCTACCAGATGGACGGCCTCGAGTTTGTGACGCGTCTGCGGCACGAATCCGTAGACAACACCAGAGTGGTTTTGCTGGTGACGTCTGAACCGGGAACACGGGAACTTCAGGGGGCACTCATCGCTGGAGTCGATGATTACCTGCTGAAGCCTTTTACCTCGGTCCAGATCGACGAGAAGTTGCAACGAGTGGGTCTCTCCTGGCGGCCTTGAGAACAGCAGGAATCCTGCCTCTGGATTCTTCGGCTACGACCATCGTTGCTTGTTGCTCATCCCTGTCTGTCACATTACCGAATGATAGACGGGCATTTTCTTGCCGATAGTTAGCCTATAGCCTGCTCCGGAATGTTGTGCCGATGAATTTGCACCCGCGGGCAGCGCACCATGTCGGGGCTGGAAGGACAGTTAGCGTGAGCAAAAGCACAATCGGGGGACTTGTTCTGGCGATCGGGGGAATCTCCGTTGGCTTATATCTGGACGGGGGTAAGCTGATGCAGATCCTACAGCCAACGGCTGCCCTGATTGTTTTTGGAGGCACGCTCGGCGCCGTGTTTGTGCAATTTCCGATTTCAGTTGTCATGAAAGCGTTCGCACAATTGAAGTCTGTCTTCCTTGGCACCAAGGACCCTGCCGCGCAACTGATCGAAGACCTGATGCGCTATGCAGTCAGAGCCCGGCGCAACGGCTTGATGTCTCTCGATTCGGAACTCGAGTCGATCCAGGATCCTTTCCTCAAAAAGGCGATGACACTCGCTGTAGATGGCACACACGCCCCCGAACTGCGCCAGCGCATGGAATTCGAGATGGACAGCGAAGCGGATAAGGAAGACCTGCTCCCGCAGGTGTTTGAGGCCGCGGGAGGTTTCGCCCCTACCATCGGCATACTCGGCGCTGTCATTGGTCTCATTCAGGTCATGCAACGTCTTCAGGACATCAATGAAGTCGGGAAGGGAATCGCCGTTGCTTTTGTGGCGACAATCTACGGAGTCGGCTCCGCCAACATCTTCTTCCTTCCCTGTGCCGGTAGAGTCAAAATCCTGATGCGCCGCAGGCAGGTACTTCGTGAGCTGATGCTCGATGGGGTCATCGCCATCGTAGAAAAGCTCAATCCCAGGATATTCGAATCGAAGTTCGCCTCCTATGTAACCGGTACTGCGGCAGCACCGAGAGTAGCGAAACTGGTTGCAAAATGAGGCAACGCAGAAGGCGTGAACATCATGTCAACCATGACCGCTGGCTGGTCTCCTATGCAGATTTTGTGACTCTTCTCTTTGCCCTCTTCGTGGTTCTGTTCGCCTCATCGTATCGTGACCGCAAGGCCCTTGAAAATGTATCGAAAGCGGTCAGAAATGGATTTCAGGAAATGGAGGCCTTCTCCAGCAACGAGAGCCCGGTCGACAACTCGCGTATAAATGGCATTGCCGGCGCAGGAGAGGCCCGCCCAAACACCGTGCCTGCAAACGCAGGGATCGACATCCTCGAACTGCAGAGAAAGCTGAAAAAGGTGCTCGGCAAGGAGATCGAGCGCCAGGAGATTGCTCTCCGTATGACTCCGGAAGGCTTCGTGATCAGCCTCCACGAACTTGGATTTTTCCCTAGCGGCCAGGCGAAACTTATGCCTGGCGCGGCGGAAAAGATCAAAAGTATTGCATCTCTCTTGATGGAATACGGCCTCGACATGCGCGTGGAGGGTCACACTGACAACGTCCCAATACATAACGCTACGTTTTCCTCTAACTGGGACTTGTCCACAGCGCGCGCGATGGCTGTGGCCATGATGTTGATTGACGAGGCCGGCGTTGACCCTCAGCGCATCTCCATTGCCGGCTACGCGCAATACCATCCCGCTGCAACCAATGACACCGAGGAAGGCCGCAGACAGAACCGTCGTGTCGATATCGTGGTCGTCTCCTCTTCCTCTTCCTCTCCCGCTCAATTCAAAGACATCCCGGCGGACCCGCTCAGCAGTTTCAAGAATCAGTCCCAGGCCACGCCTGAAGTGTCATCACCACATTAGCCTCTCATTTGCTGTAGAGTATTGCCAGCCGAAATCAGCGCTTGAAAATAAAACGATGCGGTGTCGCCGACCGTTTCGTCAGGGTGTGGAATGCCTTGGGAATCTCCTCCGCGCTCCTCATAGCGACAGAGTTCCAGCGCCCTCCCCATTCCTTCGGGGGAGCCCAGCAATGCGTTTCGGATTCGCTCGTCGATAGGAATCAGTTCGACCAGTTGTTTCATCGGGATGTTCAGCATCCGGTCCATCATCGAGAGCATGCCAAGCATGTATAGCTCGGCTGGTCGCTCATGCAGTGCCGCCGCCATTGATTCACAAAAGAAAGCGCGCTCCAGCGCTTGTTCTATATCTCTATCAACGGCGGCGTGGCCTAGCCTGCTTGCCATCACAACTGTAACCAATCTTCGGAAAGCGTCTTCTCCCACCGCGTTTAACGCTGCCTGAATCGTCGATATCCGATGCCTCAAACCGAAAGCGGCTGAATTCGCCAGCCGAAGCAGCCGATAGCAGAGAGATGGTTCGGTCAACAACAGCCGCTCAATCTTCTTAAAATCCATCGGCGATTCGGCAAGCGCTCCAACCAACTCCAGATAGATGCTCTTACCAGGACTAATCTGAGCTTCCGAGATAATCTCCGGCCGGGCATGGAAGTATCCTTGAAATAGGGTGTTGCCTTCTGCCTTGGCGACGACTGCCTCCGCCTCCGTTTCCACTTTTTCGGCCAGAAAAATGGTGTTCTTGCCCCGAAACATCTTATAGATTTCCTGCCTGGCCGCCGCATCAGACGCGCGAAAATCTATCTTCACGTAATCGGCGATGTCCAGGAGGCCATCCTTGGTGTCGTCAACACTGAAATCATCCAGGGCAATACGGAATCCACATTGTTTTAGCTCTTTGCAAGCCTTTACCAGCATCGGCTCCGCGCTCACGGTCTCCAGCACTTCCAATACCACCCTATGGCTTGGCAGGAGCTTAACACTCATGTGAACCAATGCATTGCGTGTGCAGTTGATAAAAAGGTTTTTTGATGAGGAGCAGGTCACCATCGACAGGCAACTGTCGATGGTCTGGTTGGTGGCGTCTTCGCTATCTCCGCAAAAGGCATTCTCAGTCCCTGAGCGAAACAGTAATTCGTATCCGTAAAGAGTACTGTTGCTGTCGAATATGGCTTGCCTGCCAAGGAACCGTTGATTGGTGACTGCTGGTGCGGGCATGAATGTAAGATCTGCTGCGTCTGGTTATCTGGCTACCGGCACGAACTGAGAAAGTATGGTGAACTTCCCACCCTGATAGCCATCGACTGAAACATTGAAATAGCTTCTGTGATCCGGTTTCTTGAAGACCTGTCCGGCGGCCCCATCAATGTAAGCCACGTCGGGCACCATCTTGACAAAGATGGCTCGCCCTTCCTTGGTAATGACTGCCGACGCTATGTTCAGAACTTCGTGAACCGCATCCCTAAGGAGCTCTTCCAGAGGCTCCGCCTTGAGGTGCTCCTTGACCGCGGAATCAGGCAAACCCACCAAAAGACCCGCGAGCGAGCCCAGCAGAGCAAGATCGCATTTCGCGATTACGGTCGTTTCATGGGGCAGGACTGTATAAATGCCGTACATCTGCCGGACCTTGGTTTCCGGCGCAGGAGTGGTCTGCGCAAAGCTGACTTTGCGTCCAACCAACTCCGAAAAAAGCTTCGATAACGCGTACGGTGTTGGCTCTGACATGGTTAACACTTACCCAAAATAGGAGACAGCGCCTCCTGCATGATTTCCGGGCTGAATGGCTTGGTGATGAGAAAGTTGGCGCCCGAACTGAGTGCACGCTCCTTGATCTCAGCCGACGCTTCCGAGGTGATGAAACCAAAAGGCACCGGGTTCGCAGAAGCCCTTACCTGCACCAGAAAATCGATTCCTGACATCTCCGGCATGTTCCAGTCCGAGAGAATGAGCTTCGGCTGCTCCGCGCGGAGCTTCTCCAGAGCCTGTGCGCCATTTTCCGCTTCCCCCACCGTAAGGCCTCGAAACCCGGCTTGGCGTATCGCGCGCTGGACAATTCCCCGCATCGTCTTGCTGTCGTCCACCAGAAGAATATCCATGCTGATACCTCGTGCGCCGGGTGAGAGTGAGTCGTCGGAGGTTTTATCGGCAGCTTGCCGAGGTTCTGTCAATCGATAGTCGTATAAAGTGACTCTCATCTGCCGGTCTCAGGCATTCAACCGGCAGCTCATCGCTTCCGGCGCCGTCGCCAGGAGCGTCACCCAGAAAGGGCCTTCGGCGCAAAGAAACGCGAGCCTCTCCTGAATCTCAGACGTGGGAAATCGCAGCCATGGGTCGCTCCCGTCGATGACCATCGGCATCGACAGTTCAAGCCCATTTGCCATCACGCACTTAATGTTGCCGCCGATCATATTTGCTAATTCTCCAAGCACATCTTCCACCTCCTCAGTCACGGAATCGGGAGGGTTCATGGAAAGAAATCGTCCGGCGAATTGGCGGGCCTGCCAATGATTGCACTCCAATAAAAGCGCTCCGTTCCATTCGCCAGACACCCGAACGCAGGAGGTGAGATGGTTGTTCGATGGTGTCCATGGTGTCTCGTCCGGATACACCTCAAGATCCATCATGGTTATGAACACCGATTCAACAATCTGCGCCACCATTTGCGCATTCACTGGAGTGACCACGGCTATCCTTTCATTGAGCGGTATAAACCGTCACATTGCCCACAGGCTGCCGTTGAAATTTATCCTCCGGGCAGGATGCCGTCTCAGCGCCCCCTAACAACAGCCAGCCACCACGAAACAGGGTTCCGTGAATCTCATTCAAAATCTTCCGCTTGGTCTCACTGTCGAAATAGATCATCACGTTGCGGCAAAACACCAGGTCGAAGGGGCCCAGCGTGCGCATGCTTTTGCGCAGGTCGATCGTCTCAAAACGAACCATCTGCCGCACATTCTCGCTAATTTGCCAGTCCAGACCCGACCGGCGAAAATACTTCACCAGCAAGGCCGCAGGCAATCCGCGATTCACTTCGATCTGCTGGTAGACTCCTGATCGCGCACGCTCAACAACTCTCGCTGAGAAGTCGGTCCCCAGTATTTGAATATTCCAGTCCTGCCAGCCATTCTCGAGGAGCAGCATCGCCAACGTGTAAGCTTCCTGCCCGGTCGACGATGCCGCCGACCAGAAGCGCAGCTTTTTCGTATCTCGCCGCTCTTCCTTCAGCCGAGGCAATAACACCGTTCGTATCGCATCATATTGACTCGGATCGCGGAAGAAGTAGGTCTCATTGGTCGTCATGGCCTCCACCACCTGGTGGGCCAATTCGATGTCGCGCTTGTTACGAAGCAGCGCACACAAGTTGTTGATGGAGCCCAGGCCGTGTTGCTTGACAATTGGTCCCAGCCGGCTCTCGAATAGATAATGTTTGTCGTCTTCCAGCACAATGCCCACTTGAGAACGGATGTGCTCCTGCAGGAAGCGATAATTCTCCGGCAGGATCTCGGTGCTGAGCGTTGGACCGTTCATCGTGCTTTTAATCCCTGCCCGTAATGCTCAGAATTTCAGGAACAACACCGTCGAGCGGAAGTATTCGGTCGGCGAGCCCAGCGCCCGCGACCGCTCCCGGCATGCCCCAAACCACGCTCGAAGCCTCATCCTGCACCAGCACCCTGGCCCCTCGGGCCTTCAGAAGCTTCACACCGTGTAACCCATCCTGTCCCATGCCTGTGAGAATGACCGCCAGCACAGCGCCTCGATAAATCTCAGCCGCCGATGCAAATAGTGCATCCACCGCCGGGCGGCAGGAGTTCTGCCGCGGCGACTGATCCAGGCACACATGCACCGCCCCGCCGGCAGAAGCCAGCTTCATGTGAAAATCACCCGGAGCGATCAGCACCTTTCCCGCTTCCACCGCTGTGCCCTCAGTAGCTTCTGCAACGGTGAGTTGGCAGCTGGCGTCCAGCCGCTCTGCAAGCAACCGAGTGAAGAGCGGCGGCATATGCTGCACCAGCAGAACCGGCAACGGAAAAGTTGCAGGAAACGTCGGCAAGATCTCTCCCAGTGCTGCCGGCCCTCCAGTGGAAACTCCCATCACCAGCACTTTTGGCCGTTGCGCCAAACCTGCCACAATAGGCCGCTGCTCCGATCGAAATGGACCTTCGGCCGCGAGAGGCTTCTCAGGCTGCGCCCCTGCGCTGCTGTCGGTAACCGTGCGAAAAAACTGCTTGATCTTGGGAATCATTTCTTCCCGAAGGCGGTTCATCGAACGGTCCAGCGAGCCTTCGTTCGAGACTTTGGTCACATAATCGTCCGCGCCCAGAGTGAGAGCTTCCAGAGTGACGGCCGCTCCGCGCTCGGTCAGCGTGCTGAACATGACCACTCGCAGCTGCGGATATTCACGGCGGATACGGCGCAGCATCTCCAGGCCATTCATGTTGGGCATTTCGATGTCCAGCGTAATGACATCGGGATTCAACTGCGGGATGCGTTGCAGTCCAATCGATCCGTTGGACGCCGTTCCCACCACCTCGATCATCGGATCGGGTTCCAGCGCCTGCGATACCAGCCGGCGAATCACCACTGAGTCATCCACGATCAGCACTCGGATCCGCTCGCCTGGCTGGAGCAAACGCCGGTTCACGACCGCCATATCTACTCGTTCGATACTGGAACAATCCCGACCAGCCCCAGTTTTTCCTTCAGGATGTCTTTCGTAAATGGTTTCATCACGTATTCATTAGCCCCCGCCTCCAGCGCAGAGACCATGTGATCGATCTCAGTTTCTGTCGTTACCATGATCACTTTGAGAGCGGCGAGTTCAGGGTTTTGGCGTAAATGCTTCACCATGTCCAGACCGTTCATTTCCGGCATATTCCAGTCTGCGAGAACGAGATTCACCTCACCCTTCTCGGTTTCCATCACTTTCAGGGCGTCTTTTCCGTTGGCAGCTTCACAGATGTCGTACCCCAGTTCGCGCATGATCTTGCTCAGGATCATCCGAATCGTCTTTGAATCGTCCACAATGAGTGCCTTGCTCATGCGCGCACCTTACTGCATCGGGAAGAGCCCCGTGGGCGTCAGAACGTGAAGCCGGCCACCGATGCTTGTAGCCGGGCTGCCATCTCGCTTAGCTCCAGCGAGGCCGTCTTGGTATCGTTGGCCCCTTGCGTCGTATTCTTCGCCGCCGTAGCCACAGCACTGATATTCCGCGCAATATCGTTCACCCCCTGGGCGGCCTCGCTCACGCTACGGCCAATCTCGTTCGTCGTCGCTGTCTGCTCTTCTACCGCGGAAGCAATGCTGTTGGAAATGTCATTGATTTGGTTGATGATGCTGCTGATCTCCTCAATCGCCGCCACCGCGCCCTTCGTCACTCCCTGGATGGCTTCAATTTTCTGGCTGATTTCTTCTGTCGCCTTAGCTGTCTGCTTGGCCAGTTCCTTAACCTCATTTGCCACCACTGCGAAACCTTTGCCGGCTTCGCCGGCCCGCGCGGCTTCGATGGTCGCATTCAACGCCAGCAGGTTGGTTTGCTGTGCAATCGAGGTGATGACCTTGATGACATTCCCGATTTCCCGGCTGGATTCCCCTAACTTGTTCATGGTGTCGTTTGTCGCATGCGCCACGCTGACCGCGTTCTTGGCCACCCGCGCCGAGTCGTTGGCATTCTTGGAAATCTCCCGGATCGAGGCCTGCATCTGTTCGGAAGCAGAGGCTACCGAAGCTACATTTCTGGAGACCTGTTCGCTGGCCGCTGACACCACGTTGGCTTGCATCGCAGTTTCTTCCGCGTTGGTCACCATATGCCGGCTGACCGCCGTTAGTTCTTCAGAAGACGCAGCGAGCGTTGTGGCGCTTTCCGCCGTCGCTTTCAGCGGATCCGCCATGGTGTCGAAAGTCTGATTAATCCCCTCGATAATCTTTCTGTAGGCCCCCTGGTGCTGGGTGGTGTCGGATCGTACCGATAGCCGCCCGGCCGCGACCGCTTCCGTTAATGCATCCGCCTCCGTCGCAAGGCCCTTGAGACGATCTCGCGCTTCTTCGATCGAATGCGTCAGCACCCCCCGGTTCGAAGATTCCTCAAATCCATGAAACAGGTCGCTGTCGAGATCGCCGGCTGCCAGCGCGCCCGCTTGTCCCAGCACGCCCTGCATCATCTCTTTCATTTGATCCAGATGTTCAGTCTTATCTGCTCCAGGAGCCGCTTCAACGCATTCCAGGCTCAACCCGATTGACTCAAAGGTCGTCATCAGAAATGCGTCTCCGATGGCCTGCATGTCGTAATTGAAAACCTTGTAAATAGATTGCTCAGCGGCGGCAATCTCCTTCGGATCCTTGAGAGCTTCCCGCAAGTGAAGACTGGTCAATCGCTCCAACTCCATGTATGAGCCGATGTACCACTTGAAGGGAAGATTGATTTTGTCGTGGATTACACCCGCTTTCAGGCGGCGCTCGAAGTAGCTCAGCCCCCAATTCTCTTCAGCGCCCTCGAAGATCTGGATGAAAAAGTCGGCCTGGGTGCGTTCGAGGGCTTGCCGCAATTGACTCAGTGACATTCCGCCGCTCTGAGCGTAGTTTTCAAAGAATCTTCGCGTCGGACCGAACGCGAATTGCCAATCGTAGAATTCTTTGACAATTTGAGGCGCGGTCGACCGTGCCCACGGAATCAGCGCTGTAAGCCGAGTGCTCTCCTCCGGACCCAACCGAATGAACTCCCGGCGCGTCGCCAGGCTAGATTCATCAATTCCAAAACTCTCTGCGATGGTCCTCGCGCCTACCGTCGTGCTGGAACGGTCGAAACGCCCAGCGCCGGAGCGTTGTGGAGTTCCCCCGGTGCTCGCAGCCTTTCGCTGGCCAGTCTGGCCGGGCGAATTTACTGCAGCTCCGTTCTTCTTGCCTGCTCTGTCTTCGGGTCGCACGTCCACCTTGCGTGCCAATGCCATTCGCTTTCTCCACGGATCTTCTGATTTGTAATAACCGGTCTAATTCTCGTTCGCTCCGCCACCGCTATTGACTGTGAGCTCAGCTGTCCGTTCCGCATCCAGTACCAGGAGCAACCGGCCCTTCAATTTGTAAATTCCGCGAATCAGATCTCTTGCTGCGGAGGCGAGGTTCTCGGGCGGCCGTTCGTAAGCAGCCGCATCCATATCCAGCACGTCGCCGATTTCGTCTACCAGCAGGCTCACCGCGCCATCTGAAGTCCGCACCACGATATTCATGGGCGATTTGTCTTCCGCGCGCGGCGGCAGACCGAGTCGACGCCTCATATCAATAGCAGTTACAATTTGTCCACGTAGATTGATCAGCCCCTCGATGACTTCCGGGGCCTGCGGAACCGGGGTCATCTGCTGGTACCGTAATACCTCCTGTACGTTGAGGACATCGACCCCGAAGAACAGATCGGCCACAAAAAAAGTTGAGAACTGCCCGCTGCTCTCTGCCGCTTCGGATCTGGGAATCG
>Ga0335075_10011096_pt1 | contig 13634 bp, 8 predicted proteins | sample Lox_Sample_24_FD_206723 | JGI IMG/M metagenome (GOLD analysis project Ga0335075, IMG submission 206723) | Soil microbial communities from Loxahatchee National Wildlife Refuge, Florida, United States - Lox_Sample_2.4 | ecosystem: Environmental > Terrestrial > Soil > Wetlands | place: USA: Florida...
GATCCGAGGACGATCCGTGGCTCTGGTTCCGCAGAGCCCCATGACCGCTCTCAACGCCGCCATCAGCCTGCAGAGTCATTTTCGGGAAGCCTGGAAAGCGCACGAGAAGCGCGGACGCCAGGCGATGCTCGAGCGCGTCCGGGAACTCCTGGCGGAAGTACAGCTGCCCTGCGATGAAGCCTTTCTCCGCCGCCGCCCCCCGCAGATCAGCGTGGGCCAGGCGCAGCGGGTGCTCATTGCTCTGGCCCTGCTGCACGGCCCTTCGCTCATCATCGCTGACGAGCCAACCAGCGCTCTGGATCCGGTCACCCAGACGCAGATCGTCGATCTGCTGCGTGACCTCAATCGCAGGCGCGGCACCACTCTGCTGTATATTTCCCACGACCTGATTTCCGTCATCCGCCTCTGCGACCGCATTGCCGTTCTCGACGGAGGAACCATTGTCGAGAGCCTCCCGGTGACGGAAATCGGCCGGGCCAGCCATCCGGCGTCGCGGGCTCTGCTGCAGGCGCTTCCAGTAGCGCCGGAAGCGCTGCTGCGCTTTCGCGATACGGCCATGCGGAACGCCGAAGCCTCCTGCGAGTTAGCGGGCGAGTTACTGCGGTAATAACTATCGATGGCCCGCAGCGGTCGAATTACATCAGTAATCGAAGTTACTTACCACCGGAAATTACGGAAGCCGCAGACTCCGGTCCACTTAGGTGGAATGGCTGGCTGCCGCCGCTGGGCATACGGTATACCCCGTATGGTCCGGCAGCGTTCTCGTACGGCCTCCCCAGAGGCGAGAGCGCATCGGTTCGGCCCAGACCACGACTGATGTATCGATCCTCAAGATTCGGGGGCACTTCCGATGTCTCTCTTCCGTCTACGCACGCCTGTTCTCCTTGGTTCTCTCGTTGCGTTTGCGGCAACGTCGTTTGCAGCCACCACAACCAGCAGCAAGATCTCTCCCGACCTGGCATCGGCTCCTGCCGGCCAGACGCAGCAGGTGATCATCCAGTACTACAAGGCTCCGTCCGGAGTAGAGACCGGGTTGCTCGGCCTGCTGGGCGGAGTGCTGAAGCTGGTTCTCGGCCCCATCAACGCGATCGTCGAGGACATCCTGCCTTCGCAACTGAATGGCATCGCCTCCGATCCCAACGTGAAGTACATCTCGCTGGATCGCACCGTGGTTGCGCACCAGGCGGTCGACATCACCGCCGCGGAATACACGACGGAGCCCATCAACGCACCGGCGGTGTGGAGCGAGGGCTACACGGGAAGCAATGTGGGCATAGCCGTGATTGACAGCGGCATCACGCCGGTCGCCGACCTCGGTAGCCAGTCGCTGCTGGGAGGAGTGACGAATCTGCTTTCTTCGCTGGGTGAAGCGGCTCCGGGGGCGGTGGGCCGGATCGTTTACAGCCAGAACTTTGTGCCCAACGAAAATGACGCTCTGGACCACTACGGGCACGGCACGCTGGTTGCGGGCCTGATCGCCGGCAATGGCGCGGAGTCCACGGGAATGCAGTACTTCCGCACCTTCCGCGGGGCAGCGCCGAATGCCAACATCGTCAACCTGCGCGTGCTCGACGAGAATGGCGCGGGCACCGACTCCTCCGTCATTTCCGCCATCGACGAGGCGATCTCCCTCCGTCAGCGCTTCAACATCCGCGTGATCAATCTGTCTCTCGGCCGGCCCATCTACGAGAGCTATACGCTCGATCCGCTGTGCCAGGCTGTGGAGCAGGCGTGGAAGGACGGCATCGTCGTGGTGGTAGCCGCGGGCAACGACGGCCGCGACCTGAACGAAAATCCGGAAGGATACGGCACCATCGACTCGCCCGGCAACGACCCCTATGCGCTCACCGTCGGCGCGATGAACACCATGGAAACGCCGGCCATCCAGGACGACATCATCGCCAGCTATAGCTCCAAAGGGCCGTCGTTCATCGATCAGGTGATCAAGCCGGACGTCGTCGCGCCGGGCAATCTGGTCACCAGCCTCCAGTATCCCCAGGATTCCCTGGCTGACAACAATCCCTCGTTCTACACCTGGTACTCCTTCTACCAGACCAACGGGCCGGAGATTGCTTCCCGGTACTATTTCCCGATGAGCGGCACCAGCATGGCCGCCGGGGTGGTCAGCGGAGCGGTTGCGGATCTGCTGCAGGCCGCGCCGAACCTGACGCCGGATCAGGCCAAGGCGCTGATTATGGTCAACTCGGACCGGAGTTACTTCCCGCTCTCGAGCAGCGTGACCGCAGACGACATCGTTTACAAGGCGAATTACGACGTGTTCACGATTGGCGCGGGGTATCTGGACATCGCAAAAACGGTTCAGGCCGCGCTCGATCATGTTGCGGTGCCCGCCGGAACGGCGATGTCTCCGACCGCCGTCTACAATTCAGAAACGGGCGACACCACGGCGGTGCCGGCTTCCGGCTCGCTGTGGGCGGCGTCGGGGCCGTGGTCGGCTGCGGGCGTGTACGGCCCCCGCGCCTTCGTCAGCAACGGCAGCGGCAACGCTCCTCTGTGGGGAACAACAGCTCTCTGGAGCAACGACGATCCCAACGGATTTTCGGCGCTGTGGGGCTCGACCATCCTCTGGGGCAAGGGCTCACCCGAGGCGGAAACCATTCTTTGGGGCAAGGGTTCCACCGAGGGCCAGACCATTCTCTGGGGCAAGTCGGATCCGGACGGCTCGGAAACGTCGGTTCAGTACTAAGGACGCAGCGCCTGGCTCTGCCGGGGATCGGACGAAATTCGGAATGATCCCCGGCGCCACCCGGCCATTGCCCCTCTTCCAAAATTCAGCATGCGGCAGCGCCTGCTGCCTGCCTGTATCGCAGGGCCGCCGGGAGGCGGGACTGCGGTACCGTTCCGGCGAGCGCCCTGACAGCCGGAGATCGCGGCGCGTCTCCGCGTCCGCTCTGGCCCTGGTTCCTGACCACTGCGTGCCGGCGTGGCCGCGTCCCCGAGGTCCTGGCGTTACACTCACCCTTGATGCCGTCGAATCCCTCCCAATCCACTGCGAACGCTGACAGCAAGCCGCCGATCTACCTCCTCGACGCGATGTCGTTCATCTTTCGCGCCTATCACGCCATGCAGCGCCAGCGCCCCATGTCCACGCGCGCCGGCGTGCCCACCGCGGCCACCTACGTCTTCGTGAACATGATCAACAAGCTCCGCCGCGACTTCGCGCCGGAGTATTTCGCCGCCGTCTTCGATCCCGCCGGTCCCGTCTTTCGCGACGAGCGAGCCCGGGAGATGGTGGTGCGCAAGTTCTCCGCCGCAACGCAGGCTTACGAGCAGATCGAGTACGGGGGGTACAAAGCGCAGCGCGAGGCTATGCCCGCGGACCTGGCGCAGCAGATCCCCTACATCCGCCGCGCGCTCGACGCCTTCCGCATTCCCATCCTGATGGCCGAAGGCTTCGAGGCCGACGACGTTCTCGGCACGCTCGCCGCGAAGGCCGCGCGCGAGGGCCACGACGTCTTCATCGTTTCCAACGACAAGGACATGATGCAGCTGGTCCACGACGGCGTGAAAATCCTGAACCCCGTCAAGGACAACCTCATCCTCGACCGCGACAAGGTGACCGAGACCCTCGGCGTCCCGCCCGAGCAGGTGGTCGACGTGATGGCCCTCCGCGGCGACTCTATCGACAACGTCCCCGGCGCGCCCGGCATCGGCGACAAAGGCTCCGTCGACATCATCCGCCAGTTCGGCTCCGTCGAAGCCGCGCTCGACCGCGCGCAGGAGATCGCGCGCAAAACGTACCGCGAATCGTTACAGAATAACCGCGAGGCCGTGCTGCTGAGCAAAGAGCTGGTGACCATCCACTGCGAAGTCCCCGTCGAGTTTGCGCCCGACGCGATGCGCACCCGGCCGCCGGACCTCGCCGCCTGCCGGACTCTCTTCACCGAGCTGGAATTCACCACGCTGCTGCGCGAGCTGGGCCCCGCCGATACGCCCTCCTCCGCGGAGTACTTCCCTTCTCCGTCGCCCGAACAATCGGCGGCGTTTCTCGCTCAGGCGCGCACGAGCGGATTCGCCCTCGCGCTCTCTGCCTCCGATCTGGCAGCCGCTTCGGAACAGGTGAGCGAGCAGGAATCCGAGGCACTCGAAGAAAAAGAGCCGGAACTCAGGACGATGTCGCTGCTCGATCTGGCCGACGCCGCCTGCGCCCCCGCGCCCGCTGCGGCGGAACGTGGCTGCGTCCTCGGCGTCGCCGCTTCGCCTGACACCGCTCTGGTTCTGCCGCTCGACGAGCTGCGCGGGCTGCTGGAAGATGCGGCCGTTCCCAAACAGGTCCACGATGTCAAGGCGGCGCTGCGCATCCTCGGCTCGCATGGCGTCACGCTCCAGGGCGCAACCGACGACGTGATGCTCTACTCCTATCTCATCAACCCCACGCACGCGACGCATCGCCTCGCCGACGTTGCCGCGCGCTTCGGTCCCCAGCCGCTGCGCGAAAGCGGCGATGCCCAGGCTGCGGAGGCCGCACACGCGATCCACACGCTCGCGCCTGCCATGCGCCACGAAATCGACGCCATTGGCGAGCAGCGCGTCTACCAGGAGATCGATCTGCCGCTCGCGCCCGTGCTCCTGCGCATGGAACAGACCGGCATCCGCATCGATTCCGGGGTGCTCTTGCGCATGGCGGACCGGCTCGCCGCCGATATCGCGCACACCGGCGAAGAAATCTACTCCCTTTCCGGCCATCGCTTCAACATTCAGTCGCCGAAACAGCTCGGCGACGTGCTCTTTAACAAAATGGGCCTGCCGCGCCCGCTCAAATACGGCAAGGGCAAGGTGATCTCGACCGCGCAGGACGTTCTCGAAGAACTGGCCGAGCACCATCCCGTTCCGCGCCTCGTGCTCGAATACCGCCAGCTCGCCAAACTCAAGTCCAATTACGCCGACTCCCTGCCGCTGCTCGCCGACCAGGACGGCCGTGTGCACACGACCTTCAATCAGGTCGGGACCGCGACGGGGCGGCTTTCGTCTACGAACCCGAATCTGCAGAACATTCCCATCAGGACCGAGCTGGGGCGCGAAATCCGCGCGGCTTTCGTGCCCGCGCCCGGCTGCGTCCTGCTCTCCGCCGACTATTCGCAGATCGAGCTGCGCCTGCTCGCGCATTTCTCCGCCGACCCGCTGCTGATGCGCGCCTACCAGACCGGCGAGGACATCCACACGCTCACCGCGTCGGAAGTTTTCGGCGTTCCCGCCGAGAGCATGGATAAGGAGACCCGCAACCGCGCCAAAGCCGTGAACTTCGGCATCGTTTACGGCATCTCACCCTTCGGGTTGGCCGCGCAGCTTGGCATCGAGCAGGCGGAATCGCGAATCTACATCGAGAAATATTTCGCCCGCTACCACGGCGTGCGCGGCTACATCGACCGCATGCTGGAGGAAACCCGCCGCGAGCAGAAGGTCCGCACGCTGTTCGGGCGCATCCGCCCCATCCCCGACATTCAGAGCCGCAACGCCAATCAGCGCGGATTCGCCGAGCGCACCGCGATCAATTCCCCGCTGCAGGGGACTGCGGCGGATCTTATCAAGCTGGCGATGATCCGTATCGATCGGCGCCTGGCCGAGGAGAAACTGGCCGCGCGCATGACGCTCCAGGTGCACGATGAGCTGGTCTTCGACGTTCCGCACGCGGAGCTCGAGCCGGTGCGCGCCCTGGTCCGGCATGAGATGGAGCATGTGATCGAACTGAGCGTGCCGCTGGTGGCCGGCGTGGGCGTGGGCCCGAACTGGCGCGATCTGGAGTAGAGGTCATTCTGAAGGGAGCCTGTGCATGTCAAAACGATTTCGGGACAAGGTCGCTTTGATCGCCGGTGGCACTGGAGGTCTTGGCCGTGCGATTTCGCTCGCGTTCCTGCGCGAAGGAGCCAAGGTTCACGTCACCTGGCGCTCCGAAGGCGAAATGTCGGCCGTGAAACAAGCGGCGGTCGACGACGCGGCTTCGCTCCACGGCCACCGCGTCGACGTGACAGACGATCCTGAGACAGCGCAGTTCCTGCGCAGCATCGGCCGCCTCGACATTCTCGTCAACGCCGTCGGCGCTTACGCAGGCGGGACGCCGCTTTGGCAAACCAGTACGGCTGTCTTCGCCCGCATGATGTTGCTGAATGTGCAGTCCGGCTTCGTTCTTTTCCGCAACGCCGTTCCCCTCATGCTCGCCCAGGGCTCGGGCGCAATGGTCAACGTCTCGTCGCGCGCAGCCGTCGATCACGCCGCCGGAGCCTGCGCTTACGCAGCTTCCAAGGCGGCCGCGCTGGCCATGACCGACTCTCTCGCGGCCGACCTCAAAGGCACCGGCGTGCGCGTCAACACGGTTCTGCCCAGCATCATCGACACGGAGGCAAATCGAAAAGCGATGCCGGATGCGGACTTTGCAAAGTGGCCCACGGCGGAGGAGATCGCCGGCGCGATCCTGTTCCTGTGCAGCGACGACGCCCGGCTGATCCATGGAGCGGCGGTGCCAGTCTACGGCAGCAACTGAAGAACAGCCTGATGCATCATGTGCTCGTCTATTCGCGCAAGGGATGTCACCTCTGCGATGTGGTGAAAGCAACGCTGACCCAGCTCGGGGGTCATGCGGATTTTGAATGGCGCGAAGTCGACATCGACGCCGATCCGGCCCTGCGCGCGGAGTACAACGACCAGGTGCCGGTCGTTTTCGTCGACGGGCGGAAGGCGTTCAAATATCACATGAGCGCCCGCGAACTTCTCCGGCTTCTGTCGCGGGCCGAGTAACCCTCGCGCAGCAGCGGGTCGCCGGCAAGACTCCCGCCAGTTACTTCTGTACGGAAAAAGAAAACGCCGCGCGGTTTCCCTGCACGCGGCTCTTAGACTTGTCCTCGCCTCCTCGCAAAGGGTGCAAGCGGCTGTATCGGAGATCGGCTCAATTTATCGAGCCGACGGTCCGCAGGCCGCCTCGAACGGTCTGCGGATCGTTTCAATGCAAGGAGGTAGGGCACATGGACGAAAAATCGTCCTGGACACGGCTCGCCATTACCCTCGCCATTGACTGGCGATTTGTGATGGCAGTTGTGATCCTCGTCGTCCTCGTGCTGCTGATGAAGTAGCACAAACCTCCCGGGAGGCACACCTCCTTCCGGGAGCTACTTCGAGGTCAGTATAGCTCCGTTCCGAGTTGCTGCACGCTTTCTTCTCTCTCAGGAGGCGAGGGGGGCGTCCCGAAACGGGACGCCCCTATACTCCCAACTCCTTCTGAATCGCCTCCGCGATGCGCTCCGCGTGCCGCCGCATGGCCTCTTCGCTCTCCGCTTCGATCATCACCCGCGCCAGTGCCTCAGTCCCGGAGTAGCGCACCACCACGCGCCCGCGTTCCGCCAGCTCCGCCTCCGCTGCGCGAATTGTATCCGTCACGGTGGCAATTTCATCCAGCGGCTTCTTCTCCCGCACCCGCACGTTCACAATGACCTGCGGATAGACCTTCAAATCCGCCACCAGCTCGTGCAGCGCGCGCCCCGAACGGCGCACCAGTTCGAGAATCACCAGCGCGGTGAGCAATCCGTCGCCCGTTGTGGCGAGGTGCGGAAACAGAATGTGCCCCGACTGCTCGCCCCCCAGCGATGCCTGCTCCTGCTGCATCCGCTCCAGCACGTACTTGTCGCCTACCGGCGCCCGCAGCATCCTGATCCCATCCCGCCGCAGCGCCGCCTCCAGCCCCATATTCGACATCGTCGTGGCCACCACGAGGTCGTTGCGCAGCAGCTGTCGCGCCTGCATATCCCGCGCCGCCAGCAGCATCACCGCGTCGCCGTTCACCACCCTGCCCTGGGCGTCGGCAAACAGCGCCCGGTCCGCATCGCCGTCGAACGTCACGCCCACGTCCGCGCGCAGCGACTTTACCTCCGCCGCTACGACCTCAGGGTGCAGCGCCCCGCATTGCGCGTTGATGTTCCGCCCATCAGGATGAGCATGCGTCAGGTGAATCGTCCCGCCCAGCTGAGCAAACAGTTCCGGGGCGATGGCGGAAGCCGCACCATTGGCACAGTCCAGCACCACCTGCAGACCGTCGAGCCGCAGAGCCGGCACCGCCCCGCGCAGAAACTCCTGGTACTCCCGGCGATACTTCGCATCCGCCGCCGGCGCCGGCGCGATCTCCGTCACTTCGACGGTCTCCAGCCGCCTGAAGATCTCCTGTTCGATGCGCAGCTCCATCGCGTCCGGCAATTTGTAACCGTCGCTGCCGAAAACCTTGATGCCGTTGTCCTGCCAGGGATTGTGCGAGGCCGAAATCACCACGCCCGCCGCGAATCCGTGGCGCTTCGCCAGATACGCGATCGCCGGCGTCGTGATCACCCCCGCGTTCTCGACCGCCGCGCCGCCCCCACTCAGCCCCGCCGCCAGCGTCGCCGCTATCGACGCGCTCGATTCGCGGGTGTCCATTCCAAGCAAAACGCGTGGCCCCGGCCGCACGCCGGGATGCGCAGGAGCGCCGTTCACCTGATGCGCCAGCGCCAGCCCCACGGCATAAATGGTCTTTGCATCCAGCGGAGCCTCGCCCGCTACCGCCCGAATCCCATCCGTCCCAAACAGCTTTCTCATCGTTCCCCGGTGTCTCTTTCAGGATCTCTTTCAATTGAACGGACGCGGCTGCGCAGCCGCCCGCTCTTCAGGCGCGTCGTGATGTTCTGTCCTGCGCGGACGTCCTCCACCTGTTTTATCAGCGCGCCTCGCTCGTCGTACACCAGCGCGTAGCCGCGCTCGAGCACCGCCAGCGGCGACAACGCACTCAACTCGCGGCTCAGCGCGGCCTGGTGTTCGCGCCAGCCACGCAGGCGATTGCGCGCCGCGCGCGTCAGCCCCGCTTCCAGTGCAGCCAGCCGCTCCTTCGCCGTGCTCACCCGCCACGCGACATCCTGACGGTGCAGCCGCGCGGTCAGCTCCTGCCATCGCCCTGTGAGCGCACGCTGCCGCGCCCGAGCCTTTGCCTCCATACGCAGCGCCAGATCGTCCACCCGCTGCTGTCGCCGCCGCAATTGATCCCGCTCGCGCATCAGCATCGTCTCTACCCGCACGCGCGCCATCGCATTCCGCGCCTGCATCAGCCTGTAGCGGCAGGCCCGCGCCAGCCGCTGGTCCAGACCCTGCACGCGCTCGGCGACATTGTGCAGCGCCGCTGTCACCAGTTCCGCCGCGGCCGACGGGGTCGGGGCGCGCAGGTCCGCCACAAAGTCCGCAATCGTGAAATCCGTTTCGTGCCCGACCGCCGAAATCACCGGCAGTTCCGAGGCCGCAATCGCTTCGGCCAGCAGCTCCGAGTTGAACGCCGCCAGATCCTCGAGCGATCCGCCGCCGCGCGCGATCACCACCACGTCCACGTCGCGCGCGCGGTTGAAATATGCGATGCCCGCGGCCAGTTCCGCCGCCGCAGCCTCGCCCTGCACCGCCGCCGGATACACCTGCACGTCCAGCCCCGCGTGCCGCCGCCGCACGATGTTCAGAAAGTCTCGAATCACCGCGCCGGTCGGCGAGGTTACGATCCCCACGCAGCGCGGAAACGCCGGCAGCGGCTTCTTGCGCTCGGCCGCAAACAGCCCGCGCGCCTCCAGCCGCGCCTTCAGTTGCTCGAACGCAATCTGCAGCGAGCCCGCGCCCACCGGCTCCACAAACTCCGCCACAATCTGCAACTGCCCGCGCTGCTCGTAGACCGTCACCTTCCCCCGCACCAGCACGTGCAGCCCATCCGCCGGCTTAAACCGCAGCAGCGACGCCTGCTTCCGGAACAGCACCGCCGGCAGCTGCGCCTCGCCGTCCTTCAGCGTGAAGTACACGTGACCCGACGCCGCGGCCCGCAAATTCGAGATTTCACCTTCGACCCATAAATCGCCATAAGCGCGCTCCACGTGGACGCGCATCTCGGAGACCAGGTCGCCGATCTTCCATACACGCCGCGTCGCCGGCTGCTCAAAGGTGAAGCCCAGCTGCCCCTCGCCGCCCCCCGTCGCCTGGTCTCTGTCCGGATTCGCCCGCGCACTCACCATGCCCGAGTATAGTTGCCTCGCAGTCCGGCTTCGGACTGCTCGCGCTCCCGGTTGCTTTCTGTCCGCTTCACCCCGAATCGCCTTACCCCTGGCCGCTTCATCGCTGCTGTACGCTGTTCCCAGTGCTCACCCTCTCGACTCCGGTCCAGTTCGTCAAGGGCATCGGCCCCGCCATCGCCAAAACCCTGGCGGAGAAAAACATCCTCACCGTCGAGGATCTCCTCCTCCATCTTCCCTTCCGCTACGAAGACCGGCTGAACCCGCGCCCGCTCGCCGAGCTGCAGCCCGGCGAGACCGCCAGCGTCATCGCGGAAGTCCGCGGCGCGGCTCTTCTGCGCACACGCCGCATGCCGCTCTTTGAAATGACCGTCGGCCAGGGCATCACCTCCATGAAGTGCCTGTGGTTCCACGGAACCTGGCTCGAAGGCAAATTCCACACCGGCCAGCTGCTCGCCCTCTACGGCAAGGTCGAAGCTTCCCGCTCCGGCCGCGGCCTCAAAATGATCCAGCCGCAAATTGAAGTCCTGCCCGAAGGCTCCGACGATCCGCTCGACAAGCTTCTTGAGGTCGGCCGCATTACCCCGGTTTACGAATCCCTCTCCGGCTCGCGCCTCGCCTCCCGCTGGATCCGCCGTATCGTCTGGAACATTCTCGCCGAACTGCAGGGCAGCGTCGCCGAGACCCTCCCCGCCGCGTTGCGCGACCGCCTCGATCTGCCCTCCCGCGAAGCAGCCCTCCGCACGATCCACTTCCCGCCCGCCGGAACCTCGCTCACACAGCTCCAGACCGCCGCCACGCCCGCGCATCGCCGCCTCATCTTCGAGGAGCTCTTCTACCTGGAGCTCGGTCTCGAAATCAAGCGCCGCAAATTTCAGGAGAAGGCCGGCGTCTCCTTCGCCACCAGCGACAAAGTCCGCGCCGCGCTGCGCTCCGTTCTGCCCTTCCACCCCACCGCCGCGCAAAAGCGCGCCCTCGGCGAAATCGCCGCCGACATGCGCCGCCCCGCGCCGATGCGCCGCCTGCTCCAGGGCGACGTCGGCTCCGGCAAAACCATCGTCGCACTCCAGGCGATGCTCATCGCCATTGAAAACGGCTACCAGGCCGCGCTCATGGCGCCCACGGAAATCCTCGCCACGCAGCACTACCTCTCCGCGCGCCGCATCCTCGAGAAATCGCCCAAAAAATATCGCATCACGCTGCTCACCGGCTCGCTCGACGACGATCTGAAGCGCGCCGCGCGCCGCCGCATCTTCGCGGGCGAGACGGATCTCGTCATCGGCACCCACGCCCTCATTGAGGAGAAGGTTGAGTTCGCCAACCTCGGCCTTGTCGTCGTCGACGAGCAGCACCGCTTCGGCGTCCTGCAGCGCTTCCGCCTGATGAAGAAAGACGGCGCGGAGCCCGACGTCCTGGTGATGACCGCGACGCCCATCCCGCGCACGCTCGCGCTCTCGCTCTACGGCGACCTCGACCTCAGCGTCCTCGATGAGCTGCCGCCGGGCCGCACACCGATCGTCACGCGCCAGGCGAGCGACGACCGCTCCGGCGAAGTGTGGACCTTCGTCCGCCAGCAGGTGAAGAAAGGTCACCAGGCGTATGTCGTCTACCCCGTGATCGAAGGCCCGAAGGACGACCAGCCCGAGCTGGACTTCGCGCTGCCGGAAGAAGTGGAAGAAACCGACCCCACGCCACTGCGAGAAGAATCCATACCACGAAGTCGCGCCAGCAAGAGGCAAGGTTCGCAACAAGCCGCTTTGTATCAGGGCACGACTTCAGTCGTGCCGAAAAGTGGCCCAAAAAAAAGAGCGGCTTTAGCCCCTGCGTCTTCCAAAAAATCAAAATCCGCCGATCTATTCCCCAGGCTGCCTCTGAAATCCGCCACGGACATGTACGAGCGCCTGCGCAGCAACGAACTCGCCGGGCTCCGCGTCGGACTGCTGCATGGCCGTCTCTCCGCCGACGACAAGGAAGTCGTGATGCGCCGCTTCCAGCGCGGCGAGATCGACGTCCTCATCGCCACCACGGTCATCGAGGTCGGCGTCGACGTGCCCAACGCCACCGTGATGGTCATCGAGCACGCCGAGCGCTTCGGCCTCGCCCAATTGCATCAATTACGAGGCCGCGTGGGCCGCGGCGCGGCGAAATCGTACTGCCTGCTGCTCACCGGCGGGCGCCTCACGCCGCACGCCGAGGAGCGCCTGGCTGCCATGGTCCGCACCCAGGACGGATTCGAGCTGGCCGAGCTCGACCTGGCTCTGCGCGGGCCGGGGGAGTTTTTCGGTACCCGCCAGGCCGGGCTCCCCGGCTTCCGCGTCGCTAACCTCGTCCGCGACCGCAAGCTGCTCGAGCTTGCCAAAGAGGAAGCCGGGCGGTTCGCGGTCCCCGACAACCCCGAGGCGACGCCGGCCGAAAAGTCCATGGTCCGCGCCCGCCTGAAAGAAGCCTGGCAGCGCCGCTACGGCCTCGCCGAGGCCGGATAAACAATCGGCCCTGCCACGCGGACGGGGCCGATTCGGGGTCCCTGCCGCGATCCGTTCGGTACGCTGTGGGAGCAGCGCGAAGCGAAACGCGGCAAAACGATGATAGCCCCAATGGCCCATTCGGTCGCGCGCTACATCGCGCCATCGTAACTCACTCTGGTAATACGACTTCCGTGGGCTTATCGTCGCTCCCCGTCACCCGCGAAACTGGATCAAGCAGTAGAAACTCCGATCCTCGCCCGCTGGCTTCCACAGCAGCGGGCACTTTTGTGGAAGCCCACCCCTACCCGATTGGGGGTAGCCCCTCCCCGTAACGTGACATTGTCCGCGCGCCTCAGTTGCGCGATGCTCATCCCATCACACATGAGTAGTGCATGCGCCTCCTCGCCCGCTGGAATGGACAGCCAGCGGGCGTTCTTTTGCCCGCCCACCCGCGCGGTGCGGAGCAGAAGCGCGTTCCGATTCCTTGTCTTCACACCCGGCCCCGCCGCTAAGGCTGGCTCGGCGTCACCCGCGGAATCCGCTCCGCCACCGGCGGCAGCGGCGGCAAGGGCGCATGGGGTTGCCCCTGATACCAGTACGCCACCGAATAGTAGTTATCGCCGCGATCGTCGGCGTTGCCGTGCTCGATGGTCGCCCGCATCGACCGCGTAAACGGAATCGGCTGATCCAGGTGAAAGCGGTAGACGCTCCACCGGCTGCCCTGGAGCTCCTTGCCCACAATCGGCGCGCCATAGGTGTCGTAATCGAAGGCCTTGCCGCCGAAATCCCACGCGCCTAAAAAGTAGTCCTCCGAGCCGGTCCCGGCAATCTGCGGCAGCTTCGCGCCGTCGATGAAGAACATGTCGTCGCCCTCGCCCCACCAGCCGTCCTTGTTCTCGATCACCGACATCGTCACGCCGACGAACTGGCCGTGCCCCGTCGCGTCCATCCAGACGTAGTTGTGCTTGCCGTCCAGATTCACGGTCGCGTTCTGCGCCACGTTCGGCTGCGCCTGGCGGTACTCGGCGTGAAAGTAGAGCGTGCCCGGCGGCAACGGATGGTCGAAGGTCCGGTAATCGATGTTCCAGTAGAGCGAGTCGATCGGGTCCGCGCCCTCGTTCGTCACCGTGATGCGCGCGTGGTGCGCGAAGGGCATGGG
>Ga0335075_10011097_pt1 | contig 13634 bp, 9 predicted proteins | sample Lox_Sample_24_FD_206723 | JGI IMG/M metagenome (GOLD analysis project Ga0335075, IMG submission 206723) | Soil microbial communities from Loxahatchee National Wildlife Refuge, Florida, United States - Lox_Sample_2.4 | ecosystem: Environmental > Terrestrial > Soil > Wetlands | place: USA: Florida...
CCGCGAGCCCTTCGACTACGGCCGCTCGCACTTCGACCACCCGCTCGGCTCCCGGTTCGACGAGTCGGACGCGGTGGTGATCTTCGACGACGTGCACGTGCCGTACGAGCGCTGCTTCACGCTCGGCGACCCGGAGATCTGCAACGGCTTCTACACCGCCACGGACGCGCTCCAGCACATGACCCACCAGGTCGTCAGCCGCACCACGGCCAAGACGGAGTACATGCTCGGCCTGACGACGCTCCTCGTCGAGTCGATCGGCATCGGACAGTTCCAGCACGTCCAGGCCGACCTCGCGGAGATCATCACGACGCTTGAGACGCTCCGCGCGCTTGGCCGCGCCGCCGAGGCCGACGCGGCGGTCAACGCCTACGGCGTCTTCACCCCCGCCTGGCCGCCGCTGAACACGGCCCGCAACCTGTACCCGAAGCTGTACCAGCGCTTCCCCGAGATCCTCCGCAAGCTCGGCGCCTCCGGCCTGATGGCTACCCCGACCGAGGCGGACGTGACCGGCGGCGCCGCGGCCGCGATCGACACCTACCTGCAGGCGGCCACGCTCAGCGGCGCGGAGCGGGTCAGGCTCTTCCGCCTGATCTGGGACACGTGCTCGTCGGCGTTCGGCAGCCGGCAGGCACTCTACGAGTACTACTTCTTCGGCGACCCGGTCAGGACCGCGAGCGCGTACGTCGCAAGCTACGACAAATCCCAGTACGTGGAACGGGTTCGCGCCTTCCTGGAATCCTCCGACTGACCGCGCCCGGCGCCTCGCCCCGGATGTGGGATACTTCGTGCCCCTGGGAGGGCGCGAAGTATCCCACATCCCACCTGTCGTTGATAACAGCAAGAAGCGCGGAGCGCAAAGGAGCGCGGGGCGCGGAGGAGCGCGGAGCCCAGAGAAGCGCGGAGCGCGGGGCGCGGAGGAGCGCAGGGCGCGGAGAAGGAGAAGCGGCGTGAACTAGGGCTGGTTGAAGAGACAGGTGGCCGCTCTTATTGAAGCATCAACCAAAAGCCATAGAATGGTGGCATGGAGTGGCTCAGCGATGAACAGCAGGCGGCCTGGCGCCCCTTCGTCGCGCTGCTGTTGCGGCTCCCGGCGGCCCTGGACGCGCAGCTCCAGAAGGACGCCGGCCTCACCCAGTTCGACTACCTGGTGCTGTCGGGCCTCTCGGAAGCACCCGACCGCACGCTCCGGATGAGCGAACTCGCCGCGACGGCCAGCAGTTCGTTGTCGCGGCTGAGCCACGTCGTCAGCCGCCTCGAGGCCAAGGGCTGGGTCCGCCGCGAGCCCTGCCCGGGCGACGGCCGGTTCATCAACGCCGTCCTCACCGACGAGGGCTGGCTGAAGGTCGTGGCGACCGCCCCCGGCCACGTGAACGCCGTCCGCGATCTGCTCATCAACACGCTGACCGAGGAAGAGTTCCGCCAGCTCGGTGCGATCAGCGCGCGGGTACTCGCCGCCCAGGGCATCAAGGTAGTGATTCCGACCGAGAGCGCCTGACGGCCGCGAAATCCTCAATCATCAGGCGCGAATATTTGCGGCATTTGCGGCTTTGGGGCGCTAAGTTCGTGCTAAGCGACGGACGCCTTTTGTGAACGCACCCTGGGGAAAGCAATGCGGCGGGCGGTGACGATCGGAGTTCAGCAGTTCGGCAAGGAGCAGCACCTCTCGTTCGCGCGGGACCGCGTCGGCGAACTGGAGGCCGCGCTCGCCGAACTGGGATTTGAGACGAAGGCGCGCCCGGAGACGCGCCTGGACTCCGCGGGGATCCAGGCCGAAATCAGGCAACAGATGGAGGCGGCGGGCGCCGCCGACCTGCTCGTCGTGCACGTGCTCACGCACGGCGAGCTCACCGGGGGAGACGCGTCGCTCATTCTCCTCGGCAGCGACGAGAGAAAGTATGGCGCTGCCGACGTCGGGCGGTGGCTTGACGACGTGCAGAAGCCTGACGCGAACCTGCCGATGACGCTTTTCCTGCTCGACGTGTGCAATTCGGGGAAGGCGGCCCGGCTTTCCTGGCAGCCAGTGGCGCGCGCGGCGCAGGCCCGGGGCTGGGTGATCGCCGCCTGCCAAGGTGACCAGGCCGCGTATGACGGCCGCTTCACCACCGCCGTGACCCATGTGCTGCGGGACCTCAAAGATGGCGGGCTGGGCGTCGAGTGGTGGGTCAGGCACGTGCCGCTCGATGTCGTCGCGAAGGCCGTACAGCGCAAGGTCAACCACCTGGTGCGGACCGACGGCATCGACCGCGAGCAGCGCGTCACGGCGAGCCTCGTCGACATCAGCGACGAGTTTCCCGACCTGCCGTTCTTTGAAAATCCCGGGTACCGCGGCGATCCGCTTGGACCGCTCAGGGGCCGGCTTGGGCCGGGGCTGGCGCCGTTCGTCGACGACCTGATCCGCACCGAGCCCGATGCTGGCGGGCGACTCACCGGGCGCGAAGACGACGTGACGGCGCTCGCCCGCTGGATGAGCGGAACGGACGGCGTGCGGCTGCGGGTAGTCACCGGCCGCCCCGGCTCTGGCAAGTCGGCCTTGCTTCGCGCCCTGGTCTGTTTCGCCCAGCCGCAGCTGCGCCCGCATACCGAGCGAGTGTGGGAAGGGATCGCGCGCGAAGTGCGGCCCCCGGCCCTGTTCGCCGCCGTGCACCTGCGTGGCCTCGACGTCAAGGCGGCCGTGCGGTCGCTCGCGGAGCAGCTTCATCTCTCCGGCGTGACCTCGGCCCATGACCTGGCGCAGCGGATCGCGGCCCTGCGGAGCCCCGTGATCGTGGTGGACGGCCTGCACGAGGCGGCCGATCCGGAGGAGCTGAAGCAGGAGCTGCTCGCTCCGCTCTACTTCTCGCTGCGCCTGCCGGCGCGGCCACCCGACCAAAGGCGGGGCCGCATTCCCCCCGAGCCGCTCGCCGGCGGGTCGACGGCCCGGCTGCTCATCGCCCTGCGGCCGGATGACCTGCGTTTCCCCGGCCTGGCCGACCACGGCGAGCTTGACCTTGACGAGCCTGGGCGCCAGGAGGGCGGCTTCAGCGTGCGCCTCGACCTGGACCACGTGAACTCGCGCGCCCTGGAGGACGAGCTTTTCAGGTACGTGACCGACCGGTTGCGTGGCACCGTCTACCGGGACAGCGGCCAGCAGGTGGGCGGGTTCGCGACTCAGCTGGCACGAGCGCTCAGCGGGCAGGGCCAGGGAGCGTTCTTGCTGGCCAGGCTCTACACCGATCATCTTCTGCGGACGGTGCCGACGCCACCCGCGGACCCGGGCGCGGTCGAACAGCTTGGTGTCAGGGCACCCCGGTCGCTGCGTGAGATGCTCGACCGCGACCTCGCGGCGCGGGCCGGCGAGCCATTGCTCCGCGACGTCATGACCGTGCTGGCGCACGCGGACGGCCAGGGCATGCCGCTGACGGTGCTGTCCCGGCTGGTAGCGGCGCCGAGGGCGCAGGACGTGCGGGACGCGCTCGTCGGCGCCCGGCCGTACCTGCGGCAGACGCCGGACGACGACGGAACCATCCTGTACCGGATCTTCGATCCCGCGGTGGCGGACGGTCTGTGGCGCGGCGCGAGCCGGCAGCTGCTGGCCCGGCTGCTCGGGGCGCTCGGCCCGTCCGGGGCACGGAACTGGCGGGCGGCCGAACCCTACGTACTCAGGCACGCGTTCGATCACGCGTCTGGAGAAGCGGAGAAGAGCCAGCTACGGCAGGACCCGGGCTTCCTGCTTGAGGTGAGGCCGGACATCGTGCGAAGGGCCCTCGGAGATTCCGGGCCGATCCGGGCCGCGTATGACTTGTCCGTCGATGAGTCTGTGTCCCCGCCGCGGGCGATGCGGGATGCCCTCGCACTGAACGCGGCCCGCGAGGGACTCACCGACCTAGCGGAAAGGACCGGCAGCGTGCCTGGCAAGCCCCCGATGAACTGGCGGCCATGCTGGGTCGTCGGCGAGAAGGCAACCTTCATGAAGCGGAAGCACGCGATCCGCGCGCTGGCGGTTGGCGAGTTCCCGCCCGGGCAAGCGGGTCGCCCGGACGGCCCCCAGCGGTACCGCGACGGCCCGCAAGAGTACTGGCAGTGGTGGTGGACCGGATGGAATCTTGAGGACGCGGATCTACCGGCGGGCCGCGCCTTGGGCAGCGTGGTGTTCCTCGGCGACGACCACGGCCTGTTCGCGGTGCGACTCGCCGACGGAAAGCCGCTCGCTCGATTCACTCACCTGGGCGACCAGCCGGTTACCGCCATCCGGTGCGGCAGCATCACCGGAGATCCTTGGCTCGTGATCGTGGCCGGGCGCCAGCGCCGGGTCATCCACCTGCCGACCGGCCGAGTCATCCAGACCGGGGCGGTCGACGATCCCGCCCTGGCCGATCAGCCGCTGGTATCCGGCCTCATCGCCGTCGACGAGACGCTGGTCAAGGTGACCGGCGGCACCGACGGCAAGGTCACGGTGCAGAGAGCCGGCGTCCCGCCGACCGACCAGGGCTGGCATGACCTCGGCCAGAACGAAGACCAGCCCCGCCGGGCCCGGCGCGGTGAGCGTCTTCACCAGGACTGGACCGAGCGGCTTCCCGAGGAGCACGGAAGCGGGCCGACGGTGGTCGCGTGCCAGCACGTCAACGGCCAGGCCCTCGCCTTCACGGGCGGGCGGGACGGCAAGGTCAGGATCTGGGACCTCGCGACCCTGCGGCGCCTTGAGCTCATCGAGGTACCGGGCCAAGTACGCGCCATCGAGGCCACGCGCGCGGGCGACCTGGTGGTACTGGCGGGCACGGAAGCGATCGCGTTCCGGCACGCCAGCGCCGGGCGGGACCCCGTCGGGACGGGAGCGCCTTGACCACCGTCGTGGGCGTGCACGGAATCGGCAACTATCACCATTACGCCGACGCGGGAAACTCGGCCGAGTCCGCGTCCGCCGCGCTCAGCGGCGAGTGGGCGGCGGCGCTGCGGCGCGGGCTCGCCGCCCGGCCCGTTCCCGCGCCGGCCCCGCGGTTGCGGGTCGCCTACTACGCGCACCTGCTGCACCGGGGCACCGCGCAGGGCCGCGACGACGTGCGGTTTCTTGATGACACCGAGCAGGACCTGCTCATCGCCCTGGTGGACAAGCACGCCCCGGCCGCCATCGCGCAGGGACGGCGGACCCTGCGGGCACGGGCCGCGGCCGACTGGATAACCCGCCGCCTCGGCGACCGGGCGCTCGGCCTCGCGCTCACGTTCGTCCGCGAGGCCAACGCCTACCTGCACAGCGACACCCGCCGCCAGCAGGCTCGCTGTGCGGTCGCCGAGGCGATCGCGCGCGACCGGCCCCGCGTGGTCATCGCGCACTCGCTCGGCACGGTCATCGCCTACGAGACGCTGTGGGAGCACCCGGAGCTGCCGGTCGACCTGCTGCTCACCCTGGGCAGTCCGCTGGCCATGCCCGGGGTGATCTTCGAACTGCTTCATCCAGCGCCCGTGTCCGGCCGCGGCCGGCGCCCGCCCGCGGTTGCCGCCTGGGCTAATCTCGCCGACGTCGGCGACATCGTGGCGATACCGCGGACGGGACTCGCCCCGCACTTCGACGGCGTCACCCAGGACGCGCCGGAGATCGTCATCGGCGAGCGCGACTTCCACTCGGTCAGCGGCTACCTGGCCGCCGCGGAAACGGCCGCCGCGCTCGAGCCCTACCTTCAGCGCCCGGGGACGACCAGGCCCGACTCGTAAGCGAGCACGACCGCCTGGGTCCGGTCGCGCAGCCCGAGCTTCGACAAGATCCGGCTCACGTGCGTCTTCACGGTCTCCTCGGTGACCACCAGCCGGCCCGCGATCTCGGTGTTGGACAGGCCCTCCGCGACCAGGCACAGCACCTCGGTCTCCCGTGGCGTCAGCGCCGACAGCGCGCCCGGGCGGCCCGCCGCGTCCGCCGCCGCGTCCGCCGCCGCGGCCGCGGCCTGCGGCCGGAGCCGCGCGAACTCGCTGATCAGCCTGCGCGTCACCGCCGGCGCGAGCAGCGCCTCGCCGGCCGCGACCACGCGGACGGCCTCGAAGAGCCGCTCCGCGGTCACGTCCTTGAGCAGGAAACCGCTCGCCCCCGCCCGCAGCGCGTCGAAGACGTACTCGTCCAGGTCGAACGTCGTCAGTATCAGCACCTTGGGCGGCGTACCGCCCGCGTCGCCGACCAGTTGCCTGGTCGCCTCGATCCCGTCGGTCCCCGGCATCCGGATGTCCATCAGCACGACGTCCGGCCGCAGCGCACGGCAGGCGGAGACCGCGTTCGCCCCGTCCGCCGCCGTGCCGAGCACCGTGAAGTCCGGCTGGGTGTCGAGCAGCGCCGCGAAGCCGGCCCGCACGACCTCGTGGTCATCCGCGACAACCATGGAGATCACCGGCCCGCCTCCACCGCGGCCCGCGGCCTGCGCACCGGATCAGGCTCCGCGGGCAGCACCGCCTCGACCAGGAACCCGCCGCCCGGCGCGGCCCCGGTGTACAGCGCGCCGCCGACGGAGAAGGCCCGTTCCCGCATCCCGAGCAACCCGTGCCCGCCTTCCCTTGACGCCGCGCCGTTGCCCGGCGCTCCATTGTCTGGCACTGGCACCCCGCCCGGGTCGCCCGGCCTGGCCGCGAAGCCGCCGTCCACCGGCCCGGGCCCGTTGTCGCGGACCCGCACCCGGAGCATGTCGGCGCCGTAGCGCAGCTCCACGTCGACCGCCGCGCCGGGTGCGTGCCGCCTCGTGTTGGTCAGCGCCTCCTGCACGATGCGGTAGGCGGCGAGCTCGACCCCGGGGTCAAGCGGCCCGGCCGGACCGGAGATAATCAGCCGGGTCCCCGCCACCGAGGCCTGCCGCACGGCGTCGATCAGCTCGCCGATCTGCTCCAGCCCCGGCTGGGGCTGCCGGCTCGCCTCAGGTCCACGCGCCTCAGGTCCACGCGCCTCAGGTCCACGCGCCTCAGGTCCACGCGCCTCAGGTCCACGCGCCTCAGGTCCACGCGCCTCAGGCTCCCGCGCCCCAGGCTCGCCGGTCGCCGCGCCCGTCACCGCCGCCGGGTCGGCGGCGTCCGCCGCGTCCTCGCGGAGCACCCCGAGGAGGCGGCGCATCTCGGTCAGTCCGGCCCGCGCCGTGTCGCCGATCTCACCAAAGCGCCGTGCCCCCGCCTCGGGCAGCCCCGGCACCGTCAGCCGCCCGGTCTCCGCCTGCACCGCGATCATCGAGATGTGGTGCGCGACCACGTCGTGCAGTTCCCTGGCGATCCGCGCCCGCTCGCCCCGCGCGGTGTGCGCCACCAGCGTGTCGGCGAGGGCCTCGCCGGCCTCGCTGTACGTCTGCGCGGCCCGTCCCGCCCGCAGCGCGATCCCCGCACCGGCCGCCACCGGAACCAGCGACGCGAGCAGCAGGCAGGCGAGGTTCCCGTGCCGGGCGAGCGCAAGCCCAAGGAACGGCAGGGCGAGTCCCACGGCCAGGTACTGCGCGGCCGCGGGGCCGACGGGCCGCCCGGCCGCTAGCTTGAGCTTGCCAGCCACGGGCCGCAGGTCGCCGTCGGCGCCAAGCCGCCAGGCGGCGAACACCGCCGCGAGCGCGCCGGCGACGGTCGGCGCGGGAAACACGGCAAGCACCAGCACGTTGGCTCCCACCGACACGAGGGCCGCGCCGGCGGGCCGCAGGAACACCAGGGGCACGGTTGACAGCAGGGCGAGCGCGCAGAGCGGAAAGGCATACAGGAAGGCGAGCAGTTCCGGGTCGGCCCCTTTGCCGGTGCTCGCGGAGCCGAGCGTGACCGCCTGGCCGATCGCCTGCCCGACCGCGGCCAGCGCGAGCAGCGCGCCGGCCACCCGCCCCCGCCGCGGCGCGCGGCCCAGTAGCGTCAGCCAGCGTTCTCCCATGCCACTCATTGTCACCGTGATCCCGCCGCACTAGCGTCCTCCCTGGTGAGTAAATCACTGGTAGCTCCCAGGGGGGACCACGCACCCGTTCGGTACCACCAAAGCGGTACCGGCGAAGACCGCTCTGCGCCGTGACGACCGCGACCACCGGAGGAACCTAGCGTTGCCGACCATGGAAGCAACGATCGAAGTGACCGGGCTCCGCAAGCGGTTCGGTCAGGCGCAGGCGCTCGACGGCATGACCTTCACGGTCGCACCCGGCCAGGTCACCGGGTTCGTCGGCCCGAACGGCGCGGGCAAGTCGACCACGATGCGCGTCATACTCGGCCTCGACGCCCCCGATGAGGGCACCGCGCTGGTCAACGGCCAGCCCTACCGGCGGCTGCGGCACCCGCTCAGCCATCTTGGCGCGCTGCTCGACGCGGCCGCGCTGCAGCCGAGCAGGAGCGCGCGCAACCACCTGCTCTGGCTCGCTCACTCCCAGGGCCTGTCCGCCAAGCGGGTCGATGAGGTGCTCGCCCTGACCGGCCTCAGCGACGTGCGCCAGCGGAAGGCCGGCGGCTACTCGCTCGGCATGCGCCAGCGCCTCGGCATCGCCGCCGCGCTGCTCGGCGACCCGCCGGCGCTGATGATGGACGAGCCCTTCAACGGCATGGACCCCGAGGGCATCGCCTGGATGCGCGCGTTCCTGCGCGGCCTCGCGGCCGAAGGCCGCGCCGTCCTCGTCTCCAGCCACCTGATGAGCGAGTTGCAGGACACCGCCGACCACCTCGTCGTCGTCGGCCGCGGGAAGGTGATCGCCGACGCCAGCGTCGCCGCGCTCATCGCGGCCGCCTCCGGCGACCGGGTGCGGCTGCGCACCCCCGCCAGGGCCGACGCGATGCGGATCCTCGCCAATGCGGGGGCCGAGGTCGCCGCGACCGCGCAGGAGGTCCTGACGATCGCTGGCCTTTCCTCAGAACGAGTGGTGGCGACTCTCACCGCCCACCATGTCCCGTTCAGCGAGGTGAGCGCCCACCGCGCGAGCCTGGAAGAGGCCTACATGGAGCTGACCAGGGACGCGGTGGAGTTCCACAGTGCCGCGCAGGATGGTGCTGGTCAGGAAGCGGACCGAGCGGAGGCGTCGTCATGACCGCGACCGCACCCTACCGCTCGCCGGCGGCGCCGGGCCGCGACGGGTTCGCGCAGGTGCTGCACGCCGAGTGGACGAAGTTCCGCACCGTCCGCGGCTGGATCATCGGCCTGATCGTCGCGATCCTCGCGGCGGCGGGGATCGGGATCCTCGTCGCGGCAGGCGGCGCGAGCGCCACCTGCCAGACCGCGGGCGGCGGGACGGTGCGGCACGACGGCGCGTGCGGCGGATCCGCGTTTACCCTGGGGCCGGGCGGTGAGCCGGTGACCGACAACTTCTACTTCGTGCGGCAGCCGCTCGCAGGCAACGGCAGCATCACGGTCCGGGTGACCTCGCTGACCAGCCTGCTCCCGCCGGTCGGGCAGGTGTTCGGCACGGCCCCCACGCGGCCAGGCGTGGTGCCCTGGTCCAAGGCCGGGATCATGGTCAAGGCGAGTCTCGCTCAGGGGTCGGCGTACGCGGCGATGATGGTGACCGGCGGCAACGGGGTGCGGATGCAGTGGAACTACACGGGCGACACACCCGGCCTGCCCGGCGCCGTCTCCGCGGCGAGCCCGCGCTGGCTCAGGCTGACCCGCGACGGCGACACGGTCACGGGCTATGACTCCACGGATGGCGTCCACTGGACGGTCGTCGGCGTCGTGCGGCTCGCGGGTCTCCCGTCTACCGTCCAGGTTGGCCTGTTCACCGCGTCACCGGACCTTCCCGTGAACGCGGTGAACATCGCCGGGATCTCGCAGGGAGGCGGCGGCGGAACGGCGTCGACCGCCGTCCTGGATCACCTCAGCCGGTCCGGCGCGTGGCCGGCCAGTGCGTGGACCGGCGGCTACACGGTGGGCGACCTCGCCGCGGAAGCGCAGGGGATCGGCGGGTACCGGCAGGTCGCCGGCCGGTTCACCGTGACCGGGCAAGGCGACGTCGCGCCCGAGATCCCCAACCAAAGCGACCCCGGCTCGGGAAAGGGCACGATCGCGATCTACCTCATCGGCACGTTCCTCGGGCTGCTCGCGGTGACCGTGGTCGCGACGGTGTTCATGACCGCCGAGTACCGGCGGGGCCTGATCAGGACCACCCTGGCCGCGAGCCCGCGCCGGGGCCGGGTGCTCGCGGCGAAGGCCCTGGTGCTCGCCGCGTTCGCGTTCGTGGCCGGGGTGCTCGGCGCCCTCGGCGCGGTGATCTTCGGTGCCCACATCACGGAGTCCCACGGCTACGTCCTGTTCCCCGAGCCATGGCCGACCGAGGTGCGCATGATCGTCGGCACCGGGGCGCTTGTCGCCGTCGCCGCCGTCCTCACGCTCGCCGTCGCCGCCATCGTGCGCCGCAGCGTCGCCGCGGTCACGATCGTCTTCGCGGCCATCGTGGTGCCCTACTTCCTGGCCGCCATCGTTAACCTGCCGACCGGCGTCGCGGACTGGCTGCTACGGGTCACCCCGGCCGCCGGCTTCGCCGTACAGCAGGCAACACCGCGGTACCCGCAGGTGGCTGCCTTCTACGCGCCGGTGTCGGGGTTCTACCCGCTCGCGCCGTGGGCCGGCTTCGCGGTGCTGTGCGGCTGGACGCTCGCGGCGCTCGCCGCGGCCCGCTACCTGCTGCGCCGGAGGGACGCGTGAGCCAGGCGGTCTACGGGGCGCGGTCGCGCCGCGGCTGGGTGGCCATGGCCGTCCTGGCGGGCATGCCGGAGACGCTGCACGCGGAGTGGACCAAGCTGCGCACGCTCGCGAGCACGTTCTGGCTGCTGGCCGGCGCCGTCGCGCTCACCGTCGCGGTGAGCGCGGCGGTGGCCTCCGCGGCGACCTGCTCCCAGGGAAGCTGCGCGCCCGCCCAGACGGGGGTGGACCCCGCCAAGCTCAGCCTCGCCGGCGTCCAGGTCGGCCAGGCCGTCGTCGCGATCATCGCGGTGCTGGCGATCAGCGACGAGTACAGCACCGGCATGATCCGGGTCACGCTAACGGCGATGCCGCGCCGCCTTGCCGTCCTCGCGGCGAAGGCGGCGCTGGTCGGCGGCCTCGTGCTCACGGCGGCCACGGTGGCCGTCCTCGCGTCCGTGCTCGCCGGGCGGCTGCTCCTGCCGGGACACGGATTCACCCCCGCGAACGGCTACCAGGTGCTCTCCCTGGGTAATGGCGGCGACCTGCGCGCCGCGGCGGGAACGGTGCTCTACCTCGCCCTGGTGGCGCAGCTCGCGCTCGGTGTCGCCACCGCCGTCCGTGACTCGGCGGTGGCGATCGGTACCGTGCTCGGGCTGCTCTACCTGTTCCCGATTGTCGCCGCGGTGGTCGGTAATCAGCACTGGCAACGGCACCTGGAGCAGGCGGCGCCGATGACCGCGGGCCTCTACATCCAGGTCACCGAGGACGTCGGCCGACTGCCGCTGACGCCGTGGCAGGGCCTGGGCGTCACCGCGCTTTGGGCGGCGGGCGCGCTCATCCTCGGCGCGACCGTCCTGCGCCTGCGCGACGCGTAACGGCGGGGCGAACCCGGGGGCCCGGAGGCCCGGGGGCTACGCCGCGCGCAGCCGCTTCGCGAAGGCGGCCGCGGCGGCCCCCGGGTCGTCGGCGTCGGTGATCGCGCGCACGACCACCACCCGCGTCGCGCCCGCTTCGAGCACCTCGCCGAGCCGGTCGAAGCTGATCCCGCCGATGGCGAACCAGGGCCGGCCGGCGCCGAGCAGCGCCACGTGCGTCAGCAGCCCGGTCCCGGTGCCTGGCCGCCCCGCCTTGGTCGGCGTCTCCCACACCGGCCCGGCGCAGAAGTAATCGACGCCGTCTTCGATCGCCGCCGCCGCGGACTGCTCGGCGCTGTGGCTGGACCGCCCGATGACCGGCCCGGGCCCGAGGATCTGGCGGGCGACGGTGACCGGCAGGTCATCCTGCCCAAGGTGCAGCACGTCCGCCCCGGCGGCCAGCGCCACGTCCGCCCGGTCGTTCACCGCGAGCAGCGCCCCGTGCCTGGCGCAGGCGGCACCGAACACCTCAAGCAGCGCGAGTTCCTCGCCCGCCTCAAGCCCCTTCTCCCGCAACTGGACGATGTCCACCCCGCCGGCCAGCACCGCGTCGAGAAACGGCACCAGGTCCCCGGTCGCCCGCCGCGAGTCCATGCACAGGTAGAGCCGCGCGTCCGCCAGCCGCGCCCGCAGATCAGTCATGCCCCCATCGTGCCCTATCGCGCAACGGCACTTCCCCGCCCGCCCCGGGCCCCCGCCGTTCGTTGGGGCCCCGCCCGTCCCGGGCCCCGCCGTTCGCGTGGCCCCGCCCGCCCCGGGCCCCCGCCGTCCGCGGGCCCCGCCCGCCCCGGGCCCCCGCCGTTCGTGGGGCCCCGCGCGTCCCGGGCCCTGCCGTTCGTGGGGCCATGGATGCCCGTGTGACGCGAGATACGTTTTGCCCGGCCCCGCCGCCGATTAGCATGTAAATTCGGTTCAAGGCGTAAATAAAACTCGTGCCAGGCGAGCTTTATTTACCTGATGCACGGAATTTACCGGTTAAATCTCGCCGCCAGCGCCCCCCGCGTGCGTCGGCTCGCGCGACTCGCCCGAACCCACCCACCCCAACCCGGGGGCCCCGCCCCGCCCCCCCCCCCCCCCCCCCCCCCCCGCCCCGACGCCCGCCCCGACCCGCCGCCCCGCCCGCCACGCCCGCCCCGACGCGGGTGCCCCCCGCCCGACCCCCGACCCGCCCGCCCCGCCCGCGACCGGACGTATGTCACATCGCAGGCCCTATGCCCGCTTATGCCCGCGGCCGACGCCAGCGTTAAACTGAAGTGAACAGCACGGGAGCCCTCGGCAGGGCTGAGAGGGAGGCGAGAAGCCTCCGACCGTCGAACCTGATCCAGGTAATGCTGGCGAAGGGAGCACTCTTTGGACGCGGACGTCATCGTGGTGGGCGGCGGCGTGATCGGTACCGCCGTCGCCTGGCGGGCGGCGCGCTCCGGCCTGGCCGTGACGCTGATCGATCCCGGCGGCGACGACCCGCGGGCCGACGACAAGGCGAGCCTGGTCGCGGCGGGCATGCTCGGCCCGGTCTCCGAGTCGGTCTTCGGCGAGCAGGACCTGCTGAACCTCAACCTGCACGCCATTGACCGCTTCCCCGGCTTCAACCGCGAACTGGAAGCGGCGACGGGCACGGCCACCGGCCTGCGCACCGAGGGGACCCTCGCCGTCGCCTACGACAGCGGTGACCTGGCCGCGCTCGACCGGCTCACGGACTTCAGGCACTCGATCGGCCTGCGGGCCGAGCGCCTGGACGCCAGGCAGTGCCGCAGGCTTGAGCCCTTCCTCGCCCCGGGCACGCGGGGCGGCGTCCTTGCCACGGGCGACCTGTCGGTCGACAACCGGCGCTACCTGGCCGCCCTGCGGGCGGCCGCGGCCGCGAGCGGCGTCACCACCCTCCGGGCTACCGTCGTGGCGGTCGAAGACGGCCAGGTCAGGACGACGACCGAAGCCGGAACGCGGGAAACGACGCGCACCGCCAGGCACGTCGTGGTCGCCGCCGGGCACGCCACCCGCGCACTCGACGGCCTGCCGGCCGAGGTCCGCGCCGCGATCCGCCCGGTCAAGGGCCAGATCCTGCGCCTGCGGCACCCGGGAAACATCCCCCACCTGCTCACGCACACCGTCCGCGCGCTCGTCCAGGGCCATGACCTCTACTTCGTACCGCGCCAGGA
>Ga0335075_10011098_pt1 | contig 13634 bp, 11 predicted proteins | sample Lox_Sample_24_FD_206723 | JGI IMG/M metagenome (GOLD analysis project Ga0335075, IMG submission 206723) | Soil microbial communities from Loxahatchee National Wildlife Refuge, Florida, United States - Lox_Sample_2.4 | ecosystem: Environmental > Terrestrial > Soil > Wetlands | place: USA...
CGACGTGGTGGCGCTCGGCCTGGGCAGCGTCCGGCGCGCCGCGCCGCTGTCCGAGCGCGCGCTACGCGACCGCCTCCAGCTCGGCGAGCGCGCGGTCGTGCTCAGCCTGTCGGCCAAGCGCCCGCACAAGAACCTGCTGGCGCTGATCGACGCGCTCGCCATGCTTCCCGCCGCATCCTCCCCGGCAGCGTCCGCGCGGGGCGACGGCGAGCGACGCCCGGTGCTCGTGCTCCCCGGCTACCCCACCGCGTACGAGTCCGAGCTGCGCGCCCGCGCCGCCGAGCTGGGCGTCGCCGCGGACGTCCGCTTCCCCGCGTGGCTGTCCAGCGAGGAGCTCGAGGGCCTGTGGTCGATCGCGCGCGCGTTCGTGTTCCCGTCGCTGTACGAGGGCTTCGGGCTGCCCGTGCTGGAGGCGATGGCGCGCGGCGTGCCCGTCGCCTGCTCAAACGCCTCCTCGCTGCCCGAGGTCGCCGGTGACGCCGCGCTGCTGTTCGACCCGCACGACGAGCGCGCGATCGCCGCGGCGCTGTCCCGGCTGCTGGCGGACGAGGCGCTGCGGGAGCGGCTGCGCGCGCTCGGCCGCGAGCAGGCGCAGCGGTTCACTTGGGGGCGCACCGCGCGGCTTATGCTCGACAGCTACGCGCGGGCGCTGGGCTTCGATTGGCTTCATCCGTAAATCCTGCCGAGAAGCGAAGGGTTGCCATCCCCGAGCACTGCTCGCTTGGTGTAAGGACCACCGCCACCTTCAGACCACCGCCACCTCCATATTTGCGTGTCTTGCGTACTTTGCTACACTTGCGCATATGGCTTCCGCTCATTCCTCATTCGCCGACGCGATCCGTGGCGCCGCGCCATCGAGGGAGCGCCTGCGTGCGTGGCCGTCGCTGAGCCAGGCCGCACGGATGCTCGACCTGTCGCTGTCGGCCCTCTCACGCGCAATGGACACGCAGAAGATCCCGAAGCATCAGCTCGGGGGCCGCACGCGCAAGATTGCGCCCGTGGCGCTACTGGACTTGGCCGTCGAGTACGGCGCCGATGTCGCGAAGGTCGCCGACGACGTGATGAGCATCGCTGAGCGCTCAGGGGTCCCCGAGCCCCTGATCGCAGCCACCGAGCAGGACATGGGCGCATGGTTCGGACGGCAGGCCATGCGGGCCACCGACCCTCGCGAGGACCAGCTCTCAGCGGTGATCGAGCAGATGCGCCAAGCGATCGGCGCCGACGCCGCCGACGCCATCCTGGCTCGCGCCGGCGTCACGGCGCCAGCCGCAACAGCTTCGGAGCACCCCCTGCCCGCGCCTTGACGCTGAGCCGAGCGCCATAGAGCCCGCGTAGATACGCAGCCAGAGCGTCCTGACCCTCGACATCGAACAGCAGGCCGCCGAGCTCCGCCTCAGCTCTCTTGTACAACCGCGTATCGGCGGTCAGCCGTTCGAGGACCCACGCGCGGTGGTCACATGCGACGTACAGCAGTGCGTCGATCAGCAGCTGGAACCCTGTCTCGATGACGATCTCCAGGGTGGGCGAGGCACCAGACCCCAGCCGCGGGCTCGCGGCGATGACCAGCAGCGGATCCTCCAGGCGCCGCGAAAGGTGCCAGCTGATGACCGCGAGGGGCATCTGCCTGCTGGGCTCTTCGACATGGCGGGCGACCACCGTCCGGCCGCGCCTATCTTTAAGACCCCGGTTAACCGCCACAGTGTCCAACGGGAAGCGGTAGGCGGCGTCGTACACCCGGGGGTAGAAGCTGCTGAGCTCCCAGAGAGCGCGCCGGGTTCGCACGGTCGGCGGATTCGCTGGCACCTTGATCCCGGGCACCCGCACCACCGAGTTCTCGCGCAGCTTCTCATCCCAGGTGATGCTGATGGACTTCGACCAGTCGATACGCGGCATCCCTCACATTCTCTGTTTCCCCGGCGACAGTTCGTCTGCGGGTCCGGCCACCAGGGCCGGCGAGGAGACCAGCGAGCGCTTCTGGCTGAACCTCCGGGATCGCTACGACATCGAGGTCGAACGCGACCGACTTGGCCCGACCCTCGACGACGCGTAGAGCTCGAGCACCTTGCGCAGCGAGGACTCCAGTGACAGCCACTCGGCGTTCTGCGCGAACCAGCGCGCGGTGCTCTCGCGCAGTGCGAGCCCCGCCTCGTGCACGCGCACGATCGCGTCGGCCACCGCCTGCGGGTCGGCGCTCGTGACGACGGTGCCGTTGACGCCCTCCTCGATCAGCTCGGTGGCGGCGTTGTCCTCGCCGGCGAGCACCACGCTGGGGGTGGCGCGCGCGGCGGCCTCCACGACCACCAGCCCGTAGCCCTCGCGGCGCGAGGTCAACAGCAGGCACATCGCGCGGCGCATTTCCGCGTCGATCGTCTCCGTCGCGGCGAAGCCGCGCGCGCTGACGACGCCCTCCAGCCGGTGCTCGGCGATCGCGGCGTCGAGCGCGCCGCGCTCGGGCCCCTCGCCGAAGAACTCGCCCCGCAGTCCCTCGACGCGCGCGGCGGCGAGCGCCACGGCGGCGAGCGCCAGCGTGACCTGCTTCTCGGGGATCAGCCGCGCGGCGAACATCACGACCGGCGCGGTCGGCTGGGCGGGCGCCGGCTCGACGCTCCCCGCGTACAGGCCGCGCAGCACGGTGACCGGCCCGCGCAGGCCCGCTTCGCGCAGGCGCGCGGCGTGCAGCTCGGAGAAGCACACCGCGCGCTGTCTGACCATCGCGCACGCCCGCTGCACGAGCATCCCCACGCGACCGCCGAAGCCGCCGAGGTAGTCGAGCCAGTAGGAGCGACTCCACACCTCGAACCAGTCGACGACCAGCGCGAAGCCCGCGAGCGGGCGCGCGAGACCGGCGGCGAGCACCGGGAAGTACGGGAACGAGCACGTGTGCACGACCGCGTAGCGGCGCCCGTGGCGCAGCAGGTGCCACAGGACGCCGGCGCCGAACACGAGCGGCGGGAGCGTGCGCCGCCGGCCGCTCGCCGTGTACAAGGCCATCCGCGGGCCCGCGGCCACCACGCGCACGCGCGGGTCGATCTGGGGTTGCTCGCCGCGCGGCCACTGGCGCAGCGTGACGTAGGTCACGTCGTGGCCCTCCGCGGCCAGGCGCTCTGCCAGGTCGCGGTACCAGCGCTCGGCGCCCCCCACCGTGTGTGGGAAAAGGCAGTCATAGATCAGGCACACGCGCATCCCCGCTAGCATCCCAGTTTGCCGATCGTGCGCCACTTTCCGCCCGCGGGGGCGTTATAAACGCCAGGCGCCAGCCGTCCCACGTCGCCCACTCGTGGCCGTGAGGGCCCACCCCCGATGAGCACACTCGTCCCGACCAGCGACCAGCCCGCGGCGCCCGGCGCGCCGGACGCCGAGCTGCCGCTGGTGTCTGTCGTGATCCCCTGCCTGAACGAGGCGCAGAACATCGAGTCGTGCGTCACCGCCGCGCTGGAAGCGATCGTGCGCATGGGCGTGCACGGCGAGGTGATCGTCGCGGACAACGACTCCGAGGACGACTCCGCGCGGCTGGCCGAACGCGCGGGCGCGCGCGTGGTGCTCGAGCGCCGGCGCGGCTACGGCAGCGCCTACCTCGCCGGCTTCGCCGCCGCGCGCGGGCGCTACATCGTGATGGCCGACGCCGACTTGACCTACGACTTCCACGAGATCCCTCGCTTCGTCGCCGCGCTCGAAGCGGGCGCGGAGATGGTGATCGGCGACCGCATGGACAACATCCAGCCCGGCGCGATGCCGTGGCTGCACCGCTACGTCGGCAACCCGATCCTCACCGGCCTGCTCAACCTGCTGTTCGGCGCCGGCGTCAGCGACGCCCACTGCGGCATGCGCGCGCTGCGGCGCGAGGTGCTGCCGCGCCTCGACCTGCGCACGACCGGCATGGAGTTCGCCTCCGAGATGGTGATCCGCGCGTCCAAGCAGAACCTCACGATCGCCGAGTTCCCGATCGAGTACCACCCGCGCGGGGGCGAGAGCAAGCTGTCGAGCTTCCGCGACGGCTGGCGGCACCTGCGCTTCCTGCTCGTGCACAGCCCCACGCACCTGTTCATCGTCCCCGGCGCGCTGCTCGCCGGCCTGGGCAGCGCGATCGTCGTGCTGGTCGGCGCCGGCCTCGACTTCGCCGGGCGCGCCTGGGGGCTGCACGCGCTGATCGGCGGGGCGCTGCTGATGATCGTCGGCACCCAGGTGCTCGCGCTGGGCCTCTGCGCGCACGCCTACGGCACCTACTTCATGGGCGAGCAGGACCCGTGGTTCGATCGCATGCGCGCGCGCTTTCGCCTCGAGCACGGCCTGCTGCTGGGCGGCGCGTTCATGCTCATCGGCGTGGTCATGGGCGTGGTCATCATCGTGACCTGGATCTCGCACGGCTTCGGCTCGCTCGCCGACGAACACCTGGCGGTGATCGCCGCGTCGCTGTTGATCGTCGGCATCCAGATCTTCTTCTCCTCGTTCCTGTTGTCCATCCTCGGGCTGCGTCGCCGCTAACGGTGCAGCCAGCCCGCCGGATGCTGGCGGCGGTGTTCGCCGGCGATCGCCGCGTGTGGCGCGCGGCGGCGCTCGCGGCCGCGCCGCTGCTCGCGCTGATCGTCTTCTACTGCGTGCGCCCGGTCAGCTACTACACGGGCACGAACGACGTCGAGGCGTACACCTACATCGCCGAAACGCCCGCCGGCGAGCAGGTGTGCGTGCCCGGCCTGCACATTCCCGCGGGCACCGCGCGCATCCGCCTGCAGCTGATCTCACGCACGCGCCTGCGCCCCGCGCTGACGCTGGCGCTGTCCCTCGCCGGCAATGCGCGGGCGCGCGAAAGTCGCCTGCTCCCACGGCGGGTCGGCGCGAACCGCATCAGCGCCGCCGTCTTCACCGTGCCCGAGCTGTCCGCCCACGCCGGCGAACGCGCGGCGTCTCTGTGTCTGACCGCGACGGAACTCGTCAACTGGGGCGGCACGCCGCTCACCGCGCCCCCCAGCGAATCGCCTCCCACGCTCGCCGGGCGCCCGCTAGCCGGGCGCATCGCCGTCTGGTACCTGCCGCCGGCGGGCGTGCGCAGCAGCTACCTGGCGCGCGCGGGCACGATCCTCGACCGCGCGTCGCTGTTTCGCCCCGGCTTCGTCGGCCCGTGGCTGTACGTGCTGATCCTGCTCGTCGTGCTGCCCGCGCTCGCGCTCGCCGCCGTGCGCTGCCTGGCGCTCGCCGTCGCCGGCCGCGCCCGGCGGATGGCGGCCTGGCTGTTCGCGCTCGCGGCGCTCAACTTCATCTCCTGGTCGCTGATCACGCCGCCGTTTCAGGCGCCGGACGAGGTCGACCACTTCGCCTACACGCAGTCGCTGGTGCAGCGCGGCGAAGAGCCCTCGCCTGACTTCGACACCGCGCCGGCGCGCTGGTCGAGCGCGGAGACGCTGGCGCTGGAAGCCATGAGCTTCGACACCGATCACCAGATCGGCGACAGCCGCCCGCCGTGGACGCGCCGCCAGCAGGCGGAATATCGTGCGCAGGCGCTGCGCCTGCACCCCAGCTCCTCCGACGGCGGCGGCAACGAGACGGATGCCAGCTACGGCCCCGTGTACTACGGTGCGCTCGCCCCCGCCTACCTGCTCGCGTCCAGCTCGCCGCTCGATCAGCTGACGTTGATGCGCGTGCTCTCCGCGTTGATCGGCGCGCTGGTGGTGGTGTTCGCGTTCCTGCTCGCGCGCGAGCTCGCGCCCGGGCGCCCGTGGCTGGCCGTGCTCGCTGCGTTGCTCGTGTGCTACGAGCCGATGTACGGCTTCATCTCCGGCACGGTCAACAACGACGTCGGCGTCAATGCCGGCGCCGCCGCACTGGAGCTGCTGCTGATGCGCATGCTGCGCCGTGGCATCACCGTCCGCGGGGGGGCGCTGATCGGTCTGCTGCTGATCGCGCTGCCGCTGATCAAGGGCACCGCGCTGTCGCTCTACCCGCTGGCGGCGGTGGTGTTCGTGGCGGTGCTGTGGCGCCGCCACGGCCGCGCGCAGCTGCGTGCGTGGGCGGCGCTGGCCGCGGGCGTGCTCGCCATGCTGCTGTTCTCCAGCCTCGTGCTGGACAAACTGCGCCCGGCCGCCGGCGCGAGCGGCTCGGCGACGATCGGCGCCAACGCGAGCGCCGCCAGCAACGCGCTGCACCACATCCCCACCTTCCTCTCCTACCTGTGGCAGGCGCTCTTGCCGCGATTGCCGTTCATGACGCGCTATTTCCCCCAGCACGCGCCCGGCTTCGTGCTGACGCACGACGCCGGCTTCACGATCTTCGTCGAACGCGGCTGGGGGGCGTTCGGCTGGTATGACGTGCTGTTCGCGCACTGGGTGTATGTGGTCATCTTCATCGCCATGCTCCTCACCGCTGCGCTCGGCGCGTGGGCGGCGCGCCGCGAGTGGGGCTGGGTGCGCAGCCACTGGATCGAAGTGCTGGTGCTGCTCGCCACGCCAGTGGTGGTGATCGTGGGCTTCGAGGCCGCCTACTACCAGCCTGCGCCGAAAACCACGATCGCGGAATTCGGTCGCTACGTGTTCCCCGCGATCGCTCCGCTCGCGCTGCTGGTCGTCGGCGCGCTGCACGCCTTTGGCCGCGCGCGCATGCTCGCCGCCGGCGTCGTGCTGCTGGTGGCGATGCTCGCGCTCAGCTACTCCTCGCAGCTGCTCACGCTGACGGGGTTCTATGCCTGAGGTGAGCGTCGCGATCCCCGTGCGCGACGGCGGCGCGACGTTCGCCGGCGTGCTCGACGCGCTCGCCCGCCAGACGGTGGCGCACGAGCTGGTGGTGTGCGACTCCGGCTCGGCCGACCGCTCACGCGAGCTCGCCCAGGCGCACGGGGCGCGCGTGCTGCAGCTCGCGCCCGAGCGCTTCAGCCACGGCGGCGCGCGCAACCTGCTGATGGACGCGGCCGGCGGCACGCACGTGGCGCTGCTCACCCAGGACGCCCAGCCGGCCGACGAGCGCTGGCTTGAGCGGCTGCTCGCCGGCTTTCAGCTGGCCGGCGACGTGGGCATCGTCTACGGGCCCTACCGCCCGCGCGCCGACGCGCCGGAGCCGGTGCGCCTGGAGCTCGAACGCTGGTTTCGCTCGCTCTCGGTTGACGGCAGCGCGCAGGTCGAGCGCCTGGCCGCGGGCGAGCGCGCGCTGCCCGTCAGCGAGCTGGTGGGCCGCAGGGGTTTCTTCACCGACGCCAACGCGTGCCTGTCGCGCGCGGCGTGGGAGCGGGTCCCGTTTCGCGAGGTCCCCTACGCGGAGGACCGGGTGCTCGCGCTCGACATGCTGCGCGCGGGCTACGCCAAGGTGTACGTGCCGCAGGCCGCCGTGCTCCACTCGCACGCCTACACCGCCGGCCAGCAGCTGCGCCGCAGCTTCGACGAGTGGCGCGCCCTGCGCGAGGTGTACGGGTGGCGCGAGCCCGCCGCGCCCGTGCACCTGCTCTCCCAGCTGTGCGGCGAGCTGGGGCAGGCGCGCGCGCAGCTGCTCGCCGAGGGCGTGCCGCCGGCGCGCCGGCGCACGACGCTCGCGGCGGTCGCTCGCCATCATGCGCTCTCGCGTGCGGGCGCGCTACTGGGCTCGCGCGCAGACCGGCTGCCCGCGGCGCTGACCAGGCGGCTCTCGCTGGAGGGCCGCACGGGATTCGCGCCGCTGAACCTGGATCGAAGATGAACGACGACCCGCTCGATGGCCGCCCGCAGGGCCCGTTCGCCAATCTCAGGCGGCGCATCGTCCTGACCTACCGCTACTTCGGCCTGCGCACGCTGGCGTTCCGCGCGCTCACGCTGCCGCTGCGCTTCACGCCGCTGGCGCGGCGCCTACGCCTGCGCTCGCACACGCGCGACCAGGAACTGCGCAGCGCGGTCGCGTGGTATCGCGAGCACGGGCGCCCGGTGGACATCGTGATCCCCAGCTACCGCGACGCGCAGCGCGTGCGTGCGCTCGTGCGCAGCATCGACAAGACCGTGCGCCGGGGCATGTGCCGCGTGATCGTCAGCGACGACTGCTCCGGCGCCGAGCACCTCGCGGCGCTGCGCGCGATCGACGCGATCGACGTGCTGGTGGAGTCCGAGCGCAACAGCGGCTTTGCCGCGAACGTCAACCGCGGCCTGCACGCCACGGACCGCGCACGCGACGTGGTGGTGCTGAACTCCGACGTGCAGGCGCTGCCCGGCTGGCTGGCGTGCCTGCAGTACGCCGCGCGCGAGCGCCACCCGTACGCGGGCATCGTCGGCGCGCAGCTGCAGTACCCCGACGGACGCATCCAGTTCGCCGGCACGATCCGCAACCGCGACCAGCCGCAGTGGTTTGACCACCGCTACCGCTTCAAGCCCAGCGACTGGGGCCCCGCCGGGCGGCCCAGCCCGTCGCTGGCGATCACCGGCGCGTGCATGTACGTGCGTGATCGAGCGCATCGGCGTGCTCGACGAGCGCTACGCGATGGCCTACGAGGACGTCGACTGGTGCCTGCGCGCGTGGCAGGCGGGCTTCGGCGTGCTGTACTTCCCCGCCGCGCGGCTCGTGCACCACGAGTCAGTCACGCGCGGCAGCGATCAAGGGGAGCGCGAGCTCGCCTCGCAGCGCGCGTTCTGGGAGCGCTGGTTGGAGTTCTTTGACGACCGCGAGGTGGCCGCCGGCGCCCCCGCCTCGCCCGGCGCCGGCGCTTCCGCCCCGCCGGGCGCCCCCGCCTCGCCCGGCGCCCCCGTCCCGTCCGGCGACCGCGACCCCGCGCGCCCCCGCGACGGGCGGCTGCGGATCGCCTACGCCACTGAGGGCACGGGCGTGGGCGGTGGGCACCGCGACATCTTCGAGCACCTCAACCGGCTGGCCGCGCGCGGCCACGAGGTGTCGTTGTACACGCTCGACCCAGCGCCCGAGTGGTTCGCGCTGCAGGTGCCCGTGCACAGCTTCGAGGACTACGACCAGCTCGCCGCCGCGCTCGCCGAGGTCGAGGCGATCAAGGTCGCCACCTGGTGGATGACCGCCGGCCCGGTGTTCCGCGCGAGTGTCGCGCGCGGCCTGCCCGTGTACTTCGTGCAGGACATCGAGACCTCCTACTACCCCGACCACGAGCACGCGCGCCACGCGGTGCTCGACTCCTACCGCCCGGAGTTCCGCTACATGACGATCTCCGAGTGGAACCGCGCGCAGCTACGCGAGCTGGGCCTCGACGCCGAGCTGATCCCGCCCGGCATCGACCTCGACACCTTCCGCGTGCGCCCGGAGGTGCGCCGCCGCGAGGACATGGTGCTCGCGATCGGCCGCGCGAACCCGCTGAAGAACCTGCCGCTGACGGTCGCCGCGTGGAAGGCGCTCGGCGGGCGGCGGACGGCGGGCGCGCGCGCGAGCAACGGCGCGGGCGCAAGCAACGGCGGGCGGGCGGAGCTGTGCCTGTTCGGCGTCGAGCCGGAGCTCGCGCAGGACGGCGGGATGGCCGCGGCGACGGGCGTGCGCTACGTCTCCTCGCCCGACGACGAGCGGGTGGGCGAGCTGTTCAGCGAAGCGACCGTGTTCGTGCAGACCTCCGTGCACGAGGGCTTCGCGCTGCCGCCGCTGGAGGCGATGGCCACCGGCGCCGCCGTCGTGTGCACGGACGCCCACGGCAACCGCGACTTCTGCGTCGACGGCGTCAACTGCCTGATGCCCGAGCCGCGCACGGCCGCCGTCTCCGCCGCCATCGCCCGCCTGCTCGCCGACCCCGAGCTGCGTGCTCGCCTTGGCGCCGCGGGCGTCGAGACCGCCAGGAGGTACGCGTGGGAGCGGCGCATCGACGCGCTCGAGGCGTTCCTGGGGCGGGTGGCCGAGTCGCGGCGGATGGCGGTTGCGGGGGAGCTGCCGTAGCGCTGTCCTCTCCGCCCCCCTCGAAATCGATGACTTAACCCCCTCGAAATCGATGGCTCAACCCCCTCGAAATCGAGGATCAGATGCTACGTAGAGCTTGTGCTCGAGCGAGATGTGCGTGAGCTTTCCCGGCTGCGACAACGCGAGCAGTTGCCGGTGCTGCTTCGTCGCCTGGCGGCGCAAACCGCGGGGGTGCTGAACATCACGAGAGCCGCCGGCGAGGCGGAACTGGACCGCGCAACCGCAGCGGACTACCTCAAGCTGCTCGAAGCTGTGTTCCTGGTCATGCGCCTGCCGGCGTGGGGAACGACCGTGAGGGCGCGCGCGACCAGCGCTCCCAAGGTGCACGTTGTGGACGCTGGCGTGGCGGCACGTCTGCTGAGGCTCACTCCGGAGAAGCTCGCCCGCGCGATGCGCCATCGCTATCGCAGTTCGGCCACCTGCTGGAGACGTTCGTCGTGGGCGAGCTTCTCAGGCAGGCCTCTTGGCTGGACGGGATCGTGGAGCCGGTGGCCGGGCACAGCTGTGCGCAGCTTAGAGGTGCGGCGCCGCGCTGGCCGCCATAGTATTGTATGGAATAGTATTTTATAAAGTACTATTGAGGGATGAGATCGCTGGTCGATCGGGAGCAGGAGCTTGAGCTTCTGCAAGAGCAACGTGCGTCGGCGCCGAGCCTGGTCGTCATGCGTGGTCGCCGACGCGTAGGCAAGACCTTCCTGCTCGCGCATGCCTTCACCGGCGAGGGCGTCGTCACCTACCAGGCCGACGAGCAGCCACGCGTCGTCCAACTGGCTGCACTGGCGGCCGAGTGTGCACGGCTGCTCCCCGGCGCTCCGCCGCTGAGCTTCGACTCGTGGGACGCCGCGTTTGACTTCCTCGGCGCCCACGCTGCAGAGCGCCCGCTCGTAGTCGTCATCGACGAGTTCCAGTACGCGTGCCTCTCCGAGCAGGCACTGCCGTCGATCGTGCAAAGACACTGGGATGGCTGGGACGCGCAGGGGGTGCCGATATGCATGGTGCTGTCCGGCAGCGCGCTGACGTTCATGGAGGGACTGCTCTCACGCGACGCGCCGCTGCACGGCCGCGCCACCTTCCGCCCGACGATCGAGCCCCTCGACTACCGCGATGCGCGCCAGTTCGCGTCGGCGCGCACCTCGCCGCAGGAGTTGGTGCAGCGCTACGCAGTGATCGGCGGCACGCCCCAGTACCAGGTGTGGGCTGGCGATCGCCCCTTGGAGCGGGTGGTGCGCGAGGCGGTCCTGCGCAAGGGCGCGCCGCTGTATGAAGAGCCGTTGACGCTCGTCAGGGAGGAGCACGGCATCCGCGACCCGAAGCACTACTTCGGCGTCCTCTCCGCGATCGCGTCCGGCCGCACCCGCAACGCACAGATCGGCAGCCTGCTCGAGCTTCCGAGCTCGAACGTCGCCGTGGTGCTCGAGCGGCTTGCGGCGCTCGGCTACGTACAGGAGCGCACCCCGGCCGTCCCCGGTGTCCGCCGCAAGCGGGGCTTTTGGCAGATCAGCGACCCGTTCTTCCGCTTCTGGTTTCGTCGCGTGGCGCCCAACCGCAGCCGGCTGGACCGTGGCGAGGGGGTGGAGGCGGTCTGGCAGCAGGTGGCGGCCGACCTCGACACTTATGTTGGCGGCGTCTTCGAGGAGGTGTGCCGTCGCTGGGTAGGCCGTTACTCGCAGTTCGACGCCGCGCGCACAGCGAGTGCGATCGGGTCGTGGTGGTCGCGCGACGGGCGCCACGAGATCGACATCGCGTGCGTGGACCGGCACCAGTACACGCTGCTCGGATCCTGCAAGTGGTCGCGGCGCCTGGTCGACGAGGACGTGCTGGAGGCGCTGCTCAGGAGCCGCGACGCGATCGACGGGCGCACAGCGAACGCCCAGCTGGCGTTGTTCGCGCGCCGCGGCTTCACCAGCTCGCTGCGCAGGCGCGCCACCCGCGAAGGCGTGCTCCTGGTGAGCGCGGCGGAGCTGTTCGACTAGTCGGTCTCGCTGTGGTTTGACCAAGCGTAGCCTGCGGGGCAACGACTACCACCCCCTTGGGGCCGTCTATGTCGTGGCCCCCGCCGAGCTTGTGACGAAGCTGCTCGTCGACCTGTGCCGCTTCACGGCCCGAACCGATCTGGACCCGATCGCCCAAGCCGCGATCGCCCACGCCCAGTTCGAGAACATCCATCCGTTCGACGACGGCAACGGACGCACCGGGCGGGCTCTCATCTACACCGTCCTGCGACGACGCGGCGAGATCGCCAACTACATCCCTCCAATCAGCCTCGTCCCCGCAAGCCAACCGAAGAACTACGTGGCAGGGCTGGGCGCCTACTGAGCCAACGGCGAGGAAGCCGAGGCCACCGAACGCAAGGCGCTGTACCTGCTCGCCGATCACCCCGACGGGGGGCTCACCAGCACCGCGCTCGCCGCACGCTACGGGCTCGGCGCGCGCGCCACGGTGGCCGGCGCACTTCACCTGGGAGCGTTGCGGTGTCGTCAGATGTGGGCCTGGAAGCCGACTCGGTGGTCAATGTCACGCAGCTCGCCACCATCGACCGTGCTGCGCTCGAGCAATGCCTTGGCGCACTCGCGGCACAGCCCGTGAAAGCACGCGCGATCCCGATCCGGTTCGATGAGCCGATCGTCGAACCGCTCCTCGCGGCGTCGCTACGGCGCAAATCGCTGTTCACGGGCGGGCAACGTGCTCGCTAGCCTGCTCGCCGCCGTCTCCTCAGGTAGGCTTTGCCCGACCGCCAGTCACGTGAGCTGGTAATCGCGATATGTTGCGGTGCGCGCTGGAGCTTGGGTGCCTGTGCGCCAAAGCAAACGCGTTCTCAGATCATGCAAAACCCTCCACAGCAGACGCGATAACCTTGCGCACGTCATGGCCGAAGGAGCTCCCGCGGCTAACGGCCGAGCAGGAGCTCATCCGGGACGACTTCATGCGCCACTGGCACGAAGTCCTTCCCAGCAGATACCCCATCATCGAGCGCTTCAACCACGGGTACGCAGTTCGAAGCGCCCGACTCGGAGCCAAGACGCTCGAGATCGGTGCTGGGCTTGGAGAGCATCTCGCGTTCGAGCCGAGGCCTCACGACAACTACTGGGCTCTCGAGCTGCGTGACGAGATGGCGAAATGCATCAAGCGCAGATATCCCGAAGTGAACATGGTCGTGGGGGACTGCCAGCACGAGCTTCCATTCGACGACCAGAGCTTCGACCGGGCAGTCGCGATCCACGTGCTCGAGCATCTTCCAAATCTTCCCAATGCAATAGCTGAATTGCGTCGAGTGCTGAAGCCGGATGGGGAGCTAATCGTTGTCATACCTTGCGAGGGCGGTCTTGCGTATGCGTTAGCTCGCCGGATCAGCGCACAGCGGATCTTCGAACGGCGTTACGGCATGAGCTATGACTGGTTCGTCCGCTCCGAGCACATCAACGTCCCAGGTGAGATCCTGGCTGAGCTCGCGCGTGAGTTCGCCGTCGATCAGCGCAGTTATTTCCCCCTCAAAGTACCAAGTGTGACCATGAATCTTGTCCTTGGCTTGACGCTGCGGCCGCTCAATGTCGGTGGTCACGCGCTGCGATCCGCCGTGCCGCGGACGGTTAGCGAACCTGTGTCATAGTGGCTCCGACTGTCCCATAAAAGCGCTCCGGGGGACCCTTTTGGCCACATCTGGCGGCAGGTCTCTCCGGGCCCATCGCGCAATGAGGTCGTACGCTCAGCTTAGTGGAACAAACCCAATAAAGCTCAACCGTGCAGAGGCAGGTCGAAGGTCAGGGCTGGCAAGCTTGATCCCACTCGAGAAG
>Ga0335075_10011099_pt1 | contig 13633 bp, 8 predicted proteins | sample Lox_Sample_24_FD_206723 | JGI IMG/M metagenome (GOLD analysis project Ga0335075, IMG submission 206723) | Soil microbial communities from Loxahatchee National Wildlife Refuge, Florida, United States - Lox_Sample_2.4 | ecosystem: Environmental > Terrestrial > Soil > Wetlands | place: USA: Florida...
GACCAGGCCGCCTGGTGGAGTTGTTTCTCCCGCGCTCCGTCCGGATGCATCGCCAGGCTAATAGCGAAGTACCAAGCGGACTTACGCAACTTCTTCAGCACCCGCCTGATCAGCCAAACCTCCGGTGTCAGCCGGCGGATCCAGCGCAGGTCAGGGGAGAGTTCGTCGATGACGTCGAGCGTGCCAGGGACCTGAGAGGCCAGGATGGCATTGACGCGGTTGAAATCGTTCTCGAACGTGTTCAGCGAGTCGGCCGCGATCGCCGAGACGGCGACGCCCAGATCGAACGTGATGTGCGCATTCAAGCCGGTCATCATCTGCTGCAGGATGATCGGCTTATGGTTCTGGTCGCCGACAAACGCGACCTCCCACGGAACTGTCGGAGGTTGGTGATCCTCCGGGTGGAAGTACGCGTTCAACGCGTTGAAGTAGCGGGTCGCGAAGACCACGTCGAGCTGCTCTATCCGGGGCCCGTCTTGGAACACACCGTCGCTGATTGCGTGGCGAATGGCCACGGTGGTCCGCTTGTACAACGCGGCGAAGTAGCCAATGCGGCTTTCTGCCTCGATGGCCCAAGCGATGACCTGATCGATGTTGCGCAAAACATCGTCGATGCTCGCGGGCTTTTCGAGGTGTGCCAGTCGGAGCGACGGGTGAGGAGACACAGCGGCAGACATTTGAGCGGAACCTCCGGTTCAGGCGACCGCGCGTAGGCCGACCCGAGCACGGATGGGGGCGGCGGCGATCATCGTCAGTGGCGTGATGGTTGGGAAATCAGCACTGAGCGAAAGGACTTTGGCGCGTCGAAGGATCGTCGCCAGAGCGAGGGTCGCCTCGAGCATCGCGAAATGATCGCCCATGCATCCTCGCGGGCCGCCGCCGAACGGCAGGTATTGCCAGCGATCACGGCCTCGGGAGCGCTCCGGGCTGAATCGGTCGGGGTCGAAGCTCAGTGGGTCTTCCCACAGCGCCGGGTCGCGATGCATGGCGTAGATCGCAACGATGGCGCAGCTGCCCGCGGGCAGGCGGTAGCCGTCGACCTCGATGTCGTCCATCACCATCCGTCCCACCGCCGGCGCCGGCGGGCACAGGCGCATCGCCTCGTGCAGGACCTGCACGGTGTAGCACAGTTTAGGCACGTCCTCGTGAGTGAGCCGGCGATCGCCGAGCGCCTCGGCTTCTGCGGCCACCCGTTGCTGTAAGTCGGGCCGGTGGCCCAAGGCCCACAGCGCGTAGGTCAGCACGGTGGAGGTGGTGTCATGACCGGCGAGCAGAAACAACACCAACTCGTCGCAGATCGCGCGATCAGTTAGCGGCTGGCCGGTCTGCGGGTCGGCGGTCTGCATCAGGGCGCGTACCAGCGGGGCGTCACGAGTCGGGTCGGCTCGGCAGGCGCGCAGGATATCGGCCGCTAACGCATGAAGGCCGGCGCTGGCCGCACGTGCCCTGCGTTGTCCACGGGTGGGCCACCAGCGTGGCAGGTTGACCGGGCGCATTCCCCGGTCGGCTGCCCACTTGCCCCCGATGCGAAGCGCAGCTCCCACCACCTCGGCTCGATCGGTCAGATCGGTTGCGAGTATCGAATGGCCTAGCGCGCGCAACGTCAGCGCTCGGCATTCGGCATCGAGGTCGACCGCTGCACCCCTCGCCCAGCGGTCGGCAAGCTGTTCGGCGACGCCAGCCATGTGCCCGGCGAACCGGGGCACGTGCTGTTTGGTGAAGATCGGCTGCAGCGCGCGTCGGCGCGGCAGCCATTCGCGATGCGGCACCACCAGCAGGTTGTCCCCCACCAGCCGACGAAGCTCCAGCGAGATAGGCGTCGCCGCGCGCTCGGCGAATGCGTCCGTGCGCGCCAGGACGTCGTGGGCACCTTGCGGGGACGAGACGAACACGAGCGGCGGCGCGATCCACCGCGGCCCCAACACACTCCGGGTGACCGATCCGCCCGAATCCCGCAGCAGCTCCAGGCCGGTATCGAATCGTCTGGCCGCCGTCAGCCGCCGCCGATACGGCAGCGGATTCCTCGGCGCGAGCGGTAACGCGGTGACCTCGGGCCTCGTGACCATCGTCGTCATGTCCGCCAGCGTGGGGCAGCCGAGTTGGGCAGTCACGAGTAGTCGACTACTGCACTTTCCGCGCCCGTACTCACGCCGAAAGCTCCCAGCTGCGGGCAAGGTGATCGGGTATGGCGAACGCCGCCCGATCGCCACCGCGTTCCAGCGTGAAGAGCGCACGCAGCAGATCGCGCCCGAACGGGCGCGCCAGACGCGACACCAGTTCATAGCGCGCGGTGTCACGGTCGCTGTGACCGAAGACGTCGACATAGAACCGCTTGGCGACGCGATCGAACCGCGCGATCTCGTTGGCGAGGTCCGAGTGCGGCACATCCAGCAGGTCGGCGGTTTCGTCGCCGATCAGGTGGCGGATCAGCGGCGGGATGATGTCGTCGAATCGATGGACGGGCGTCAGCTCGTCGAGCAGTCGCAGCAGCGCGTCGGTCATATCCTGCCCTTCGGGCGACGCCCTGAACTGCCTGCGCCGGATGGCGTCGACCAACGCTGTGGCATCGGTGATGTCGCGCACCATTAACTCGTCGCGCACACCGAGCAAGTGCCCGATGACATTCCACAGATGCAGATACGCGTCGACGTCCTCGACAGGTATATGCACGCCGAGCCGACGCATCGGATCGACGACGACATAGGAGAACGCCAAAAGTGTGCCGGCCAGGTCCTCCTGGTTTATGGGCGTGCCCCAATCGGCATGCCACAGACCGGGTTTCTGCTCATTGCGGGCCTTGATCAGATGGCGCACCGCGGCGTGCATCAGCCGGACACGCTGAATGGTGCGCCTGCCCTTGCCGTGTTCGTCAAGGGCACCCGCGCTAAGCACGTCGATCAGGAACTGACCGGTCTCCATAACCCGTCGGCGGGTGTTCGTATCAAGCTGGGCAGTCAGGTACAGCACCTTCACGCCCTTGGCTGCCGCGTACGACGACGGCAGCGACGCGCAGAACAGACAGAGCGCGATCTCGATGCCCCATGTCTCGAACAGTTGTTGCCCGCGTTCGATCTTGCCCATGTCGGCCCATTCGGGCAGCGGCAGCGTCGCGGCCAGGTAGTCCTGCAGCTCGTCCGGCAACTGCTCCGGCACTGGCTGGTCAACACGCACCAACGTCTGCATGATCGCGTTCACGGCGTCGACGCCGCCCCGTTCCAACACAGCCGCGACCGGGGTGTCGGCGGCCGGATCACCCAGCTCTCGCATGCGATCGAGCAGCGCGTCCGTCCATCTGGAACCTCGGCTCGCCATGCGCACAGCCTGATCAAACTTTGCGCACTTCGCTAGGCCTTACGTGGCAGTCGAGTACCTATCAGTGCAATACGAGTAGTCGGCTACGCGTGCCTGCCGACCGTCTCCAGTCCTACGTTTCACGCATCATCACAAACCACACCGTGTGGAGGGGATCGGCAATGTTGGATTTAACACTCGAGACGACGCAGGATGCCGTCACCGACATCCAACCGGCCGCATCTAAGGACGAGCTCTTAGAGGTGCTGGTCACCGAGCCACAGCCGCCGGTTGTAATCACCGAACAAGAGGTGATGCTCGGGACCGCGGCCGCCGTGTCACCACGGCGCATCCCCATTACCCACCGAATGATGGACGCGCTTCGTGTCATCGGCGCCGCCTTCGGTCCGCCGCCGCCGCGGCCGCACTATGCGCCTCGCGCCGCGTACATCGAGCGCGCCGCCATGGCGAGGGAGATGGACAGGCTATGAGCTGCCCTGGCCGGCTCGTAACATCTTGACCAGCTCCTCGCGAGACTCGGCGCCCAAGCGCTGATATGCGCGATACACATGTCCCTCAACGGTGCGGACCGACGTGACAAGCCGCTCGGCGATTTGCTTGTTGGACAAGCCCGCCGCCACGAGTTCGATGATCTCGCGTTGACGGCCGGTCAACGGTTGCCCTATCGGGTTTCGCAGCGCCGGCGTGCACAGGCCGCCGCATTCAGTGGCCAGCTCTTGCGCCAACGCCGCGGCGTACAGACTTCGCTTGCGCTGCTGCTTGCGGCTGAACGCCACCGCCGCCTGCGCGGCGACGTCGGCGGCGGCGGCCCGATCGCCGAGCGCGCGGTAGTCAGCCGATGCCCCGAGTAGACCCTCACCATCGTCGGCGGCCAACGATTCGGTATGCCGCGCAACGGCGCCAGCGATTGGAATCGCTAATTCATCAGCCAGCTCCCGCGCGCGTGTCGCCCCTGACGTGTCGCCCCATTGTGCCGCCACTTGCAAGCAGGCCACTTCATGCGTCGGCTGATTGCGATTGCGCGCATCCTCGCCAGCGGCATGGGCGACCGAGATCGCCTCGGTCAGGCACCCGCCGGCCGCCAGCGCCCAGCCACTGGCCACCGCCAAAGCGGTCTGCATGAACACGTAGTCGTCCGGCACACGTTGCCGCGCTTCGGTGATTGCGGCGTTCGCGGCCTCGGGTTGACCCAGCTTGGCGTGTGCTTCAGCCAGCGCGAAGCAGCTTGCGGGCCGTAAACCGGTTGTGACGCTGTGTTTTTCAGCTCCAGCCAGCCCTTCGTGCAGAAGTTTCACCGCGGCGGGTATATTGCCCTGCGCAAGCTCGGCGTGACCCAGCAGGAACGCAAGGTTCGCATAAGCGAGACCGGGAACGTCGCGCGTCGACTCGGATAGCTGGGTGGCCGAACGCACGCATTCGTCGATGCGCCCGGTCAGCCGGCAGGCCCGCGCATAGACGGCGCCGTACCACAACCTCGTCGGCGACGCTTGAGACGACGTGATCGCGCGGTCGATGGCTTGCGTCACGACGTCGGCGATGTCGTCGATTCTGCCGAACGCGCCCTGCGCGATCGTCAACGCGGTGGACGCCAGCATGGCGTGAAAGTCGGGCAGTGTCCGCGAATCCAGCGCCGCCCGTGCCTTTTCCGCCGCGGTATCGCAACGGGCCATCACCGCGTCGACACATGATTCGATCGCGGCGCGCTCGGCCTTCTCTGCCGCGGATTCCCGGGGCGATGCCAGACCCTCGAGAATCGCGGACGCCTCCCGGGGTCGGCCGAGATTCCAGATCAGGTTCGCTGCCCGTACGGTCGCCCAGTGATGTCCGTCGGGTTCATCCACGCCGATCCCGGCGAGGACCGCGTCGGCCTGATCACCGTGCCCGCGCGCAGCCAGGCTAACCGCCCGCAGGCCGACTGCCTCGCTGAGCCCCGCATCGGCTGCGGCAGTGGCGAATCGGTCGGACAGGTCAAGGTCGAGCAGTGTCATCGCGAACCGCGCCGCCTCCAGGAACAGCTGCGGGTCGGGCGGAAGGTCTGATTCTAGGGTCAGCAGCGCCCGGCGCACCGTCGCGTGCATGTCGGCGTCGGCGTCCTGGGCCAGCCGTTGGGCCAGCCCGCCCCGGATTCGCGACAGATACATCTCGCTGGCCGCGGCGCGGCGAAGCTCACCGAACAGCGGATGGGCCAGCCGGGCCATCAGCCTGGGGCCGTTGCGCTCCACAGTAACCAGGCTCATCTGCTCGGCCGTCTCGAGATCGCGACGCTGCACTAGGTCGCAGAGCGCGTCGACGGCCAGCGGCTCGTACTGGGACAACGTATCGACGACCAGCGCCACATCGGGTTCGAGCCGGCTCAATTGCCGACCGACCAAGGCGACGATGCTGTCCGACACCGCGACACGCTCGTCCCATATCCATACCCCGGCGACCTGCCGTATCGCACCGGCGGCGATTTGGTCTTTAAGCAGTTGCCGCAAGAACAGGGCGTTGCCTCCGGTCAGTTTCCTGAATCGCTTGGCACTGCGACTATCTACCGGGCCGCCGAGTGTGGTTTCGATCATGCGGTGGGTGTCTTGAGGCGACAGCGGTTCGAGGTCCAGGCGGGCGAGCAGGTCGTCTTTCCACAGTGCGGTGATCGCGTCGGGCTCGTCCCCGCCCGTGCGCACGGTGACCACCAGCCGTGTTCTCGGGGCCTGGGCCAGCTGATGCACGACGTGTGCCGATAGCCCATCGAGAAGGTGCGCATCGTCCACGCCGATCAGCACCCGGCCCTGACGTTGTTGCATGACAAAGGAATTGATGACACGTCGCACATCGGATATCGGATCGGTAATGGTTTCGTTTATCGAAGCGGCGAACGCACCCAATGGCAGCTGTCGCGCGGACTGGGTGCCCACAATCCAATACGTCCGCTCACCCGACGCTTCGGCGCGAGACATCACCTCACGTGCAAGCCGGGTCTTGCCTACTCCCGCAGACCCGACGATGACGGCACCGCTCTTATTGCCCGCTCCACTGAGTGCGCGGCGAATAGCTTCCATTTCGCTATCGCGCCCGGTCAACGGGTCACCGATCATCGTCATGCCATCGCCTCTGCCCACTCGATATGTCCTTCGAAGTCAAGCGATTTCGCCATTTCGCGGTAGCGATCCCGGTATTCCTCATAGCGCGCAACGTCGCCGTGAGCCCGCGCCAGCAGCGCGCGCAGACGCAGCAGCCAGATGTCGCGCATCACCACACCCTTATCGGCCGGCGCGGCCGCCAACCGCTCGATCGCCGCCTCGGCTTCGGCCACGTCACCGTCGGCCCCGCGCTCAAGCAGTGTCTCCACCAAAACACCCACCGCAGGAACGCCCCAAAGCAGGAGCCGCCCCTCGCGGAACAGATAGTCGACGGTGGCCCGCATCAGCGGAATGGCACCATCGCGGTCTCCACACCGAGCCCGCTCACGCGCCGAGTACACGTCGAAGATCGGCCGATCGCCCAGCAAGTATCTCCGGTGCAAAAGCCTCTCGCTGAGCTCCGTCAGGAGCTGCTGTCCGCGGTCACGCTCCTCAGCCGTGGGGCGGTGCACCAGCGCACCACCCAGCGTCGCCTGGGTGAGGGCCAACGCCCATTCATCACTGGATCGTTCGGCGATCCGTACGGCATCCTCGATCTCGCCCACCCTGGAATCGTCGGCGCGTAGCACGCCAAAGGACATCCCACCGAGGTAGACGTAGGCGACAACCGTGGCGTAGGAGTAGGGGTCGGCGCTGCGCGCCATGGCCAGGCCGTGTTGCAAGTCGTCTGGCCATCCGGACAGACCCTGGCAATACCGGGCAATAGCCCGCGTCGTCAAAGCGAACGCCAACGGGGATCCGATCATGAAGTTGCCTTTAGACGGGTCACCGTCGGCGAGATCGATAGCTGTCTGCGACAACCGCAGCGCGTCACACCACTCGGCGCCCTCAAACTTGGCGTAGATCAGCGCCGAGGACAGTCCCACCGTCAGAGTTGGATCGCCGATCGACTCGACGAGGGTCCAGGCTTCCGCTGCCAGCCGCGACGCCTCACGCGTCCGGCCCCCCAACGCGTGATCCATCACCAGCCCGGCCATCGCGATGGCCAGTGACGCCTTGTCCCCGGCGGCGGTGGACAACTCGCGCAATTCCTCGAAGCGGTCGCCACCCGCACGTTCAAAGACTCGCCAGGCGATCGCGCACAACATGGTGCGCGGGGCAATGCGCATGGCTGCTCGGTTGGGGTCATCGGCGGGCAGTGCGTCGGCGATCCTTTGCGCGCACTCCCAACTGGGTCGCGCCGCGGCGATGTCGCGGTTGGTCGCCCACGATGCGGCGCGCATGTGCCAGCCATAGGCGGCGTGCAAATCCCCGGCGGCCTCCAGATGTCCAGCGATCAGGGCAGCGTTCTCCTCGGCAGCGACGGGGTCACGTGACTCGATCGCGGCCGCCACGCGCCGGTGCAACTCGGCGCGATCGGATATGAGCTGAGATTCGTAGGCCACCGCACGGATCAGCGGGTGATGAAACACATACTCGAGTTGCCCGGTGAAGCTGATCTGATCGATGAGCTCGGCCGCCAGCAAGTCCGCAATCACCGGTTCGACCCCGAGCACGGTAAAAAGGTCGAGGCCAAACCGTGAACCGATGACCGCCGCCGCGCTCAGCGTGCGCTTGGCTTTCGGATCGAGGCGGTCGATCCGCGAGGCGATGGTTGCCTGCAAGGTGGCCGGCACCGTGACTGCACCGACATCTGCGGTTGAGACGTAGGCGCCGGGCCTTCCCTGCAGCACGCCGCGCTCGGCCAATTCACGCACGATCTCCTCGGCGAAAAACGGGTTACCGGCGGCCCTTTCGGCGATCTTCTCACCCACCTCGCCAACGGAGGGGTCGGGGCCGAGCAGCTCTGAAACCAGTGTCGTCGTTTCTGAATCACTCAGCGGTGCAAGGGCGATGGTTTGAGCACCGGGCACCCGAGTCAACGCCCCCACGTACTCGGGTCGATAGGTGGACAGCACCAGCGAAGGCGTTTGCGGGATCACGGTCAGGAAGTCGGCGATCATCGATTCGCTGACTTCATCGATCCAATGGGCATCCTCGACGACAAAGACCGCAGGCGTTTCCCGCGCCAAGGAGGCGGCATTCAAAAGCGCCGTCAAACGTCGCCGGCGGGCATCGGGATCGATCGCCGGTAGCACGGCATTCGGATCGGCGATGCCCAGCAGGTCATCGAGCAGCAGCAAGTCCTCCGGGTCTGCGTCAGGAATGCGGTCGCGCATTCGATCGCGAGCGGCCTGCCCGTCAAGATCCTCGACGCCGGTCGCCGCCCGCAGCAGCCGCGCCACCGCACGGAAGGGGACCTGGCTGGTGTGCGACTCGCAATAGGTGGTGAACACCCCCGCGCCACGACCGTTTGCGATCGCGGCGACCTCGCGGCCCAGACGGCTCTTCCCGATTCCCGGTGGTCCCACCACGCCGACCACCGCGCCGTGCCCACCGACGGCCCGATCCAACAGGGCCTCGACCGCAGACAACTCCCAGCGCCGACCGACCAGATTCGACTCGGCACGCACCGCGGCACGGCTCCCCTCTCGCACGCCCAACAGCCGGCGGGCGGGCACTGGCGCGTCGGCACCCTTGATCTGAGCCAACTCCTGCTCGCCAAGACTCGCCGCACTCTCGACCATCCGAGCTGTCGAGACGCTGAGCATCACCCCACCGGGCGGCGCGATTGATTCCATCCGCTGAGCCATGCCCACCTGTTCACCGATCGCGGTGTAACCAAAAGCAGCCGAACCGATCTCACCGGCAATCACCTGACCGGAATTCAGGCCCACCCGCAGGTGCAAGGCGATACTGTCGCGCGCCTCGACCTGTCTGGCCAGATTGGCGGCCTCGGCCTGAATATCCAACGCAGCCAAGCATGCACGAAAAGCGTGGTCCTCCAATGCGACTGGGGCGCCGAACACTGCCATGATGCCGTCGCCGGTGAATTTATCCACCGTGCCGCCGTAGCGACGCACCACCGTCGATGAACGCTCGACCAGCTCGGTCATGATCTCGCGCAACCGCTCGGCACCAACGGCCGCGGCAAGGTCCATCGAATGCACCACGTCGGCGAACAACACCGTCACCTGCTTGTACTCGGCGGGTTTCGCGGCCGTCGACACCGCCGCACCGCACTCGTTACAGAACTTCGAGTTCAGTGGCAGCTCCACACCACACGATGAGCAGGCCAACGTCGTAGCGGTCATGGCATCGCCTCGGCCCACTCGATATGTCCTTCGAAGTCGAGCGATTTCGACATGTCGCGGTAGCGATCCCGCAATTCCGTGTACGTCGAGCCATCGGCGTGAGCCAGTGCCAGTAGCGCCCGCAGCCGAAGCAGCCAGATGTCGCGTATCACCAAACCGTCATCGGCAGGCGCGCCCGCCAATCGCTCGATCGCGGCCTCGGCTTCGGCCACATCACCGTCGGACCCGCGATCGAGCAGTGTCTCGACCAGAACACCCGTCGCAGGAATGCCCCACTGCAGCAGTTGTCCCGCGCGGAGCAGATGGTCGACGGCGGCGCGCATCAGTGGTATGGCGTCATCGCGATCTGCGCGCCGAGCCGTCTCACGCGCCAAGTACACGTTCATAAGCGGTAGCTCGCCCAAGGCGTACTGCTGGCGCAGGAACACTTCGCTGGCCTCGGTCAGCAGTTTTTGTCCGCGGTCACGCTCCGGATCCGTTGGGCCGTGCACCAGCGCAAGGCCCAATGTCATTTGTGCGATGGCTACCGCGAAGTCATCACCGGATCGGTCGGCAATCCGCAGGGCATCCTGGCTCTCGCCCACCGCCTGATCATCTGCAGCCAACACACCAAGCGGTATCCCCGAGAAGTAGACGAAAGTGACAACCATCGCGTAGGACAGGGGGTCGGCGCTGCGGGCCATCGTCAGGGCGCTTTGCATGTCATCGCGCCATCCAGAACGACCTAACCAGTAGCGGGAAATACCCCGTTGCGCAAGGGCGAGCGCTAGAGGAGACCCGAAAATAAAGTTACCCATTAAGGGGTCACCGTCGGCCAGGTCGATCACCCGCTGCGACCATCGCAGCGTCTCCCAAAACTCACCACTTTCAGCCTTGGCGTAAATGGCCGGGAAGGACAGCCCCACCGTCAGGTTCGGATCCCCAAGCGACTCGAGGAGCGCCATCGCTTCAGATGCCAGCTGCGACGCCTCGCGCATCCGAGCCAGGAAAGCGTGATCCATCACCAGGCCCGCCATGCCGATCGCCAGTGATGCGTTGTCTCCGACTGCGGTGCACAACCGCCGCAATTCCTCGAAGCGGTCACTGGCAACATATGTATGGACCCGCCACGCGATCCCGCACAGCATGGTGCGCGGGGCGATGCGCATGGCTGCCCGGTTGGGGTCATCCGCGGGCAGCGCGTCAGCGATCTCTGCCGCTCGCTCCCAGCTCAATCGTGCCGCAGTTATGTCGCGGTAGTTCGCCCACGTTGCAGCGCGCATGTGCCAGCCGTAGGCGGCGGGTAGATCACCGGCGGCCTCCAGATGTCCGGCAATCAAGGCGGCACTGTCCTCGACCGCTGCAGGGTCACGCGACTCGATCGCGGCCGCGACACGTCGGTGCAGCTCGGCGCGATCGGATTTGAGCTGCGATTCGTAGGCCACCGTGCGAATCAGCGGATGATGAAACACATACTCGGGTTGTCCGATGAACCTGATCTGATCGATAAGTTGCGCCACCACGAGATCGTCGAAAATCGGTTCAACGCCGAGTGTTTCAAGTAAATTGCGGCTGAACCGCGAGCCGATGACCGCCGCTGCGCTCAGTGTGCGTTTCGCCTTCGGGGCGAGGCGATCGATGCGGGCGGCGACGGTCGCCTGCAGGGTGGCTGGCACGCTGACTTCGGCGAGATCGGTCATCGACACGTAGGTGCCGCGATTGCCGCGCAACACACCGCGCTCGGCCAGCTCACGCACCATCTCCTCGGCGAAAAACGGATTACCGGCGGCCCTTTCGGTGAGCGTCCGGCTCAATGCACCAACCGAGGGATCGGAGCCGAGCAACCCTGAGACCAGTGCCGCTGCTTCTGAATTGCTCAGCGGCCCAAGCGCGATGGTTTGAGCGCCGGGCGCCCGGGCCAACGCCCCCTTGTACTCCGGTCGGTAAGTGGTCAATACCAGCGAGGGCGTCTGCGGGATCACGGTGAGGAAGTCGGCAATCATCGACTCGCTGACCTCGTCGATCCAATGAGCGTCCTCAACGACGTAGACCGCCGGGGTTTCCCGCGCCAAGGACGCTGCATTCAACAGCGCGGTCAACCGTCGCCGGCGGGCATCGGGATCGATCGCCGGTAGTGCAACATTCGGGTCGGCAATGCCCAGTAGGTCATCAAGCAGCAGCAAGTCGTCGGGGTCTGCGTCAGGAATGCGGTCGCGCACTCGATCGCGAGCGCTCTGCCCGTCAAGACCCTCGACGCCGGTGGCCGCCCGCAGCAGACGTGCGACGGCACGGAAGGGGACCTGGCTGGTGTGCGACTCGCAGAAGGTGGTGAACACCGCCACGCCGCGATGACCTGCGATCGCCACGAGTTCGCGCACTAGACGGCTCTTGCCGATTCCCGGTGGTCCCACCACGCCGACCACCCCGCCGTGCCCGCCGACGGCCCGATCCAACAGGGCCTCGACCGCTGACAATTCCCAGCGCCGACCGACCAGATTCGACTCAGCCCGGTCCACTCCGCGATATCGGTCCCTCATGCCAAGCAGTCGCATGGCGGGCACCGGTGCGTCGGCACCTTTGATCTGAACCAACTCCGGCTCGCCAAGAGTCGCCGCGCCGTCGACCAGCCGCGCGGTAGAAGCGCTGAGCATCACCCCGCCGGACGGCGCGACGGACTCCATCCGCTGAGCCATCCCCACCTGCTCGCCAATCGCCGTGTAACCCAAAGCAGCCGAACCGATCTCACCGGCGATCACCTCACCGGAATTCAAGCCCACCCGCACCTGCAGGTTGACGTTGTCGCGGCGCTCCACCTCGGCCGCCAGGAGGGTTACCTCTTGTTGAATCCCCAACCCGGCCAGGCAGGCGCGCAGCGCATGGTCCTCCAAGGCAGCCGGCGCGCCGAACACCGCCATGATCCCGTCGCCGGTGAATTTGTCCACCGTGCCGCCATAGCGCCGCACCACCGCTGCTGAGTGCTCGACCAGCTCGGTCATGATTTCGCGCAACCGCTCGGCACCAACGGCCGCCGCGATATCCATCGAACGCACCACATCGCCGAACAACACCGTGACCTGCTTGTACTCGGCGCGCTCAGCAGCCGGCGCGATCGCGGAACCACAGGCATCGCAAAACTGCGCACCGTCCCGCGGCTCGCAGCCACAGGTGCGACACGCGGTCGCTGCGGTCATCCGACTCTCCGCCGCTTGCCCCCGTGCTTCCCGAGTATCAAGAATAGGGTGCTACGCGCTTGATAACGCGGTTTAGGGCATCAGAAAAGGCAATTCGCGCCGATTTGCTTCAGAATCTAGGCCCATGCCCCGCTTGGGACCACTTCTTGAGCGGCGGCGATCATACGATCCGACAACTGCAGCAGGTTGTACTCGCCCACACCGTTGGGCAACGTGTAGGCGAACTGCCGTAACTCGATCGCGTACTTGTGCAGCTCCCGGCGGAGCCGCGCTTCAATCGTCGGCATTATTACACGCCGTGCTGTTCAAGTACTTTGATGATTTCTTCGGTGTGGAGGCGCTCGCTGTACCGCAGCAGTTGGCGGACCTCGATCAAGGCAGCTTCCAACGCGTCGAGGCGCGCCGACGCTTCGCTGAAGGCCGTCAGCCAGCTGTCGTAGTCGCTGTAGTTAGGCGGGTCGAACATTTCGGCATGTTTTCCTAGCGCTGGGAAGTCTTTCGCGAGCAATGTAAGGGCCACGCCCACCCGAAAGCGCGAGTAGTCGACTACCTGTGTTCGTGTGTCATCATAGGCGAGAAAGCAGCCAGGGCGGTGATTCGGTGAGGATCACCGCCCTGGCTTCTGTTTCGCAACGTTGCGCGTTCAGCGTCGCGGCTGCCAGACCACCACCGCGGTGCTCTTGGGCACCACCGCGACGTCGCGTCGCTGGTTGGCCCGCAGTACCTCGATTTCGGTAGCCATCTCAGCGAGCCGGGACTGCAATGCCTCGACCTGATTGGTCAGCTCGATAATCCGCTTGATCCCAGCCAAGTTGACGCCCTCGTCCTGCGACAGGCGTTGCACTTCGCGGAGCAGCTCGACGTCGTGCTGGGAATAACGGCGCCCACCACCGGA